>FTKD01001614.1_pt1 | contig 118337 bp, 102 predicted proteins | sample 1658191 | NCBI WGS metagenome assembly FTKD01 (sample SAMEA3914808, study PRJEB12502) | metagenome | biome: forest; material: soil | place: Canada | collected 2011-08-03 | depth 0.3 m
TGGCCGCTCATCGACATAGTATCTCTCGTGCAGCCGGCTGGACTCCCCTCTCCCGCAGGCGGGAGAGGGGTGGGGGTGAGGGAGGTTATGATCTGGCTCTTTACTTCAGACAAAACGTCTATGCATTGAGAAAATAATCTCGCTCCGGCGAAACCAAATCGCAACCGCCCTCACCCCCTCCCCTCTCCCGCCCGCGGGCGAGGGGTGACCGGCAGCCACACTCGGATACGCCAGTGCGTCCCGCTAGCGATCTATCTTGGTTCTCATCGAGCAAACCGGCTGGCTGCTCATCGACATAGTATCTCGTGCAGCCGGCTGAACTCCCCTCGCCCGCAGGCGGGAGAGGGGTGGGGCGGGCGGCGGGCCGATGAGGGAGGTTATGATCTGGCTCACTCTTTTAGACAGCAAATCCACACGCTAAGAGATTAATCCCGCTCCTGCCCAGCCAAGTCACCACCGCCCTCACCCCCGCCCCTCTCCCGCCTGCGGGCGAGGGGTGACCGGCAGCCACGCTCAGATACGCCAGTGCGTCCCACTAACTACCTACCTTAACTCTCATCAACAGAAGCCTCTCACAGCCGGCTAAACTCCCCTCGCCCGCGGGCGAGGGGTTCTAAGCATCAGTCCTGACCGCAACATCATTCTTGCCCGCCTCCTCCCCCGCCGCCTCCTCAAACTTCTCCCACGGAATCTCCGTCGCCTCCGGCTTGGGCAAATCCTTGTAATGCACCAAACCCTCGTTGATATAATCGTCCGCGCCCTCGATGCGCTTGCCCTGCTCGGTGTTGCCGGCAGCCGCTTCGCGCGGGGCGACCTTGATCGGGAAGCGCCAGAAAATCTTGTCCAGCTCCAGACCGCAGGTCTTTTGCACGTGGTCGCGCAGGGCGATTTCGATGATGTGCGACAGGCGGAACTGCTTCATCGGCTCGGATTCGACGAAGGCCGTGAAGCGATTGCCTTGCAGATTCACGCAGCCGACTGACACCGCCACGCCGGTCTTGCGGAAATAATCCACCAGCACCCCCGACAGTTGATCGAGCAACTTCCTGCTGCGTGCGGCGCGGCGCTTCTCGCGCACCAGATACACCACCATGGCCAGCACAGCCAGGAGGGCTACGGCTAGCACGCCAAGCACCGGCATGTCGATTTGGGCAGGCATTGCGTTTGGTCTCCTCGATTCATTGACGCTATTGTTTCAGGTTCGGCAACAGGCGCTCGTCTGATATCCCCCGTCCCACGCGCGGGCTTTGATCCCTCGCCCGCCCCATGCGGGGCACCGGCGGCGGGGTCAGGTTTGTTGCCTGCCGCACCATGCGATATAAGGTACCCGGATTTCCCGCTTCGGTACAGTTTTTTGCTTTCGCATTTCGAGGTTGTGCTACAGTGGCGGGCGGCAAAATGCGGGATTGGCGCCCTGCATTTCCCGTCGGACAGCGAATCGCCAGGCGCCTCCGGCAACGCCCGCCTTCTTGCTCGGTGGTATCATAATCCGCTACCAGGGAACGCGGAGCGTTGAACCTTGATCCACCCAAGCGTCGCGATCGATTTGCCCAGGCACCGGCTTTGTAAGCAGAAAGCGGCGCATGGTAACAATTTAAACCGGATAAAACGCCAATAACGTGGCAACATCCCTCATTTGCAGAAGAGATTTGGAGCGCTGTATGCATGTTGTAAGAAAAGCCGTATCGTTTTTTCTGTTGACAATGGTCGCGGCAACGTTGTTGGCCGGCTGCAAGGGCGGCACCAACTCGACCGCCAGCGTAACGCCGCCTACCGGGACGTTCAAATACACCATCTCCGGCCTGACCGTCTCGTTCGATTCCACCGGCTCCCAGAGCGCCGACGGCAGCGCGGCGACGTCCACCTGGACCTTCGGCGACCAAGTCACCTCGTCCACCACCGCCACCACCGGCACGCAGGTCAGCCATACCTATGCCGAACCGGGTAACTATGACGTCTCGCTGCTCGTCACGGACGACCACGGCAGCACCGTCACGATCTCGCACAACATCAACCTGCCCGACTCCTCCGCGACATCGTCCACCGTCGTTCTCGGCGTCGAAGGCTGGGCCTGGGTCGGCGGCGGCAAGTACGTCAACAACACCGGCACCTTCGAAACCGAATTCAATCCCGACCCGCTCAACCAGCCCAGCGCCCGCCAGATGTCCGCGACCTGGTACTCCAGCGGCAAATTCTGGATGTTCGGCGGCGGCGGATACGATTCGGTCGGCACCATCGGCGTCCTCAACGACTTGTGGAACTGCACACCCAGCACCACAAGCGCCACACCGGCCGTCACCTCCTGCGTCTGGACCTGGGTCGGCGGCTCGAACAAAGCCAATGCATCGGGCGTCTACCCATCGACGGCAGGCACCTTCAGCGCCACCAGCCTGCCCGGCGCACGCACGGCAGGGGCCACCTGGACCGACTTGAACGGCAACATGTGGCTCTTCGGCGGCTCCGGCTTGGACTCCAAGGGCAACTCCGGCGTGCTCAACGACATGTGGTCGTTTTCCATCACCGGCCAATCGGAATGGGTCTCCGGCGCCAACGTCGTCAACGACCAGGGCAACACCAGCACCACGCCGCCTTCGCGCGCCTATGCCGCAACCTGGACCGACCGCGACGGCAACTTCTGGCTCTTCGGCGGAGAAGGCACCAACAGCGCCGGCACCACGTACTACTTGAACGACCTGTGGTGCTTCACCCCGGCCTACGTCGACAGCAACAATAACGCCGTGTCTCACGCCTGCAACCAGGAAACGGCAAGCGACAGCGTCACCCCCGTGCCGGGCAAGGCCATCACCGCCGGCACCTGGACGCTGGTGAGCGCCGGCACAGCCAACGGCTCCGGCGCCTATGGCACCATCCTCACCCCCAAGTCCACCAACATCCCCGGCGCCCGCCTGAGCGCACAAGCCTGGGCCGACAACGCAGGCAACCTCTGGCTCTTCGGCGGCAGCGGCTACGATTCCGCAGGCACCGTCGGCTCGATGAACGACGTCTGGCGCTTCAACATCTACGCCAACGCCGGCAACAGCACGCCGCGTGAATGGACCTACATGACCGGCGCCACCACCGCCGGCGCCACCGAAGTTGTCGGCACGCGCGGCATCTATGCCTCGGGCAACGCGCCCAGCGCGCGCCTGGGCACCAGCGGCTGGACCGACGCCAACGGCACGACCCTCTGGCTCTTCGGCGGCAGCGGTTCCGACTCCACCGCCACCAGCACCAGCAGCGACGGCGGCGGCGCCCTGAACGAATTGTGGGCCTTCGATACCACCAGCCTGAAATGGGCCTGGGTAGCCGGCTCGAACACCGCAGGCCAGGCCGGCGTATACCCCGCGCTGCCCCAGGGCGTCCCGTCGAAATACGGCATGCCCGGCTCGCGCTTGTGGTCTAACCTCTGGGTCGATTCCGGCAGCAACGTCTGGCTCTTCGGCGGCGCAGGCGACGATGCCGTCGGCAGCTCCGGCTACCTCACCGACCTCTGGCGCATGACCATCACCAACCCGCCCAGCAACTAACCGGCACCGCCGCACAGCGTACAAAGAACCACCCCAAAGCCGCCGGGCCCGTTCCGGCGGCTTTTTTACGGCTGCCGGCGGGGACAGCAACAACGGCAATAACAGCAATGACAGCGCTCCACGTCATAGAAATCGAACACGGCGAATTCGTCGACGTGCTCGCCATCCCCGGCCGGATCGCCGACATCCTCTGGCCGAAGCAGCACGGCCAGCCGACCCTCGTAGGCCTGTACAAAAAGACCGCCGTGACCGACACCGTGGCCGCCTCGGCCAACGCGATGGCCCAAGCGGCAACCCAAAACCACTGGCGCCTCGAAGCGCCCAGCGAAGAAGATTGGACCATGCTGCAGCACATCTGGCGCGCCCTGCCCCAGATCGCCGGTATCACCCAGGAGCGCTTCGCAGCGCACCGCGAAGCCTTCGAAGCCCACCACAGCCAGGGGCAGCCGCCGTGGCAGCTCCATGCCGAATTCCGCCATCCCGACGAAGACAACCGCCTGCGCCGCAGCCACTGCCGGCATGAACACCTGCGCCTGATCGACGAAGCCATCCGCGCGCACCGGTTACCGGCCCTGACACCGAACCGCACACCGGCGCAAGCGCTGGCACCGGGCGTCATCGTGCGCGTGGACGACATGCGGCACTACCTGCGACCGCTCGGCTTCGCCCTCACCCAGCGCCCCCAACGCGGCGCCGCCAAGGCGCACAGCCGCAGCCAGCCGGCAAGCCAGATCGCCCCCTTGAGCCGCCACAGATCGCAAGAGCAATGGATCATCGAAGCCATCCGCGAACGCCGCCTCCATCCCGACAGGCTCCCCAAAAACCAGAACGGACTCCCCGGCATCAAGGCCCAACTGCGCCAGGCCGCCGAAACGCAAACCAGCCTCTTCACCAGCCACGCCGTATTCGACGCCGCCTGGAAACGCATGAAAGCCCGAGGCGACCTCAAGGACGCCTGACCTGCGCCGCCTGACCGCTGTCTGACCTCCGCCGCCTGACCTCCGCCATGCACGATTAACCTGGTTGTACATGGCACCGCACGGTCAACATGGCGCCGCATCTCACGTCAATCTCACGTCAATCTCACGTCAATCTCACAGCAATCTCACAGCAATCGCCCGTATCGATTGCCGTGCGAAAATTACCGCAGCAAAGCCCAAACGCAGCAAAAACAGCCCTCCAGGTATGGGATGTCGAACCGCACACCATGCCATCGGAGTATGGGATAACACATCCCACACCCCCAACGCAGCACCCGCCGCCAAGCCGCGCCAGCCCTCGCTTGCCGCCCACGTCATCCAGCGCGCAGCAGGGTATGGGACAAAATCTCCCACACCCCCACCCTTGCCGGCATACCCAACGCGCGAAGTATTCTTCGGGTGTCGCGTCACCCGACGCTCAAATAGAGGGTAAGCCAGAATGACATCACTCACCGCCCTTCACGCCCTGCTGCGCCAAGGGAAACAACCGGTCGGACGCCTGGTCTGGATCGGGCTGGACTTCGCACCGGCAAAACACAACGCCATCGCCGTCGACTCGGCATCCCTCCCCAGCGAAACCGAATGCCGGGCCGTCGCCGGCCTCGACGTCATCGTCCTCTACCACGGCTTCGTCGCAGCCTACGGCGTCCTCCGGCGCCTGTGCGGCAACCTCCATCAAGCCAACCCGCGCCGGCTCCAACTGATCGACCTCGATTTCGGTCGCATCGCCTACCTCAAGGTGTCCCAATGAACGCTCCCTACCACATCTGGCAAGCCGAACCGGCCGCGCCCGACCTCCTGCAAGCCCAGGCCACCGCGGCCCTGCAACAGGCAAGGGACGATGCCGCAGCGCACGCAGCATCACACATAACCTCGCACGCACCCGCAAGCGCAGCCAAACCAGCCATCGCCAACGCACGCCGCGTGCAAGTGCGCTGCGCCGCCAGCATCAAGCCCGCCCCGATCACCTGGCTCTGGCCCGGCTGGCTGCCCGCCGGCAAACTCACCATCTTGGCAGGCGACGCCGGGGCCGGCAAAACCACCCTCGCCCTGGGACTTGCCGCCGCCCTCACCGCAGGCAGCGCCTGGCCCGACGACACCCCCTGCGCCACGCGGCGCAACGTCCTCATCTGGTCCGGCGAAGACGCCGCCGAAGACACCATCGTCCCGCGCCTGATCGCAGCCGGCGCCGACAGCACCCGCTGCCACGTCATCGAAGGCGTGGCAGAAGGCGGCGTCAGCGTCGCCTTCGACCCCGCGCAAGACATCGCCGACCTCGCGCAAACCATGACCCGCATCGGCGGCGCCGGCCTCCTCATCATCGACCCGATCGTCAATGCCGTGGCAGGCGACATGCACAAAGCCAACGACGTACGCCGCAGCCTGCAAGCGGTAGTAGACTTCGCCGCCGCCCACGACTGCGCGGTGCTGGGCATCACCCACTTCGCCAAAGGCAGCGCAGGCCGCGCCCCGCAAGAACGCGTACTAGGCAGCCAAGCCTTCGGCGCCCTGGCGCGCATGGTGCTGGTGGCAGCCAAGGAAGAAGACGGCAGCAAACGCGTACTAGCCCGCGCCAAATCCAACATCGCCCAGGACGCAGGCGGCGTAGCCTACCGCATCGAAACCGTGCAGCTTGCAGGCGGAATCGAAACCACCTGCGCCAAATGGGAAGGCCGGATCGAGGGGACGGCGCGGGAGATTTTGGGGGAGATTGAGCATGAAGAAACCACAGGCGAACTAGGCGACGCAACCATCTTCCTGCGCGACCTGCTGTCCGACAGGCCGCTGACGGTCAAGCAGATCAAGGCCGACGCCGATGGCGCGGGGTATTCGTGGGCGACGATGCGGCGGGCGCAGAAGGCGTTGGGGGTGGCGTCGCGGAAGGAAGGCGCCCCACAAAGCGGCGGCCAGCAGTGGATATGGAATCTTCCGAACGACGGCCAGCGGCTGAACGCGCCCAAACCCGCCGACGACGCCCAGGCGCAAAGCTGGAACACATGCCGGCCAAGCGATCACCTTCCGCCACCGGATTGAACATCAAGGCTTGAATTGGGCGGCGTACGGCAGGCCAAGGCGCCCTCAACCGCCGAAGGTGCTCAAATCCGCCGAAGGTGCTCACGTATAAAAGTTGAGCACCTTCGGCAAAATTGAGCACCTTCGGGCGTTGGGGGATACAGCGAGGTCGAATGACTGCCTATGGTGACTGTGAATTTCTGGAATCGACCCAGTGCCGCCATTAGTCAAACTAAAAAGCAGTCATTGAAATCGAAAGAAGTGTCGCTGGAATGAAATCGTTAATCTTCCGGGCGCCAATTGTATATTGACTGTTCGCAGTGGTATCGTGCACTTGGGTCGGCTACCCTCAGTCTCTTGACCTCATCCCATGTTGCTGTCCAGTCCGATTCTGTGGTGATTGCAACACCTGGATATTGGTCGCCAATTTGAATAAACACTCGCCAAATGGGAAGATCGGTAGCAGCAGCGGAATCAAAAAAAGCTTGCAGAAAAGTCTCGAACCAGTCGCAGTCCATCCCCATGGACATGTCGCCGGAACCGGAAAGATTAACCAAGCCCCAAGGCGTCCTTGGGCCGAAACAACACTCGCTAAAGGCAATGCCGCTCTTTGTCCTTTGATGTTCAAGGACGGTCCAAGACGGATAGGCTTCCCCCTCATTTCCCCAGCTCCAGTCACGCATGATGAGCGCAGGTTGAACCAAATGCGCCCGCACGTGCAGAGCGACACGCTCGTCGCTAATCTCGGCGAGCTCGGCGTCGATTAGTGCTTGTATTTGCGACCGTTGTACCAAATCCATTTCTTGCATATATGACCGTTTGCTGGCAAGTTCATCAACGACCACTCGTGGCCGGTGGTTGCCTTTGACGCTATCTTATGTTTTCCCCGCGCTCTTTCAAAACTTCTCGATAGGCCGCAGCCGCTTCTTTTGTCAGCGAAGGTTGATTTTGCCGCCGATAAATTTCTTCCGTGGACAGCATACGGAAGCGCACTTTGAATTCTTCCAATTTCGCGAAGTAGTGCTCCTGCTTGTCCATATCGTTGCTTGCCGGTGCGTATGTCCGCTAATGGTGAGAGTTATAACTGACCGCTTCTGGCCGATCTCGGCCCATCACAAGAACGCCACAAAGCTGACATTCGCATCGATTTACGCACGACTGACACTCTAGCATTCTGTGCAGCATCGGACAACGGCATGCCCAGCACAACCCCCGGCATACCCCGAAGGTGCTCAAATTCTCCGAAGGTGCTCAAGTAAATAAGGTGAGCACCTTCGGCAAAATTGAGCATCTTCGGGCGGCAAAGACAAAAATCCGCATTTCACCCCAAGCACACATCCAACGCATCAAGGCTTCACATGGCTGCCGGACAATCGTGTTTATGGGTCGTGCAGTCCCGCCCCGCTGTTTCCACTGGCGTCGGGTCATGGACGGCGTCACCGGAGCCAAGCCGTGTACACGTTCAAATCATTCTTCAAATTCGAGCTATCCGCATTCCTGGGCCTGCTCGCGCTGGCTGCATTGCTTGGCTTCGCCGCTTCGATGTGCGTACTCTTCTCCGACAACGGCGGGTATTCCGGCGCAACGATTGGCATCATCAAGATCATCGCCCTCATTGTCCTCATTGTCGTGCCTTACTGTGCGCCATTCGTGGTGCTGGCAGGCATCCCGGCCTATTTTCTGTTTCCCCGGCCGAAGGTGATTCATCTGCGCAGCTGGTGGGCGATGCTGACGGCGTTGATCGGGATGGGAACCGCGTTGCTATGCTTCCTGTCAATTCCATTATAAAAAGCGTCTGAAAAGCCCGTAGGGCGGATGAGCGACGCGTTATCCGCCGCATGTGATGAACTTGCGCCACCATCCGGCGGAAGGCGCCTGCGGCTTTTCCGCCCTACGTGCTTAATCGCGTCGATAAGGAGCGCTTTCCCGATCGCGTGGCCGAGATCGAGGCGAGGTTGACCGCCATCGCGGCGACGCGGGAAGCTCGTAGGGCGGAGGAGCGAAGCGTTATCCGCCGTATGTGATGAACTTGCGTCACCATCCGGCGGAAGGCGCCTGCGGCTTTTTCACCCTTCGTCCTACCCGTTGCGCCTCACCGCGTTTGGCGATAACCGAACCTCGGTCAAACTTCCGAACGCTCCACTACCACCTCGCTGAATTGCAGCACGGGTTGTATATCCGTGTAGTTGGCTATGTCGCCCCTGATCTGTTGCGCGTGCGGGGTGCGGGCTGCCAGGAAAGCTTCGACAGATGTGCAGACGAAGTCGCACTTGGCCACGTATACAGGTTCAGTGCCCGGGGCGCCACCCGCGATGCCCTTGTCCACCGTGTAGTACAAGCATGCAGCGCCGAGCAGCTGTTTCATCATTGGCATATGCTTCTCGCGGTAGTAGGCATGATCGAACCGCGCGCCTGCGGCGTAGGGGTACATGACACTGACTTTGATCATCGGGTTTTCTCCTGTCGCTGCACGGCAATCGAGGCGCTGCCGCACGCGACGACGACATCGACGTCGCCGACATGGGGCGTGGCCATGGGTGGAAGCTTCGATCGTAGCATGGATGGCGAAACGCGAACCAGCTCTCTCCACTCGACTGGAAGCCGTGCAACCTTCAGCGCGCAGGGCGGAAAAGCCTGAGGGCCTTGCGCCGGATGGCGTGCAAGTCCGTCACATGCGGCGGATAACGCTTCGCTCATCCGCCCTACGCCTCGCTTACGTCCTCTTTACGCCTTGAACTGCAGCCAGAATATGAACATCATGGCCACCAGCATCAGGAGAATCGCCACCCCCACGAAGCTGAAGGATGTCTCCCCCGGCCCGGTCGATGCTTCTTCACGCAGCTTCTTGCGCGCGTAAAACGCCACGGCGGATAAGACCACCCCGCCGACGAACCAGCCCAGCGAGCGGTCGCCTATCGCAATGACGACGCAGGCAATGGACATGATGAACAGCCAGGCTACAAATGAAGTCCGTCCCATATCGTCTTTCCCTGGAGATTTCGGTGCCGCATTTCCGGGGCCGGGTATGGCATTCGCTGGCACTCGTCGGCGCCCCCGGCATCCCGATATCCCGATATCCCGATATCCCGCTCTACCTTATACGTCCTGGCGCTTACTTTTTGTCCGCAAGAAAGGTCTTGTGGATGACGCCGCCGATCAAGCCGCCAAGCAAGGGGGCGGCCCAGAATACCCACAATTGGCCCAGCGCCCAGCCGCCGACAAACAGCGCCTGCCCGGTCGAGCGGGCGGGGTTGACCGAGGTGTTGGTGACGGGGATGGAAATCAAATGGATCAAGGTCAGTGCCAGGCCGATGGCTATCGGGGCGAAGCCGGCAGGGACGCGCTTTTCGGTCGCGCCCAGAATCACCAGCAGGAAAAAGGCCGTCAGCACGATTTCGATCAGCACTGCCGCTTGCAGGCTGTAGCCGCCGGGCGAATGCTCGCCGTAGCCATTCGAGGCAAAGCCGCCGGACAGGGAGAAGTCCGCCTTGCCCGAGGCGATCAAAAAGAGGACGCCGGCAGCGGCGATGGCGCCGATCACCTGGGCGGCAACGTAGGGCAGGAATTCACGCCATGAAAAACGTCCTGCCACAGCAAGGCCGAAAGACACTGCGGGATTGAAATGGCCGCCGGAAACCGGCCCGAAGGCATAGGCGCCGGTCAGGACGGTGAGGCCGAACGCCAGGGCGACGCCGGTAAATCCGATACCCAGTTGCGGGAAGCCCGCCGCGAGAACGGCGCTGCCGCATCCGCCGAAAACCAGCCAGAAGGTGCCCAATAATTCAGCGAGGAGTTTGCGATTCAGGGAATTGTCCATCATGTTGCTCCGTTACTTTATTAACAATGGCGCAAAGAATAGCGGTTGCCATTGAGTTTGTCGAGTGGCGAATACCCGGACGGAAGCCTTGACCTCATTGCATCAAACGCTTTGGAACCTGTTTCATTCCGGCCAGGCGGAAAATGCCAGCCGGTCCGTGCGCGACATGTTCGGCCATTCGTCCCGGCCTGCCGCTCCGCGTGCGATGACCAGCCGGTGCAGGATTCAGTTTTGAAACACCGGGAATCCGGATGCATCCCCGCTTTCAGCTCGTCGATGTTTTCAACGAACGCCCGCTCTCGGGCAATCCGCTGGCCGTGGTTTTCGATGCGGATGGATTGAGCACGGAAGCCATGCAGGAAATCACGCGCTGGCTGAATCTTTCGGAGACTGCCTTTCTGTGTTCCCCACCCGCCCTGACGCCGACTATCGTGTGCACATCTTCACGCACGACCGTGAAATGCCTTTTGCGGGGCACCCAGTTGCCCGATACCCGGCAGAATGCTAATGTGTTGACGGCACACAATTCTGCGCCGGCTTCCGCGTTGCGGCAGTGCGGCAAACGAGCGTATGAGTTTGATGTTTTTGTTGGTGCAGCGCTTGCGTTGGCATACGTCCGGAAGGCTCCCGGCACCGGGGTTCCTGACGACACATGGTCTTTAAAGTGAGAAGAGAATGCAAAAAAATGCTCGCCCGTTTTACAAATTCTGGCAACTCTGGGCAGTGTTGCTTGTTGTCTGCGGATGGCCGTGGGTCAATGATTGGGCGTGGGATTCGGCCAAGGAAGACGCGAAGTCGCTGATTACGCAATACGAAAGCAAGCTGGAGGCGCAAGCCAAACCCCAAGCGGGATCGACGGCGCCGGCCCAGCCTGTTTCGGTTGAAATGTCGAAGCTCACCTGCATTGCAGCAAATTCCTTTTACGCATCCTACTGGCAGATGAACGTGCCATACCGCGCCAAGCTGATTCAGGCGTTTGTGTGGCATGGGTACGGCATGGAGATACCGAGCGTGCAATCGGTCAAGGAGCGCGGCTGCGGCCAGGCCGAGGATGGCAAATATCTGTTCCGCGGCAATTGAATCTTCGGCGATGGTCGGGTGCGGCTATGAACTGAAGCCGCAGGCTGCACTTGCGCATAGCCCGGCGGCGGCAAGGTCAATGCAACTGCGGCGGTGCCGCCCTCAGGCGCCGCGCAGCGACGTGCCGAAACCCAGCAGATCGCGATCCTCGTGCGCCAGGTGGGCGTGCATTCTTACGGCATCGCTGTCGGCAGGATCATTGCGGTGGCTGATCGTTTCGACGGAAGTCGCCCGGTCGCCCTGGGCCTGTTCGTCAAGGTAGGTTCTGGCGCCCTTGGCAACGCCGCCCCTGCGGCTGTCGTTGGTCCAGCCTATGCCCGTCAAGCCTGTATTCGGATCTTCGCTGACATCCACCATATCCACATATGGCCGGTCATGTTCATCCATATAGGTATGCTGCACAGCCAAGGGCACGCTGGTGAAGTTCTCCGGCGTTAATACGCCGGGCGGACGGAATTGCACGCGGTACCACACGCGATGGCCGTGGCGGCCGCTGCTATGCAGTGTCAGCAATTTGTTTTTCACTTCCGTCTCGCCGGACTTCAAGTGCTGTCCATTTTTGTTCGTATCCGCCGGGAAGAGATTTTCGTCAACGGCCAGGCCGCCGAAATTCGCATTGAGCAGGTGCATGGCCGTGGCGCCCTGCTCGTCTACGCGGAAGTGGGGATGGACATAGATGCCGTGGCGGACGAATGCAGCAGACTCCGTGCCGTGCAGGGGATTCCAGGGATCGAGGAAGGCTTCCATTTCAACGCCCATCTTTTGCTGGCGTGCATCGTCGCCTGACCGGTATGCCTGGTCTATCGAGGTGTGATCGACGACGGTTTTCAGTTGCAGCGGCATGGGCGACGAGGCATTGGCCATCTGCGACAACTGCTGCAATTGCCGCACTTGCGCGCTGGCGTCTGCCGCAAGCTGCAAGGTGGTCATGGCGACGGCCGCCGGGCGATGGTCGGGCATGATGGCTTGCACCGGCGATCTCGATTTTTGGGAGCCGGCGCCGTCCATCGATTCCTGCATACGGTTCGGATTGCGTAAGCGCTGCATGTCTTCTCCGGAATCTGGACGGGAAAATCCGTCAATCGTGGCATGTGCTATTCGGCATGGCAAGCTGTCAAATCCTGCAGTTGATTGTGGCCCGGGCGGTTGGCCGGTGTCTGCCATTGGACCTGGTTTGAAGACATGGCGGCGATTGCCCCTGCACGCCGCAATTCTTCCCCGGCACACACCCGCCGCATCAAGGCTTCACATTGGCGCGGGAAAATGGCGTTCAAGGCTTGGGGGGCACTGCATGCAAGAGAACGCGCAGCAGACGGCACGAGTCACGCGATGCACGGCTCGAATCCGGTCATGCCGTGCCTGGCGAAGCCGCTTTTTTCACATATGGGAGATGGACGCTGTGGGTAAATGTCTGTTGGGGATGTTCCTGGTCTGCCTAGCATGGATGATCATCGGCACAACCGAATTCAACGAGAGCCATGTCTTTGCCGATCCGGGAATCGTTGATGCGAAAGCGCACAACCTGGCGCAGTGGGCCGGGGTGGCGGCGCACGAATCGCCTGCGCTCGCGAGCGAGCTTTCGCCGTTCAAATTCATGGAGCACGACGTGGCTGGCGGAATCGGGCTGCTGTTCACGTTCGCCTTCCCGCCGCTATGCATGCTGCTGTGGCCCGAGGCAAGGCGATTGCATCAGGGGATACTCGTCGTGCTGGTGCTGCTGGTTGTGATCGACGTGGAAAACATGCTGGAGTTCAATGGCAACAATAGCGCCAACGGGGGATACGACGGCTTGGGGGAAATGCTCTGCTACGGGCTGCATGCCTTGTTTGGCGGCGCCTGCATTGTGCTCATGACGCTACGCTTGATCTGGCAGGGAAGCAAATTGCTGCTGGGTCTCGCGAAGGTGTGACGCAGGCCGAGGCAAGGCTGGCAGCCATTCGTCCCGTGCGTCCTGTCTGGCGGGCAATACGTTATGATAAGCGCGACGGTGCCCACCCAAACGACCATGACAGAGCGCGACACCAACCCCTACGCACCGCCCAAGCCTATCGAAGCGCACCAGTCCATCGATGCGCACAAGCGGTCTGCTTCGCCGCGCGCTAACGCTCTGCCCCGCCTGGGTCTGGGTGCGCTGCTGTGGTGGTGCTACTTTGCGGTTTGCTGCTGGATGTTGGCCGTGGACATAACGCACATCGTTGCGTTAGTGCATTTTCACTCGGTTTCCGCCCTGATGTCGCCGTTCGGGTTGGTAACGCTGATCTATGCGCTCGGGCTGGTCGGCCTGCTCTGCTACATCCGAAAAATCCCTCTGCTCAATTCCTTCTTTTGGGGATTGGTGTTCGTCGCTCAACTGGGGCGCGCGCTCTATTTGCTGGCCATGACCGTCACGGGCCTGGCCAGGCTTGGAACGATCTATTGGAGTTGGCGCGGCGCGATGTTCATCGCCTTGCCCTTGGTCCTGCTACCGGAATCGTTTGCGCTGTGGCGCTACTCCTCGGCATCGTCGCCGATCTGGAAGAAGCCGCGCATCCAGTGGAAGCGCCTGGCACAGCGCCTGTGGGATGCGATTCAAGCCTTGCGGCGGTCGTGACAGCACCCCGTTTGCGACAGCCGGGATGCTGGCAACGGGTCATGGACAACGCAGCCATCCGCCCAGGGGCATCACAGCAGCTCAATCCCGAAGCGCCGCACGATCAGCGCAAACACGCCAAAACACAGCACGGTCAGGAAGCAGCAAGCCAGCAGCGTGGGCCAGAAACCCAGCCGCGGCAGCAGCCAGGGGAAGACCAGGAACATCGGCAGCGTCGGCACCACGTACCAAAACGTGTACCAGGCGTGGTTCGCCACTTTTTCCGTGGAATGCGTTTCGATATGGAGCCAGATCAGGGCCAGTATCGTCACCAGCGGCAGCGCCGCGATCAAACCGCCCAGGCGGTCGCTGCGCTTGGCGATTTCAGTGACCAGCACGACGACGCCTGCGGTCAATGCGTATTTGGTGATCATCCAGAGCATGAGATTCCTTGTCGTGTTGTCGAGGCGGTGTACTTGCAGCCCAGCCGGGGCACCGGTGGCAGGCTTCTGCGTATTGCGATGTGCCAGGGTCCAGAGTGCCGGTTTTAATGAGAAAGATAACGAGCAAAAACAAAAAACCCGCAGTCTCGAAAGAAACGCGGGTTATTGTTTGTTTATTACTTCTGGCGGAGACGCAGGGATTCGAACCCTGGATACAGGTTTAAGCCCGTATGCTTCCTTAGCAGGGAAGTGCCTTCGACCGCTCGGCCACGTCTCCACACTGCGGCATCCGGGTTAGCGAATGCCGTAAAGCCATGCATCATAGCTTTTCATGCGCCCGGCGTCAATAACCGGGGCGCATTATTGCCATGGGTCACAACGATATCAGTCGGCCTTTTCCAGGTCGAACGCCTTGTGCAGGGCGCGCACGGCCAATTCCATGTACTTTTCATCAATCAGCACCGAGATCTTGATTTCCGAGGTCGAGATCATGAGGATGTTGATGCCCTCCTCAGACAGCGTACGGAACATGGCCGAGGCGATGCCGACGTGGCTGCGCATGCCCACGCCCACCACGGACACTTTCGATACCTTGGTGTCGCCAACGATTTCGACGGCGTTGATGTGTTCCTTGACGGTCTTGTTCAAGACATCCATCGACTTGGCGAATTCGCCGCGCGGCACCGTGAAGGTGAAGTCGGTCTTGCCTTCGACGGACTGGTTCTGGATGATCATGTCGACTTCGACGTTGGCGTCGGCAATCGGCCCGAGGATCTGGTAGGCGATGCCGGGGCGGTCCGGCACGCCCAGCACGGTGATCTTGGCTTCGTCGCGGTTGAAGGCGATGCCGGTGATTGCTGCTTGTTCCATATTGGTGTCTTCCTCAAACGAAATCAGGGTGCCGGAGTTGGCTTCTTCCTCCAGCGATGTCATGGGGTCGGTCAGCGACGAGAGCACGCGCGTGGGCATCTTGTAGTTGCCGGCGAATTCGACCGAGCGGATCTGCAGGACCTTGGAGCCCAGCGATGCCATCTCCAGCATTTCCTCGAAGGTGACGGTGTTCAGGCGCCGCGCATCGGAAACCACGCGCGGGTCGGTCGTGTAGACGCCATCGACGTCGGTGTAGATGAGGCATTCCTTGGCCTTCATCGCCACAGCCACGGCGACCGCCGAGGTGTCGGAGCCGCCACGGCCCAGGGTGGCGATGTTGCCTTCGTCGTCCACGCCCTGAAAGCCGGTGATGATGACGACCTTGCCGGCATCGAGGTCGCGCCGCACCTTGGCGTCGTCAATCGATTGGATGCGGGCCTTGGTGTAGGCCGAGTCGGTTTTGATGGCGACCTGCCAGCCGGCGTAGGACACGGCCTGTTTACCAATGGAATGCAGCGCGATCGACAACAGCGCGACCGACACCTGTTCGCCTGTCGAGGCCAGCATGTCGAGCTCGCGCGGATCGGGACGCGGCATGATTTCGTTCGCCAGGCCGAGCAGGCGGTTGGTTTCGCCGGACATGGCCGAGGGAACCACGACGACTTGATGCCCGGCGTCATGCCACTTGGCAACGCGGCGGGCGACGTTCTTGATGCGCTCGATGGAACCCATCGAGGTCCCACCGTATTTGTGGACGTATAAAGCCATAAAAAGTCAGTGAAATGAGAGAAAAGCTTGATAAATGCGCCAAAAACCAACCAATTACTTTACATGCTGCGGCGCAGAATGACAAGTGGTACTTTTGTGGTATTAGACGTTCCAGCCCGTCGGCCAACCCCGATCAGGGTGCCGGTGACGCCGGGATTAAATTATTTTCATACTCGGGTGAGAGCCGGATCGCGGCCTACACTGGGGATTGTCGGCCCCCGTTGGGGGGTGCCAGCAATCCTTGACGTACTCGCGAAGAATGACAGGTGTGCCATGAACAAGATACGAATGTCCGCTATTGTAACCTCAGCCCTGCTCTGTGCCGCATGTGCGCAGCCACAAAAGGCGATGACGTGGGAACAGCGCTGGGGCGATTCGGCCACCGACTCAGCGGCAACCAAGACGGTCGTGATCGGGCCGGAGACGCGGTTTGTCAATGTGACCGGCGGTGAAGTGATCAAATTCGTCGATGGCGACCGGTCGTTTGCGTGGAACTTCGACGGGCCGTATGGCTATGCCTTCGAGCTCAACCGCGTCGCGCCGCCCGGGGTGTTGGATCATCGGGTGACGGCTTATGTGGACCCGGATCCTTATTACAACGGGCGATAGAGGCGTAGGGTGGGTGCAACCCATCAGGCCTCAATACCGTACCCACCAAGGCCTCGATACCGTACCCGCCAAAGCCTCGGCAACGCACCCGGCGGCATTGGTGGGTTGCACCCACCCTGCTAATTTTTATCGCAGCGGGCTTATCTGGTAGACGCAGCGCGCGCCATCGGCCAGCAAATGCTCGGTGCGCTCGACGCTGGCTTCGGGCAGCAATGCGCGGAATAAGCTCAATTCGCTGCGGCAAAAGCCTTGGCACTGGTTCGCTGCGGCACAGATCGGGCAATGGTGTTCGATGAGCTGCCAGCCGCCCTTGCCGGGTTTGATTTCGGCCATGTAGCCTTCTTGCGTGCGGATCGCGGCGAGTGCGGCAATCTTGTCTTGCAGGGTCGCGCAAGCGGCGATGCCATCCCGATAGTGTTCGGCCATTTGCGCTTCGCGTGCCTGGATCAGCGATTCGACCCCGGCTTCGCCGAACTGCCGGCGCACGTGCCCGATCAACTGCACCACGACTTCACCGTGGCGGTCCGGGAAACGCGCATGGCCAGCGCTCGTGAGCGACCACCACCGGCCGGGCCGCCCGATGCCCGATGCGCGGTCTTCGCATTGCACCAGGCCGCTTTCCTGTGCCGCCTCAAGCTGGCGGCGCGCGCCCATCGAGGTCAATTCCAGGATGTCCGCCAACTGTTGCGCGGTCAGCGGGCCGCGTGTTTTGAGGAGATAGAGCAGCCGGTTTGCCGTGTCCGCGCTCATACTGCCGCCTGCTCCGTCGTCTGCTCTGCCGCCTGCATTGCCGCCATTTTCCGCGCCCAGCGCGTGATGCGCACGCCGCCGGCGACCGAGCATGCCGCACCCAGGAGCAGCGCCAGCCGCGTGTCGATCAGGGTGATGCTGGAGCCGACCACGGCGACGGCGACGTTAGAGACGCAGAACGTGGTCGACAGCAAGCCCATGATGGCACCCTGCCCGTATGCTTCGAAACGCTCGGAACAGTAGATCGGCAAGCCTGCGCTATACATCGCATGCGGCATGCCGAAGGCAATCAGCGCCACGCATCCCCACACCGGCCCCAATAGCACGGTCAGCGCAATGCAGGCCGCCGCCAGCATCATGTACAGGCGCAAATGTGCCGTGTCGGCGATCTTGAACCAGCCGCGCCCCACGATTGCCGAGGCGCCCGTCATCACCGCGCAGAGCAAGGCCGAGACGATGCTGATGCCGCCGGCCTTGAAGTGCGCAAACTCGACCAGCCAGAGCGGAAAGAATTCGTAAAACGCGGTCACGCCGATCAGGTAAGCGAAATGCAGCAAGAATAACTCGCGCAGGGGCTTGTGCTTCAGGAGCGCAAACGATTGATGCGTGCTGACGTAATCCCAGATGCCGGCGTTGGCATGCCGGGGCGGATGGTTGGGAATCGCCGCGTAAGCCATCAGCAAGGTGAGCAGCAGCACCACGCCCGCAGTCAGGAAAGGCACGCCCACGCCAAATTGCACGGTAACGCCGGCAATAAGCGGACCGATCAGCCAGCCGCTGAAACTGGCGCCGTTGAGCCAGGCGAAAGCGCGCAGGCGCTGCTCTCCTTGCAGTTCGTCGGCCAACAGCGCGCGCATGATGGAGACATCGCCCTCGGTCAAGCCTGTTACGAAGCGCGCCAGCAAAAACAGCAGGTAGTGCCCCGTCACCAAGGCCGCCATCGTCGCCAGATGCCCCAGCGCACAGCCCAAGAGCGACAGCAGCATGGTCTTGCGCCGGCCCATCTGGTCCGACAATGCACCCAGGAGAGCCGAGCCGATCAGCATGCCCAGCGGATTGATCGCCAGTGCCAGGCCCAGCAGGAATTTTGGCGGCAGACCGGCGAAGCTGTTGATCGCATTGACCTGCCCATCGGCAAACAGCGGCGGCAGCACCGGGTAAGGCAGCGAGGCGCCGACTGTGGAAAACAGCCCCACGGCGCACGAGGTGATCAGCAGCAGGCGATCGTTCTTCACTGATAGGCTCCCTTGATGATGGGAGTCTACGTCTGCTGCGTCAATAAGTAAACAAAAATGCTTACTTATTGACGTGTGCTGACCTTCCTACGCTGCCGCCACCTGCGTCGAATGCGCGGTTTGCAGATCAGTGATACCCGCTCGTAATCTGGCGCACCATGCCCATGATGGCCGTCATCTGCGGTGCCGACTTGAGCGCGTAATTCGATCCCGTATAGCCCCACCAGTCCCAGCAGCCTTCGGGATTGTAGGGAAAGGTCGAGGCGATGGTTTGCGGATACAGCACCAGGATGCCGTTGGTGTCGGCCCATTCGTTGATGCCCGACTTTTGCACGAACACCGTGCCGACCGTCTGCTGGTTTTGCTCGCAGCCGTGCAGCGCCACCACCAGCTTGCATGCGCCGGTGACGCAGGTGCTCGGCACATAGAGCCAGCCTGTGCTGTCCATGCCGATGGCGGCGCAGTTGCTGCCGGCGCAGAAGGCGTTCTGGTTGAACTGCACATAGCTGCCTTGCGGCGAGGCGTTGCGCGCATACAGGCTGCCGTAGAACTTGGTCAGGAAGGTTTGTTCGACGTCGATGCCGCAGTTGTTGAGGAAAGGCACGCCCAGCCACGAGCAGGCATTGACGGCGTCGGGCGAGATCCACGCATGCTCGGCCGGCGTGCTGTTGTTGTAGGTGATGTTGCTGCTGGCGGTGAAGCTTTGCAGATAGGTCTTCAGATCGTTCATGGTCTGCTGATAGACCACGCTGTCCAAGGTGCCGCTGAACAGGTAGATGGGCTTGTTGGCGATGTCGGCAACCGGATCGATGGCTCCCTTCGTGGCCTGGCTTTTGGTGTAGCTGACCAGCGACGACACCGGCACGCCGACGCCGGTGGTGCAGGCATCGCCCCAGAACGTGAGGTTATCCTGGTTGCAGTAATACGCCGCCCCGGCGATGATCGCCGCACCGTGGAAGCTGGCCGAATTGGCGACCTGCAATTGCACGGCCATGTCGGCGCCGGAGGAAATTCCCGCGACGGTGACGGTGGCGGGGTTGACGTTGTAGGCACCCAATGCGGAAGCGGCGTGGGATGAGGTCGTTAGCGAAAGGAAAAACAATGTGGACAAGAAACCGACTGCGCGCGCAACTTTGCCGTTGAACATGATCGTCTCCTTTGTGTGAAGCCGCGCTGACGGCGGCATCACGGTTTTTGTGCGCTTGATATTAGGTCGAAAGTTTCGGAAATAAAAGGGGAAACCGCCGGGAGCGTATTTGTACGGTACGTTGTGGGCTGAACGAAGAAGGGATGACTCGGGCAACGCGGGAACTGCTTGAAATCAACGAATCCGCCGGGACGAGCCTCAGCCTGAACCGCAAACCGAGCCTCAAACTGAATCGCAATCCCAACGCCAGCGCAAGGCCACGCAGGCTTCACCAGGCTTGCCGAAGTGCGCGCAGTCCATGCCCAAGCCTGCGGCATAGAGCAGCTTCCCTGCAACGCTCACCAGCGGCATGGTTTCGCGCTCCCATGCCGGCACGTCCAGCGTCTGACAGTGCTGCTTCAAGCTGCGCGTCGGGCGATCGGCAGCAAGTCTAAGGCGTTCGCCGCCCTGGCGATAATGCATGGTGCAAGATCGTCCGCGCAGCCAGTCTACGGCGATGCCTTGCGCGGCAGGTTCGAACGACAGGCTGCCGCGAAACGCGGGAAAATGCAGGATCGCCTCGCCGTTCCAGATGAAATCCAGTGGGTCTGAGAGCACGCGGCCGTTTTCCCGTGCAACGATGTAGGCACGGTTGCGGTGGCGCCTGACATGGCAATCCGGATGCGTCACGCACAGTTGTGCTTCCGGGCGGGCGTCGGCAAGCTGATAACGCATTTCGCTGAGCCACGCGGTCGATGGCATGCGCAAGCCGCGCACGGCGAACCAGTAGCGAAACAGGTTCTCGGCACGCTGGTCCGACATGGTCTCGACCCGTTCGAGGTCGAGCGCATCGCCGATCAGGCAATGTTCCAGGTCTTGCTGCGCGATTTGTTCGAGCACGCTTTGCGCCGCGTGCGCATGCTGCGCCGTGCGGGCGAAGCGTGCGGCAAAACCGGGGAAATGCTGCTCCAGAACAGGCATGACGGCCTGGCGCAAGGCATTGCGCGCATAGCGCAGATCGCGGTTGGACTCGTCTTCGATGTGGGCAATGGCGTGTTCGCGCGCATGGCTTTCAAGATCGGCGCGGGTGATGTCGAGCAAGGGCCGGGCTATCGTCAGCGCTGCATTGCCCAGCAAGACCGGCGCGCGGTTGGAGGCTTCCATTCCGGCGATCCCGGCAATGCCCGAGCCGCGCAGCAATTGCAGCAAGACGGTCTCGGCCTGGTCGTCGATATGGTGTGCGGTGACAAGCAATCCAATATCGTGTTCTGCACACAAGGCGCCCAGCGCGGCGTAGCGGGCTTCGCGCGCCGCCTCTTCGATGCCGCTGCCGCCGTCGCGCGCGATGTCGACATGGCGCATGGCAAACGCCACGTTCAAGCGTTGGCAAACCAGGCGGCAGTGCTCGGCCCATTGGTCGGCATTGGCGCTCAAGCCGTGGTGCACGTGGAAGGCATGAAGCGCAATGCCGCGCTCGGCAACATGGGCATGCAGCAGGTGCAGCAGGACGCTCGAATCGAGACCGCCGCTGAATGCGAGCGCAACGCGCCGCGCGTCGGGAAACGCCGCCAGCGCCTGTGCAAGCGCCTCTTCAAGCGTCTGCCCGGCTGTTCGATTGTGCGGATGGGACATGGGGCTCATGGCCGGCCCGGGCCGTCAATACTCGACCGGCACCGGTTCCAGGCTGCGCCAGAGATACCAGGTGGCAACCGTGCGCCACGGCTCCCAATTGGCGGCGACTTCGCGCGCATCGCTGCGCGACACCGGCTCGCCCGAGAAGTAGTTGACGCTGATGCCCTTGAGCAGGCCGACGTCGTCAAGCGGCAGGATATTGGGACGGCGCAGATTGAAGATGAGGAACATTTCGGCGGTCCAGCGGCCGATGCCGCGGATGCCGACCAGTTCGGCGATCACTTCCTCGTCTTCCATCTCGGTCCACTTGTCGACGTGCAGGCGCTTGTTCTTGAAGTGGTCGGCCAGATCGAGAATATATTCGGACTTGCGCTTGGACAAGCCGCAGCCGGCCAGCTTTTCGCCCGCCTTGACCACTTGCGCCGGCGAGCACTTGGGGCAGAGTTCGAGCAAACGGTTCCACACCGAATCGGCCGCCTTGACCGAAATCTGCTGGCCGACGATGGAGCGTGCCAGTGTGACGAAGGGTTCGCTCCTGCCCACCAGGTGCAGGTCGCCGAATTGCGGGATCAGCTTGCGCATGATCCGGTCGCGCTTCATCAGCTCGGCCTTGGCGTCTTCCCAATAGCTGGGTACGGTCGCGGTGCCGTTTCCTGAGGTGGAATTCGCCATACGGCTATGCCCTTCTCCATTCGGTCGTGCCATCAGGCTTGTCTTCCAGCACGACACCCTGTGCGGAAAGTTCCTTGCGGATGCGGTCGGCTTCGGCAAAGTTCTTTGCCTTCTTCGCTGCGGCACGGGCCGCAATCGCTTCCTCCACCTCGCCCTCGCCGACAGCGCCTTCAACAGCAGGCCCGGCTTGCAGGAATTCGGTCGGCGCACGCTGCAACAAGCCGATGATGCCGCCCAGCGCCTTCAACTGGCGCGCCAGTGCGGGCGAGCGGGTCTTGTTGACGGCGTTGGCCAGCTCGAACAGCACCGCCACGGCCAGCGGCGTGTTGAAGTCGTCGTTCATCACCTCGGCAAAGCGCGCGGCGTATTCCTCGGACCAATCGAGCGGCGCATCGTCGGGCGCCACTTCCTTCAGCGCGGTGTAGAGTCGCGTCAAGGCTTGCTTGGCGTCTTCCAGGTGGACATCGGCATAGTTCACCGGGCTGCGGTATTGCGCGCGCACGAGGAAGAAGCGGATCACTTCGGCGTCAAAGGACTTGAGCACGTCGCGGATGGTGAAGAAGTTGCCGAGCGACTTCGACATCTTTTCATTGTCGACGTTCAGGAAACCATTGTGCAGCCAATAGTTGACGAACGGATGCCCCAGCGCGCCTTCCGATTGCGCGATCTCGTTTTCGTGGTGCGGGAATTGCAGGTCGGCACCGCCGCCGTGGATGTCGAAACGTTCGCCCAATACGGCGCAAGCCATGGCCGAGCATTCGATATGCCAGCCGGGCCGGCCGCTGCCCCACTTCGAGGGCCACTTCACTTCCTCGGGCTCCTCGGGCTTCGAGGCTTTCCACAGCACGAAGTCGAGCGGATCGCGCTTGCCGGTGTTGACGTCCACGCGCTCGCCGGCGCGCAGGTCGTCCAGCGTCTTGCCCGAGAGCTTGCCGTAGCCGGGGAATCCGCGCACGGCATAATTCACGTCGCCGTCATCGGCCTTGTAAGCCAGGCTGCGCGATTCGAGCTGTTCGATCAGGGACAGCATCTGCGGCACATATTGCGTGGCGCGCGGCGAGTTGGTCGGCGGCAGGATGCCCAGCGCCTGCAAGTCTTCATCCATCAAGGCGGTGAAACGCGTCGTCAATTGCGACACGGTTTCGCCGTTTTCCACGGCGCGCTTGATGATCTTGTCGTCGATATCGGTGATGTTGCGCACATAAGTCACGTCGTAACCCGACGCGCGCAGCCAACGATACACCACGTCAAACGCCATCAGCATGCGAGCGTGCCCGATGTGGCAATAGTCGTAGATTGTCATGCCGCAGACGTACATGCCGACTTTGCCGGCCTCGATCGGGGAAAAGATCTGCTTCTCACGCGCAAGCGTGTTGTATATTTTCAGCGCACTCATGAACAATAGCGGGTTGGGCGGAATTACGGCGCTCCGGGCAATGGCGCCGACACGGAAAAGTATCGGCTCCCGGCAAAACGATTTCGCCGAAAAACTTGTCTTATTTTGATAAAATGCTGCCTTGGTCGGCCAGTATAACACCTAAAAAAAGCGCGACAATACTGTATATATGGGGTTTTTAGGTGCCACCGCAATATTGACGGCGGCAGGCCGACGGGGCGCGAAGTGTAAGGCAATGCGCCGGAAATGACAAGGCCGCACAGTCGGGCAGCATCACAAGAGATCGGCTGACGCAGTGCAGAAATCCAGGCAAGGAAAAGCTGAACCGAGCTGAACCGAGCTTTGACCGACAAGAGGAATCCGGCGCCGCCTTGCGGCACAATCAGGCACCATCAGGCCCCATCACGACAAGGACAATCCATGCCCGCATTCCAACGCCATCTGCGCCGCCAGCTCATTCGCCTGTTCATCCGCCTGCTCGGCACGCTTGCCATCGCGGCAATCTGCACCCATGCGAATGCCGCGGATGCGCCCGCAGCACCCGCCTTGACCACCGTTACCCTGCAAACCAACATGGGCGACATCGTCATCGAACTGTACCGCGACAAGGCACCCAAGACGGTGGATAACTTCCTTGCCTATGTGAAAAGCGGTTTCTACGACGGCGTGCTGTTCCATCGTGTCGCCAAGGGGCGCCTGATACAAGGCGGCGGCTTCGACCAGAAGCTGCAGCAAAAGCCGACGCGGCCGTGGATCAAGAACGAAGCCAACAACGGTTTATCCAACCTGCCCATGACTGTTGCGATGGCGCGCGGCGCAGCGCCGGACTCGGCAAGCTCGCAATTCTTCATCAACCTGGCCGACAACAGCCCTTACGACTTCCCCTCGTTCGACGGCGCGGGCTACTGCGTGTTCGGCAAGGTGATCGACGGCGCCGAGACGCTCGACAAAATCCAGCAGGTTGCCGTCGTCCACAGACCCAAATTCGAAGACCTGCCGACCACGCCCGTCGTGATCGTCAAGGCCTTCGTCAACAAGTAATACAATAGTCGCAAGCAATTTCACCATCACCGTAGAGGAACATCATGGCTGTCTTACTCACCACCAATCACGGCAACATCACCATCGAACTCGACGCCGACAAGGCGCCCAAGACGGTGGAAAACTTCCTGTCCTACGTCAAGGCCGGCCACTATGACGGCACGGTCTTCCATCGCGTCATCAACGGCTTCATGATCCAGGGCGGCGGTTTCGAGCCGGGCATGAAGCAAAAGCCAGTCGGCGAAGCGATCGAAAACGAAGCCAAGAACGGCTTGAAGAACGCCGCCTACAGCATCGCCATGGCGCGCACCTCCGACCCGCATTCGGCAACGGCGCAATTCTTCATCAACGTGGCCGACAACGACTTCCTCGACTATCCTGGCCAGGACGGCTGGGGCTATTGCGTGTTCGGGGCAGTAACCGAAGGCAAAGATATCGTCGACAAAATCCGCAAGGTGCGCACCTCCAACAGCGGCATGCACGCCAACGTGCCGGCCGACGATGTGATGATCGAAAAAGCCGAAATCATCTGAATTCCCGACCCCGGAGTTCGTGATTTTGAGCCACACCCTGCCAGCACCGCCGGCTGCACTCTTCATTTCCGACCTGCATCTGCAGGCGGAAATGCCGATGACCGCAGCGGCCTTCTTCGATTTTCTGGATCGCCACGCCCGGCATTGTCCCCAGCTATTCCTGCTGGGCGACATATTCGAATACTGGGCCGGTGACGACGACCTTGGCCCATTCAACCTGCAAGTGATCGAGGCCGTGCGCCGCGTCGCCGATGGCGGCACAACGGTTCACTGGATCGCCGGCAACCGCGACTTTCTCGCCGGGGAATCGTTCGCCAGGGCGGCGGGCCTGGAGATGTTGCCCGACCCCTTCGTATTGCGCGGCGCCGGACCGGACATCGTACTCACGCACGGCGATGCACTATGCACGGACGACACCGGCTACATGCAATTCCGCGCCATGGTCAGGCAACCGCAGTGGCAGCGCGAATTCCTGGCTCAGCCGCTGGAAAAGCGCAAGGCCATCATCGCCGGTGTGCGCCAGGGCAGCAAGGACGCCCAGCGCGGCAAGGCCGATTACATCATGGACGTCAATGACGCCGCCGTGCGCGCGTTGTTCGCGGCAACCGATACGCACACCATGATCCACGGCCACACGCACCGGCCGGCGCTGCATGAGAGCGAAGGCTGTCGGCGTTACGTCCTGCCCGATTGGGATTGCGATGGCGCATCGCCGCGCGGCGGATGGATTGCGTTGCATGCCGACGGCACGATTGTGCGCGTGGGATTGGATGGCCAGTGTATCGCTTGATGCCCCGGCGTCTTTCGCCGCGCAGTCAGACGTCCCTGGTTAATCGAACTGCTTCTTGAACTGCGCAAGCTGCTGCGAGAGATCGGCCACGGCATCGCGCAGCCGCGCCACCTCCTGCTCCAGTTGCTCGATGCGCACTGCCCCTGAGGCAGTCGCAGGTTCGGCGCCCATCATCTCCTGCTGCGCAAGCAACTCGGCACCGCCGAACAGGTGCATGTAGCGTGTCTCCTTGGTGCCCGGCGCGCGCGCCAGGCGTGCCGCCAGCGGCGGGTATTTGTCGATCAGGAATTGCAGGCAGGCTTCGACCTCGGTCACGGACTGGAAGTCGTGCAGGCGGCCCGAGCGGCTGCGTATCTCGCCGGCGGTTTGCGCGCCGCGCAGCATCAATAGCGTCAGCACCGACAGCTTGTCCTGCTCGAGCGTCCACTTGGGCCGCATGCGATGCTCATACTTGCGCACCCGCGCACCGGCCTGGCTGACTTCGGCGACGAGCCTCTTCTGCTGCAGCCGGTCCAGCGCTTCCTGCACCGTGGCGTCGGAAATCGACATCACCGGATCGCGGGAGGATAGCTGGTTGCAGCCCGTGGTCAAGGCGTTGAGCGACAGGGGATAGACGTCGGGCGTCAGCATTTCCTTCTCTGCCAGCACGGCCAGCACGCGCATTTCAAACGGGTCGAGCAATGCGCCTGCGGCCAAATCTTCGTCGGTAGTCATGGTAATTTTTCAGGAAGCATCGGGATTGCGGTAAGGCGTCTTGAACCAGATGATCAACAGCAAAATCGTCAACGCCACGCCGCCCCAGAATATCGGACGCCACAGCGTATAGCCCGGCCCGCGCTTGATGATCTGCACGTCTTCGATGTAAAACACTTCGCAGCCGGCCGGCTTGTCGCCCACGACCTTGCGCCCCAGGCTGGACTCGCGCAATTGCGGGCCGCCGGCAAAGCCGTAGTTGGCGAGAAAGCCCGACAGGTGCACCTGGTCGCCCACGCGCAACGCACGCAATTGCCGCGTCACGAAAGGTTTGTCCGACAGGATGTGGTAGTTGTCGAGATAGAGGCCGCCGATATTAAAGTAAGGCATGGCCTCGGGCTTGCTGCTCTGCCAGGCGCAGGAGAATTGGCCATTCGAGTAATTGAACAGGGAATAGGCGCCGGAGCGGGTGAATTCGCCCCAGGCCATGCACAGGTCCATGACGTTCAACTTGTCGTTGGCCAATTGGTGAATGAAATCCATGAAGCTGTCGGAATCGTGCAGGCTGACGATCAGCGAATCGAGCTCGTAATGCACGATGGGCGCGATGTAGTAATGGCTGCCGCCGACTTCCGTATCAAAACGCGGGGCAATCGGCGGCAGTTGGTCGGGACGCTTGCCGAGCACGGTCTGCGACAGATTGTCGGCCTCGCGCGATGTCACCGCTTCATCCAGCCGTTTCAAATCCGGCAGCGGATTGCCGCGTATCAAGGCGGCAAGGCAAATCGTCAGCGCCAGCAAAATCAGCAAATTGAGCGTGCGCGGTGAAGTCATGGTTATTCGACGAGCTTGTTCAATTGTTCGGGATCGAGCTTATCGACCTTGGGCAGCGCGTCGCAGCACATGCCGGCTTCCTTGAGGATGCCGATGATGGTGTTGATCTGCTGCTCCTGGGCCGCCACGTGGTTGACCAGGCCGTGAATGGCGGTCGACAGCGGATCGTCGTCGCCGTTGGGCATCACGCCATAGGCGGAAAATACGCGCGCGGCAGCTTCCTCGCGCATTTTCTGCACGTCGCGCTTGATGATATGCGCCGGATTGCCGACTGCCGTCGCACCGGGCGGCACTTCCTTGACCACCACGGCGTTGGAGCCGACCTTGGCGCCCTCGCCCACGGTGAAGCCGCCCAACACTTGCGCACCCGCGCCGACGATCACGCCGCGCCCCAGCGTGGGATGGCGCTTCGCCCCTTTCGACAGCGACGTGCCGCCCAGGGTCACGCCCTGGTAGATGGTGCACTCGTCGCCCACCTCGGCCGTCTCGCCGATCACCACGCCGAAGCCGTGATCGATGAACACGCGCCGGCCTATGGTCGCACCGGGATGGATCTCGATGGCGGTAAGCCAGCGCGCAATTTGCGAGATGAAGCGGCCGCTCCACTTCATGCCGTGCGTCCAGCACCAGTGCGAGAGGCGATGCATGGTAATGGCATGCAGGCCCGGATAGCAGGTCAGCACTTCCCAGGCGGAACGCGCCGCAGGGTCGCGTTCCATGATATTGGCGATGTCTTCTCGTAGTCGGCTGAACATGGCTGGAAAAATAGTTGAAAACAGGGTAACACAGGGAAACGGCAAGCGGATGGTGCGTGCGGCCGCACGCGCCGGCGGTTCAACAACAGCAGGTGTTGCGGCACCTGCCCGGGAGGCAGGACCGTGGGGACGGAAGAAGGGATAAACTCAATGTCGTTCGCATCATGTCAGGTCATTGACGGCATGTCACGAAATGAGCACGCGTTGCCGTCTCGCTTCATACAGGCAGACACCGGACGCCACCGAGACGTTCAAGCTCTCGACCGAACCGAACATCGGTATCGACACCAGCACGTCGCAGGTTTCGCGCGTCAGGCGGCGCATGCCCTCCCCTTCGGAACCCATGACGATGGCGGCAGGGCCGGCAAATTCGGCTTCGTACAAACTCTTGTCCACGTCGTCCGTCGTTCCAATCACGAGGATATCGCGTTCTTTCAATTCGCGCAGGGTGCGCGCCAGATTGGTGACGGTGATGTAGGGCACCGATTCGGCCGCGCCGCTGGCCACCTTGGCCGCCGTGGCATTCAAGCCCACTGCCCTGTCCTTGGGCGCGATCACGGCGTGCGCACCGGCCCCATCGGCCACGCGCAGGCAGGCGCCGAGGTTGTGCGGATCGGTGATGCCATCCAGTACCAAGAGCAAAGGCGGGCCGTCGATGGCGTCGAGCAGTTCGTCGAGATTGCGCGCCAGCGACAATTCGCCGGCAACGGCGATGACGCCCTGGTGACGCCGCGTGCCGACCATGTTGTTCAGGCGCTGCTCATCAACCTGGATAATGCGCACACCGGCCGCCTTGGCCATGCGGATCAACTCGCCCATGCGCCGGTCTTCGCGGCCGGCATCGACGTAGATCTCTTCGACAGACGAGGCTTCATGGCGCACACGCGAGGTGACGGCATGGAAGCCAAAAACCATTTTATTCTTCATTGGATACCTCTAAAATCTACTGCGCATCCCAATCTCTGGCCTGCGATGCTCGCCAAATCATTGGGGAGCTCGCCGCTTGCAAGCGGCGATCGTTTCGCAGGCGCGAAGCACACTTCGCGAATTCCCTGCTTCACCGGTTGCGCTTCTCGACCCGACATTGGGTGGGGCCGCCATCGGTCGCTCGCTACGATTTTAGCCTTATCCATCAGCGTTTCTTCTTCACAGCTTTCGAGTAAGCGCGGCTCTGGCGCGGCGCCCGCTCGGAGGTGGCGGACTTGCCCCCCTTGGACTTTGTGGCCTTGCCAGCCCTGGCGGCTTTCGCGGCGGACGACTTGGGCGGTGCGGCAGTCTTGGCACGCGGCTTGGCGCCAGCGGTTCGGGTTCGTCCCTGCTGCTCGACTTCGGCACGGCGCGCTTCGTTCTTCAGCACGGTGCGGATGCCGGGTTCGGTGACCAGGCGCAGGTCGATCTTGCGCGCATCGAGATCGACGCGGCTGACCTGCACCGTCACGCGGTCGGTCAACTGATAACGGATGCCGGTGCGCTCGCCGCGCAATTCGTGGCGCGCTTCGTCGAACTGGAAGTAATCGGCGCCAAGATCGGTGACGTGCACCATGCCTTCGATGAACAAGGCGTCAAGCTGCACGAAAATGCCGAATGTGGTCACGCCGGAAATCGTGCCGGTGAATTCCTCGCCCAGCTTGTCGCGGACGAAGTAGCACTTGAGCCAGGCTTCGACGTCGCGCGAGGCTTCGTCGGCGCGCCGCTCGTTGGCCGAGCAATGGATGCCCAGCGCTTCCCACACGGCCACGTCGGCGCCGCGCTTGGGTTGCGGCTTGCCTTCGGCGCGGTCCTGCGCCTGCTTGCGGCGCGCGGCCGGCGAGATCATGGTGTTCAGGTTGCTCATGTCGAGCCCCTTGGGCTCGTAGCGCTTGCCATGCAGGATGGCCTTGATCGCACGATGCGTCAGCAGATCCGGGTAACGCCGGATCGGGCTGGTGAAGTGGGCGTAAGCCTCATACGACAAGCCGAAGTGGCCGATATTGTCGGGGCTGTAGACCGCCTGCTGCATCGAGCGCAGCAGCATGGTTTGCAACAGCGTGGCGTCGGGCCGGGCCTTGACCTTGACCATCAGCTCGGCATAGTCCGACGCGGCAGGCGTATCGCCGCCGCCCAGGTTCAGGCCGACCTGCTTCAGGAAGGTCTTGACCTGATTCAGCTTTTCCTTGGCCGGTGGCGCATGCACGCGGAACATGCCGGGATGCTTGTGCCGTTCCAGCAAATCGGCGGCGCACACGTTGGCCGCCAGCATGCATTCCTCGATCACCTTGTGCGCATCGTTGCGCGTACGCGGCAGGATCTGTTCGATCTTGCCGGCGGCATTGCAGACGATGTAGGTTTCGGTGGTCTCGAAGTCGATCGCGCCGCGCAGATGGCGCGCCGACAGCAAGGCCTGGTACAGCTCGTACAGGTTCAACAGATGCGGCACCAGGCCCGGCTTCCTGGCCGCTTCCGTGCCCTTGGTATTGGCCAGGATGGCGGCCACTTCGGTATAGGTCAGGCGTGCCGCTGAGTGGATCACGGCGGGATAGAATTGGTAAGCCTTGATCTCGCCCTTGGCCGTGATGACGGCGTCGCATACCAGCGTCAGCCGGTCAACGGCGGGATTCAACGAGCACAGGCCGTTGGACAATTTCTCCGGCAGCATGGGAATCACGCGGCGCGGGAAATACACCGAGGTGCTGCGTTCCAGCGCATCGACATCGAGCGCATCGTTGGGCTTGACGTAGTGGCTGACGTCGGCAATCGCCACGATCAGGCGGAAGCCGGTGGCGCGGCCGATCTTGATCGGTTCGCAATACACGGCATCATCGAAGTCGCGCGCGTCTTCGCCGTCGATGGTGACGAGCGGCACGTCGCGCAGATCGACGCGATCGGTCAGATCGGCGGGGCGCACTTCGGAGGGCAGCTTGGCGGCAAGCTTTTTGGCCGCTTCGGAAAATTCGTGCGGCACGCCATATTTGCGCACGGCGATCTCGATTTCCATGCCGGGGTCGTCGATGTCACCCAGGATTTCGACGATCTTGCCTACGGGTTGGGTATAGCGCGAAGGCTGTTCGGTCAATTCGACCGAGACCACCTGCCCCGCCTTGGCCTTGCCGGGCGAGCCGGCCAACAGGATATCCTGGCCGATGCGCTTGTCTTCGGGAGCGACAACCCAGGCCCCGTTTTCATTCAACAGTCGCCCGATCACATGGGTATTGGCACGCCCCACGACTTCGACGATGGTGCCTTCAGGGCGGCCGCGCCGGTCGGTGCCGGTGATGCGCGCTTGCACCCGGTCGCCGTGCAAGACTTTCTGCATTTCCTTTTCGGGCAGGAAAATGTCGTCGCTGGCGTCGTCGGGAATCAGGAAGCCGTAGCCGTCGCGATGGCTCGATACGCGGCCTTCGACGAAGCTGTTGAGATTGGCGAGGTGGAATTTGCCGTTGCGGTCGGGCTTGATCTGGCCGTCGCGTTCCATCGCGTTCAGGCGCCGCGTCAGGCCTTCCATTTCATCTTGCTTGACGCCGAGCGCCTTGGCGATCGACGTCGTGTCTTGCAAACCGGTTGCAGTACGTAGGATGCCGAGAATGTCCTCCCGGCTGGGAATTGAATAAGGGAATTGGCTCAAATGATTATAGGTTGATTGTTATTGGATGATATTGCCATGACGCAGGCAGGAATGGGGACATGGCGCCTGCTACTCGTAGTGTACCGGAAGCGCAGCGGTTTTACCTAACCGGCACTATTGTGCCTCAGTTTCGGTTCGGTTGATGAAAGATTCAGTTTGACATTATCGATTTATGCGCTATAATCTTGTTCTTTCGCAAGTCATCGCGGAAATGCAATACAACAAAGCAATAGCAGCAAAAATATAGCAATAAATATAGCAATAAAATAGCAACAAGCGCAGTGCCCACGTGGCGGAATTGGTAGACGCGCATGGTTCAGGTCCATGTGCCGCGAGGTGTGGGGGTTCGAGTCCCTCCGTGGGCACCAAAGTTTTACCGCAGCATCACAACTGAAACCCGCATGTTTTCGACATGGCGGGTTTTTTGTTGCCTGCACAAAAAGCACATTAAAAGTACATTTGAGCGCTTCGGAGGTGCCGCCTGGAGGCGCATCTTTCCGGCCGCGCCTCTTGCGGCAGCGCGCCCCTCTTGTATCGTCTTGTATGGCTCAGTTGGTGTCCATCATCGGTTCCATTTGCTGAGGCAGCGGCGAGGCGTCGGCTTCCTTGGGCATGTCGTCGTCCTTCACCCCCGTGAGACTGTCGGCGATCCCAGCCAGCACCGGGCGCTGGGCCGCGAATTGATCGGCCTTGGTCCAGACGCTCGTGACGATGATTTCCTCTTCGCCCTCATACATGGTGGTGATGTAGGTAAGCGTCATGCCGCTTTTTGAGAAGCCGGTGATTTCGTAGCGCCAGGCCGGCATGCCGTTGACGTCCAGCTTGGTCACCGGCGTTGCCATGGAGTCTTTCAATTTATTCAACTGCGAGCTCACGCGCGTGGCGGCAAACGTATCCATGTCGGCGACCTCGCTTCTCGGCTTGGTCGATACGATGACACCGGACTTGCTTTGGTCTTCATACATGAACAGGAACGTGCCGCCCGCCTTCAGCACTTCGCTCAGCGGCTTTTCCTTCCAGTTGTCGGGAACGTCAATCTTCGCGTTCGAGGTTCTGGTTGGCTGGGGCGAGGTATCCCGGACAAGGCTCGCGTATCGGGGAAATTCCGGCTTCCGGCAATGGGATTCGGATTCGTCCAGGTAAGACTCGATGCGCATGATGCGCCGGTCGGGCAAAACGACCACGCCACCCACCTTGGAATCGGCCTGGACGCAGCGCTTGTCCACATCCGGCAATCCGTCCGAGGCTGTGCAATTGACTACGCAGCCTGGGGTGTAACTGGTATAAGTGGTCGAACCGTGGGAAGGACCCTTCTCGATAAGCTTATGGAGGATATTACGAAGAAAGATCACATGCCCCGAGGCTGTGCCTTGCAGACATACCAGGCATAACGCCAGCGCAACCGCCCAATGTTTTTTCATTTTCTCCCCTTTGCCGTGTTTTCCGGTTATCCCGGTTATTCCGGTTATATAACCACGCGCAGATGAAAGTTGCAAACCCGGGCGGCACTGCTACACTGAAAGTGTCGCCACGACACGAGGGAGCCGAGCGAAATCCCGGCTTGGAAGCCATGCTTTATCTGATTTTGCTGCAAGTAGCGGTGTGTGCGGGCTTGGTCATCTACGGTCTGTTCATGGATATGCACGATGTGCATCCGGTGGATAGACTGGTGGCGTGGAGCCACAAACTGCGCCGCCACTGAAAGCTGGCGGAATTGCGTCAGCTGGACACGCCCTGACAGGCGTGGCTGGCTTATTGTCCCTTTATTGTCCCTTGCTTACCCGGTTTGATCCTGACCTTCTCCCCGCTTCATCCAGCGCGTCAGTTGATGCGGGCGCAGGCCGTCGTATTCTTCAAACGGCTGGTGAATCCAGGGATTCGTGGGCAGGTATTCGAGGTAGAAATCGGGCCGCACCGATGAACATGCCTTGCACCAGATCACGGCCGATTTCACTTCCGTGACGGCCAGGAAGTGCTCCTTCAAGTGCTTTTGCACCTTGTCCAGCGTCACCCCTGAATCGACCAGATCGTCCACCAGCAGCACGCGGCCAGTCAGGCTTCCCTTAGTCATCGTGATGAATTTGGCAATATCGAGCGAGCCGCGCACGGTGCCGGCTTCCTCGCGGTAGGAACTGGTCGAAAGAATCGCCAGCGGCACGTCGAAAATGCGCGAAAACACGTCGCCGGGACGCAGGCCGCCGCGCGCCAGGCATAGCACCTGATCGAATTTCCAGCCCGAATCGTGCACCATCAGGGCCAGTTTTTCGATGGAACGGTGATAGGACTCCCAGGAGACCCACAGATGTTGGTCGTTTGACTCAGGCGCCATGCCTTCCTCCACTACGATGTACGGTCGGCGCCCGCTCAATCGCGGGTGCCTTTGTTATGGGATGCTTACTTGAATGGATGACGCAAAACGATGGTTTCTTCGCGGTCGGGGCCGGTTGACACCATGTCGATCGGCACGCCGACCAGCTCCTCGATGCGCTTGACGTAGGCACGCGCATTGGCCGGCAGTGCGTCCATCGACTTGGCGCCGACGGTCGATTCGGTCCAGCCGGGCATGGTTTCATAGACCGGCTGGCAGCGCGAGGCGTCTTCGGCGCCGACCGGAAACACGTTGAGGTGGCGACCATCGAGCGTGTAACCCGTGCACAGCTTCAGCGATTCGAGGCCGTCGAGCACATCGAGCTTGGTCAGGCACATGCCCGAGACGCCATTGATCTGCACCGAGCGGCGCAGCAAGGCGGCATCGAACCAGCCGCAGCGGCGCGCACGGCCCGTCACGGTGCCGAACTCATGGCCGACGGACGACAAATGCTTGCCGACGCCTTCTTCGGTAGGCAATTCGGAAGGGAAAGGACCGCCGCCGACACGCGTGGTGTAAGCCTTGGTGATGCCCAGGATGTAATGCAGCATGTTCGGACCCACGCCAGACCCGGCGGAGGCGTTGCCGGCCACGCAGTTGCTTGAGGTGACGAAAGGATAGGTGCCGTGGTCGATGTCGAGCAGGCTGCCTTGGGCGCCTTCGAACAGCAGGTTGGCACCGCCCTTGTATGCGGCGTAGAGATCGCTCGACACGTCCGACACCATGGGCTTCAGGCGCGGCACGGTGGACATGGCATCGTCGAAGGTTTTTTGGTAATCGACGGCCTCGGCCTTCAGGTATTGCGTCAGCACGAAGTTGTGCAGATCGAGGTTTTCGCGCAATTTTTCGGCAAAGCGTTCTTCGCACAACAGGTCGGACACGCGAATGGCGCGGCGCGCCACCTTGTCTTCGTAGGCCGGGCCGATGCCCTTGCCGGTGGTGCCGATCTTGGCCGCGCCACGCGCTGCCTCACGCGCCGCATCGAGCGCGGTGTGGTAAGGCAAAATGACCGGGCAAGCCTCGGAAACCTTCAGGCGCGACATCACCTCGACGCCTGCCGCCTGGAGCTTGTCGATTTCACGCAGCAGATCGGGCACGGAGAGCACCACGCCATTGCCGATGTAGCAGGCAACACCGGCGCGCATGATGCCCGAGGGAATCAGTTGCAGAGCAGTTTTCTTGCCGTCGATCACCAGCGTATGCCCGGCATTGTGGCCGCCCTGGAAGCGCACCACGCCTTGCGAATGGTCGGTCAGCCAGTCGACGATCTTGCCCTTACCTTCGTCGCCCCACTGGGTGCCGATGACGACCACGTTTCTCGCGTTGCTTGAGTTTGACATCTTGTTGCCTATGACAAAAATGAAATTCCTTGTGGATCAGGGCCTAGCACTTCCTGGCGACCCAGCTTCCGTTTTCCTTGACCAATACCCGGTCGCAATCGAATTCTTCCTGATCGTTCTCGTGGCCGGGAAGGCTTTGAATGACGATTTCGCCCGCTTTGCGCAATTCCACGATTTTCGCACGCAAATCGGCTTCGCGGCCCCATGGCGCCCGAATTGCCGGCTTTCTTTCGGCAATCGGCAACAGCCGCGCCAGTTCACGCAAATCCATCGAAAAGCCGGTTGCCGGGCGGGCACGGCCGAAGGCCTCGCCGACGTGATCATAACGCCCGCCGCGCGCGACGGCATTAGGCAGGCCGGGCACGTAGAGCGCAAACATGGCGCCGCTCTCATATTGATAGCCGCGCAAGTCGGCCAGGTCGATCGTGACGGCCGCGTCGCCGGCCAGGCTGACCAGGGTTTCCAGGTCGGCCAGGGCGGTGGCGATGCCCGGCAGCGCCGGCAACAAGGCGCGGGCACGCTGCAGCACCGACGCATCGCCATACAGGCTGGGGAACGCCAGCAAGGCAGTGCGCAGGTCGCCCGCATAGCCGGAAGTCAATTCACGCAGGCCCGAGATATCCTTGGCGCGCATGAGGTGATAAATCTGTGCGCCATCGTGCGTCGCCTGGGCGTCGCTTGTGATCAGCGCGCGCAGCACGCCGACATGCGACAAGTCCAGCCGCACCTCGGCAAAACCGCTCAAAGCCAGCGAGGCCAACGCCAGTTCCTGAATTTCAGCATCGGCTTCGAGCCCGCTGTGGCCATAGATTTCAGCGCCGATCTGGAACGGCTCGCGCGTGGCGTGCAGGCCGCTGGGGCGCGTGTGCAGCACGCTGCCGGCATAGCACAATCGCGTGACGGAAGACCGGTTCAACAGGTGCGCATCGATGCGCGCGACCTGCGTGGTCATGTCGGCGCGCAAGCCCATGGTGCGGCCCGACAATTGGTCGATCAGCTTGAAGGTGCGCAGGTCCGTGTCTTCGCCCGCCCCGGCCAGGAGCGACTCCACGTATTCGAGCATGGGCGGCATGACCATTTCGTAGCCGTACAGACGGAAATTGTCGAGGATGACACGGCGCAATTCTTCGATCTTGCGCGCTTCGGACGGCAAGACGTCGGCGATGTTTTCAGGTAGCAGCCAGTTGGGCATAGGGAAAACGCAAAAATGATGAGGCCGGCGCGGTGCGCCGGCGGTTCCGGTTTCGATCCGAAGCGCGGGATCAGCCGCCGCTTACTTTTTAGTGCTCAAGGCCTCCGGATTCCTCATGTATTTGAAGAATTCAGAATTGGGATCGACCACCATGACGTCGCTGCGGTTCTTGAAACTCGCGCGATAGGCTTTGAGGCTTTGGTAAAACTTGTAAAACTCGGGGTTCTGCCCGAATGCCTGGGCGTAGATTTGCGACGCCTTGGCATCACCCTGGCCGCGCACGATTTCCGCATCGCGCCCCGCTTCTGCCAGCATGACCTTGCTCTGGCGGTCGGCTTCGGCACGCGTGCGTTCGGATTCGGTCATGCCTTGCGCCCGCAAATCGGCGGCAATGCGCTGACGTTCAGCCTTCATGCGCTCATAAACCGCGGCATTGATCTGGTCCGAAAAATCGACGCGCTTGACATGCAGGTCAACGATGTCGACCCCGATCTGCCTGGCATCTTCGGCCAGACGCAGACGCACTGCCTCCGCCACGTTGCCACGCTCGGTGGAAACCAGTTCCTGCGCGCTGTGACGGGCCACTTCATCGGCCAGTGCGGCATGCACCGTCTGCGACAGCCGGTCGCGCGTGCGGCCTTCGTCGCCGCCGACGGCAATGTAATTGAGTCTGGGATCGACGATCTGCCATTTGATCAACGCCGTCGCCTCGACATCCATTTTCTGGTTGTTCTTCTCGCTGGTGGCAAAGCGGTCGGACTCCGGTGTCTCGAACATCAGGATGCGTTTATCGATGAAAACCACGCTCTGAAACGGCGGGAGGCGGAAATGCAGGCCCGGTTCATCGATCACCTGGCGCACCTCGCCCAGGGTGGAGACGATGGCGAACTTGCGCTGGTCAACGATGAAAACGGTATAGCTCAACAGCCACAGCACGATGGCGCTGCCGATGAGCATCGAGAGAGCGCGGTTCATCAGCGGCTCTCCCGCTCGCGCGTGTCGCGGGCACGGGCGTCACGCGCGCGCTGCGAATCGATTGCCTGATTCATGTCGGCCGGCGGCGCCTGGGGCTGGGCTTGCGGCTGCGCAGCCTCCGGTGATGGCGTGGGCGTTGGCGTCGTGATGGTGACCGTTCCCTTGGGCCCGTCGCCGTTGTTCTGCGATTGCGCCAAGAGTTTGTCGATCGGCAGGTAGATCAGGCTGTTACCGTTTTTGGAGTCGACCATGACCTTGGTGGTATTGGTGAAGATTTGCTGCATGGTTTCGAGGTACATGCGATCGCGCGTGACGCCCGGCGCCTTTTGGTATTCGGCCAGCACCTGCTTGAAGCGCTCGGCATCGCCCTCGGCCTGCTCCACGACCGTGGTGCGATAGGCTTCGGCTTCCTGCGACTGGCGCACCGCGGTGCTCTTGGCTCGAGCAACCATATCGGCAGTGCCGGCCCTGGCTTCATCGATGGCGCGCTGGGCATCCTGGCTCGCCTTCATCACGTCGTCGAACGCGGGTTGCACCTGCTCCGGCGGTTCGGCCCCCTGTACGGTGACGGAAACAATCTGCGCGCCGAGCTTGTAGCGGTCGATCATCTTCTGCAGCTCGGCCGCGACGGCCGACGTGAGTTTTTCATGGCTTCCGAACAGCACGGCATCCATGGTGTTGCGCCCGACCGTTTCGCGCAGGGCGGTTTCGGCCGCATGCCGGATCGTGGCTTCGCTCTCGCTATTGTTGTACAGCCAGTCGGCCGGGTTCTTTATCTTGTATTGCACCGACAATTCAACGCCGACAATATTCTGGTCGATCGTCAGCATCGAGCCTTCCGGCGTGACCTTGCGCGAACCGATGGCGAGCGTCTTGGTTTCCGACGTATTGACCAGTTCAACCGTTTGCATCGGATAGGGCCAGTGCCAGTTGACGCCAGGCGGAACAGTGTGCTCACTCTTCTTTCCGAAGGTGGTGACAACCGCTACTTGCCCATCGGGCACCACGAAATAGCCGCTCAACACCCAGATCAGCAAGACGATGCAGGAGATGATGGCAATGCCGATGCCGGTACCGCGGGAATCGGGCTTGAAGCCGCCCGGCCCGCCCTTGCCGCCAAACATGCGGCCAATGCGAGCGGTGAAGTCGCGCCACATCTGATCAAGGTCGGGAGGACCGTCGTTGGGACGCTTGCCGTCATTTTGCTTGGGCTGGCCGTTCCCCGGAGGGAAATCGTTGGATGGTGGCATCAGACCGATTTTTCTTAGTAGGGAAACAAGCATCTGTTCAGGACAGGTTGTAAATGCCGGGCGCTGCATCGTTCTCGTCGGGGAGCGGCAGGTAGTCGTCGATTCGCCTGTACGTGCCCCCGTCTTCCTTGTATTTCGCGTATTCGGTAATTGCTAGACGCAATAGATCCAGACCCGCCCCGGTTTGCGCACTGATGAAAACACGACGGATTTTATCATACTCGTCACGCTCCAAAACCGGCTCCAGGCCCGCGGCGTCGATCTTGTTCCACACCAGTATCTGAGGAATATGGTCGGCACCGATCTCTTTCAAGACCAGATTGACCTGTTCGATCTGCTCCATGCGCGCCGGACTGCCCGCATCGACCACGTGTAGCAGCAGGTCGGCATGGACGGTTTCTTCAAGCGTGGCGCGAAACGACGCTACCAATTGGTGCGGCAGCTCGCGGATGAAGCCGACCGTGTCCGATATGACCACCTGCCCCGCGTCGCCCAGATAAATGCGGCGCGAAGTCGTGTCCAGGGTGGCGAAAAGCTGGTCGGCGGCATAGACCCGTGCCTTGACCATGGCGTTGAACAGCGTCGATTTGCCGGCATTGGTATAGCCGACCAGGGACACCGAGAAAGTGTTGTTGCGTCCGCGCGCACGGCGCTGCGTCTGCCTTTGCTTGTGCAGCTTGTCCAGCCGCGAGCGCAGCATCTTGACGCGGTCGCCCAGGAGGCGCCGGTCGGTTTCAAGCTGGGTTTCGCCGGGACCGCGCAAGCCGATACCGCCCTTTTGCCGTTCCAGGTGAGTCCAGCCGCGGATCAGCCGCGTTGCCAGGTGTTGTAGCTGCGCAAGTTCAACCTGCACCTTGCCCTCGTGGCTTTGGGCACGTTGAGCGAAGATATCGAGAATCAGGCTGGTGCGGTCAACCACGCGGGTCTTCAGTTCACGCTCAAGGTTACGCTGTTGCGCGGGCGACAGTGCGTGATTGAAAATGACCAGGTCGATGCTGTGTTCGGTTACGGCCTCGGCAATCTCTTCCGCCTTGCCCGAGCCGACAAAAAGTGCGGCATCGGGGCTGGCACGCCGGCCGATGACGGTAACAACGGGTTCGGCGCCGGCCGACTTGACCAACAGGCCAAATTCTTCGAGACCGGCCGCGAAATCGCCCTTGCCGAAGTCGACGCCGACCAGCAAGGCACGCGTGGTCCGCGCAGGCGAGCTGCTATGCATGTTCATTTGCGCAAGACCGGAGCAACGACAGGCCGTGCCAATGCTGGAAGACTGCGGTTGAAAATGCCGCGAGAGAGGGGGATTCCCGGCATGATGATGCCATCGGCAGAGGCCGGGCGGGATTCTGCCGATGTGTGAAGCTGTCGCAAAAAATCTTGCAAAAACGTTCGATTATTCAGCGTCGGCCTCAGCGATATTCAAATTGACCGCGCGGGCCGGCACAACCGTGGAAATGGCGTGCTTATAGACCATCTGGGTGACGGTGTTACGCAGCAACACGACGTATTGATCGAAGGATTCGATGTGACCCTGCAACTTGATGCCGTTGACCAGGTAGATCGAAACGGGGACATGCTCTTTTCTCAAGGCGTTCAAGAAGGGGTCTTGTAACAGTTGCCCTTTATTGCTCATGGAAGCTCCAATTGTGGTTTTGTGTCGAGGAGTTGGAGGCAACTTGAAGAAATTTCAAGTGCTGCCGGTAATCTTATTCGAATGTAATCTATTTTTACAGATGTTGCCAAGAAAAAAACTATTTTTCCTGTTTGGTGAATGGGTTTCTCCCTGATCTGAACTCGATACGCAATGGAGTCCCCACCAGTGAAAAAGTTTCGCGGAAGTGTTTTTCGAGGTAGCGCTTATAACTATCATCGATCGCTTCCAGCGCGTTGCCGTGAATGACCACGATGGGCGGATTTTGCCCGCCCTGATGCGCATACCGCATTTTAGGACGGATTGACGCTTTGCGCCGGGGCTGCTGATGTTCCACCGCTTCAAGCAGTGCACGCGTGAGTTTTGGCGTCGAGAGATTGACCGTGGCCGCGGCATAGGCCGAGTTGACCGACTTGATCATGGGACCGATGCCGGTGCCCTTCAATGCCGAGATGAAATGGAACTTGGCGAACGAAAGAAAGTTCAGCTTGCGTTCGATATCCATCTTGATCTCGTCGCGCTTGTCCGACGTCAAGCCATCCCATTTGTTGATGCCGACCACGAGCGCCCTGCCCGACTCCAGGATGAAGCCGGCAATATGCGCATCCTGCTCCGAGATGTCCTGCTGCGCATCGAGCAGCAACAGCACGACGTTGGCCTCGGAAATGGATTGCAAGGTCTTGACGACGGAAAACTTTTCGATCGCCTCAAACACCTTGCCGCGCCGGCGTATGCCCGCCGTGTCGATCAATGTGTAGGAACGCCCGTCGCGTTCGAATTCGATTTCGATCGAATCGCGTGTCGTGCCGGGCATGTCGAAGGCGATGACGCGCTCTTCGCCCAATAGCGTATTGACCAAGGTCGACTTGCCGACGTTGGGACGGCCGACGATGGCGAGCTTGATGTTATCGGTTTCGGCTACCGGTGCCTCGTCTTCGGCCGTGCGCTTGGAAAACGCCAGGTCGAGCGATTCCTCCACCAGGTCCATCACGCCGTCGCCATGCGCGGCCGAGATGACGTAGGGGTCGCCCAGGCCCAACTCGTAGAAGTCGGCCGTTACCGAGGTGTATTTCATGCCTTCGGATTTGTTCACCACCAGCATGACGGAGCGACCCGACTTGCGCAGGAAGTCGGTGATGGTCTTGTCGTGCGGGGTCAGTCCTTGCCGTCCGTCAACCAGGAAGATGACCACATCGGCTTCGGCCACGGCCTGCTTGGTCTGCTTGGCCATCTCGTGCATGATGCCCTCTTTCGCCACCGGCTCGAAGCCGCCGGTGTCGATGACGAGGAAGGGCCGTTCGCCGACGCGCCCCTCGCCGTAGTGGCGGTCGCGCGTCAGCCCGGGCAAGTCGGCCACCAGCGCATCGCGCGAACGCGTGAGCCGATTAAAGAGGGTCGACTTGCCGACATTGGGACGGCCGACTAAAGCGATAACAGGTTTCATCAATGCTCAACAATCAAAAAAATCAATCCGCCGCTCGGTTTGCAGCTCAGTCCGCTGCATAAGCGACGATTTCTCCGTGGTGTGTCTGTACGATCAGGTTCGATTCGTACGTCAGCGGGCTGCCTGTAACCGGGCTGCCGTCGATCGTGCGACGCGCCAGCATGGCACCGTCTTCGCGCGAGAGGAAATGAAGGAAACCTTCAAAGTCGCTCACCACGACGGCACGGCCGAACGAAGCCGGGGTGGTCAAACCACGATAACCCAGCGTCTTGTTGGTCCAGACGGAAGATCCGGTATCGCGCGCCAGGGCAGTAACGGTGCCTTTGTCGTCGGCAGCCAGGACAAAGCGTTCATCGACGGAAATGCCGGCGGTGCTGGAGAAATTCTTGGTCCAGCGCGGGTTGCCGGTGCGGGTATCGAAGCAGGCGATGCGTCCCTGGTAGGAAACCGCGCACACTTCGCCGCCGATCACGACGGGCGAACCGGAAACGTCGGCCACGCGTTCAAGCTCGGTCGCGCCGCGCGGTTCACCGACGGCCGCTTCCCAACGCACGACGCCGTTCGATGTCTGCAATGCGATCAAACGACCGCCGGGCATGCCGACATAAGCCAGCGGGCCGTCGATCACGATCCCCGGAGCCGAACGCAGGGTCAGCGTAGGCACCGCGCGCGGCAGGTTCCAGCGCTTTTCGCCGGAAGCTGCATCGAAGCCCATGATACGGTTGTCGACGCCGCGTACGATCACCACGCCATTGCCGACTGCCGGCGCCGACAGAATTTCGCTGGTGGCCTGCGCCTTCCAGCGCAGCTTGCCGTCGCCGTCGAAGGCCATGACCTGCCCCTTGTCGCCGACGACTGCAATAGTGTTGCCGTCGGTGCCCACGCCGGCGGTCAGGTTGGAGCCTGCCGAAATGCGCCATTGCACCTTGCCACGGGCGGCATCGATGCGGATGATACTGCCGTCTTCTGATGCGGCAATCACGCTATCGCCATTCAAGGCGGGCGAGAAGGTGTAGTCGTCGGCCTTGCCGATCGATTCACGCCACACTTGGCGCACCGGCATGCTTTCCTTGAATTCCACCAGCTTGGCCGGCGGATTCTTCGGCGCATCCTTGCTGAATAAGGAGCAGCCTGCCAAGGCGACCGACGCGGCCAACACGGCGACAACAGCAAACTTTCTGGCAATACGCATGTCTTCCCCTAACTTGTTCAGGTCCACCATCATGCCGCACTCTTGGCGGAGGAACCACCTACCGATTCCAGCTTGAGTTCGATCATGCTATGGGCCGGGCTTTTTTCGTCGGTCTTGTCGAGCGCGCTTTTGTACATGGCGCGCGCCTCGTCAATCTTGTTCTGCGCGGCCAGGATGTCGCCCTTGCGATCCTCCACCAGTGCCTGGAATTTGGCCGGCGCCTCGGCGGAGAGCAGCTTCATGGCGTCGTCGTAGGCCTTTTCGTCGAGCAGGATGCCCGAGAGCCGCACACGCGCAATCGTGACGAATTCATCGTTGTACTTGCTGTCGATCACCCACTGCAACTGGGCCTTGGCGCTCTTGGTATCGCTGGTGTCGATTGCCTGTTTCGCCAGGGCCAATGCGCTGAACTGGGCGTAGACCGTATTGCCGAAATCCTTGCGGATGTCTTCGGCGGCGGTCTGCGCCTTGGCATTGTCCTTGGCCTGCAAGGCGGTTTCCATGGTGTTGTACAAACCGGCGGCCTGCGAAGCATGGCTGCTTTGGGTGTTGCTCCAATAGGTCCAGCCGGCATAGCCTGCCAGCACGATGATGAGCACCCAGGAAATCAGGTTGCCGTATTTGGCCCAAAAGGCCTTGATCTGGTCTATCTGCTCTTGTTCTTCGAGATCGTATGCCATGATGTTTTGTCTGCCTGCTAAATTGTTTGCTGAATTATCCGCTTGACTGCGTGATTAAGGGTGATAGTGAACGTGTTCGGCATGATCGTGGCCGTGGTCGTGATCGCCAACAATCTGGTCGACGATGTAGTCGACGATGCCATCGAACGCGACGGCAGCCTGCTGGTTCTCGCCTTCGGCGCGCATGGCCTTGACCGATGCTTCGCCCTTGGCAACTTCATCTTCGCCGATGATCACGGCAAACGCGGCGCCGCTGGCGTCGGCCCGTTTCATCTGCGACTTGAAGTTGCCGATCCCGGTCGCCGTGGCGCAATGGAGGATCACGTCGAGGCCGGCATCGCGCAGACGCTCGGCCACGATGAAACCGCGCAGTTGCGCTTCTTCGCCCTGATGCACGACGTAGACGTCGCATTGGTTGGGTGCATATTGTTCGCCGCTGGCCTTCATCAATTCAAGCAAGCGCTCCACGCCCATGGCAAAACCGCAGGCCGGTGTCGGCTTGCCGCCGATGATTTCAACCAGCGGATCGTAACGCCCGCCGCCGCACACCGTGCCTTGCGAACCGAGCTGGTCGGTGACCCATTCGAACACCGTGCGGTTGTAATAATCCATGCCGCGCACCAGGCGCGGGTTGATGGTGAAAGGCACGTTGTTGGCGCGCAGGATCTTTTGCACGCCGTCGAAGTGCGCACGCGACTCTTCGCCTAAATAGTCGAGCAGTTGCGGCGCGCCATTGACCATTTCCTGCATCGCGGGATTCTTGGTGTCGAGGATGCGCAAGGGGTTGCTGTGCAGGCGGCGCTTGGCTTCTGCATCGAGCAAGGCTTCGTGCTTTTCGAAGTAGGCGATCAGGTCGGCGCGGTGGCGATTGCGTTCTTCGGCATCGCCGATCGAATTCAGTTCGAGGCGGATATCCTGCAAGCCCAGGTCGTCCCACAGGCGACGGCACAGCATGATCAGTTCGGCATCGACGTCGGGACCGGCAAAGCCGAGCGCCTCGGCACCGACCTGGTGGAACTGGCGATAGCGGCCGCGCTGCGGACGCTCGTGGCGGAACATCTGGCCGGCGTACCAGAGCCGCTTCGGGCCTTCGTAGGTCAGGTTATGCTCGATCACCGAGCGCACCACGCCGGCCGTGCCTTCCGGGCGCAAGGTCAGCAGGTCGCCGTTCATCGAATCGGCGAAGGAATACATTTCCTTCTCGACGATGTCGGTCACCTCGCCCAGGCCGCGCGAAAACAGCGGGGTCGATTCGACGATGGGGGTGCGGATCTGCTGGAAGCCATAGCTCTTCAACACCGTCTGCACCGTGTTTTCAAACAGCTCCCATAGCGGTGCGTCGGTCGGCAGGATATCGTTCATGCCCTTGATGCCGCCGATTTTTTCCACTTTCTTGTTTTCTGCCATGCTTCTCTAAGGTCAATGGGCAAGGATGCCCTGATTGTTCAATGTGCCGGGACTTCTTGGCCGTAACGCGTCTGGACGTAGTCGAGCACGATGGCCTGGAATTCTTCGGCGATGCGCTCGCCGCGCAAGGTGACGGTCTTGGCGCCATCGACGAATACCGGCGCGGCGGGCGATTCGCCCGTGCCCGGCAGGCTGATGCCGATGTTGGCGTGCTTCGATTCGCCGGGGCCGTTGACGATGCATCCCATGACGGCCACGTTCATTTCCTCGACGCCCGGATATTGCTTCTTCCACACCGGCATCTGGTCGCGCAGGTAGGTCTGGATGCGGTCGGCCAATTCCTGAAACACCGTGGAGGTGGTGCGGCCGCAACCCGGACAGGCAATCACCATCGGCGTGAACTTGCGCAGGCCCATGGTTTGCAAAATTTCCTGGGCGACCACGACTTCACGGGTGCGGTCCCCGCCCGGCTCAGGCGTGAGCGAGACGCGTATGGTGTCGCCGATGCCTTCCTGCAGCAGCACCGACATGGCCGCGGTCGATGCGACGATGCCTTTGCTGCCCATGCCGGCTTCGGTCAAACCCAGGTGCAATGGGTAGTCGCAGCGGCGCGCCAGTTCGCGATAGACCGCGATCAGATCCTGCACACCCGAGACTTTGCACGAGAGGATGATCTTGTCGCCCGCCAGCCCGACCTCTTCGGCACGCCTGGCGTTCTCGATGGCCGAAGTGATCAGCGCTTCGTACATCACCGCTTGCGCGCTCCATGGTTCGGCGCGCTGCGCGTTCTCATCCATGATGCGCGCCAGGAGGCTTTGATCGAGACTGCCCCAGTTGACGCCGATGCGCACCGGCTTGTCGTAGCGGCACGCGACTTCGACCATCTGGGCGAATTGCGTATCGCGCTTGGCGCCCTGTCCCACGTTGCCGGGGTTGATGCGGTATTTCGAGAGCGCACGGGCGCACTCGGGATAATCCATCAACAACTTGTGGCCGTTATAGTGGAAGTCGCCGACCAGCGGCACATCGACTTCCATGCGATCGAGTTGTTCGCGGATGGCCGGAACGGCTTCGGCCGCTTCCGGCGTATTGACGGTGATGCGCACCATTTCCGAACCGGCGCGCGCCAGATCGCGCACCTGGATGGCCGTGCCGATGGCGTCAGCCGTGTCGGTATTGGTCATCGACTGCACGACCACGGGGGCACCGCCGCCCACCTTGACCTCGCGTGCGCCATAACGCACCACGGCGAGGCGGCTGTTGCGCCGCTGTTGCGGCCCGGACGGGATGGGGCTGTGTTCAGACATGTTCGTTATTTCAGGCTGATGCGGGCAACGTTGGTCTTGCCATCGGTCTTGGTCGACAAGGGCTGGCCGCGGAAAGTCACGTCGACACCGGCGGCGTTGCCTATCGTCAGTTGTCCCGAACCCGGCACGTCGATACTCTCGGTATCGCCCGCTTTGATCAAATGCGCCACGATAACAGTGCTGCCGGCGCGAACTTCGACCCATGAATTCTGCCGTGCCGTCAAAACCAGGGTATTCGTGCCCGGCGTCGCTGCTGCAGGCTTGGCTTGAGGAACAACGGCCGGCGCTTCCTTCTGGATTTGCGCTGCGGGCGGGACAGGAGCGGGACTGCTGGCAGCCGGCACGGATGCGGGTGCCGAAGCCTGCGCTGGCACCGCTTGCACGGGAGCCGGCACTTGTGCAATCGGCGCCGGCACGTCCTTCGCCGCATCACGCTGTTCGAGCGGATTCGGCAGGGCGCCGTCCTTGGCAGTCGCGTCGCTGGCATCGACCGAGGCTTGAGGCGCGCTGCCGTCTTGCGTGGCATCGTGGCTCTCCGGCGCCTGGCTGCTGCTGGAACTGCCGTTGGCCAGATCCTTGAACTGCGTCGAGAGCGATTGCGACAAGGTAGGCCAGCCGCCCATGTGTTCGATGCCGATGGCACCCGCGGCGAGCAGAACCACGATCAGCGCGAACGCCGCACCCTTGATCGAATTGCTGGGGCCGGTGCCACCACTCAAGCGGCTGTGCGAAAACGGCGTGGACGAAAGATTGGGCCTGGGTTCAAGCGGCAGGTTGGGCACGATCTGCTCGCTCGCAATCAAGGCCACAAGCGGATCGGCCTCGATCCTGAGCAGCTTGGCATAGGCGCGCACGAAGCCGCGCACGCTGGCAATGCCGGGCAAAGCCGCATAATTTTCGTCTTCCAACGCCTGGATTTGACGGGTCGCCAAATTCAGTTGGCTGGCGACATAGTCGATGGTCCAGCCCCTCGCTTCGCGCTCCGCGGCCAGCCGCTGACCGAGCGTATAGTTGTCGGTGTAGGCAGGTTGCTGCGTGGGCTGATCCTGCGGAAAATCGTTCGGCGCCACGTCAGTCATCAAACGCCTCGCGCTGGTACGACGCATATTGCACGGAATCGGCGTGATAACGCTGCAATTCTGAGGCCAGTGCCCCTTCCGTGATGCGATCGCCGCTCTTGCGAGCGATCTTGATTCCGAGCCACAGCACGCTGGCGTCGGTCACGTTGGCCTTGATCAAACGGCCCATGTAAAACTTGGCTTGATCATAATCCTTGTTCTGATAGTACAGGCGCGCGAGATTTTCGTTCACGCGCAAATTGCCCGGATCGGTATTGAAGGCGCGTTTGAAAAGCTTCTCTGCAGCAGGCATGTCGCCCAGCTTTTCGGTGCATATGCCCTCATTGTCGAGCGCCAGCGCCGCCGAAGTATAGGTACGGTCCTTCAATGCAACTTCGAAATAATTGATCGACTCGCGCACACGGCCGTTGTTGCAGAGGAACCAGCCATAGCTGTTGTTGAAGCCGGGATTGGACGAATCGATACGCAGTGCGTGCTGGAAATTTTCCTCCGCCAGACGCGTTTCGCCCATTTGCATGTAGATCAATCCGCGCATATTGTAGGCTGCGGAATATTCGGAGTCCGCCGCCAGGGCCAGCTTGATCTTGTCGAGCGCCACGGCGTTCTCGCCGCGCTGGAAATAGCCGCCTGCCAACTCCAGGTTGAGCGAGGCGCGTTTCTGCGCATTCGTTTGATCGGATTGGGTCGCCAGTTCGCCGTCGGCGGATTTTTTGGGGCCTCCGCCCCCACCGGCACACGCCGCCAGCGCAAGCGAAAATAAAAGGGCCAGCGCCAGGGTCTTTCCCGATCCGAGTTTTCTCACGAAGTTATCTCCACGATGCGACCAAAATCCTTGCCGAATTTCTTTTGATATTCCGCCATCTTATCCATGCGCTCACGCACGCGGGTGCGGTCCTGCACTTCGCCGGCCAACTGGCCGCAGGCGGCATCGATGTCGTCCCCGCGCGTCTTGCGGATTGTGGTCACGATGCCGGCATCCATCAGGACTTGGGCAAAGGCCTTGATGCGCACGTTGTTCGAGCGCGTCAGGCCGGACTCGGGGAAAGGATTGAACGGAATCAGGTTGAACTTGCACGGCACCGGACTATTGCCGTTCTTGACCAGTTCCACCAGTTCGCGCGCATGGGCGTCGGTATCGTTGACGCCGTCGAGCATGCAGTATTCGAAGGTAATGAAGTCGCGCGGCGCAAATTCGAGATAGCGCTTGCACGCAGCCATCAATTCCTTCAAGGGGTATTTCTTGTTGAGCGGCACCAGACCATCGCGCAAGGCATCATTGGATGCATGCAACGACACCGCCATGGCAACGGGGCACTCCTGCGCCAGCTTGTCGATCATCGGCACCACGCCCGAGGTGGAGAGCGTGACGCGGCGGCGCGACAAGCCGTAGGCATTGTCGTCCAACATCAGCTTCAGGGCTGTGACGGTCGGCTCGAAATTGAGCAATGGTTCGCCCATGCCCATCATCACCACGTTGGTGATCTGGCGTTCGCCCTTGGGGCCGGGTTCGATACCCTTGGATTTGCGCAGCTCGAATTCGGCCATCCAGAGCTGGCCGATGATTTCGCCAACCGTTAGGTTGCGGCTGAAGCCCTGCTTGCCGGTCGAACAGAAACGGCAGTTGACCGCACAGCCCGCCTGCGTGGAGATGCATAGCGTGCCGCGGTTTTCTTCCGGGATGAATACGGTTTCGACGGCATTGCCCTGCCCCACGTCGAGCAGCCACTTGCGCGTGCCGTCGGAGGACGTATGATCGCTGATCACGGCCGGGCTCGACACATGCGCGCGCGTTGCCAGCTTCTCGCGCAAGGACTTGGCGAGATCGGTCATGTCGTCGAAATTGCCGGCGCCGAATTGGTGGATCCAACGCTGCAATTGCTTGGCACGGAACGGCTTCTCACCCAACTCGCCGCAATAGGCGACGAGTTGCGCGGGATCGAGGTCCAGCAGATTGGTGAGCGCCGTCATGCTTGTTCCTTGGCTTGCTTCTTACTCGGGCGATTAACGCGAATACACGTTCAGGGCCGGGAAGTAGTACGCGATTTCGACGGCGGCCGTTTCGGCAGCGTCGGAACCGTGCACGGCGTTGGCGTCGATCGAATCGGCGAAGTCGGCGCGGATCGTGCCCTTCTCGGCCTTCTTCGGGTCGGTTGCGCCCATCAGTTCGCGGTTCTTGGCGATCGCGCCTTCACCTTCGAGTACCTGGATCATGACCGGACCGGAGACCATGAAGTCGACCAGATCCTTGAAAAAGGGGCGTTCGCGGTGCACGGCGTAGAAGCCTTCAGCTTCGGCGCGCGACAAATGCGTCATGCGGGCGGCGATCACTTTCAGGCCGGCGCCTTCAAAACGGGTGTAAATTTGGCCGATCACGTTTTTTGCGACTGCATCGGGCTTGATAATCGACAGGGTGCGTTCGATTGCCATCTGTAAAAACTCCAATAAAAAGAAAGGGTTAAGACTGCGAACTTAGAATTCAACTAACCTTTGATTTTACCATGAAACACCCCCATATAGGTCAGGAACATTGATTGACGGCATGTAAAGATTCCTCCTGCGGAACGAATGCCCTCCCGACCGGCAAATTCGCCCGTTTTTTACCGCGGACAAGACACGAACTTACTTGACGGTGATCAATCAAAATCAAGGACCTCGTGCTATGCTTGATAGTATGTAAAGTTGTAAATCTGAATCAATTTTGGAGGCGGTATGAATGAAATGCGGCAGTCTTATGTGATTGACAACGACTACCAGTTAGTGCGCCATCGCGTATTGCGCAATACCTACTGGCTGCTCGCCTTGTCGATGATCCCGACGATTCTGGGCGCATGGTTTGGCGTCGAAGTCGGCTTTACGCTATTTACCGGCGGCCGAATGCTTGGCGTCTTGCTATTCCTGGCCATCGCCTTCGGCTTCATGTTCGCCATCCAGAAGACGAAAAACTCCGGCTGGGGTGTCGTGCTGCTGCTAGGCTTCACCTTCTTCATGGGCATGATGCTGTCCGGCCTCATCGCTTTCGCCCTGCATAACTTCAACAACGGCGTCGAGCTGATTACGATCGCCTTCGGCGGCACAGCGTCGATTCTCGGTGTGATGGCGACCATTGCCACGGTCTCCAAGCGCGACTTCTCGGGTCTAGGCTCGTGGCTGTTTGCCGGGGTCATCATGCTGATCATCGCATCGCTCCTGGCGACGGTGTTTCACTTCACGATGATGACGGTGGTGATCTCAGTGCTGGCGATCGGCATTTTCTCGGCCTACATCCTGTATGACGTGCAACAGATCATCAACGGCGGCGAAACCAACTACATCACCGCCACCTTGAATATCTATCTTGATGTCTACAATATCTTCGTCAACCTGCTGCAGTTGCTGATGATTTTCGGGGGCGACAATCGCCGCTAAGCACTTCCGGTTCGAGACAAAAAAAGGAAGGCCTCGGCCTTCCTTTTTCATTGCACGCTCAGTTCGATCAAACCAAATCGAATACCGCTATCGACTCCACGTGCGAGGTATGCGGAAACATATTGACCACGCCGGCATGCTTCATCACATAGCCGGCCTGATGCACCAGGACGTCCGCATCGCGCGCCAGCGTGCCGGGGCTGCACGAGACGTAGACGATACGTTTGGGCTTGAATTCCCTGCGCTCCTCACCCAGCCCGGCCAGCGCCTGCACCACGGCAAAGGCACCCTCACGTGGCGGATCGATCAAGAGGCGGTCGAATTTGCCTAGCGCGACCCAGTCTTCGGTGCTCAGTTCGAACAGGTTGCGGCAGAAAAAGCTGGTTTTTTGCGATACGTTGTTTTCGCGCGCGTTTTCCAGGGCGCGATCAGTCAGCGTCGAACTGCCTTCAATCCCGACCACTTCGCGCGCCTGGGTCGCCAAAGGCAGCGTGAAATTGCCCAAGCCGCAGAACAGGTCGGCCACGCGCTCGTTCGGCTGCACTGCCAACAGGCGCAAGGCACGCTCGACCAGTACGCGGTTGATCTGGTGATTGACTTGCGTGAAGTCGGTCGGCTTGAACGGCATCTTGATGCCGAATTCGGGCAACAGATATTGCAGCCGGGTGTCGGTCGGATAGTATTGATAGACCGAATCCGGCCCTGCGGGTTGCAGCCACCATTGGACTTGATACTGGTCGGCGAAGGCCTTGAGTTTTTGCTCGTCCTCGGGCGTTAGAGGCGCCATGATGCGCAACACCATGGCCGTGATCAAGCCATGCTCGCCCTCGCCGACAGCCAGTTCGATCTGCGGCATCTTGTCGACGATGGAGAGCGAGCCGATCAACTCGCGCAGCGGCACCAGCATGTCCGACACGTGGCGCGGCAGCACTTCGCAGCTCTTCATGTCGGTGATGAAGTGCGACTTGCGCTCGTGGAAGCCGACCAGCACGCTGCCCTTTTTCACGACGTGACGCACCGAAATGCGCGCGCGGTAACGATAGCCCCAGGTCGGCCCGTAAATGGGCCGCAGCATGGTTTCAGCCTTGACCTTGCCGATGTGCTTGAGATTGTCTTCCAGCACGCGCTGCTTGATGGCGACTTGCGCCGCCGGCTCAAAGTGTTGCATGGCGCAGCCGCCGCAGATGCCGAACGATGGGCAAACCGGCTTGACGCGTTGCGACGACTCGCGGTGGATCGCCGTGAGCGTGGCGGTTTCCCACTTGGCTTTCTTCTTTTGCGGCTGGAAGCTGACGCGCTCGCCCGGCAAAGCGCCTTCGACGAACACGACCTTGCCCGGCGTGCCGTCTTCGTTTTGCAAATGGCCGACGCCGCGCGCTTCCATGTCGAGGGAAACGATATCGATGATGTTTTCTTGCATGGTTCGGAAAATCGGGCCGGAGCGCATCCGGCCGCGGTAAATGGAATTACAGTAAGGCGTCCTTGCCGACGCCGCGCGCGATCAGTGCGCGCTTGAGCTTGACCAGCGCTTCCTGCTGGATCTGCCGGATGCGCTCGCGCGTCACATTCATCTCGGCCGCCAGTTCTTCCAGCGTCGCCGGATCGTCGTTGTCGAGGCCGAAGCGGCGCACGATGACCACGCGCTGCTTGTCGGGCAGCTTGGTCAGCCAATCGCGCACCAGGCTGGTCATTTCATGTACTTCGGCGCGCGAATCGGGCGCATCGTCGGCGTCGCCCGGCAGCATGTCCATCAGGCTGGCTTGCGGATCGTTGTCGAGCGGCGCATCGAGCGAGGTGGCGTGTTCGGACAAGGCCAGGATGTCTTGCACATCCTCGATGGGCCGGTCGACCAGGTGAGCGATGTCTTCGGCGGTCGCTTCCTTGCCGTCGTGATGCTGCGCTTCGAGATGATATTTGGCGCGCAGGATCTGGTTCAGCTCGCGCACCATGTGAACCGGCAGGCGCACCGTGCGCGCCTGGTTCATGATGGCGCGCTCTATGCTCTGGCGTATCCACCAGGTCGCATAGGTGGAAAAACGGAAACCGCGCTCGGGTTCGAACTTGTCGATGGCGCGCATCAGGCCGAGGTTGCCTTCCTCGATCAAATCCAGCAGGACCACGCCACGGTTGATGTAATGCTTGGCGATCGAGACCACGAGCCGCAGATTGTGCTCGATCATCTTCTGCCGCGATTCGAAGTTGCCCTGCTTGGCCAGCGTGGCGTAGTGCACCTCTTGCTCGACAGTCAGCAAGGGGCGCGAGCCGATCTGGTTCAGATAATGCTGGGTAGTGTCGGTCGACAATTCCGCCGCCAGCACCTTCTTCAATTCATCGACCGCCTCGTTCCCTGAACTCTCGCCGCCCGTGGCCGTGACGTCTTCCTCGTCGAGCACGCCTTCACTATCTTCGGCCGTGTCTTCCACGTCGAGCGACAGGTCTTCGCCCATATCTTCGGCGCCGCTCTCGTTGTCGCTATGTTTGTGCGATTCTCGGGTCATGTCTGGGATTCCGTCAGCGCGGCGGCAGGAATTTGGTCGGATCGACCGGTTTGCCCTGCTGGCGTACTTCAAAGTGAAGTTTCACGGAATCGGCGTCGGTATCGCCCATTTCGGCAATTGGCTGCCCTTTGGTCACGGCCTGGCCTTCCTTGACCAGGATGGCCTTGTTGTGGGCGTAGGCCGACAGAAGCGTGCTGGTATGCTTGACGATGACGAGATTGCCGTAGCCGCGCATGGTCCCGGCATAGAGCACCTTGCCGTTGGCGGCAGCCATCACCTGCTGGCCGTTTTTGCCGGCAATGTCGATGCCTTTCCTGGAGTCATCGTACGGTCCCATCAGTTTGCCGTCCGCCGGCCAACTCCAGCTCACCGCTTCCTCGGGTGCCGCAGTATCGGCCGCCTTGTCGGCTGCTGTTGGCGCCGCAACCGCCGGCGCGGCTGAGGCAACAGAAGCACTTGTGGGTGCAGCTACAGGCACAGGTGTAGCGTCGGGCTTTTGCATGTCTGCGAAGGCCGCATCGGTATAGGGCTTCTTTTCGCCGCGCGGCCCGTTCTTGTTCATGCTTTGCGCACCCTGCGGCAGCAGCGGCGTACGCGAAATCGCGCCCTGTTGGGGCACAGGCATCGATTGCAATCCGCCCGCTGCGTTGGCGGCGTTGCTATCCTCAGGCGGCAAGACGCGCAATACCTGGTCGATCTTGATGTCGTTCGGATTGGCGAGGTTGTTCCAGGCCGCGATGTCGCGCGGGCTTTGGCCGTTATCGAGCGCAATGCGGGTCAGCGTGTCGCCTTTCTTGACCTGGTAGTAGCCATGCTCGTCGCCGGTGTGGCCGGCGGGTGCGCCCGGGGCTTGCGACGGAGTCTGCGAGGGTTGGGCAACCACCTGCCCCTGGCCATTGCGCTCGACGATGGGCGCAGGATTCATGGGCGTGGAGCATGCAGCCAGGAGCGCAAGCAGGGCCAGCACAGTACAGCGAAGTAAAGCGTTGTTCTTCATTCTTTCTCAGTTCAGGTTGGCTCGGTTTTCATTACACAGTACCGGGCCGCAATGGCACGAAATGGCAATCTTCCAGTGTCTCGCTCGACCATTCATATTTGCCGAGCCGCCGTATCAATTGCAGCACTTGATGGCGCGCCCCCACCGGAGCGACCAGCCTGCCGCCTATCGTCATCTGTTCCAACAGGGATTGCGGGACTTCCATGCCGGCGGCGGCCAGAATGATACCGTCAAACGGTGCCGCCTGCGGCAGACCAAGCATACCATCTCCGTAATGCAAGCGGATATTTGCAATGCGCAGAGGCCGCAAGTTGGTTTTTGCCAATTCATGCAAGGGCTTGATGCGCTCGATCGAATAGACGTCTTGCGCCACCTGCGACAGCACCGCCGCTTGGTAGCCGCAGCCGGTGCCGATTTCAAGCACGCGTTTCAACTCGCCGCCGTTGCGCATGACCTCGATCATGCGGGCCACGATATAGGGTTGCGATATCGTCTGGTGATGCCCGATGGGCAGCGAAGCATCGATATAAGCCTGGCTCGACAGCCCGGGGTCGAGGAACATGTGACGCGGCACCGCCTGCATCGCGCCGAGCACCTTGTCGTCCTTGACCCCCTGTTTGGCCACGCGCATCACCATGGCGCGGCGCACGGCATCCGACACCAGCGCATGCGAACGTTCCGGCGCATTCGATGTGGGCATCACGGGCAATGCGGCGCGCCGCGTCACGTGCTGGGCCGCATTCTGGGTGGCGGTCTGCGGCGTCGCCACCGGAGGCTTGGCCGGTTTGGATGCCGGTGCGCGCCCTGATGGCCCGGGCTTGTCGACCACTGACGACAGGGTCAGGGGAAAACGCTTGTCCTTGCCGGTCATGCATGGCCCTTGTGCAGACATTCCTGCAGGCCGGCCAATTGCGCCTGATGCGTCAAATCGACTTGCAGCGGGGTGACCGAGACGAAGCCCAGTGCCGTCGCATGGAAATCAGTGCCCTCACCCGCGTCCTTGGCCGCGCCGGTGGGTCCGACCCAATAAATGTCGCGCCCATGTGGATCCTTGGCCTTGATGACGGGTTCGGACACGTGGCGCTTGCCCAAGCGCGTCGCCACCGTCTCGCCGAGATCGTCATAGGCGCGGTTGGGGATATTGACGTTCAGGAGAAAGGGCTTGGGCAGCATGTCGAAACGGCGCTGCACGACGTCGCGCGCCACCCGCGCGGCCGCATCGAGGTGATGCCAGCCGTGTTCAACCTGGGAAAACGCAATCGCCGGAATGCCGAACAAGTATCCCTCGGTGGCGGCGGCAACCGTGCCGGAGTACAGCGTATCGTCTCCCATGTTCTGCCCCTGGTTGATGCCGGCCACGACGAGGTCGGGTCGCTCGGGCAGCAGGCCGGTCAAGGCCAGATGCACGCAGTCCGAGGGCGTGCCATTGACGAAATAAAACCCGTTGGCCGCGCGCTGCAATGACAAGGGCCGATCCAGGGTCAGGGAATTCGACGAACCCGAGCGATTGGCCTCGGGGGCAATGACGGTGACTTCGGCAATCGATGCCAAGGCGTCGGCCAATGCCGTGAGGCCGGGCGCGAGATAACCGTCGTCGTTGCTGATGAGAATACGCATGCATCGATTTTACCCGATGCAAGATTCGGAACCTGTGACTGACTTGTTATTTTGCGGCATAATCGCAAAAACTAACGACCGTTCGATTTTTGAAATCATTAAGGAGACAGACTATGAAAGCCATTGTTTGCAAAACCTGGGGCCTGCCCGACACCCTCGAAGTCGTTGACTTGCCCGACTTGCAGGCCGGTGCCGGCCAGGTGGTGATCAAGGTCGAAGCTGCGGGCGTCAATTTTCCCGACGTGCTGATCATTCAAAACAAATACCAGTTCAAGCCCGAACTGCCATTCACGCCAGGCAGCGAGCTGGCCGGCACCGTCACGGCAGCCGGTGAAGGCGTGACGCATGTGAAAGCCGGCGACAAGGTGATCGCCTTCGCCGGGCAAGGCGCCTTCGCGCAGCAAATCGCCGTGCCGGCAGCCGGCGTGATGCCGATGCCGCCGGGTATGGACTTCGACACCGCCGCAGCCGTCACGCTGACCTACGGCACATCGCATCATGCCGTGGTCGACCGTGCGCAACTGAAGGCCGGCGAAACGATGCTGGTGTTGGGCGCGGCCGGCGGCGTCGGTTTGGCAGCCATCGAAATCGGCAAGGCCTTGGGCGCGCGCGTGATCGCCGCCGCTTCGTCCACCGAAAAGCTCGAGGTCTGCAAACAACATGGCGCCGATGCCTTGATCAATTACAGCACGGAGGATTTGCGCGAAGCGATCAAGGCAGCCACCGGCGGCAAGGGGCCGGATGTGATTTACGACCCCGTCGGCGGCATCTATGCCGAACCGGCGTTTCGTTCGATCGCATGGCGCGGCCGCTATCTCGTGGTCGGCTTTGCCAACGGCGAAATCCCCAAGCTGCCGCTCAATCTCACACTCTTGAAAGGCGCCTCGCTGGTCGGCGTGTTCTGGGGCGAATTCGCGCGCCGCGAGCCGAAGGGCAACCTGGCTGCGATGCGCGAATTGATGGGCTGGCTGGCCGAAGGCAAGATCAAGCCGCGCATTTCTGGCCGCTACAAGCTGGCCGATACCCCGCGCGCGCTGGAAGACATGGCCGCACGCAAGGTGACGGGCAAGATCGTGATCAGGCCGCAGGAATAAGCGTCTTTATACCGATCCGATCCAGAAGTCGTTGACGTTTTTCAGCCCCCACTTGGCCGCGTCTTCGCGGCCGACGATCTTGTCTTGCAAACCGGGGCCGGCGAGATCGAGAATCTGGGGCGGGATATAGCTGGTCGACTTGGTCGAGAAAAACACCTTGACCTTGGGCGCCAGCAGCGACTTTTCGCATTGCTCGATCACGACACCCAGGCGCCCTGATTCGAGTTTGACCAGGGTGCCGACCGGATAAATGCCGATGCTCTTGACGAAGGCCTGGAATACGGCCGGGTCGAAATGCGGCCCGCTCCATTCGGCCATCTTGCGGATCGACTCGGACGGATCCCAACCGCTCTTGTAGGGGCGATTCGAGGTGATGGCGTCATACACGTCGCACACCGCGCCCATGCGCGCGAAGATGCTGAGCTGATCGCCCTTCAATTTTTCCGGATAGCCGTTGCCCGCCATCTTTTCATGGTGATGCAGGCAGACGTCAAGCGTAACGTCGGACACGCCGCTGCCCGCCTTGAGCAGCTTGTAACCTTCTTCGGGATGGCTCTTAACCGAGGTGAATTCGTCGTCGGTCAATTTACCGGGCTTGTTCAGGATGGACAAGGGCACCATCATCTTGCCGATATCATGCAAGAGGCCAGCCATGCCGGCTTCACGCACTTGCTGATCATCGAGTTTCAATTGCCGCGCCAGGGATACCATCAGCGCGCACACGGCCACCGAATGCATGTAGGTGTAATCGTCCTTGTTCTTCAACCGCGCGAGACCGATCAAGGCGCCGGGATTGCGCATGACGGATGACGAAATCTCTTCAACCACCGGCAGCGCGTGCTTGGCATCGATGGCCTTGCCCATGCGCGCTTCCTGGAACATCGATGATACGGCGCCGCGCGCGGTGGCGCATATCTTGGCGGCGCGCCCCATCTCGGCCTCCAGCGAAACCTTGGGTTCGACCAGTTGCGCCGGAGTTGATGGGGCAGGCTTGGCTTCCGCCGGCGATGCGGTTTCCGGCACAGCGACGTCCAGCCCCTTGGAAAGGTCTATCACCACTTCCTTGACCGGACTGTCCTGGATTTGCTTCAGCACGGCCAGATCGTCGAGCTTGATGCGCGAACGCCAGAAGGGATGATCCATCCAGGAGCCGCACAGTTCCTGGACGAACATCCCCAATCTCAGATCCTCAACCGCAATTCGCTTAAGCATAGCCTGTTAATTATTTCGGACTCTGGGCGCAGGCCGTTTTCTTATCGTCTTCGCTTCGATCATTTAGCTGCGACCGCGTCGCGAAGTGGTCTAGCAGCAGACCTAACCGCGTGACCTCATTGTGACACTGAATCCAAAATGTTGCACTGCGTAACTATTTGCCAACGTTGCGGAAAAATGCTTGAGCCACGTCGAGTTCGCGCGTGCGGGAAAATGCCGGCAAACTTTGCCAGATGCGTTTGCCGTAGGGCTTGGAGATGAGGCGCGGATCGCAGATCATCAGCACCCCTCGGTCGGTTTCGTCGCGGATCAAGCGTCCCGCGCCCTGCTTGAGGTTGATGATGGCCTCCGGAAGCTGGTGGTGCATGAAACCGTTCAAGCCGTTTCTCTGCATGACGTCGATGCGGGCGGCCAGCACCGGGTCGTCCGGCGGCGCAAACGGCAGCTTGTCGATAATCACCAGCGAGAGCGCCTCGCCGCGCACGTCCACGCCTTCCCAGAAACTCTGGCTGCCGATCAGCACCGCGTTGCCGGCGCTGCGGAAGCGGTCCAGCAGCTCGGTGCGCCCGGCTTCGCCCTGCACCATCAAGGGAAAATCAAGGCCGCGCTTTTCGAATTCGTCGCGCAGGCGTTCTGCCGCGCGATTGACCGCGCGTATGGTGGTGCACAAGAGGAATGCACGCCCGCCTGCCGCTTCGATCATGGGGAGCGCAGCGTCAACCACCGCATCGTTGTAGTCGATGGTGTTGGGCTGCGGCAGGTTTTGCGGCACATAGAGCAAGCCCTGGTTCTGGTAGTCGAACGGGCTGGGCCAACTCTTCGCCACGGCGTCGGTCAGGCCCATCTGGCTCATGTAGTGATTGAAATCGTTCTTCACGGCGAGCGTGGCCGAGGTGAAGATCCACGCGCGCGGCGAGCCTTCGCGCTGTTTATTGAAGATCGGTGCAATCGACAGCGGCGTCTGGTGCAATTGCAGCGCTGAGGAAAAGGCTTCGACCCAAAGCACGCGCTCATCGTCGCCCTGCCCGGCAGAGCCGGGCGCGTTCCAGCGCGTGAGCTGCGCTTCCAGAGCGAGGGCGCGCTGGCGGCATTGTTCGATGGTTTCGGCGCGCTCGGCCTGGTTTTCCAGCACACCGACCAGCGCGTGCAATTCGGTTTTCAGCGTCTCCAATGCCGGAAAGAACGGCGAAGACTCGGCGATCTGATTCAACGCCAGCCGCACCGAATCCTGCGGCAATGCCAGGCGCAAATCGCGCGCGGCACGGTCAACGCTGCCGGTGACCTTGGCCCAATCGGCACCGTCGCGCGCATGCGCCAGGCCTTCGGCTTGCACATCCCGGCATAGCTCGATGACCATCGAGGTCGAGACCGTATCGCCGAAAAAGAGCGTGGCCGTTTCGGGCAATTGGTGCGCTTCGTCGAAGATCACGGTGTTGGCCGATGGCAGCAGCTCGGCCACGCCGGTATCCTTCAAGGCCACGTCGGCGAAGAACAGATGATGGTTGACCACCACCACGTCGGCCTGTTGCGCCTCCTTGCGCGCCTTCATGACGAAGCAATCCTGGTAATACTGGCATTCGGCACCGAGGCAATTATCGCGCGTCGAGGTGACCAGGCTCCAGACCGGCGCGGTTTCCGGCACGCGCGCGAGTTCGGATTTGTCGCCCGAACTGGTGGTCTTGATGAAGCGCGAGATTTCACGCAGATAGCCCACGTCGTCGCGTGTGATCAAGCGGCCGTTTTGCTGCGTGCGTTCAAGGTGGAAATGGCACACATAGTTCGCTCGGCCCTTGAGCAAGGCAACCGAAACGGGCGCATTGAGCGCCTTGCGCACCGTGGGAATGTCGCGCAGGTAAAGCTGGTCTTGCAGGTTCTTGGTGCCGGTCGAGACAATGACCTTGCCGCCCCACAGCAGCGCCGGTACAAGATAGGCAAAGGTCTTGCCGGTGCCGGTGCCGGCCTCGGCGATCAGGGTTTTGCGCCCGGCGATGGCGTCGGCGATCGCCTTTGCCATTTCGGTTTGCGAGCCGCGCGGACGAAAGCCGGCCACCGCCAGGCTCAATCGGCCATCGGCGGAAAACAGCCTTTCGATATCGGAATCGTGGCAGCCGGTGTCACCCGGTTCGGCGTGCTCTTGTGTCAAAATCAGGCGGGAATGTCGGGAATCAATTGCATCTTCAACAGCGTGATATGGTCCTTGAGCTGGAGTTTGCGCTTCTTCAGACGGCGCAATTGCAGCTCTTCATGCCGTCCATCGTGCGCCAAAGTATCGATCACCGCGTCGAGATCGCGGTGTTCCACTTCCAGTTCGACGATGCGGCGTTTGATATCTTCAGTTGAGGTCATGGACGCTATTGTGTCACAAGCTTGGCGGAAATAATCGGTCACTCTTGCGGTCAAACGGTGAATCAAACCGGAATGCCTCGCCTGCGGCATTTTTGCCGCCGCAGTATTTCCTGACGCCATCGACTCGGTTACTATTGCAGATCCCGGCGATGTTGGTCCCCACCACCGAAGTTACAAACTGTTGCCTTAAAATTGTATATTTGAGAATATCCGTAGGATAATCGTTTTACCAACTTGATTGATTTCAAGTTTAATCGACAGCGAACAATGAGCCAATACAAGATCGAAGCCGGTACCGGGCAGCATATCGGTGATCGCAGCGAACAACAGGATCGCACAGCCCTGTTCGTGGCGCCCAAGGCGCCTGGCTACATGATGGCGGTGCTCGCCGACGGCATGGGCGGCTTGAGCGGCGGTTCGCTCGCCGCCGAGCAGGTGATCCGCACCGCGCAACAGAATTTCGAACATTTTTCGCCCCAGACCGACGAGATCGAGACCATGCTCGAAAATATCGGCAAGGAAGCGCATACGCTGATCAACCTGACCGCGTTTTCGTCCGAAAAACAGCCGCACAGCACCATGGTTATCCTTGTGTTGACGCCACAGGGCTCGGCGTACTGGGCCCACGTCGGCGACTCACGGCTTTACCGCTTCGACGGCCCCAATTTCGCCGAGCACACCGTCGATCATTCGTTAGTGGAAAAACTGGTCGGCGAAGGGAAGTTGACCAAGGAAGAAGCCAAGGGGCACAAGCTATCCAACCTGCTGGTCAATGTCTTGGGTCATACGACCAACGAATTGTTCGTGCCGGTCAAGCGTTACGACGGCTTGAAGGCGGGCGACGCCTTTCTGCTATGCTCAGATGGCTTGTGGCACTATTTCACCAATGCCGAACTGGGCGCGGCTATCGCGATGAATTCGCCACGCCTGGCATCCGAAATGCTGATTACCAAGGCGCGCGAGCGTGCTTTCGGCTCGATTGCCGACAATTGCACTTTGGCAATTGTCAAACTGGTGGCCCCGCCTGAGGAAGTCAAGGATTACACGGCGAAGAAGATGCGCCGCGCGGTCTAGGCATTTGCAAGGCGCGGCAAAGCAATTCTTGGAGGCTGTTGCGAAATTAGCGTGGCCGGGCGCGACGACGAAGACAGTACGAGTAGTACGGCAAGAAGGTGCGACAACGCCACGGTAATTTCGCAGCAGCCTCTTAGGGCTTGGCTGCAGACGAGGCCGATGGCGCCCCGGCTGATGCAGACGGCGATGCCGGTGCCTGGGCCGAGGCCTTTTTCTGCGCCTTGGCAGCCTTTTCTTCAGCTTCCTTCTGCTTTTCCGCTTTCTTTTGCGCAACGTCGCGCTGGCGCGCTTCGGCGTCGCTTACTTTCTTGTGATACGCCTCTGCCTTGGCGGCTCGCTCCGGAGCCTGGGCTGCCTCTTCCTGTTGCTGCGCCTTTACCTTGGCATCATGCTCGGTGATACGGCGCGCTCCTTCATCAGGATCATGTGGCGCGCTTTGCGCGTTAGACTTGGGCGCCACGTCAGTCAGCGGCTTGGGCGGGTTGGCTGCGTCACGGGCACGCTTATCCGCCAGATTCCGGTCGCGTTCCACCACGCGGGCCGAGCGGATATAGGAATTGGCATCGACTTCGACCTTGCGGATCTGAGCCAGCGCAATGCGCCGCTCCTCCTTGGCCGAATCAAGACAATTGGTGGCAAAGAATTTGGAATAGCAGGTGTGCTGCTCGTCAGCAAACTTTTGCTCGACGGCGGCGCGCTGTTGATCGACTTCGCGCAAGGCCTGTTCGGCGGACTCCTGGGTCTGGATCGAGCCGCTGGGATACTTGGCCGCCAGTCCTTCCGGCGTCAAATCTCCTTCAGCCCAGGCAACGGAATGGCAGGCAAGCATCAGGACGGCTGACAAGCAGATTGTGCGCTTCGTGAAATTCATGCGTTTTCCCGCTGTTTCGTGTTCAGGATATGCTTTCGGCGACGTTGCGGCGTTCCGCGTTCATGTATTCGACCGATTGCATCTCTATGATACGCGAGACTGTGCGATGAAACTCGTTTGCCAGCACACCTTCCGTATATAACTGGTCAGGCTCGACTTCGGCCGACATGATGAGCTTGACCTTGTGGTCGTACAACACGTCTATCAGCCAGGTGAAACGGCGCGCTTCGGACGACATGGCTACCGACATGCGTGGCACCGAGGACAGGATGACCGTATGGAAACGGCTGGCGATTTCGAGGTAGTCATTCTGCGAGCGCGGGCCGCCGCACAAGGTCGCGAAATCGAACCAGATCACGCCGCCGGCACGGCGCAGGGCGCGGATTTCGCGCGCTTCGATATTGATCTTCGGATCCTGGTCGGCCGTTTCGGCCACACCGGCGAAGGCATCCCGCAAAGCCTGGTCGACCCGGGCGCCCAGAGGGGTATGGTAGGCCACCACCTGTTCCATCGCCTTTTTGCGGTAATCGGTGCCGGCATCGACATTGAGGATGTCGAGTTTTTCCTTCAATAGCGCGATGGTTGGCAGCAAACGATCGCGGTGCAAACCGTCGGGGTACAGCGTATCAGGCTCGTAATTCGACGTCATGACGAACGACACCTTGTTCTCGAACAAGGCCTTCAACAGGTTATACAGAATCATGGCATCGGCCACGTCGGAGACGTGGAACTCGTCGAAGCAGATCAGGCGGTATTTCTTGGCGATACGGTTGGCAACCTCGTTCAAGGGGTCGGCCATGCCCTTCAATTCGTCGAGTTCGCGATGGACGCCGCGCATGAATTCATGGAAATGCAATCGCGTCTTGCGCACCACCGGCACGACGGAATAAAAGCTGTCCATCAGGAAGGACTTGCCGCGCCCCACCCCGCCCCACATGTAGATGCCGCGCGGCACGTCGGGGCGGATGATCAGGCGGCGCAAGGGTGTGGAGCGCTGCGCCTTGTAGGCCACCCACTCGTCGTAGATGGCTTGCAGGCGAGCGACCGCCTCGCGTTGCGCAGGGTCGGCAGTGAAGCCGCGCTGGGTGATGGCTTGTTGGTAGAATTCTTCGACGTTCACGGATTGGGCGCGCGGCTTTTTATAGGTTTAGTCCCCCTCGCCCGCAGGCGGGAGAGGGGCTAGGGGTGAGGGGCGTCGCGAACTGGCTCACGTTCTGAACCAATGGAAGCCACAAAACCAAGCTTCGATTCAAGCGCAGTCAGATCACAATCCCCCTCACCCCCCCTCTCCCGCCTGCGGGAGAGGGGAGTTTCTCCCTTATTACAACAATCAGAAATTCAACGAACGCTTATCGACAGCCAATGCCGCTTCCTTGGTCGCCTCCGACAACGACGGGTGCGCATGGCAGATACGGGCGATATCCTCGGCTGAGGCGCGGAACTCCATCGCCACCACTGCTTCCGAAATCAACTCGGAAGCCATCGGTCCGATGATGTGCACGCCCAGGATTTCGTCGGTCTTGGCGTCGGCCAGGAACTTCACCATGCCCGAGGTATCGCCCAAGGCGCGGGCGCGGCCGTTGGCCATGAAGGGGAAGGTGCCGGCCTTGTATTCGACCTTGTCCGCCTTCAGTTGCTGCTCGGTCTTGCCGACCCAGGCGATTTCGGGCGAGGTGTAGATGACCCAGGGAATCGTATTGAAGTTGACATGCCCATGTTGGCCGGCGATGCGTTCAGCCACCGCAACACCCTCTTCTTCCGCCTTGTGCGCCAGCATCGGGCCGCGCACCACGTCGCCGATTGCCCACACGTTAGGCAGGTTGGTCTTGCAATCGCCGTCGACCGCAACGAAGCCGCGCTCGTCGAGCTTCAGGCCGATGGCGTCGCCATTCAGGCCGATGGTGTTGGGCACACGGCCGATCGAGACGATCAGCTTGTCAAATACCGCTTTTTGTTCGCCACCCTTGTCATCAACGTATTCCACCGTGACGTCCTTCTTGCCGGTCGTGATCTTGCCGATTTTGACGCCGAGCTGTACCGCGAGGCCTTGCTTGGTGAAGAGCTTTTGCGCTTCCTTGGCGATCTGCTCGTCGACCGCGCCCAAGAATGCCGGCAAGGCTTCGAGGATCGTGACTTCGGCACCAAGACGGCGCCACACGCTGCCCATTTCCAGGCCGATGACGCCGGCGCCGATCAAGCCAAGCTTCTTCGGCACGGCCTTGACGTCGAGCGCGCCGGTGTTCGACAGGATCATTTGCTCATCGAACGGGGTACCCGGCAATTCACGCGGGTTCGAACCGGTCGCGATGATGACGTGCTTGGCGACCAGGGTTTCCGCATTGGCGCCGGTGACCTGGACTTCATACGTTCCCCCCTCGGCCTTGGCGAATGCGCCACGACCATGGAAGAACGTGACCTTGTTCTTCTTGAACAGGAACTGGATGCCGTCGTTGTTTTGCTTGACGATGGTTTCCTTGCGGCCCAGCATTTTCTCGACATCGATCGAGAGGCCCTTGACCTCGATGCCATGGTCGGCGAACGCGTGGCCGGCATGTTCGTAATGTTCGGACGATTGCAGCAAAGCCTTGGAGGGAATGCAGCCTACGTTGGTGCAGGTGCCGCCCAGAGCGGGGCCGCCCTTGGCGTTTTTCCACTCGTCGATACAAGCGGTGGCAAAGCCGAGTTGCGCCGCGCGGATGGCGGCAATATAGCCGCCGGGGCCGCCGCCTATGACTACTACATCGAAATTCTTTGACATGGTGATTTGCCTATTTGTCGGTTCGCGAGATCAATCCCTCTGGCTTACAGGGTCAGAGAGAAGGTGAGGACATGTGGCGAAAACATCTGGGTCGACGACTCGCACGCCCTCACCCCTGCCCCTCTCCCGCCCGCGGGCGAGGGGTTCACACAATTTACAGGTCGAGCAGCAGGCGCGCCGGATCTTCCAGCGCTTCCTTCATCGCCACCAGGCCCAGCACGGCTTCGCGGCCGTCGATGATGCGGTGGTCGTAGGACATGGCGAGGTAGTTCATCGGGCGGATCACGATCTGGCCGTTTTCCACCACGGCGCGATCCTTGGTGGCGTGCACGCCCAGGATGGCCGATTGCGGCGGGTTGATGATGGGCGTCGAGAGCATGGAGCCGAAGGTGCCGCCGTTGGAGATCGAGAACGTGCCGCCGGTCAGGTCTTCCAGCGTCAGCTTGCCGTCCTTGGCCTTGGCGCCGAATTCGCCGATTTTCTTTTCGATTTCGGCAATCGACATCTGGTCGGCATTGCGCAGGATAGGCACCACCAGGCCGCGCGGCGAACCGACGGCGATGCCGATGTCGAAGTAACCGTGGTAGACGATGTCATTGCCGTCCACCGAAGCGTTGATGATGGGGTACTTCTTCAGTGCCGCAACGGCAGCCTTGACGAAGAAGGACATGAAACCGAGCTTGACACCGTGCTCCTTCTCGAACTTGTCCTTGTACTTGTTGCGCAGGTCCAGGACCGGCTGCATGTTGACTTCGTTAAACGTCGTCAGGATGGCGTTGGTCGATTGCGATTGCACCAGGCGCTCCGCGATACGGGCGCGCAGACGGCTCATCGGCACGCGTTCCTCGGGACGGTCGCCCAAGTCGATATTGACGGCGGCGCTAACTTGTTGCAAGGCAGGCTTGGTGGCGGCAGGCGCGGCAACCGGGGGCGGTACGGCCGCTGGGGTCTTCTTGCCTTCGACGGCGGCCAGGGCGTCGCCCTTGGTGACGCGGCCATCCTTGCCCGTGCCTTCGACATGGGAGGCGGACAGGTTGTTTTCCGCAAGGATCTTGGCGGCGGAAGGCATGGCGACACCGGCCGCCTTGGCAGCCATGGCCGAGATCGCATTGGCGACCGGGTCGGCCGCTGCGGCGGCAGCCGGCGCAGGCGTTGCGGCAGGGGCCGCCTTCACTTCCGTAGGGGCAGGCTTGGCCGCCGCGTCGGTGTCAAGCATCGCGATGATCTGGCCCGAGGTGACGGTGGCGCCGTCAGGGGCGACGATTTGCGTCAACACGCCGGCTTCGGGCGCAGGCAATTCCAGCACGACCTTGTCGGTTTCGACGTCGATCAGGTTTTCGTCGCGCGAGACGGCCTCGCCGACTTTTTTATGCCACTGCAAGAGGGTTGCTTCTGCGACCGATTCCGACAGCTGCGGAACTTTGACTTCGATAATTGCCATGTAAATCTCCGTATCGGGTTATACAAGCGCCATGCCGGTTTCCGGCACGGCGCCTCAATATCTGTTATTTCGTAAGAACGAAACCTTTGAGTTTGGAAAACGCAACGTCGATCAGGGTCTTCAACTGTGCGTAGTGCTTGTCGTAATAGCCGACCGCAGGCGATGCCGAAGCGGGACGACCTGCATAGGCGAGCTTCTGGCCTTCTTCGAGGTTTTCGAAGATGTTGTGCTGGATCTGGAACCACGAACCCTGATTTTGCGGCTCGTCCTGCGCCCACACCAATTCCGTGAAGCTGGGGAATTTCTTGAGTTCGGTTGCCAGAGCCTTGTGCGGGAACGGATACAGCTGTTCGATACGGATGATGGCGGTGTCGGTCTGCGCGCGCTCCTTGCGGGCGTTGACCAGGTCGTAGTAGATCTTGCCCGAGCAGGCGATGACGCGCTTGACCTTCTTCGGATCGATCTTGTCGTCCACTTCGCCGATGACGGTGTGGAATTGTCCCTTGGCGAGATCCGCCAAGGGTGAGCCTGCATCCTTGTTACGCAAGAGCGACTTCGGCGTCATGATGACGAGCGGCTTGCGGAACAGGCGGATCATCTGACGGCGCAACAGGTGGAAGATCTGCGCGGCAGTGGTCGGCTGCACCACCTGGATATTGTTGTCGGCGCACAGTTGCAAGAAGCGCTCAAGGCGTGCCGAAGAGTGCTCCGGACCCTGGCCTTCGTAACCATGCGGCAGCATCATGACCAGGCCCGAGGCGCGGCCCCACTTCACTTCGCCGGAGCTGATGAACTGGTCAATCACGACCTGGGCGCCGTTGGCGAAGTCGCCGAACTGCGCTTCCCAGATAGTCAAGGCGTTCGGTTCGGCGGTCGAGAAACCGTATTCGAAGCCGAGCACCGCTTCTTCCGAAAGCACGGAATCGATCACCGTAAACGGCGCCTGCTGGTCGGAGATGTTTTGCAGCGGAATATACGTGCCGGCATCCCAACGCTCGCGATTCTGGTCGTGCAGCACGGAATGGCGGTGGGTGAAGGTGCCGCGACCGGCATCCTGGCCGGTCAGGCGCACGGCATAGCCGGACGACACCAGCGTGGCGTAAGCCAGGTGCTCGCCCATGCCCCAGTCGAGATTCAGGTCGCCACGGCCCATGGCGGCGCGGTCGGCCAGGACCTTTTCCACCAGCGCGTGCACCTTGAAGTTTTCCGGCAGCGTGGTGATGCGGGTAGCCAGGCGCTTCAATTCGGCGAGCGGCACGGCCGTGTCGGCGGCGTCGGTCCACTTGCGGCCGAGGAAGGGCATCCAGTCCACGGCGTACTTGCTCTTGAAGTTCGAGATGACGGGATCGACCGTGTGCTTGCCGGCATCCATCGCGTCACGGAAGGCCTTGACCATGGCGTCGCCGCCGTCGGCCGGCAGCGTGCCCTGCGCGGTCAGCTTGTCGGCATAGAGCTTGCGCGTGCCGGGGTGCTGGCCGATTTTCTTGTACATCAACGGCTGGGTCAACGCGGGCGTGTCTTGCTCGTTGTGACCCAGTTTGCGGTAGCAGATGACGTCAACCACGACGTCCTGCTTGAATTCCATGCGGTAGTCGAGCGCGATCTGGGTCGCCAGGATCACCGCTTCGGGATCGTCGCCGTTGACGTGGAACACCGGCGCCTCGATCATCTTGACCACGTCGGAGCAGTACAGCGTCGAGCGCGAGTCGCGCGGGTCGGACGTCGTGAAACCGATCTGGTTGTTGATGATGATGTGAACCGTGCCGCCCGTGCCATATCCGCGCGTTTGCGCCAGGTTCAGTGTTTCCATGACGACGCCCTGGCCGGCGAATGCGGCGTCGCCGTGCACCAGAATGGGCAGCACCTGCGAGCCGTCCTTGTCGCCACGGCGCTCCATGCGCGCCTTGACCGAGCCCTCGACTACGGGGTTGACGATTTCCAGGTGCGAGGGGTTGAATGCGAGCGACAGATGCACCGGGCCGCCGGGGGTGGTGATGTCGGACGAGAAGCCTTGATGGTACTTCACGTCGCCGGCCGGCAGGTCGTCGGCATGCTTGCCTTCGAACTCCGAGAACAATTCCTGCGGCGTCTTGCCCATGATGTTGACCAGGACGTTCAAACGTCCGCGGTGCGCCATGCCGATGACGATTTCCTGCACGCCGCGTTCGCCGGCACGCTGGATCGTCTCGTCGAGCGAAGCGATGAAGCTTTCGCTGCCCTCCAGCGAGAAGCGCTTCTGGCCGACGTACTTAGTGTGCAGATAACGCTCAATCCCTTCGGCGGCGGTCAGGCGGTCGAGGATATGCTTCTTCCGTTCGATCGAGAAGCCCGGTGTGGAACGCGTACCTTCCAGGCGCTCCTGAATCCAGCGCTTTTGCGCGGGATCGCTGATGTACATGAATTCGGCGCCGATCGAGCGGCAATAGGTGTCGCGCAACGAGTTCAACAGGTCGCGCAGGCTCGCCGTCTCGGTGCCGAAATAGGTATTGCTGATGTTGAACACGATGTCCATGTCGGCATCGGTGAAGCCATAGGAGCTCGGCTCCAGTTCCGGGATCGCGGGACGTTCCTGGCGCTGCAGCGGGTCGAGATTGGCCCAGCGCGTGCCGAGGAAGCGATAGCCGGCGATCAGTTGCGTCACCGCAATGCGCTTGCGGCCCATTTCGGCGTCGGCGACAGCCGACACAGTGCGAATCGGACCTTGCTTGGCGCGTTCGGCGAACGAGGCGATTACGGGCGCATGGGCGACGTCGGGCTTAGTGGTGCCATCGACGGCAGGCACGTGCTGCATCGCATCAAAATAGGCGCGCCAATTGTCGGGGACTGAACCGGGATTATTGAGGTAGGCCTCGTACAATTCTTCCACATACGGAGCGTTACCACCAAACAGATAGGAATTTGCTTGGTATTGTTGCATCATTTTTGCTCACCTTTCTTCGCGCTTCGCGAGATTAGCGGGTTGTTCAACCTTCCGCGACACGGCCTGACCGGTTAGCGGATTGCACATCAAGTTGTGGGGAAGGGCTACTTGTTCCTTTAAGGCTGTTGCGAAATTACGATGGCATGAAATGAAAATTCAGACGCACGCCTTAATTTTGCGACAACCTCACAATGTGTTGCTGGGCGCAAGCATACCACATTTGCGCAAGCGTTGAGATGCGCGAAAAGGTCGTTACGGCAGACGCATTGTATTCGTGCTTGTCCTCAAGCAGTCAAGCCGGAGCGCCGTGGTCCGCTATTCGACCAATCCCAACGCATCGAAAGCCGACTCCAGCGGCAAGTCGCTCCTGAAGGTTTTGCCCAACATGAGAGCGGCGGGAAAATCGAATTTCGCCTGGGGAATGGTATGCCCGCCCCCTGCTATCGTGATCAGGCGTATCGTGGGCGTCCCCATGCCCCAGTCTCGCCAGCGCGCGGCCAAGCCCCGGACTTCGAGATCAGGCAACGACTCAGGCAGTTCTTCCAGGCCGTAGCGCCTGGCATACCATAGCGCGCTATCGACGGCCGACCTGACGTCTCCGCGATCGGTCGTACCGAAAATGGTGACGTCGCCACCGTCATATGGATTGATCGGATCGTCCATGCCATTGATGAATATCATGGACAACTTGCGGCCTTCGACAATGGGGCAGTCGGTATTTTCTTCAACCGGCAGATTGGCCGCAATCACGATGGCGCCAGCGATCAGGTCGGGGGCCTCGAGCGACAATCGCATAGCCATATGCCCGCCATTGGAATAGCCGAGCGCATACACGCGTTGCGCATCCGAGCCAACGCGCTGACCGACATCGGCGACGATGGCGCGCGCCAGGCCCACGTCGTCGATGTTGTGCGTGTGAGCGCTGAAGGAAGCCATGCGGCGGCAATCGTTGAAGTGCCCTTCGAAGCCGTCCGGATAGGCGATGGCGAAGCCGCGTTCGCGCGCAATGCGCTCGAGGATGGCGCTGCTCATCTGGCGCATCTTCGCTCCGGTCGAGCCCGACGGATGAAAGGCAAGCAGCAACGGCGCATTTGGCGCAAGATGTGCCGGTGCGTAGAGAATATAGTGCCGCTGCATCGCACCGACTGTGAGATCGATCGACTCGGTCTTATCTGCGGCGGCTACCCCGGCCGTATCGGCGGCTTCAACTGGCTTCATGGCGAACAGGATACTCAGGGAAACAATGACGGCGGCTAAGAATTTCATGATGTCCATCGCAAACAAAACGCGCCGCCACCTTATCACAAAGAACGTTTTGCTCGCACATCGCTCCAACCCGTAGCCACTCCCTTAACGCTTGCCTTGGAGAAAAACAATATGGAAACCACGACAGCCGTTGGCACCGACGAAAGCATGACCTGCCCTGTATGTGCAGAAACGATCAAGAAGGCTGCCTTGAAATGCCGCTATTGCGGCGCCGATCTGCGCGAATTTGCAACGGGCCGGGCGGCCGATGAAGAAAGAACCCTGTTCAAGGGCCATCCGATGCCGGTGTACAGCGCTTGGCAGTGGTTGCTCGTAGTGATAACGATAGGCATTGCCTACTTGGTTTACTGGCTGAAGAGCCTGTCGGTGACCTACGAGATCACCAGCCAGCGCATCCGCATCGAGCGCGGCCTGCTCTCCACGGTGAAGGATAGCGTGGAGCTGTTCACCATCGAGCACTTCGACATACGCAAGCCGCTCGGCATGCGCATCGCTGGACATTGCGTACTGCAATTACGTTCGTCGGACAGCAGTTTCTCCAGCTTCAGTTTGTACGGCATTCCCCAGCTTGAAACCATCGCCGATACCATGCGCGAATGTTCGCTGCGCGAGCGCAAGCGGCGTCAGGTGATGTCGGTCATCCGCCCTTGACCGTTGCGCCACGCGGTCAAGGGAAATAAGCCGGCTTTACAAGCGAAAACCGCCACTGGCGATCCGTTCAACAGTGACAACCAAGCGGTCGACCTCAGCGCAGGTGTTGTAAAACGCCAGTGACGGACGCACGCAGGTTTCTACGCCGAAACGGCGCAGGATGGGCTGGGCGCAATGATGCCCGGAGCGTACCGCAATGCCTTCCTGGTTGAGCGCCGCCCCGACTTCCTCGGTCTTGACGCCGTCCAGCACGAAGGACACGACGCTCGCCTTGTCCCTGGCCGTGCCGATCAGCCGCAAGCCCGGAATGTCTTTCAATAGCCGCGTGGCATATTGCAGCAGGAAGTGTTCGTATTGGCCGATCGCATCGATGCCGATGCGATTGACGTATTCCAGCGCGGCACCCAGGCCGACTGCATCGGCGATGTTGCCGGTGCCGGCCTCGAATCGCGCCGGCGCACCCTGGTAGCGGACGCGCTCGAAGCTCACGTCTTCGATCATGTTGCCTCCACCCTGCCATGGCGGCATGTCGCTCAACAACGCCTCCTTGCCGTACAACACACCGATCCCGGTCGGGCCGAAAATCTTGTGTCCGGAAAACACGAAGAAATCGGCATCAAGGTCCTGGACATCGACCCGCATGTGGGAAACCGATTGGGCGCCATCTATCAGCACCTTGGCCCCGGCTTGGTGCGCCTGCTCGGCAATGCGCTTGGCGGGCGTGACGGTGCCGAGCGCATTGGAAACCTGGGTGAAGGCGACCAGCTTGGTGCGCGGCGAGAGCAACCTGGTGTACTCGTCAAGCAGAATCTGCCCGTCGTCATCGACCGGAATCACGCGCAGCTTGGCGCCCTTCTCCGCCGCCAGGCGATGCCAGGGCACGATGTTGGCATGATGCTCCAGATGGCTGACGATGATTTCGTCGCCCGCGCCGATATGCTGGTCGCCCCAGGTTTTGGCAACCAGGTTGATGGCCTCGGTTGCGCCGCGCACGAACACGATTTCCTGCACCGCCCTGGCATTGAGGAAACCGCGCACGGTTTCGCGCGCTCCTTCGTAGGCATCGGTGGCGCGCGCCGCCAATTCATGCGCCGCGCGATGGATGTTGGAATTCTCGCGCCGGTAGAACTCGGACAGCCGGTCGATCACGCAGCAAGGCTTTTGCGTGGTCGCGGCGTTGTCGAACCATACCAATTGACGGCCATTGACGCGCTCCTGCAGAATCGGGAAGTCGCGCCGCACCAGTTCGACGTCGAATGGCACGGCGCGGTTTGCCGCCAGCTCCTGACGCAGTGCGCCTTCATTCACCCCGCCAGTTGGCCCCGTGCCCTGGCCGAAGCGGGCAAATTCGCTGAAGTAATACGGCGAGCCCGAAGATGCGGGCACGGCAGGCGTCGCCCTGGCCGGTTGGCGCAGCACTTGCAACACCTCATGCAATTCGCGCGCAAACGGCAAATCAAACCCGTGGGCCGAACCGGAGATTTGCTCCGCCGCTGGCCGATAGGCGGCTGCCGAGGTGCCGTCGCCGGCCTCGGAATGCGGCAAGCCGTGTGCAACGTGAGGCACGAGGGGCACGCGCTCCTGCGGCGCCAACCCGTGCGGGTCGGGCAGACTGGATTGCGGTTCGCGTATGCTGCCCACGCCATGTCCGCCGTAGCTGCTTCCGCCGGCCGGGAAACCCGATGAAGTCTCGCCCGGCAAAACACCGGCTGGCGACTTGAAAAAGGCGTTGGCCAACTGCGTCAGCGTGTCGATGTCAAGCAAGTTCGCAGGCAAATTGGCAGTCAAACCGGGCGGCAACGCATCACTTGTACTCATGGTACTTGCCGATCTCGACGTCTTCCAGCACCGCGATGGCGTCGTCGGTCAAGACGGCCAGCGAGCAGTATAGCGAAACCAGGTAGGACGCGATGGCCTTGTGGTTGATGCCCATGAAACGCACCGACAGCCCCGGCGATTGTTCGCCCGGCAGGTTCGGTTGGTACAGGCCGACCACGCCCTGACGGCTCTCGCCGGTACGGATCAGGATGATCCTGGACTTGCCGTCCTCGATGCCGACCTTGTCCGACGGGATCAAGGGAATACCGCGCCAGGTGATGAATTGCGAACCGAACAGCGACACGGTGGGCGGCGGCACACCACGGCGCGTGCATTCGCGGCCAAACGCAGCCAATGTCAGCGGGTGCAGCAGGAAAAAGCCCGGCTCCTTCCAGACCTTGGTGATCAGCTCATCCAGGTCGTCCGGCGTGGGTGCGCCGGTGCGCGTCTTGATCCGCTGCGTCGGCACGATGGAAGACAGCAAGCCATATTCCTTGTTGTTGATCAATTCGCTTTCCTGGCGCTCCTTGATCGTTTCGATGGTCAGGCGCAACTGCTCGGCGATCTGGTTATAGGGCTTGCTGTAAAGATCAGACACGCGCGTATGCACATCGAGTACCGTATTGACCGCCGAGAGCATGTATTCGCGCGGGTTCTCGATATAGTCGACAAAGGTCTGCGGCAGTACGCGCTCGTCACGGTTCGAGCAATCGACCTCGACGCTACTGGCGTCCTTGACCTTGTTGACGCGATAGATGCCCGATTCGACCGGCACCCACTGCAGCAGTTGCGTCAGCCAGCGTGGCGTGATGGACGACATTTGCGGCACGGTGCGTGTCGCAATGGCCAGTTGCCGTGCGGCGACGTCGCCCAAGGCGGTCGGTTGTTCGAATACGGATGACATGGGTTTTTCTCCTGGTTGGGAAGATGGGGAAGCGCGATGGGAAGATCAACTGCTGCGCGATTGCGCCTGGGTGACGTTGCTGTTCGGCGGCACGCTTTGTGTCAGCCACACGTTGCCGCCGATGGTCGAACCTTTGCCGATGACAATGCGTCCGAGTATGGTAGCGCCGGCATAGACCACCACCTCGTCTTCGACGATAGGGTGGCGCGCATTGCCCTTGATGAGCGTGCCGTCCTCGTCGGCAGGGAAGCGCTTGGCGCCAAGCGTCACGGCCTGATAAAGCCTTACGTGGTTGCCGATGATCGCCGTTTCGCCGATCACGACGCCGGTACCGTGGTCAATGAAGAAATGGCTGCCGACCTGCGCGCCCGGGTGGATGTCGATTCCGGTGCTCGAATGGGCAATGCGGGAAATCAGGCGCGCGAGAAACGGCGCACCCAGGCCATACAGCGCATGGGCGAAACGATGATAGATGATGGCCGTCATGCCGGGATAGCACAACAGGATTTCCGACATGCTGGTTGCGGCCGGGTCGCCCTGGTACGCCGCTTGCAAATCGGATACGAGCAAGTCGCGTATCGGCTTCAATTCCTCCGCGAAGCGGCGTGTGATCTCGACGGCCTGAGCATGCAGGCGATCTTCAGCCTCGCGCTCCGCGCCCTCCCCGGTTACCTGCCTGGAGACGAACAGCAGAGCCCGTCTGACCTGTCCCGCCAACGCATTCAAGGTCGCATTCAAGGTATTGCCGACGAAATAGTCGATGCTCTCGTCCGACAGGTCGGTCTGGCCATAATGGGTCGGGAAGAGTGCTGCCGACAAGCCTTCGAGAATTGCTGCAATCGCCGTCCGCGAAGGAATCTCACGCACCCTGCCGCGGTGGCGTATCTTGTGTGTTTCTTCGCGTGAGCGCCGTAGCTCGGCGACGACGTGGGTCAGCCCCCACGCATGCGCACCGTCCTGCAAAACTTCCCGCTGCTCGGGCAGGAATTCCCCGTTCGATTGAAGCTGTGAGTTCATGATGCCGTGCCGCACATGAACCCTGTTCGGCCCGCGCTACGGCATTCTATAGTTGAATTTTGAATCGATTATAGAAGCCATATTCGGCTGCCTCATACGAATATAAATGCATATGGTTAGGCGGATTTCAGCAAACGCGTAAACACGTCCATCTGCCCTTATGCGCTCAAATCGAAATCTTCGAACCGATTTCGATGACGCGGTTCGGTGGCAAACGGAAGAAACTGGTGGCCGGCTCCGCGTTCCTTTGCATGAACGCAAACAAGCGTGCCCTCCAGGTCATCATGCTCCGGCAATCCGAACTGTCGACCTTCTCGCGCCCGACGAGAAAAGTCGTATCCATCATGTCGATCGGTGGGCCTTGAACCACGCAGTTTTCGAGCGTTGCCGGCACGTCGATCTCGTCCATGAAGCCGTATTTCACACGAATGCGCCAGAAGTTCTTCGGCAATTCCTCAACGATCGCGCGGTCCTCGGGGGCAATGCGAGGCACGTCGGCCACGCGCACCGAGACAATGACAACGCGCTCGTGCAAGACCTTGAAATGCTTGAGGCTGTGCAGCAAGGTCAGCGGCACGTTATCGATCCGGCCGGTCAGATATACGGCGGTGCCCTGAACGCGCTCGCAGCCATGCAGTGCTTCGAGAAACTCGGTCAGTGCGAAGCCCTGCTCCTTGACGTTGTGATGCAATTGCGTGCGTCCCCGCTTCCAGGTCGTCATGAGAATGAAAATGACGAGGCCGAAGGCGAGCGGAAACCATCCCCCGTCTTCGAACTTTGCGGCATTGGCGCAGAAGAAAGCGATGTCGATCACGGTCAAGGGCACGATCACGCACAGCGCCCTCGGGACGCTCCATTTCCACAAGGTGGTGACGACGACGTATGCCAGTATGGTTGTAATCAGCATCGTGCCCGATACGGCGATGCCGAATGCAGCGGCCAGATTGGCCGAGGATTTGAAGCCCCATACGAGCAACATCACCGTGATATAAAGCACCCAGTTGATGCCCGACAGATAGATCTGCCCACGATGTTCAGCGGAAGTCTGCAAGACGTTCATGCGCGGCGCGTAGCCAAGCTGCATCGCCTGCTGGGTCATGGAATAAGCGCCGGAGATGACGGCTTGCGAAGCGATAATGGTCGCGACGGTTGAGAGGGCGACCAGGGGATACAGGGCCCAGGCTGGCGCCAGCAGGTAGAACGGATTGCTGATCGAGGACGGCGACTCCAGGATCAGCGCGCCCTGACCGAAGTAACATAATAGGAGCGACGGCAGAACCAGTCCGTACCAGGCGACGCGGATCGGGTTGCGGCCGAAATGACCCATGTCCGCATAGAGTGCCTCGACACCCGTCAGCACCAGAACAACCGTACCCAATGAAAAAAAGCCGGTGACGGGGTCGCGCACGACGAAAGCGAAACCGTGACGCGGATTGACGGCAGCCAGCACGCCAGGGTGCGTCACGACGTTGCAAGCGCCCATGATACCGATGACGATAAACCATAGCACCATGACCGGTCCGAACAGCTTACCCACCGTATCGGTGCCACGCCGTTCGATGTAAAACAGCAGCGACAACACGATCATGGTGAGCGGCACGACGTAATCCTTGAACGCCGGCGTCGCCACCTCCAGGCCCTCGATGGCGGAGATCACGGAAATGGCCGGCGTGATCACGCCATCTCCGTAAAACAGCGCCGCGCCGAATATGGCAAGGGCCATGATGATTTTGCGCATGCGCGAATTCTGCGCCTGGCGCCGTAGCGCAAGCGCCATCAGGGCGATGATGCCGCCCTCGCCCTTGTTGTCTGCGTTCATGACAAAGCCCACGTACTTGAACGAGACGACAATGATCAGCGCCCATACGACCAGCGACAGCAGGCCCAGCACATTGTCGGGCGAAACGGGAATCGGATGATGCGCCGTATTGAAGCCGTCATGCAGCGCATAAAGGGGACTGGTGCCGATGTCGCCGAACACCACGCCTAGCGCACCCAGCACCAATGTCGTCATGCCCGATTGCTTCGCTACCTGCTTCATGGTCTCCTCCTTGCCGAGATGATCCCCGCTCTTTTTTGCTGCGACGAAAAAAAAGCGAGCCACCAAGGACTCGCTTCTTTTCAGACAAACTGCCGATCAGCGCTTGTCGATGGGTTGCACGGTGCGCGGCGTCTGGCCGACAAACAATTGGCGCGGACGGCCGATCTTTTGTTCCGGGTCCGAGATCATTTCGTTCCATTGGGCGATCCAGCCGATGGTGCGGGCCATGGCGAAGATGCCGGTGAACAGCGAAACCGGGATGCCGAGCGCGGATTGGACGATACCCGAGTAGAAATCGACGTTTGGATACAGCTTGCGCGAAACGAAGTACTCGTCTTCCAGCGCAACCTTCTCCAGTTGCATGGCGAGCTTGAACAGCGGGTCGTTTTCCAGGCCCAGTTCGTTCAAGACTTCGTAGCAGGTTTCGCGCATGAGCTTGGCGCGCGGGTCGTAGTTCTTGTAGACGCGGTGGCCGAAGCCCATCAGCTTGACGCCCGAGTTCTTGTCCTTGACCTGCTTGACGAATTCGCCGATCTTGTCGGGCGAGCCGATTTCCTTGAGCATGTTCAAGGCGGCTTCATTCGCGCCGCCGTGCGCCGGGCCCCACAGGCAGGCGATGCCGGCTGCGATACAGGCGAACGGATTGGCGCCGCTTGATCCGGCCAGGCGGACCGTCGAGGTCGAGGCGTTCTGTTCGTGGTCGGCGTGCAGGATCAGGATGCGGTCGAGCGCGCGCACCAGCACGTCGTTGACCTTGTATTCCTCGCACGGATTGGAGAACATCATGCGCATGAAGTTGGCGCTGTACGACAGGTCGTTGCGCGGGTAGGCGAACGGCTGGCCGATCGAATACTTGTATGCCATGGCGACCAAGGTCGGCATCTTGGCAATCAGGCGCACGGCCGAGACTTCACGGTGGCGCGGATCGTTGATGTCGAGCGAATCGTGATAGAACGAAGCCAGCGCGCCGACTGTGCCCACCAGCACCGACATCGGGTGCGCATCGCGGCGGAAACCGCGGAAGAAGAATTGCATCTGCTCGTGCACCATGGTGTGATTGGTGACGGTAGAGACGAATTCGTCCTTCTGCTTCTGGTTCGGCAGTTCGCCGTTCAGCAAGAGGTAGCACGTCTCGAGAAAGTCGCAATTCACGGCCAGTTGCTCGATAGGGTAGCCGCGATATTGCAACTCGCCCTTGTCACCGTCGATATAAGTGATCGAGGAATTGCACGCCGCAGTCGACATGAAGCCCGGATCGTAAGTGAACTTACCGGTGCTACCGTAAAGCTTGCGGATATCGATGACGTCCGGGCCGACCGTTCCCTTGTAAATCGGCATGTCTAGCGATGGGCTGCCGTCGGAAAACGACAGCGTGGCTTTGGTATCGGATTGGATCATGGCTCTTCCTTCTTGTTGGAGCAGGGGTAAGTCGAAAATAAGCGAAAATAAATCGAAAATAAAAACAGAAAACGTGTCGATTGCCCAGGGTCGGCGGGGGGCTGTCAGGCCTCGCGCAATCGTTCCAGCATTGCGCAGACGTGAGGCAGGTCCAGTTCGCCCTGCGGCTCGTTGCGCGCCAAAAGCAAATTGAGCAGATCGTTATCACTCAAATCCATCAAACGGGAGAAAGCATCGACTTCCTCATCCGTCATGCCTTCCTCGTGCACGTCGAGGAAACGCGTCACAATCAAATCGTTTTCCAGCAGGCCGCGACGCCCGCGCCAACGCAGGCGGGCACGCTTGACCGGATCGGCTTGATGGCTGGCAAACATCGTGTTTCGCTTGGACTGTCTTAAATATACTTAAGTTCGGCGCAATGCGCAGAGGCATTGCGCCGGCTTTACACTAAATGGCGCGACGAACCATCAATTCCTTGATCTTGCCGATCGCCTTGTTCGGGTTCAATCCCTTGGGGCAGACATCGACGCAATTCATGATCGAGTGGCAGCGGAACAGGCGGTACGGATCTTCCAGATTGTCCAGGCGCGCTCCGGTCGCCTCGTCGCGGCTGTCGGCGATGAAGCGGTAGGCTTGCAGCAAACCGGCCGGCCCTACGAACTTGTCCGGATTCCACCAGAATGACGGGCACGACGTGGAACAGCAGGCGCACAGAATGCACTCGTACAGGCCATCGAGCTCTTCACGTTCGGCCGGGCTTTGCAGGCGTTCCTTTTCAGGCGGAATGCTGTCGTTGATCAGGTAAGGTTTGATCGACTCGTACTGCTTGTAGAACTGCGTCATGTCCACGATCAAATCGCGGATGACAGGGAGACCGGGCAGCGGACGCAGGATGATAGTCTCGGGCAACTCCTTGAGATTGGTCGTGCAGGCCAGGCCATTCTTGCCGTTGATATTCATTGCGTCCGAACCGCACACGCCTTCGCGGCAGGAGCGGCGCAAGGCCAGCGAATCGTCCACGTCGGCCTTGATGCGCTGCAGGGCATCGAGCAGCATCTTGTCGGTGGCCTGCAGCTCGACCGTCAGGTCCTGCATGTAGGGCTTGGCATCCTTGTCCGGATCGTAGCGGTAAATCTTGAACTTGCGGGTAGTTGTCGTCATGATCCGAACCTTAGAAAGTGCGTTTTTTCGGCTTGAAGGTCTCGACCGTCAGCGGCTGGGTGATGACCGGCTTGTAGTCGAGGCGGTTGCCTTCGGAGAACCACAGCGTGTGCTTCATCCATTCGTCATCGTGGCGGTCCGGGAAATCGCTGTGGGCGTGGGCGCCGCGCGATTCCTTGCGGGCCGCTGCCGAGGTAATGGTGGCCTTGGCGGTTTCGATCAGGTTGTCCAGTTCCAACGCCTCGATGCGGGCGGTATTGAACACCTTGGACTTGTCCTTGAACGACACATGCTTGCGCTTCTCGTCCAGCGCCATGATTTCCTTCAGGCCGGTCTGCATCAACTCGTCGGTACGGAACACGCCGCAGTACTTTTGCATGGTCGAGCGGATTTCGTTGGCCACGCTTTGCACGCGCTCGCCGCCGGTGCTGTTTTCGAGATGGTTCAAGCGCTCCATTGCGCGATCGGCGCCATCGGCCGGAAGCGGCTTGTTGCTCTTGTCTTCAATATGGCTGGAGACGATGTGGTTGCCCGCAGCGCGGCCGAACACCACGAGGTCGAGCAGCGAGTTGGTGCCCAGGCGATTGGCGCCGTGCACCGAAACACAGGCGCATTCGCCGATGGCATAGAGGCCGCGTACGACCGCATTCGGGTTGCCGTCCTTCGGCGCCACGACCTGACCGTGGATGTTGGTGGGAATGCCGCCCATCTGGTAATGGATCGTCGGCACGACCGGAATCGGTTCGCGGGTCGCATCGACGTTGGCGAACTTGTGGCCGATTTCGAGGATCGAGGGCAAGCGCTTCTTGATCGTGTCGGCGCCGATGTGGCGCAGATCGAGCAGCACGTGGTCCTTGTGCGGGCCGCAACCGCGGCCTTCCTTGATTTCCTGATCCATCGAGCGGGAAACGAAGTCGCGCGGCGCCAGATCCTTCAGCGTCGGGGCATAACGCTCCATGAAGCGTTCGCCGTTGCTGTTGATCAGGATACCGCCTTCGCCGCGCACCCCTTCGGTGATCAAGACACCTGCACCGGCCACGCCGGTCGGATGGAACTGCCAGAATTCCATGTCTTCCAGCGGCAAACCGGCGCGCGCTGCCATGCCCATGCCATCGCCGGTGTTGATGAAGGCATTGGTCGATGCGGCCCAGATGCGCCCTGCCCCGCCGGTCGCGAACACGGTGGTCTTGGCTTCCAGGATCATTACATCACCGGTTTCCATTTCGAGCGCCACCACGCCGACCACGTCGCCTTCGGCGTCGCGGATCAGGTCGATCGCCATCCACTCGACGAAGAAGTGGGTGCGGGCGCGCACGTTGCGCTGATACAGCGTATGGAGCAAGGCGTGGCCGGTACGGTCGGCCGCCGCGCAGGCGCGCTGCACCGGCTTTTCACCCTCGTTGGCGGTGTGACCGCCGAACGGACGCTGGTAGATCGTGCCATCGGCATTGCGGTCAAACGGCATGCCGAAGTGTTCCAGCTCATACACGACCTTCGGTGCTTCGCGGCACATGAATTCGATGGCGTCCTGGTCGCCCAGGTAGTCGCCGCCCTTGACGGTGTCGAACATGTGCCAGTGCCAATTGTCTTCCGACATATTGCCCAGCGAAGCGCCGATGCCGCCTTGTGCGGCAACGGTGTGCGAGCGGGTCGGAAAGACCTTGGACAGGACGGCGACGTTCAAGCCGGCTTCAGCCAGTTGCAAGGATGCGCGCATGCCGGAGCCGCCGGCACCGACGATGACGGCGTCGAAACGGCGAGTGGGGAGTGCGGATTTGATTGCTGCCACGATTAGGTTCTCCAGATAATCTGCGCCGCATATCCGGCACAACCGATCAGCCACAGCATCGTGGCGATTTGCAGAGTCAGGCGTAGTGCGACGGACTTGACGTAGTCCATCCAGATGTCACGCACACCGACCCAGACGTGATAAAAAAGCGAGACGAATGCGACGAAAGTGATCGCTTTGAACCACTGCTGGGAAAACAGGCCGGCCCAGGCTTCCTGGCTGAATTCGGGAGCCGCGAAAAAGGCGAGCAAGAGGATCACGGTATAGACGGCCATGACGATGGCAGTCACGCGCTGCGCGAGCCAATCGCGCATGCCGTAGTGCGCGCCGACGACGAGGCGCTTCGGTCCGATGTTGTCAGTTGCCATCTCAGAATGCTCCAAACAGTTTCAAGGCAACCAGCGCCGCCAACGGCAGGCTGACCACGAATACGGCGCTGGCCGAACGGCGCGCACTGTCCTTGTCGAGACCGATATGCACATCCATCACGAGGTGGCGCACACCGGCGCAAAAGTGATGCAGGTAAGCCCAGGACAAGGCCAGGATGACCAGCTTGGCATACCACGGCGAGACCAGTTCGTGCAGCGCAGCGAACGTATCGGGCGAACGCAGGCTTTGGTCGAGCAGGTAGAGAATGAATGGCAGCATCACGAACAGCAGGAAGCCACTGACGCGGTGCAAGATGGAAACGTAAGCCGCTAAGGGCATGCGGTAATTCGGCAAATTCTCCAGGACGTGAATATTGCGAAATTCCGGCCGACTTTTTTTGACGTCGTCAGTCATACCTTGATCCCCTCAAACTAGATAATCCCAATATTTTCGCCGATTTTTGTGCATCACACCAAGCCATATTCTATTTCGAGTGCAAGTTTCTTGCTGCGCGACACCGTTTTGGTGCACTCAGTGACCAACGAGCGCACTATTTTCAGGAGAGTTCGTTTCGGTAATGATGACGATCGGTGACATACAAACCGCGCCGCACCTCGACCGGCTTGTCGCCATAAGTGAAAGAGACGCGCTCCACAGAGAGCAAAGGCGCTTGCACCGCAACATCCAACAGATGCGCTGCAACATCGTCGGCGCTGACGGCGCGTAATTTTTCCTGCGCCCGGATCATGTGCGTGCCGAATTCGGTTTCGAACAAACCGTACATCGGTCCCTTGTATTCAACCAGACGCTCGGCCGTCAATCCCTTGAAGATCGCGCCGGGCAGCCAGAGCTCCTCGACAATGGTCGGTGCGCCGTCGAACGACTGCACGCGCTTGATGAAGATTACCGAATCGCCCGAACGCATATCCAGCAAACGCGCCACGTCGGCCGGTGCGCGCAGGCGCTTGACTTCGATGATCTTGTTGTCGGGGTTGTGCGCCTCACCCGCATCGGGCATCAGGCGCAGGAAACGAAAATGCGCGCGCTCCTCATGATGGGTGGCAACGAAGGTGCCTTTGCCCTGGCGCCGCACCACGAGATTTTCCGCGGAAAGCTCGTCGATCGCCTTGCGTACCGTACCCTGGCTCACCTTGAAGCGCACAGCCAAATCGACTTCACTGGGAATCATTTCGCCGGGCTTCCACTCCCCGGTCTGCAAGGCCTGGGTGATCAAGGACTTGATCTGTTGATACAGGGGACTGAACGTCGGCGAACTGCCGGAAGCACTCCCTCCCGCGCTTGACGCGGACGCGCTCAGACCAACGGTGTGCGAAGGATTGCTCATGCGTGCAATTTCACCACAAAACACCCCTTGCCGTCCAGCACAAAGTTATAGGTGATATGTCTTATATAAGACATAAGATTATCATTGACAGCGTATCGCGAGAAGCCTAAACTCGCGGTGGTTTGCCGCATTGCGCAACGCGCTGCGTAGAAATTTTTCCACGCATCAAGAGCCGAAAACGCGATGTGAAAGCACAAAACAGTATGCGTTGCGGCGCACATTGTATGACAGATGCATGACGGACGGCGGCTGCAAGCCGGCAAGACAGGCGGACAGGCTCGAGATGGAGTTGGATTCACGTGCCACTTCCCTGCTGGACTCGCCTTTCAAAGGTATCATAGACGACTGTGCGTTGATTTGTCGTGCCGCTTGCGGCGCAGGTGAAAGGTCTGCGCCAACAACGCGCGACGTAGAGGCAGGCTCCGTTTTACTTACTTCTTCTTTGGAGATTCATCATGGCTAAAGCCCCCATGCGCGTTGCCGTCACCGGCGCCGCCGGTCAGATCGGTTATTCCCTGTTGTTCCGCATCGCCAACGGCGACATGCTCGGCAAAGATCAGCCGGTCATCCTGCAATTGCTGGAAATCCCCGACGAGAAAGCGCAAAAGGCATTGAAGGGCGTCATGATGGAAATCGACGACTGCGCCTTCCCGCTGTTGGCCGGCATGACCGCGCACAGCGACCCGATGACCGCATTCAAGGACATCGACGTGGCCCTCCTGGTCGGCGCCCGTCCGCGCGGCCCCGGCATGGAGCGCAAGGACTTGCTCGAAGCCAATGCCCAGATCTTCACCGTGCAAGGCAAGGCGCTGGACGCCGTCGCCTCGCGCAACGTCAAGGTATTGGTGGTCGGCAATCCGGCCAACACCAACGCCTACATCGCCATGAAGTCGGCCCCGAACCTGCCGGCCAAGAATTTCACCGCCATGCTGCGCCTGGACCACAACCGCGCCCTGTCGCAAGTCGCGGCCAAGATCGGCAAGCCGGTCGCCTCCATCGAAAAACTGTGTGTCTGGGGCAACCATTCACCGACGATGTATGCCGATTACCGCTTCGCCACCGCTGACGGCGCATCGGTCAAGGATTTGATCAACGATCAAGTCTGGAACAAGGACGTGTTCCTGCCGACAGTCGGCAAGCGCGGCGCCGCCATCATCGATGCGCGCGGCCTGTCGTCGGCCGCCTCGGCCGCCAACGCCGCGATCGACCATGTCCATGACTGGCTGCTCGGTACCAACGGCAAGTGGACCACGATGGGCATCGCCTCCGACGGCTCCTACGGCATCCCCGAAGGCACGATGTTCGGCTTCCCGGTCACGACCGAGAACGGCGAATACAAGATCGTCCAAGGCTTGACCATCGACGAATTCTCGCAAGAGCGCATCAACCTCACGCTCAAGGAATTGCTGGAAGAGCGCGAAGGCGTGAAGCACCTGGTCGGCTGATACGACTGCAAAGGCAGCGCGGCGGCGACGCCGCGCCGCTTGTTTGACAACGAGCGCATGTCGATATGGCTGTCGGCATGCGCGGCTGTAATGACGCTCCACCGGATTCATCCTACTATCAAGCAGCACATGCACCCCTCCGAGGTCTTATTTCAAGGCACGCACGCACCGGTTTCGATCCCGGTTTGCGACCATTACGCCGGCTCGGAAAAGCTGATGCGTAAATCGCTTGCCTTGCAACAAGAGCTTGGCCCGCTATTCGACATTACGCTCGATTGCGAAGACGGCGCCGCCGCCGGCAATGAAATCGAACACGCCAAACTGGTGGCGCAACTGATTGCAGGCATTGAGAACCATCATGGCCGCGTCGGCGTGCGCGTGCACGACTGCGGCAGCGAATTCTTCGAGTCCGATCTCGAAATCATTTGCGGCGCGGCGGCAGAGCGTCTGGCCTACCTCGTCTTGCCCAAGGTCGAAAGCGCGGTCCAGGTGGAAGATGCCATTTCCATGGCCAACCGCCACTGCGGGGAACGCGCTCATCTGCCGATCCATGTCTTGATCGAAACCCACGGCGCTCTGGCTGAAGTGCGCGCCATTGCCGCTTTGCCTCAGGTCGAATGCCTCTCGTTCGGCATCATGGATTTCGTTTCAGCCCACTACGGTGCCATACCCGGCGCGGCCATGCGTTCGCCGGGCCAATTCACGCACCCCCTGGTCGCGCGCGCCAAGCTGGAAATCTCCGCCGCCTGCCATGCCAGCGGCAAGGTGCCTTCGCACAACGTGACGACCGAGATCAAGGATACCGCCGTGGTGGCCAACGATGCAACGCGTGCCAATGCCGAATTCGGCTACACCCGCATGTGGAGCATTCACCCGGACCAGATCAAACCCATCCTGAAAGCGATGACGCCGCGCAGTTCGGAGGTCAACGAAGCCGCGCAAATCCTGACCGAAGCGCGTGTTGCGGATTGGGGGCCGATCAAACACAACGGCAGGCTGCACGACCGCGCCAGCTATCGCTATTATTGGACTATCATACAGCGCGCAAAGATGAGCGGCGCTGCCTTGCCCGAAGGGGCGATGGCGCTGCTTTCGTGAACATGGCGCAATACGCACACAATGCGCCCCGGACCGCAACAAGGAGATGAATTGATGAAACTTGCATTGACCGCCCTCTTGCTGGCTAGCGCCGGCTTGCTGGCCGCCACGGCCCAGGCCCAAACCTCGTCGTCCAGTTCCGCATCGAGCTCGGCCTCGGCCAGCACGCCGGCCCCCAAGAAAGCCGTCAAGAAGGCGGCGAAGAAAGCTGCCCCGGCTGCTGCAGAAGAAGATGAAGCTGAGCCCGACGTTGCCGGCACCACGGTGCTGGATTATCAATGCGAACTCGGCAACAAGCTGACGATCTTCCAGAACAACGACGACAACCAGCACGTGGCAATCAAGTGGGGCAAGCGCGTCCACCGGATGGAACGCGTATCCACCACGACCGGCGCCGATCGTTTCGAGAACAAGCACTACGGCCTGTTGTGGATCGGTATTCCGGCCAAGGGCATCCTGCTCGATTCGAAGACGGGGCATCAGTTGGCCAACGAATGCCGTACTCAGGCGCAACTCGCAGAACTCGAGGCAGCCAAAGCCGCCGCCGTGGCCGAGAAAGCCGCAGTAGCTGCGGAAAAAGCTGCCGCTGCTGCGGACAAAGCAGCGAACGCGGCCGACAAGGCGGCGACAGTAGCGGACAAAGCGGCGGCAGTGGCAGCAGACAAGGCGGCGACGGCAACCGACAAGGCTGCCGCCGGACAGAACGGTAAATAACACGACGTATTTGATTCAACGCAGCCGTAAGCAAGATAGACGTTCCAACAATTCATTTGCATCCAAGAAGGAGAAACCATGTCCCGCAATACATTGAACACGCTCAAGGAATTCAAGATCGGCGGTTCCAAGAAAGGTTCGTTCTACTCGCTGCCTGCGCTGGGCAAAGCGCTCGGCGTCGATGTGTCACGCCTGCCGGTGTCGATCCGCATCGTGCTCGAATCGGTGCTGCGCAACTGCGACGGCAAAAAAGTCACCGAAGAGCACGTCAAGCAATTGGCCAACTGGAGTCCCAAAGCGTCGCGTACCGATGAAATCCCCTTCGTCGTCGCGCGCGTCGTGCTGCAGGACTTCACCGGTGTGCCGCTGTTGGCCGACCTGGCCGCGATGCGCGGCGTCGCCTCCAAGATGGGCAAGAACCCCAAGAACATCGAACCGCTGGTGCCGGTCGATCTCGTGGTCGACCACTCGGTGCAGATCGACCATTTCCGCGAAAAGAACGCGCTCGACCTGAACATGAAGCTGGAATTCCAGCGCAACAACGAACGCTACCAGTTCATGAAGTGGGGCATGCAGGCATTCGACACCTTCGGCGTCGTCCCCCCTGGCTTCGGTATCGTGCACCAGGTCAATCTCGAATACCTGGCGCGCGGCGTGCACAAGAAGGCTGAAGGCAAGGCCGACGTCTATTATCCCGACACCTTGGTCGGCACCGACTCCCACACCACCATGATCAACGGCATCGGCGTGGTCGGCTGGGGCGTGGGCGGCATTGAAGCCGAAGCCGGCATGCTGGGCCAACCGGTATACTTCCTGACGCCCGACGTGGTCGGCGTGAACCTGACCGGCGTGCTGCGCGGCGGCGTGACGGCAACTGACCTGGTCCTGACCATCACCGAAATGCTGCGCAAGGAAAAAGTCGTCGGCAAGTTCGTCGAATTCTTTGGCGAGGGCACGGCATCGCTGTCGCTGACCGACCGCGCGACGATTGCCAACATGGCCCCGGAATACGGCGCGACCATGGGTTTCTTCCCGGTTGACGACGCCACCATCGACTACTTCCAGGGCACAGGCCGCACCAAGGCCGAGATCGACGCCTTCGCCGGCTACTTCAAGGCGCAGGGCCTGTATGGCATCCCCAAGGCAGGCCAGATCGATTACACCAAGGAACTCTCGCTCGACCTCGGCACCGTCGCGCCTTCGCTGGCCGGCCCGAAGCGTCCGCAAGACCGCATTGAAATCGGCAACGTCAAGCACAATTTCACTGACTTGTTCTCAAAGCCGACCGGCGAAAACGGCTTCAACAAGAAAGCCGAAGACTTGGCCAAGGAATTCACCAATTCCGATGGCGTGAAGTTGAAGAGTGGTGACGTGCTGATCGCCGCGATCACGTCCTGCACCAACACCTCCAACCCAAGCGTGCTGCTGGCCGCCGGCCTGTTGGCCAAGAAGGCCGTCGAAGCCGGCCTGGAAGTCGCGCCGCATATCAAGACTTCGCTGGCGCCCGGCTCGCGTGTCGTGACCAAGTATCTTGAAGCCGCCGGACTTCTGCCCTATCTGGAAAAACTCGGTTTCGGCGTGACCGCCTATGGCTGCACCACCTGCATCGGCAATGCCGGCGACCTGACGCCCGCCATGAACGAAGCGATTCAGCAAAATGACGTCGTGGCCGCCGCCGTGCTGTCGGGCAACCGCAACTTCGAAGCACGCATCCACCCGAACATCCGCGCCAACTTCCTCGCTTCGCCGCCGCTGGTCGTGGCCTACGCCATCGCCGGCAACATGACCCGCGACCTGATGACCGAACCCGTAGGCAAGGGCAAGATCAAGGGCAAGGAAGTCGACATCTATCTGGGCGACATCTGGCCCACCGGCGCCGAAGTCGCCAAGCTCTTGAAGTTCGCCATGAACGCCAAGACCTTCAAGGACAACTACGCCGAAGTCAAGAGCGCGCCGGGCAAGCTGTGGCAGGATATCAAGGGCGTGGCCGAAGGCCAGGTCTACAACTGGCCGACTTCCACCTACATCGCCGAACCGCCTTTCTTCGGCGACTTCGAGATGGAGCCGAAGGCAACCGATCCCAACATCAAGGGTGCACGTGCGCTCGGCGTGTTCGGCGACTCGATCACGACCGACCACATCTCGCCCGCCGGCTCCATCAAGGAATCGAGCCCGGCCGGCAAGTGGCTGACCCAAAACGGCGTGCTGAAGGCTGACTTCAATTCCTACGGCTCGCGCCGCGGCAACCACGAGATCATGATGCGCGGCACCTTCGCCAACGTGCGTATCAAGAACCTGATGATCCCGACCAAGCCCGACGGCTCGCGCGTCGAAGGCGGCATTACGCGCTTCCAGCCGAACGGCGAAGAAATGTCGATCTACGACGCCGCCATGAAGTACGTCGCCGACGGCACCCCGACCATGATCTTCGCCGGCGAAGAATACGGCACCGGCTCCTCGCGCGACTGGGCTGCCAAGGGCACGCAACTCCTGGGCGTCAAGGCCGTGGTGGCGCGTTCGTTCGAACGCATCCACCGCTCCAACCTGGTCGGCATGGGTGTGTTGCCGTTGCAATTCAAGGGCAGCGATAGCGTCGAGTCGCTCGGCATCACCGGCAACGAAACCTATGACCTGAAAGGCCTCGATGGCGAAATCAAGCCGCAACAGGAAGTGACGCTCGTGATCCACCGCGCCGACGGCAGCACGAAGGAAGCCAAGGTGTTGCTGCGCATCGACACGCCGATCGAAGTCGATTACTACAACCACGGCGGCATCCTGCCTTTCGTGCTGCGGCAACTGCTGGCAGCGTAATCACTCGTTCATCGAGCACAACGCCGGCCTCGCACCGGCGTTTTTTCTTGCATGCTCGTCTTGTTTGCGTAGTTGTGTCCCATTGCTCTTGCCCCTTCGGCGCGCAATGAGGGAGATTGCTTCGTTACCCGGTTTTCGATGGCCGTCTGTAGAATCCTCTACAATGGGATTTTCCCGATTCCATTGCACCTAGATCAAGATGCGTCGACCCAATAAAGGTTCTTCCGCCAAGCTTTCAGCCGACAGCCAGCGCCTCGTGTCGTATGCGCAAGCGGTGACGCAGGCAGCGTCGCGACTTGAGGAGCGCGGCTGGGAGAAATTGCTTGACTCGCTGGTGCAAAAGCTATTGAAGAGCAACCATCAAGATGCGGCCGATGCTGCGCTCGATGAATTGTTCAAGCTGCAGTCCGGCGCCTACGACGCCCTGGTCGAAACGCTCGAAGCGTGCAGCGAATCGTGCCGTGTCGAGCATGATGGACAACACTACGACGCGCTCCTGATCGCCGCCCCCATCCTGGCCTGGACGCGCTTCTCGATCGCCTCGGGCCAGATCTCGCCCGACATGCTGGCAACGCTCTCGGCCCATCTGTATGCGCATTTGCTGGCAAGCGATGCGCGCATGGCGCTCGCGCCGACCTTGTTTTCGCTCGACCAAATGCCGCGCAGCCACGTCGAAACCTTGGCGCTGACGCAAAAGCTGGCCCAGGCCGCGCTCAAAGGCAACCTGCCGAAGGCGCCGACCAACGCGCCGGAAACCGCGCCCTTCCTGGCCGATACGCGCTATCTGCTGGCTGTGGTTGTGGTGCCGGCCGGCGAACCGCTGTTCCACTGGCAAAGCGTGCAAAACATCGCCGAACGCGAAACCGCTTTGCTGCAATGGCGCAAGCAGGCCGAGCCGAATCTGGCCAAGCTGTTGCCCGGCTGCGGCCTGGAACTGCTGCTGCCGGAAGCCTACTACGTCGCCTGCCGCGAAGCGGACAAGCGTATCCGTCCGGCATCGATCCATGCCGCCGTGCACTATCTGACCCATGCCTTGAACGTCGATCCATCCGAACTCAATGCGGCAATCGGCAGCTTCTCGGAAAACCCGGCGGAAGGACGCATCGACGAATACCGCATCGGCTTCACGCTGCAGCACGAACCCGAAGTCATCTATGGCGTGGTGTGGCCGCTGCTGGGCGAAGAAGATGAAAATTCGCGCCTGCCGGTTGGGGACCCAATCGGCAAGACCCCGCAAGACATCATCGTTTCGCTTCTGCAGGAGGCCGGAATACGGCAAATCCGCCAGCACAAGGAACGCTTTGCGATGGAATTCTGCGACGATTGCGGCGCCCCGCTCTACCCCGACCTCGAGGCCGATCTGGTGCACGCCGAAATGCCGGAAGACGTCCCGCAGGCGCCGGGACACCTGCACTGACCAAACCGCGCTACCAGTCCTTGTAAGGATGGCGCAGCAGGTTGGAATTGTAATAGCGCGCGTCCTGCGTCACTTCCTGCGCCACCCATTGCGGCTTGTCGAACTGCTGGTCTTCCGCTTGCAATTCGATCTCCGCCACGATCAAGCCGGCATTGTCGCCATCAAACTCATCGACTTCCCACAGCATGCCTGCGTGCTCGATGCGGTAGCGGCGTTTTTCAATCAGCGGACGCGCGCACAGCGCGAGCAATTCCTCAGCATCGGCTTTCGGTATTGCGTATTCCCATTCGCCCCGAACGGCGCCGATTGACTTGCCCTTGATCGTCAACGCGGCGCTGTCGCCCTCCACACGCACTCTAACCACGCGCTCGGGATCGGTCGAGAGATAGCCCTGGCGCATGGCCGTGCCGGTCGCTCCAAGCTTCCAATTCTCACCCCGCACCAGAAACTTGCGTTCAATCTCCCGCCCCATGAGCGCCTCAGCGTGCCAGCGCGCGCAAGACAGGCTGCAGAATCGCCTCGCCCAAGCGCGCGCTGCGTGCACCATCCCAGCCGACATGGGAATCGGGCAAGTTGGCATTGTCCTTGAACGGCATTTCCAGCGTCAACGACAAACAACGGTAGCTGTGGCCGATGAATTTCGAGGCCAGGGTCAGCATGTCGGCACTGTATTTATCGTCTGCGTAGCCGAATTTGTCCTGGAAGTCGGGGCTGGCCACCTTGAAGTCTTCAATGAAGCGGCGTTGCGACTCCAGTTCGCCTGCCGTGAAGCCTTCTATCATCTGATTGCCTGCGACGAACACATAGGGCAGGGCCTCATCGCCATGGATATCGAGAAAGATATCAACGCCGGTTTGCGCGATGCGGTTCTTGACGTGATACACCTCAGGGCTGCGTTCCAGGGACGGCGCCATCCATTCGCGATTCAAATTGGCACCGGCCGCGTTGGTGCGCAGGTTGCCGCGCGCCGCGCCGTCGGGATTCATATTCGGCACGACGTAAAACACCGCCTTCTCGAGCAGACTGCGCGCAATCGGATTGGCTTCATCGAGCAAGGCATCGAGCATGCCTTCGACAAACCACTCGGCCATGGTTTCGCCGGGATGCTGGCGCGCGATGACCCAAACTTTATTTTGCGCGGACTGGTCGCCTACCACCAGCAGGTTGAAGTCGCGCCCGTCCACGGTATTGCCGAGGTCTTCCACGGCTACCTGCGGCGAGGCCTGGGCGCGGCCGATCAGGCTCAGGTGGCGCTCGAAGGAATACGGCTCGAAATAGGCATAGAACACGCTGTCGTATTCGGGAGTGTGGCTGATCGTCAGCACCTTGCCGTCGAATGAAGTCGGCACGCGGAACCATTCCTCGTTGTCGTAACTGGCCATGGCCTGATAGTCCTCCCACCCATCGGGGTAAGAGGTTTCACCGGCATTCAACAGGCGTATCGTGCAGGCGTGACCGCCTGCGCCCTGCAAGCGGAAATAGAACCATTGCAGGAAGTCGGAATGCGAATCCTTTCGCACTTTGAGGTCGATGGCGGACGCTTGGGCGGCCGAGACAACTTCGATAGCGCCCGCATCGAAATGGTGGCTGACTTTGATAGGCATGATATGAATGCTGCCGGCCGGAGGCGGAAATGCCCGGTTGATAACCGAACTCGCCGCTTGGCGCAATGCAAAGCTGTAGTTGGATAAGATTGCCATTTTCCGGGATTTCAGTGCTTTGTGCAAAGCGCGCTGGTTCGCGGCGCATGTTGTACGCTCCGGGCCGTATCAGATATGTCACAAAAGCAAAAGTGCCGCTTCGGCTTTGTACCGGTCTGGGATATATTACAAACGTCCATCAAGCTGGCGCCCACAACGGGCCATACATAAGAGAACGAACGAAAACGACATGGCTGCGGCACCGTTGAATCTCCTTCGGCATATGCCGCTCGAGCCGGATGCGGTCGCGATGTTGCGCCGCACGATGGCCGTGCTTTGTTGCCTGCTATGCCTGACCGCCTTTGCCGCGCCAGCCGACCTGCCCTTGCGTTTCGAGCAACTCAACGTCGAACAGGGATTGCCCCAGGAATCGGCGCTGGCGATGCTGCAGGATCGTCAAGGCTTCGTCTGGATCGGCACCGTGGCCGGCTTGGCGCGCTACGACGGCTACGCCATGACCGTGTTCAAGAGCCACGCCGGCGACCCGACCAGCCTGTCGGATAATTTTATTTCTGCGCTCTATCAAGATGAATCGGGACAGCTTTGGGTCGGCACGCGCGGCGGCCTGAATCGCTATGATCCGGCCCATCACCAATTCGTCCGCTATTTCCCCGCCAGAAGCCAAACGGAAATCGCTGGCAACACCGTCAATGCCATTATTGGCGATGGCGACGGCGGCATGTGGCTGGCAACCAACGAAGGCCTGCAACATTTTCAGCCCGAGAGCGGGCGCTTCACGGCCCTGCGCCATGATTCGGCGCGCGGCGACAGCCTGGCTGACAACAACGTGGTATCGCTGGCGCGCGAAGGCAACGGCGATCTGCTCGTCGGAACCGCCGGCGGGCTGGACCGTTTGGCAAAAGGCAGCGACAGCTTCGCGCATCTGGGTCTGGAAGCAAGCCCGCATTCGCGCATAGTGGACAAAAGCATACGCGCCATCACTCTTGCCGGCGACGGCCGCGCCTGGATAGGCACTGCCAATGGATTGAAGCTGCTGCCTCCAGGCTCATCCCAGGCCCAAGCCATGACGGGAGCGTCATTGGCAGAGTTGAACAATATCGTCGTATCGGCGCTCTACCTCGACGCCACGCATCTATGGATCGGCACCGACGCCGATGGCTTGAAGCGTGTGGACATGGCAGGCGGCGGTGTGCAGGGTTATCGCCATGCCGAGGCCGACGAACACAGCCTCGGATCGGACCATGTCGATACCGTATTCGAAGACCATGGCGGCACATTATGGGTTGGAACATGGTATGCAGGCGCCAGCCGCACCGATCTGGCCAGCGGTGGCTTCGACCGCATCCGCGCGGTGCCGGGCAAGGCCAACACCTTGTCGTCCAGCCAGGTGGTCAATATCGCGGGCGACGCTGACGGCAATATCTATTTCGCCACGCTCGACGGCCTCAACCGGCTCGATGCGGCAACCGGCACAATCAAGGTTTATCGCCACGAAGCATCCGACCCACGTGGCATCGCGGATAACCGCATCGATCTGATCGTGCCGCAAAGCGATGGCCTCTGGTGGCTCGGCACCGAATCGGGCCTGGGGCGTTTCGATCCGAAAACGGGCCGTTTCACGCCGCAGAAGCTCGGGCCGGGATATCAATACAGTGAATTGGCGCATGCCATTATCAAAGACGAGCAAGGCATTTTCTGGATCGCTTCGCGCGGCGGTCTGCACCGTTACGATCCCGTATCCGGCAAATCGCAGACCTATCGACACGACGAAAAAGATCCGGCGAGCCTGAGCGACGACTGGATCTGGCATTTGATCGAAGACCGGCATGGCATGCTGTGGCTTGCCACCATGAACGGCCTGGAGCGCTTCGACCGAAGCACCGGGCGTTTCACGCATTTTCGCAACGACCCCAGGAACCCGAACAGTTTGAGCCACAATCGTGTGCATTTCCTGCTTGAAGACGGCACGGGAAGGTTCTGGGTGGGCACAGCCGGCGGCTTGAATCTGGCGGACACCGCCAGCGACGGCGAGATCAGTTTTCGCCGCTATACCGGAGCCGACGGGCTGGCCTCGGAAGCGATAGGCAGCATACTCGAAGACCGGCAAGGCATGTTGTGGGTCAGCACCACCGGCGGCATATCGCGGTTCGATCCGGCCAGCGGCAGCTTTCGCAACTATACCGACAAGGATGGGCTGGTCGCCGGCTCCTACTTCATCAACTCGGCCTGGAAAGCACAGGACGGCACATTGTATTTCGGCGGCATCAACGGCGTCAGCCGATTCCACCCCGACGCCATCCGCGAAAACCCGCATGCGCCGCAGGTCGTCATCACGGACTTCCTGATCTTCAATCAGTCGGTGCTGAAAAACAAGGCATCCGCCGACATCAAGCTCGAAGCCTCGCTACAGGATACGCACACGCTTACGCTGCCCTGGCGCGACTCGGTGGTTTCCTTTGAATTTGCCGCCTTGCATTTCGCCGACCCCCAGCGCAACCAATACGCCTACCAGTTGGAAGGTTTCGACCACGACTGGGTCTACACCGAAGCCGGCAAGCGCTTTGCCACCTACACCAATCTCGACCCCGGCCGCTACCTGTTCCGCGTCAAGGCGGCCAACAAGGACGGCGTCTGGAATCCAACCGGCGTGACGATGGAATTGATCATCACGCCGCCAGTCTGGAAAACGTGGTGGTTTCGCATTGCCGTCGCCGCAAGCATTCTCGGCATCGGATACCTCGCTTATCACGCCCGTGTGCGGCAGTTGCTGCGCCAGACCGATACGCTGGAACACGAGGTGGAAGCGCGCACGCGCGAAATCACAAGGCAAAAGGAAGTGCTCGAACGCCAGAAGGATTCGGTCGAACAGGCGCACCACAATATTTCGGTAATCAGCGAAATCGGCCGCCAATTGACCAACAAACTCGACATCGAAGGCATCACCGACACGCTGTACCGCAGCGTCAATGAACTGATGGACGCCAGCGTATTCGGCATAGGCGTCTATCGCCCGGAACGGGAGATCATCGAAATCCCCTATGCGATGGAACGCGGCGTGCGCTATGCACCCTACGTGCGCGACGCGTGCGATACCAACCAGATGGCCGTCTGGTGCATACGCAACCAGCGCGAAATCCTGATCAACGATCTGCAGGCGGAATATTCGCAGTATGTACACGACCTCGAACTGACGTCGTCCGAGAGCGATATGGGCATGCTATCGGACGGGACCAAGCCCAGCATGCCCTGTTCCATGCTGTACGTGCCCATCCTGCTCAATGACCGCGTGCTCGGCACGATCTGCGTGCACAGCTTCGAGAAGAATGCCTACCATCAGGTGCACGTCGACATGTTGCGCACGCTCTCGACCTATGTCGCCGTGGCATTCGACAATGCCGAAGCCTATGCCCGCCTGGGGCTGGCACAGCAGCGCCTGATCGCGCAGGAGAAAATGGCGGCCCTGGGTTCGCTGGTGGCGGGCGTGGCGCACGAATTGAATACGCCGATCGGCAACGGCATGCTGACCGCCACGGCGCTGCAGGAACGCACCAATGAAATGAGCACAATGATGCACAATGCCCAGTTCCGCCGCTCCGACCTGATTTCGTTCGTCAACCTGTGCCAGGACGCCGCAACGCTGATCGTGCGCGGCTTGCAGTCGGCGGCCGACCTGATCAGCAGCTTCAAGCAGGTAGCGGTCGATCAGACCAGTGCGCAGCGGCGCCGCCACGACCTTGAACAGACGACACGCGAGATCGTCGCCACTATGGCAAGCAAGGTACGCAAGGCCGGCCATACCTTGATCGTTGACGTGCCGCCCGGCATCGAGATCGACGGCTACCCCGGCGCCTACGGCCAGGTCATCACCAACCTGGTCGACAACGCCTTGCTGCATGCCTACGGCGACAGGCGCGGCGGCAACATGGAACTGAGCGCCCTGCGGGTGTCGGCCAATCTCACGCGTGTGCAGTTCCGCGATGACGGCGTGGGCATCGCGCAAGCGAATCTGAAGCGCATCTTCGATCCGTTCTACACCACCAAGCTGGGCCAGGGTGGTAGCGGGCTGGGATTGAACATTTCCTACAATATCGTCACCTCGCTCCTGGGCGGCGAAATCACAGTGCGAAGTGTTGAGGGACAGGGCACGACCTTCATCATCGACCTGCCGTTGACGGCACCGCAGGAAAGCGATGGAGGAAATGCGTAAGCGGGAAATTGCGGAGTCGAGAAACGAAGAAGGGAAATGAAAAAGGGTCACGGCAATTGCCATAACCCTTGTTCAAATTGGTCGGGGCGAGATGATTCGAACATCCGACCCCTTGCACCCCATGCAAGTGCGCTACCAGGCTGCGCTACGCCCCGACGAACTTCGCATTATAGCAGGATTTTTGCGGATTTGACACTCGCACGTCAGAAAGGCGGGCTCCAGGCCGCATCGCAAGCGGTGCGCAGGCAATCGGCATGAACGGCATTGCGGCGCAACCCGAGGCATGAATCGGGCAAGGGATGCGGGGGTTATCTTCGATCCCACGATTTCTCGGGCAGCCGAATCGCAAGTCAAGAAAACCCTCCCTGGAACAGATCGAGTTCCGCTACGAATCATCCGGCCCGCACAGCCTTGCCAGGCAAATGACAATGCTCGTGCGCCGCCGAAAAAGCGCAAACAAATAGGGCCCTCATTGCGGTCTCGCTAAGACCACATCCGTATTGTGCAAAAGTGGTCTGATTCACAAAGCCAGACGTCATGTGCTCCCGCCAGAGCTAGTACACACAATGTGGTCAGCAATTGGTCTTCTTGGATCAAAACCACTTGACGCACCATCCCGGCAATCGCATTCTTAGCCCCACCACTGGATCGTGACAGTACGCCAGTACGAACAAAAACAAAGGGAGCGCGGACAAAAGAAGACCGCGACCAATTCAAGATCGAGGAGAGAGCAATGAAGACGACCGTATGCAGCACCCTGGCACTGGGATTGATTGGCGGCATGCTCGCCGGATGCGGCGGCAGTTCGGGCGACTCGCTCAACAGCACGCAGAAAGCCCTGACGCGCAATGTCAAGGCCACCGTGACCTGCAATCCTGCATGGGTATCGGCGACCGCGTATAGCGGTGGTGCGAAAGTCAGCTATGCCAACGTGAATTACACGGCCAACTGGTGGACGCAGGGGAACAATCCCTCAACCAACAATGGCGGCACGGGCACAGGCGAGCCGTGGACTTCGAACGGCGCCTGCGGCTCGACGCCGACTCCGACGCCGACTCCGACGCCGACGCCGACTCCGACTCCGACTCCGACTCCGACTCCGACTCCGACTCCGACTCCGACTCCAACACCGACACCAACGCCCACACCCACACCAACTCCGACACCAACGCCAACACCGACACCAACGCCAACGCCCACTTCAGGCACGGTCCCCGGCTGGCCGGGTTATATCGCCATGGGTGCCATCGGCGGCCCCGACACCGCCACTGCCACGGCCACCTCCACCGGCGGCAACGACGACTTCGGCGGCAGGCCGGTCGATGTTGTCTTCAAATACGCCGGCGTCAACGGCAACGGCGATCCCGGCATGATCGATCCGCCGACCAATGCCTATCGCATGACCAACGACTTCAATTCATTGAGCACGGCGAACAAGCACGCCATGCGGGTCGCGATAGTCGAATACACGGCGCAGATGAGCGGCGGGCAAAACTACGACGATTTTACCAATGGCCCGGCGGGATCAAGCACCTCCAATCCCAGCGCCACCTACATCATGGGGCGGCACCTTTCCTCCCTGGCTGCCGACGCGATGATGCTTTATGCCAATCCGGTACGCTACAACTCGCAGGTCTACTACGGTTCGCTGCTGATGAACCCGGATTTGCTCGGTGCGATCGAGCAAAACGGCTACATCAGCTCCGTCAATACGGCCTTGCCCGCCGGTGCGGTCAACAAGGCAGTCGCGCAAGCGATGTGTTTGATGACCACATCGCGCAGCTATACCAACACGTCCAATCCGAACGGCCTCAGTTCCCCGCCCTACCTGAACAAGACCTACACCGGGACACCGGTACAGATCCTGACGGCACTGCTGGCCGATGGCTACCCCGAGTGGAGTTTCGACGGGCAAAACGATCCGTTCTGGAACACCAGCGTCAACAACACCATCGGCAGCGGCAGCACCACGAGCCAGGTCGGCACGTGGTTCAACAACTGCGTCAGCAATCCGACCTATAACACTACCACCTACCCCACCCCCACCTTTCCCGCAGGCTTTGCCGGCTGGGTTGAGGCAAACAATTGGCTGATCCGCACACTCGCCCCCAAGGGCAGCGTGACCTTGGGCTGGCAAGACAACATGTGGGCCGTCGGCTCCGGCTTCTGGCTGCACCAGAACCTGAGCGCGACGCAAATCGCTTCGACCTATTCGACACCGGTATCGAGCTGGCTCAACACCAACGCGCCATCGGCCATCTCGACCTCCGCCGCGTACGGCCCCGATTTCTTCCTGTTCGATCGTTACGAGATGGACGACAGCGCAGCACCCGGCGCCGCCACGCTATACAACGCCCGCTCGTGGGACAATTTCCTGTCGGCGGTCGGCCAGATGAGCAAGGCCAACAACAATATCCCCGTCATGCTGTGGCAGATTCCGGGCTCGCATATTCCGAACACGAACGAGAGCGCACCTGAGCTATATCAAGGTACCGCCGGCTCCTACGTCTTCAGCACCGCGCCGGTCTACTTCTTCGGCGACAGCAACCTGACGTCCAACCTGTCGAACATGATCGCCGGTGCAGCCAGTTCCACCAACACCAACACTGCCGTCGGCAACTATGCCGTCTCCTGCGGCAGCACGGCCTACAACTGCCTGACGGCAAACTCCACCTACAAGCAATACCTGATGGAGTACAACAATCTCTCCAACAACTACAACTGGAGCGTCAACAACGGCAAGCTGACCCTGGCGGCGAACAATAACGTGTTCGCTATCCTCTGGGGCGGCGGCAATACCACCAACGTGATCAAGAACTTCAGCAACACCGACGACCATGGTTGGCTGGCCAACAAGATCATCCAGTACTACGCCAACCCCACTGCCGTGGTGAAGCACTAAGCTGGAATCCTGGGCGGCCGCACATCGACGCGGCCGCCGCGTCAGCTTTTCGGCAACGCATCTGCCGGCGCGAGGGAGAACATGGCAGACCAGGAGAGCGCAGAATGGCCTCCGGCGAAGGCAGTCGTCGTGCCATAGTTGGCAATCTGGCCGCCGGCCGACGCGCTACCTGAATCGTCTTGCGCCAACGCCAGAAACTGCGCGATGGCCTGGTCGAACGCCTGCCGGCCCGCATCAGGCGCCTGAGGATCGCCCGGCGTGCCGAAGGAATCGCCGCAAACCGGCTCAAGCTCGCTCCAGGAAAACTTGCCCGAAAGCGTTTCACCGGATGCCAGTGTCACGTTGAATGCACTGCCGTCTTGCACAGCATTGACGGCCTCGCTGTACAGGGTTTGATAGTCACCTCGCAAGCCGCCCGCAGGCGCTTGCGCCACGCAAGACGTGGCACTCTGGCCGCCACCCAAGCCCAACTCGCCGGAGAGTTGGGCGACCTCGGATTCCAGTCCCTGCAGCAATTGCATCAAGGAATCCGGAGACACGCTGCGCGCGATTGGTGCCGCATAGCCGACACCGGTTTCGGTCACGATAGTCGTCAACTGCGCGGAAACCGCATAGACTTGGCTGGCCGGCACTTGCATGAACGAGGACAGATCGTCGCTAAATCCTCCCGCCGCCTGGCAATCGCGGCATCTGTTGCGCGCAGCGCCAGAGCCGATAAAGGCAGTCGTTTGACAAACGGATTGGGAATGAGACGCGAAGGTAAGGTCAGCGGACGTGGACATGGCATTCTCCTGGTGGCGGCAGTGGAAACGCTGGGTGACGGAAGTCCAATCAAGGCATGGTCCCAGCTTTTTCCGCTCCTCAACAAATGAATAGCGCAGGATTTCCCTCCGTGTTCGAGCTTTTGCCGCGTTTTTATCGTCGCCTTGGTGGTGGCTTTTTTGGGGGAGCATGATAAAGTCACAAGCCATGAGCGAACCTACAACCACCTCCACCAAACGCGCCAGTCTGCCGGTCGCCGATCTTGTCGCCGGACTGGCCATCGCCGGCTTGCTGCTGCCTGAAGCCGTGGCCTATTCCAGCATCGCCAACCTGCCGCCGCAAACGGCTGTGATCGCACTGTTCGCCGGTCTGATTTGTTACGCATTGATCGGAACAAGCCGCTTCGCCATCGTTTCGGCCACATCGTCTTCAGCAGCGGTGTTGGCTGCGGCATCAAGTTCGCTGGCGGGCGGCGACGCCGGTGCACGCCTGGGCTTGAGTGCCGCATTGGTGATCGCCGCCGGCGCCTACTTCGTCGCCGCCGGCATTGCCCGCCTCGGCGCGATCACCGATTTCATTGCCAAGCCGGTACTGCGCGGTTTCACCTTCGGCCTCGCCATGGTGATCGTGATCAAGCAATTGCCTTCCATGACCGGCATTTCGGCTTCGTCGTCCAATATCTTCGTCCTGCTATTCGACATCCTGCGGCAGGCGCCGCAATGGAACCTGCCCACGCTGGGTATTGGCCTCGGCTCGCTTGCGTTATTGGTTTTGTGCGGCCGCATCAAATCCCTGCCCGGCGCCTTGATCGCCATCGTGCTCGCCACCGTATTGTGCCAATGGCTCGCGTTACCGGCTCACGGCGTGGCCCAGGTCGGCCACATCGATATCATCCTGTCCATGCCGCATCTGCCGCATCTGGCCGAAACCCAGTGGTTGCAAGCCGGAGAGCTGGCCTTGGCCCTGGCCCTGATCGTCTACGCGGAAAGCTACGGCTCCATCCGTGGTTTCGCGATGAAGCATGGCGACCCGGTAGCGCCAAACCGGGATCTGGCGGCGCTGGGAATCGCCAACCTCGTCTCGGGCCTATTGCAGGGAATGCCGGTCGGCGCAGGCTATTCCGCCTCGGCAGCCAACGAAGCGGCCGGTGCGAAATCGCGCCTCGCCGGCTTGTTCGGTGCCGCCGTGCTCTTGATCGTGGTGTTGCTGCTGCTGCCCTTGATCGCCTACACGCCCCAAGCCGCACTTGCCGCCATCGTGATCCATGCGGTCAGCCATACGCTGAAGCCGGCACCGCTATTGGCGTGCTTCCGCTGGCACCGCGATCGCTTCGTCGTTGTGGCTGCGGTGCTGGCCGTGCTGTTCCTCGGCGTGGTCAATGGCTTGCTGCTGGCCATCGGCATAAGCATCGTCATGACCCTGCGCCGCTTTTCCGAATCGCGGCTATCCGAGCTTGGCCGCCTGAACCACGGGCACGACTTTGTCAGTACGCATGTGCGCCCTGAAGCCAAGCCCGAACCGGGTTTTTTGATTGTGCGGCCCGAAGAGCCGCTGTTCTTTGCCAACATCGAACGCATCTTGCAAGAGGTCAGCACGCGCGTGTCGAGCAGGCCCGACATACATACCATCCTCCTGAGCCTCGAAGAATCGCCCGATCTGGACAGCTCCAGCGTGGAAAGCCTGAACGATTTTTGCCTCGCTCAAACCAAAGCCGGCAAACGCGTCGTCTTTGCGCGCGTCAAGGATGCGGCGCAAACCGTCCTGGCGCGGGCCAATCTGCCGTCCATGCCGGTCTCACGCGAATGGGGTTTGAGCGTGGACGACGCGGTGCAAAATGCGCAAACGAAATAGCGGCAAACCTGCCGCTACCTGATTACTCGCCGCCGTTCAATTCATGCCAGTGCGGATGCGCGCCTGGCGCTTCCCACACGTTGCGGTGAAGCTGGAATAGCGTCACCGGGTCATTGAGCAGGCGCTGTTTCTCCATCCCCGACAAGGCCTCCGGCCCCTCGCGCAGCGCCGATTGCAGCAGCATGTGACGGTCGATGCTGGTGCCGACCGCGACCGACGTGCTCTTCTTGCCGCAGGCGCATACCAGCGCATTGATTGCGGGGTCGACCACGGCCTCAATGAAGCCGGGCAACGCCTTGGCGCTGCTGTGATAAGCCTCTGCCGCACGCAGCTCCTCTGGTTGTTGCCCCTCCTCCGGGATCAGGAACAATTTCAGATTGCGCAGGTGGCTGCCCAGCGTGACGCGCGAAGACAGCACCGACAGCGGAATCGACAGCGCGAGCGCACCAACCACGGGAATGAGCCAGATCAAATATCCCGGATTAAGCAGATAAACCGCCAGCCCCCACGTCAGGCCAAGCAAAGTGTGCGCGCCATGGCGCTTCCATGCTTCGCTCCAGGTCGTTTCCTCGTCGCCGCGCGCGGGAGATTTCCAATGCAGTGCGGTACCGGTAATCGCTTCCACCACAAAGCGGCTGTGAAACAGCATGCGGATCGGCGCGGACAGCACGGAGAACAGCAACTCCAGCACCATCGATAGCATCAGCCGCGCCATGCCGCCGAATTCGCGCGCATCCTTGAAGCAGATGCGCAGCACGGCAAGAAATTTCGGCAGAATCAGCAAACCGGTCGTGACGATGAACAGTTGCAGCGCATGATACGGATGCAACAAGCGCCATTCCGGAATCAAAGGCACCGTCGCGACGGTTTGCACAGCCGGCATCAACTTCTCGGTTGCCAGCAAAACGGTCGACAACACAAGGAAAGTCAGCCACAGCAGCGACGACAGGTAGGCCATCAGGCCGGTGGCAAACACGGCGCGGTAAACCGGATGAATGCCACGCTCCAGCACCAGACGGAAATTCATCATGTTGCCGCGGCACCAGCGACGGTCGCGCTGCAATTCGTCAAGCAGGTTCGGCGGCAACTCCTCATAGCTGCCCGGCAAATCGTAAGCAATCCACACCGTCCAGCCCGCACGCCGGATCAACGCGGCCTCGATGAAATCGTGCGACAGAATCTCGCCCGACAGCGGCCCCTTGCCCGGCAGCGGCGCCAGCGCACAATGGCGCGTGAACGGCTCGACGCGGATGATGGCATTGTGCCCCCAATAGTGGGACTCGCCGAGCTGCCAGAAATGCAGGCCCGCCGTGTAAAGCGGCCCATAGGCACGCGAGGCGAATTGCTGAATGCGGGCATAGAGCGTTTCGCGGCCGGCCACGCGCGGCGCGGTCTGGATGATGCCGGCGTCGGGATTGGCTTCCATCAAATCAACCAGCGAAGTCAGGCATTCGCCGCTCATGACACTGTCGGCATCGAGTACCACCATGTAGCGGTAGTTCTTGCCCCAACGGCGGCAGAAGTCCGCAATATTGCCGTTCTTGCGCTTGACGCGGCGCTTGCGCCGGCGATAGAAGATATTGCCGAAGCCGCCGACGGCGCGGCACAGGGACGACCACGCATCAAGCTCGGCCGTGCAGACGTCGGAGTCGCTGCTGTCGCTCAACACGAACACGTCGAACTGCGCCGCATATTCGGTCTTTGCCAGCGATTCATAGGTAGCCCGCAATCCGGCAAACACACGCGACACATCCTCGTTACAGATCGGCATGACGATGGCGGTGCGAAAGTCTTCCCTCTTGCGTGCTTCGCGCGTGATCGCCTTGGCCGTCGCGACACCGTGCCGGTCGCCACGCATCAGAACAAGGAAGCCCGCCATGGCGGTCCAGAAGCCCGCGGAGACCCAGAAGAACAACACCATGAACAAAATCAGCACCATCCGCTCCAGGAGCGTATCGCCGTGCATGGGCAGGGAATTGATGGTCAGCACACCGGCAATCGCGGTTTGCACGAAGGTCAGCATGAACAACACTGCGCGGCGCATGCGTCCGTCGCGCTGCCATTCGACAAGCCTGGGCGAGCTGCCGTCACGCGCCACGGCGCGGCGTTCCTGCATTGCGTCGCGCTGATCCTTGCGGCCGCGCGAGAACAGCTTGATGCGCTCCCAGGGACGCGCCACCATCGACGTGCGGTTGAGCTTGGGCGCGGTCGAGATGGGTGGAAACACCGGCTTGCGCACCCAGGTCTGGGCGCCCGCGTCATCGGAATGGATGGCAGGATCCGCCGTCCTGTCTTGCAGTGATTTGAATTTCATGACGGTTATACTCCAGTCCTTATCTATGCCAGGGGCTCCACCAGCGCTTCGAGAAACCTTTTGGTTCTCTCTTTCGCAGGCGATTTGAATACTGCTTTTGCATCACCATCCTCGACCACGCGTCCCTGATCGAAAAAGAGCACTCGGTCGGCGCAACGTTCGGCAAATTCCATCTGGTGCGTCACGATCAACATCGTCATCGTGCGGCGCGCAGACAGCTTGCGCAAAATGGCGAGCACACCTCCAACCAGCTCGGGATCGAGAGCCGAGGTAATCTCGTCGAACAGCATGATCTTCGGACGCATCGCGAGCGAGCGCGCAATGGCGACGCGTTGTTTTTGTCCACCTGACAATTGCCCCGGATAGACTTGTGCCTTGTCCGAAAGTTCCACCATCTCCAGATACTCCATGGCGCGTTGCTCTGCAGCTGCGCGCTCCATCCCCAGCACGTGGATAGGAGCGACCATCAGATTGTCGAGCGTGGTCATGTGCGGAAACAGGTTGAACTGCTGAAACACCATGCCCACCTTAGCGCGTACGCGACGCAAATGGTTGACGTCGATGCCGCGTCCATTCGCTTTTTGTTGCCACATCGCTTCGCCGTCGATTTCGATGCGCCCCGAATCCGGCCGCTCCAATCCCATCAACAGACGCAGCATGGTTGACTTGCCCGAGCCGCTGGGTCCGATCACGGCAAGGGTCTGGCCTGACGGCACGTCAAGCGTCAAGTCCTCAAGCACGCTGAGTTCGCCGAACTTCTTGCACACGCGCTCCATATGGATGATCTCGCTCATCGCGTGGCTCCCGGCAATCGCAGGCGCCGCTCGGCATAACGAACCCCGCTTGCGGACAGCAAACTTAACAACAGGAACATGACACCAACCAATGTCAACGGTTCGGTATAGCGGAACGTTTCAGAACCGATGATCTTGCCTTCCTGCAGCAACTCGACCACGGTAATGACCGACAACATCGGCGCGTCCTTGAACATGGCGACGAGGTAATTGCCGAGCGCCGGCACGACCGGCGGAATCGCTTGCGGCAGGATGATGCGCGTCAAGGTGTGCGCCCTGCTGAAGTTCAGCGCCGACGCAGCGTCCCACTGGCTTTGCGGCACGCCCTCAATGCCTGCGCGATAGACCTCGGCGCAATACGCGCTGTAATGCAACCCGAGCGCCAGCACGCCGGTTGCGAACGGCGAAAATTTGATACCGCCCAGCGGCGCGACATAGAACAGGAAATAAATCTGCACCAGAAGCGGCGTGCTGCGGATGAAACTCACGAAGACCGACGCAGCGCGCGCCAGCGGCTTGGGGCCGAAGCGACGCGCCACCGCCAGCAGCAGGCCCAGCGTAATCGCCAGCAACATGCCTGCTGCCGTCGCTTCCACGGTCACGCACAACGCGCGCAACAGCGCCGGCACGATGCGCAGGGCGAAAGCCCAATCAAAGATCGGCGTCATCGGCCCCTCCTGCTTTTGGCGAAGGTCCATTCAAGACGCCGCATGCCGGTTGAAATGAGCGAGGCCATGGCAAAGTACATGAGCAGAATAAGGCAGAACAATTCGGTCGTGCGCAGCGATTCGGCGCGCAGGATCTGCGCATTCGACGTCAATTCGTTAATCGTGATCAAGGAAACCAGAGCGGTGTTCTTCAGCAATTCGATCAGCAAATTGCCTGCAGGCGGCAGCATGGCCGGAACGGCTTGCGGCACGACGATGCGCCACATCATCTGCGGTCGCGTCATGTTGAGCGCGGTTGCCGCTTCGTATTGCTCGCGCGGCACTGCTGCAATGGCGCCGCGCACGATTTCCGCGCCGTATGCCCCGGCGTTCAATGCCAGCACGGCGATACCAACCGCTTCCGCAGGCAGGCTGACGCCGAATAAGGGAAGCACGTAATAGAACCAGAACAACTGCACCAGGGTGGACGTGCCGCGGAACACTTCGACATACCAGGAGGCCGGAATGCGTACGACGCGCTGGCGTGAACTGCGTGCATAACCGGCAAAGAGTCCCAACGGCACGGCCAGCGCGCCCGCGCAAACCGTCAGTTCAACAGTGACCGCCAATCCCTTGAACAAAGGCAGCAAGTCGGATGTCCAGTTATCCATCGATATGTCCCTGTGCGCTCTCGGCGTGGCAAAGCTGCTCGGCCGTCACCGGACCGGGCATGTCACGAGGGCCGAATCCAAATGGCGCGACCAGCTTCAAATGATCGCCCGACCCGACAAAGCCCTTTAACTGCTCATTGAAGGCTTTGACGAAATCCTGATCTTCCTTGCGAAAACCGAATGCACCATAACCGCGCGCCTTGTGGCCATCGATCACCGGTTCGTTGAACGGCTGAGCACTTTCCATGCCACCGCCAGCCTTCTTCAGGAGACTCTCCACCGTCAGGCGCGTGCCGGCATAAGCATCGACCCGGCCGCTCTTCAATCCTTCGAGTGCGCTCGGCGCGTCGGGAAAGATCAGCAATTGATCCGGTTTCACCCCGAGCGCCTCGGCATAGCCGTTCTCGACCGCGCCGGTGACCACGCCCAATTTGACGTCGGACTTGGCCGCAACATCTTCATAGCCGTGCAAGCCATGCGGATTACCCGCCTGCACGGCGAAAGCATCGCTGATGCCGAAAGTGGGATTGGAAAAAATGATTTGCTTGCAGCGCGGCGGCAGAATATACATGCCGGCCGCGATGATGTCGAAACGTCCCGCCTGCAATCCGGGAATCAAGGCCCCGAATTCGGTCAACACCCCCTGCACTTCTACAATCCCCATGCGTGACAGCACCATGCGGGCGATCACAGGCGCCTCACCGGTCAGTTTCCCCGTGCCGGGGTCCTGATAGGCGAAGGGCGCCTCGTTGGCATAGCCGATGCGAATCTTCTTGGCCGCGATGGCCTTCTGCATCGTGGTCTGGTCCGCACCGGCCACTGCGCCCGAATCGTTCTCCCGCGGCGAACACGCGGCAAGCATCAATGCCAGGGCGAGCACAACGACATGCGCCGACGGGCGGAACATCGCCTCACTCTCCCGCAAATAGCAGGGCCTGCTCGCATTCCCCGTTGACACGCTCCGCCGACGGGCGCGGCCTGAACGATTCGTCGAGGTGCAGCGGCTTGATCGCCGCCACGCTGTCGCGCGCGGCGATGCATTCGGGGCGTGGTTTCAACCCGAAATGCGGATCGACGAGGCGATTGCGCACGCTGTTGTACACCATGAAGATATTGGTGCGCGGATGGTGCGAGATATTGCTGTTCGACCCATGCATCGTGTTGCAATCGAAAAACACCACCGAGCCGGCACTGCCTTCGATCGCGCGGATGCCGGTATTGGCCGTCAACATGCGCAGGCTGTCCTTGTCCGGCACCCCATACTCCTGGCGCCGCAACGATTGCTTGTAGTGTTCGTCCGGAGTCTGCCCCACGCACGAGATGAAATAGGCATGCGAGCCGGGAATCAGCATCAAGGGCCCGTTGACCGCATTGTTGTCCGTCAGCAGAATGGAGCAGCTCAAGGCGCGCATCTCCGGCATGCCGTCTTCGATGTGCCAGGTTTCAAAGTCGGAATGCCAGTAAAACTCCTTGCCGTCGAACTCGGGCTTGATATTGACGCGCGATTGATGCATGTAGACGTCCGAACCGAGAATCTGCTGCGCCACGCCAACCAACCGCGCATCGCGCGCCAGGTTCCCCATCAGCTTGTTGAGCCGATGCACCATGAAAATGGATCGCACAGCCTGGCTTTCCGGCTCCACGATCAGCTCTTCTCGCCCGGCCAGCCTGGAATCCTTGGCCATGCTGTCGACTTCGGCCAGCAGCACAGCCACTTCGCGCGCCGAAAAGAAATTGGGCAGGAACAGGAAACCATCGCGTTCATACTCTTCCACTTCGGCAGCGGACAGCGCATCGGGCGCCTTGTACGGCTCTTCGCGATAGACGATGGGTTCGCGTCGCGTAATGATGGCGGCGTCGCGCTCCACGCGCGATTCATACAGGTCGGTGATGGGCAAGGTCATTTTTTCACTCCTTTGCCGGCGATAATGCCCGGCGGTGTTTCAGGTGCTGGGGGATAGGATCCGCTGGCGTCGTGCACTTCCTTGCCGTGCAGCGGCGGATTGAATACGCAAATCAGGCGCAACGGCGTCTTGGCGCGCAAAATGTGGCGGTCATGCCGGTCCAGCGCATAAACCACACCCGGCTTGATGGGATAGTTCGCACCGGTTTCGCTCAATTCGACTTCACCCTCGCCTTCGACGCACAACACCGCCTCCAGGTGATTGAGGTATTGCATCGGCGTTTCCGTGCCTTCGCGCATCGTGGTCTCGTGCAGCGAAAACCCCATGCCGTCAGATTCAAGCAAGACGCGCAGGCTGGTCCAGGTCTTCGATACCACCTCGCGCTCGGTGCCGATGCAGTCCTTGACATCTTTCACGATCATGAACGCCTCCTAGCTATGCATGAGTTCGGGAAACGGCACGGGCGCCGGCATGGCGCTGCGCGCCTCGGCGACGATGCTGTCTTCCAGGATCTGCAAACCCTGGCGCAACAAATGATCGTCAATCAACAACGGGGGCAGCAACTTGATCACCTCGTCGCCCGCGCCCGCAGTTTCGACGATCAAGCCGTTGTCGAAAGCGCGGCGCGCGATCTTCTTGTGCATCTCGCCGATCTTCTCGCCGCCCAGGCCATTGTGGTCCGACAGATAGACGCCGCAAATCAAGCCGCGGCCGCGCACCTTGACGTCGAGTTCGGGCCGCTTGCTGTGCAGCGTGCGGCACCACTTCTTGATCAGATCGGCCTTGCGCTCGACCAATTCGCTCATCCCCTCGCTGCGCCAGAAACTCTCCAGCGCATGCGCGGCGGTGACGAATGCCAGGTTGTTCCCGCGGAAGGTGCCGTTATGCTCGCCGGGGCGCCAACGATCCAGCTCGGGCTTGATCATTACCATGGACAGAGGGAGCCCGTAACCGGACAGAGACTTCGACATCGTGACGATGTCGGGCCGTATGCCGGACTCCTCGAAACCGAAGAAGCGCCCGGTGCGTCCACAACCCACCTGTATCTCGTCGACAATCAACAACATGTCGTGCTTGCGGCAGACCTGCTCGAGCGCGCGCAGCCAATCGGCGCCGGCGACATGCACTCCGCCCTCGCCCTGCACCGTCTCCACGATGGCCGCAGCCGGCTTGTCGACGCCGGAAGCCGGGTCATCGAGCAAACGTTCGAGATAGGCGATCGTATCGACGTCGGGGCCGAAATAGCCGTCATAGGGCATGAAACTGACGTTGCCCAGGCCGATTCCCGCGCCCTGGCGGAAATGCGCGTTACCTGTTGCAGCCAATGCGCCCGCACTCACCCCGTGAAAACCATTGGTAAACGAAATGACGTTGGCGCGCTGCTTCACCTTGCGCGCCAGCTTCAACGCGGCTTCGACCGCATTGGCGCCGGTCGGCCCCGTGAATTGCAGCACGTAATCCAGGCCGCGCGGCTGCAGGATGATGCGCTCGAAGGCCTTGAGGAAATTCTCCTTGGCCGCCGTGGCCATGTCGAGGCCGTGCACCACACCGTCGGACTGAAGATATTCGATCAGCTTCTCGCGCAGTACCGGGTTGTTGTGCCCATAATTCAGCGCGCCGGCACCGGCAAAGAAATCGATGTACGCCTTGCCGTCTTCACCCCATATCTGGGCGCCGCGCGCCCTGGAAAATACGGAGGGGAACGACCTGATGTAATACCGGACGTTCGATTCCATGTGATTGAAGGTGTCGAGGTTCTGATTCATCGTTGCTCTCCATTTGAAACGGTCCAATGCGGAAAAGGTATTCGTCTTCATGCGCCTGGCCTTGGAACATGGCCCTGGCGAATTCGATGCGGATCTCGCAGCGCGCGCCGATTTCCTCGGCCAGGCCGGAAAACAGCTTGCGCGAAGGCTTGTTGGTCGGCGCAACCGTGGCCTCGAGATAACGGACATGATGCAAATGTTCACGCTGCAGCAGATGGCGCAGCATCGCGCCGCCAATCCCCTGCCGGCGGAATTCGTCGGAGACGGCCACCTGCCAGACGAACAGTGTGTCTTCGCGGTCGGGTCTCAGGTAAGCGGACAGGAAACCGGCCAGCTTGCCGTGTTTGCGCGCCACCACGCAGGTGCGCGAAAAGTGCCGGCACAGCAGCAGATAGGCATAGGTGGAGTTGTTGTCCAGTGCGCCGCACGAGCGCACCAGGGATTCGACGTCGGCGCCGTCGCTCGCGCTCGGCTCGCTTAATTCGGCAGGATGATCGGATTCGACGATATAAATGTTTTGCGGGGTCAGGTTTCGATACATTGGACTGGGCGCCCCTCCATTTTCCGGCAATGCTTCGCCCGCCCGCGACAGCAGGGATAATCAGCCGGGCAAAAGGAGTACCGCTGGCGTCAGAAGCACGCAATTGGCTTGCCGGACGCGCAAAACGGAGGAGCTAGGTTGTTGGAACATAGTAATGGACGCCCCTGTTATCAAAAAGTTCACATTAATTTTGCCTCTCCCCAGCCACCGAAATTACCGTCAATGACTGACCCGCCGTTGCGCCTTTTCTGTTGCAGCATGGTCACGCGCCAGCGCAATCGAAGAATACGTGGCGCGATTGCCGTCCGGCAGCGCGATATCGACACCGGCCGTGCCAAGGCACCTCATGATGTTGAGATTGATTTCCTGCTGAATATTCATGTACAAGTCGTAGTCGGTATCGAGCACCGTATAGACCACCTCGAATTCGAGCGCCGACGCGCCGAGCTTGACGAAATGCGCGCGGCCAAAGCGCACGCTGTCGCATTTCTCGACCACCTGCCGGATAATGGCCGGAATCTTTTCGACGACATCCATCGGTGTCCGGTAAGAAAGATTCAAGCGAAACACAATGCGCCGTTCCGACATGCGCTTGAAATTCTGTATCGTAAGCTTGAGCAGATTCATGTTGGAACAGACGACCTGCTCGCCGCTGACGCTGCGGATATGCGTCGATTTCATGCCGATGCGCTCGACTGTCCCCGAAACGTCGCCTGCCGTGATGGAGTCGCCAACCTCGAACGGCTTATCCACCGCAATCGAAATCGCAGCAAACAGATCGCCCAAAATGGTCTGCAGGGCCAGCGCGATCGCGACACCGCCCACACCCAGGCTGGCGACTAACGTCGTGATATTGACGCCGACGTTTTCCAATATCGCCAGGAGCACGATGGCCCATAGCACAACGTGCGTCAGCGAAGTCAGGAGCGTGGCGATCACGAGATTGGTGCCGCGCCGCTCCAGCAAATGATCGCGCTTCCAGATCGAAGCCATGCGGTGCAGCCAAAGGCCGGTCTGCAAGGCCAGCATGATGAACCAGAGATGTTCCACGGCCGCGCTCCAGCGTCCGCTCAGTGCCAGCACGTTCGACCCTATCATGATCGAGACCAGACCGATCACCAGCCAATTCGTAGCCGTCAGAACTTCCGCCGCCGTCTGCGCAACGCGCGCCTGATTGTGTTCTGCCCGCGCCTTGAGCCGGGCCACGGCGAACTTGAGTGCGACGAGCATGACGATAAAGGCGATGCCGGCCAGCACCAGCGCGGCAACCCAGTCCCACACCGGCAAGCCGAAAAAGGTTTCGTTACCGAATAATTGCGGCAATTGAAGCTGCGACATAGAGAAGTCCTCCCGGACAGAGTGTGAGACCGACGGCAAGGCAGGTTGGCGGTTGGATAAAGGGGGATTCCCCAAAGTTCCAGCCTTGCCCGCATCCAATCTTGCAGAAACTTTGCAAAATGGAAAAAATCGCAGCAACAATGGAACTTTCATGCCGACTATCATTTCTTAGGACTGTGCAACGCATCGGGGAACGCACGGTCCTTCCACAACAACAAACAAGACAACATCCTTCATATGAAACGACGCGACTTACTCAAGGCTTCCGCTGCAGTTGGCCTGTCCGGCTGGGCGGCGCCGATCGCTCCGCTTTTTGCTGCGCCCGCCCTGCCTGGCGCAGGCGGCCTCAAACACTTCGGGGAGGCCTATGCCTTCGACTATGCGTGGCTCAAGGGCCAAGCCAGAGCATTGGCCGATCATCCCTATGACACCACGGCCGGCAAGGTGCCCGATGAAATCAAAAACCTGAACTGGGACCAATTTCAGGCAATCGGCTATCGGAAAGAACATGCCCTCTGGGCCAACGACAACCTGCGCTTCCAGGTGAAGTTCTTCCACCTCGGCCTTTACTTCAAGGATCCGGTCCGGATGTACGAAGTGAAGGATGGCCAGGCGCAGGAAATCGCCTATTCTTCCGACTTGTTCGATTACGGCAAGAGCGGCCTGCATGGGGAACACCTGCCAAAGGACCTCGGTTTCGCCGGCTTCCGGGTCAATTTCCACACCGACCTCACACGCGACATCACCGCCTTCCTCGGCGCCAGCTATTTCCGTGCCGTCGGCGGCGAATGGCAATACGGTTTGTCGGCGCGCGGCCTGGCAATCGATTCCGGCATGACCACGCCCGAGGAATTTCCGCGCTTCTCCAAGTACTGGCTCGAGCGGCCCGCTCCGGGGGCGGACAACCTGGTCGTCTACGCCCTGCTCGATTCGCCAAGCGTGGCCGGGGCGTACCGCTTCGACATCCGTCCCGGCGACACGCTGACCATGGATATCGACGCCGCGCTCTATCCACGCAAGACCATCACCCACATGGGCATCGCACCGTTGACTTCCATGTTCCGCTGCGGCGAAAACGAATGCCGCGCACGCAACGACTGGCGTCCCAACATCCACGATTCCGACGGCCTCTCGATGTGGCGCGGCAATGGCGAATGGGTATGGCGCCCGCTGACCGACCCTGCCCACCTGCAATACAACGTGTACCAGGACGACGCGCCGCGCGGCTTCGGCCTGTTGCAGCGCGACCGCAATTTCGACCACTATCAGGACGACGGTGTCTTTTATGAGCGTCGCCCCAGTTTATGGGTCGAACCCAAGACAGGCTGGGGCAAGGGCTCGGTCCAGTTGGTCGAGCTGCCCACTGACGACGAAACCTCTGATAACATTGTCGCCTTTTGGCATCCCGACACTCCCGCCCAGCCCGGACGGGAAATGTTATTTGCCTATCGGCTGCATTGGGGCGCGCGCATGCCATTTTCCCCGACGCTGGCGCAGGTGGTTGCCACCCGCACCGGCGAAGGCGGTATCCTGGGCCAGAAGCATGGCTATTTCTCCTGGCGTTTCGTAGTCGATTTCGCCGGCGGCGACCTGAGCCTGCTGGGCAAGGATGCGCCGCCCAAGGCAGTGGTCACGACCTCGCGCGGCGAACTCGAACTCGTATCGGCCCGGCCGCTTGACGCGATACACGGTTACCGTGCCATGTTCGATTTGAAACCCGGCACGGGCATCCGGAGCACTGAGCCGATCAACCTGCGTCTTTACCTTGCCGTCGATGGGCGCGCCCTGACTGAAACCTGGCTGTATCAATGGATTCCCCCAGCAAATCAAACGTTTTGAAGAACAACATGGACGGCGAAAGCGAGCTGGATCAGCACATCAGCAAGGAAGCCCCGGGCGCCCGCACGCGCTACCTGACGGGCCTTTTGCTCGTGCTCGCCTGCATTGCCGCCGTCCCGCTCTATTCGTGGTGGCATCGCGGCGACGCGCCCAAGCCCATTGCGCCCAAACCGCTCATGACGGTCACGGCCAGAACCGGCAAGGTCACACACACAGTGGACGCGCCGGGCAAGCTGACGATGTATCGCTATGTCGATGTAGGCACGCAGTTGGGCGGCCAGATCAAGGACGTGTTCGTGCCGGTCGGTGAAACGGTGAAGGCAGGCCGTCTGCTGCTCGAAATCAAGCCGCCGCCGGACACGGCCCATGTGGAGAGCAATCGCGCCCAGCTCGCACGCTTGAATGCCGATCTGGCGGACCAGACTGCGCAGTACGATTTCGCGCAGCTGCAATTCCAGCGTCAAACGCGCTTGATGGCCGACAACGCCACACGCGCGGAAACCGTCGAATCAAGCCGCACCGCCATGCTCTCCTCGGCGGCCAAACTCGACGCGATCCGCGCCCAGATCCAGCAAGTCGAAGCCAACATGAAGAACGACGAAGAAGTGCGCAAGCAATCGAAGATCGAAGCGCCGATCAACGGTACCGTCGTTTCTCTTGCCGCGCACCAGGGCCAGATGCTCAATCCGGGCCAGAACACGCTGCTGCGCATCGCCGACTTGAGCAAGATGACGGTGCAGGCGCGCGTCGCGGAAAACGACGTGACGCGCCTGCGCAAGGGCATGGATGCGTCCTTCGTCACACCCGGCCTGCCCGGCAAGCGCTGGACCGGCAAGCTGACCCAGATCATGCCGCTGCCGATCGACGACAGCGCCCAGCAAGGCAAACCATCGTATTACACGGTATTGTTCGACGTGCCCAACCCCGACCATGATCTGATGACGGGCATGAATGCCAACGTCGAATTCATCCTCACCGAGTACGACAACGCCGTGACCATTCCCACCTGCGCGCTGCAAGATACCAAATCGACCGATCAAACCTTGAACGTGCTCGACTCGAACGGCAAATCGTCCGAGCGCAAGGTCGTGCTCGGCTTGCACAACGCGCATACCACGCAAATCGTCTCCGGCCTGCAAGCCGGCGATCGCATCGCGGTGCAAAACGCGCCGGCCAACCTGGCCTGCCTGCATCCCGAAAACGATACGGAATACCGATGAACCGCCAGGCCAACACCCGAATCGCCATTGCCGTGGCCATGCTGTGCCTGCTGGCCGGATGCGGCACGCAAAGCAAGGCGCCGGAAGCTCCCCCGGCGATGGATTTGCCGGCCGGATGGAACGACACCAACACCGGCAACACCAGGCAATCCTGGCCCGACAGCACCTGGTGGCAGCATTTCGGCAGCGGCGAATTGACCCAACTCGTGCTCGAAGGCCAACGCAACAACCTCGATATCGCAGCGGCGGTGTCGCGTGTGCGCCAGGCCGAAATCCAGGCGCGCATCGCCGGCGCGCCGCTCGTGCCCAACGTCGATTTCGGAGGTAGCGTCAACCGCCAGCTGCCGCTCTCGTCCGGCGCCGCCACGACCTCGGCGTCGGGCCTGTTCAATGTCGGCTATGAGGTCGACTTCTGGGGCAAGAACAAGGCCAGCCTCTCCGCCGCCGAAGCCGCCCTGCTTGCCAACGTCTACGACCGCGAAACCGTTAACCTGACGGTTACCTGCGGCATCGTCTCGAACTACCTGCAAATCCTGTCGCTGCGCGACCGCCTCGTCGTCGCGCGCGAGAACGTCTCCAACGCCGAGCAGGTCCTGGCCCTGCTCCTGGCGCAGACCCGCGCCGGTTCCGCCTCGGCACTGGACGTGGCGCGCCAGCGCTCGGTGATCGCCGACCAGCAGGCCTTGATTCCCGACCTGCAGGAGCAGGAGCGCGACGCCTTGACCGTGCTGGCCGTATTGCTCGGCCACACCCCGCAGAATTTCTCGGTCAAGGAGGCCGGGCTGGCTGAAGTCCAGATGCCCGACATCACACCGGGCCTGCCGTCGGAATTGCTCTCGCGCCGCCCCGACATCCGCCGCGCCGAAGCGCAACTTGCCGCAGCCAACGCCAATATCGACGTGGCGCGCGCCTCGCTCTTCCCCAGCATCAATCTGACCGGCTCGACGGGCGGCCAGAGCAGCGCATTGGTTTCCCTGTTTTCCGGCCCCAACCTGCTGGCCAACCTGGGCGCCTCCATCGTTGCCCCGATCTTTGACGGCGGTGCCCTCAAGAACGCCCATGCATTAGCGGTCGAGCAAAAGAAGGAATTGGTGCAGGTCTATCGCAGCGCGGTTATGAATGCGCTGTCCGAAGTCGAAAAGTCGCTCGGCATGATCCACAGCTCGGAAGAACGCTACAAGCTCAAGAGCATCGAAGTCGAGCAAGCCAGGTACGCCTTCAATCTGTCGAAAATCCGTTACCGCGAAGGCGCGGAAGATTTGATGACGGTGATCGATACGCAGCGCAGCCTGTCGGACGCGCAAAACCAGCTCGGCCAGATCAAGCTCGACCGGCTGCAAGCCACCGTCTCGCTCTACAAGGCCTTGGGCGGGGGCTGGCAGGACAAACCGCCGCAACCGCAGCCGCTCCAGGCGCCGTCAGTCAAGACACCGCAAGGCGCCAGCTAGCGCCCTGGTGCTGCGACATCCCGCCGAAAGCCTGTTTGCAAACAGCCACGATATCGGCATTGGCCTCGGTGCGGCAGGTGCCGTCGGCGGCGACACCGCGCACGGCATGTCACGCCGCCCGATAGTGGCAGACGCGATGGCGTCCCTCCGACTTGGCCCTGTACAAGGCCTGGTCGGCGGCACGGTAGAGCGTAGTCGTATCGCGCCCGTCTTGCGGGAACGCCGCGACGCCGATACTGACGCCACAGCGGACACTGGCTCCTTGCAGATCAACGGACCCGACAAATGCCTGCAGCAGCCGGCGGCAAATCACGTCCAGATCGGCTGGCGACACCGGCGCCGCCAGCAACAGGGCAAACTCGTCGCCGCCGATGCGCGCCACCGTATCGCCGGCGCGCACGCTGGCTTGCATCCGCCTGCCGGCTTCGACGATCATGCCGTCGCCCGCATCGTGGCCCAGCGTATCGTTGACTTCCTTGAAATGATCCAGGTCGAGCAAAGCCAGGGCAAAGCCCTGACCGCTGCGCGCGGACTGCTCGACCATCTTGTGCAAGCGATCGTCGAACAGGCGCCGATTGGGCAGGCTGGTCAAAGCATCGTGAAACGCGATGTGCTCCAGTTTCAGCTGGCTCTCGCGCAATTGCTCCGACGTGCGCTTATGTTGCGCCATTTCTATGCCAAGCTCGGCGGTGCGTTCGGCAACGCGGCTCTCAAGGAAGCGCTCGTGTTCCAGCGCCTCCGCCAGTCGCTTGGCCTTCTCCTCGGCGACCGCTTCCAGCGCAGCGGTGCGTTCGCGCGACATGCCGACAATGCGCGAAGCCAGCGCCTGCGAGAACATGATGGCCTCCCAGGCCCCGACCAATAGATAAATGCTTTGCACCCAGGTCGTGCCGCTCGTCCCACCCTCGCCGAAAGCAAGCAAGGTGATCAAGCCCGCAAGCAAGGGCGCATAGCCGATCATGTAGAGCCGCGCAGGTTCATAGCCTTGCCAGCTGCGATAGATGCCAACCCCGAACAGGACCGGAATCCAAACCATCGGCGCGAGCTGCAAAATAGCCCCGGCGATTGCCGCAAAACCGGTCAGCGCAGCGACTACGGCAAAGACATAGAGCACAATCAAGCCGCGCATCAGCGGCATCCACCAGCGCGTGATCCTGGGCGTATCCAGCAATTGCGCAGCAAAGGCGCAAACAAATACGCCGTACAGATTCGTCAATGCCTGACTTCGCCCCACCAGCATATGAATCGACTCGGGCAGCAGGAACTGGCTCAGGTAGCCATGCAAGTCCAGCGCAAACACCAGGTAGCTGATGATTTGACAGCTATAGAGAACATAAAGACGGTCGCGCAGCCGGGCCCACAGCAGGATGTTGTATAGC
>FTKD01001192.1_pt3 | contig 116776 bp, 110 predicted proteins | sample 1658191 | NCBI WGS metagenome assembly FTKD01 (sample SAMEA3914808, study PRJEB12502) | metagenome | biome: forest; material: soil | place: Canada | collected 2011-08-03 | depth 0.3 m
CACACCGACAAGCAGTACGCCGATGCGGCCAACACCCAGGTCGTGCCGTCGTGGACCCGCTTGGACATCGGCGGCCGCTACGCGTTCGACGTACAGTCGCACGAGCTCACGCTGCGCGCCGGCATCGACAACGTCACCAACCGCAACTACTGGGCGTCGTCGGGCGGCTACCCGGGCGCGGGCTACCTGACCGTGGGCGCGCCGCGCACCGTGTCGATCTCCGGCACGTTCGCGTATTGAGCGCCGAATGACGCCCCGCGCGTTGCGGACCAGGTACTGGCTGCAGCGGTCGGCGTTGAGGCGGCCTTGCGGGGCGCGCTGGGTCAGGCACGCCCCCCGCCTCGCCGTACCTCCCCAGCGCGCCCCGCAAGAACCGCAACACGCGCTGCCCTAACATCGCCCCCATGACTCCCCAGCACAAGATCCCCGAGTCCGTCCTCGTCGTCATCCACACCCCGCAGCTCGACGTGCTGCTGATCGAGCGCGCCGATGCGCCGGGCTACTGGCAGAGCGTCACCGGATCCAAGGACACGCTCGAGGAATCGCTGGCCGACACCTGCGTGCGCGAGGTGGCCGAGGAGACGGGGATCGTGGTGGACGCGGCACGTCTGCGCGATTGCGGGCTCGTCAACGTCTACGAGATCTACCCGCGTTGGCGCGCGCGCTATGCGCCGGGCGTCACGCACAACACCGAGCATGTGTTCGCGCTGGAGGTGCCCGCGGGCACGCCGGTGGTGCTCGCGCCGCGCGAGCACGTGGCGTACCGGTGGCTGCCGTGGCGCGAGGCGGCCGATGCCTGCTTCTCGCCGTCCAACGCCGAGGCGATCCTGCACTTGCCGCGCTGGCGAGGGGCTTGACCCCGCGCATGGCGCAGCAGCCCGGCCGGTGGCATGATGCTCCGGCATGAGTATTGCCGGTGGAACGCCCCGCGAGCAGGTTTCGCGGCCATCGTCCACCTCTTCGGGACGCCTTGCCGCGTGCACCCGCTGCCGTGATGAACCTGACGTCGGAATTCACCATCCTGCCTCCCCAGACCGCCACCGCGACGACGCGGCTGCGTGTGGCCACGTACAACATCCACAAGGGCGTGCGCGGCATGGGCGCGGCCAAGCGGCTGGAGATCCACAACCTGGTGCTGGGCGTCGAGGCGCTCGACGCCGACCTCGTGTTCCTGCAGGAGGTGCGCCTGCACCACTCGCGCGACGCCGCGCGCTTCGACCAGACCATCCTGGGCTGGCCGGAACAGGGCCAGGCCGAGTTCCTCGCGCCCGAGGGCTACAACTCGGCTTACCGCTCCAATGCCTTCACCAAGCACGGCGAGCACGGCAACGCGCTGCTCTCGCGCTGGCCGCTGGGCGACGTGGGCCACCACGACGTGTCCGACCACCGCTTCGAGCAGCGCGGGCTGCTGTACGTGCCGGTGGACTGGAACGGCACCACCGTGCACGCCATCGTCGCGCACTTCGGCCTGGTGCATTCCAGCCGCATGCGCCAGGCGCAGCGGCTGGCGCAGTACATCGCCAACGAGCTGCCGCACGACGAGCCGGTGCTCGTGGCCGGCGACTTCAACGACTGGGGCGAGCGCCTGGACGGCCCGATGGCCGCGGCCGGCCTCACGCGCGCGCTGTCGGCCGACAAGCGCCTGCCCAAGCGGCCCACCTTCCCGTCGCGCCTGCCGGTCTTCTCGCTCGATCGGATCTACATGCGCGGCTTCCGCTGCGAAGGCACGATGGTGCCGCGCGGCGGCGGCTGGGCGCGCATGTCCGACCACCTGCCGTACGTCGCCGAGCTTGAGCTAAATTGACGGCTGGCGCGTTCGCGCCGGCGTCGGCCACGTCGGCCGACATCATCAAGGGGAGATCCGCGATCCGCGCCAAGCGACGTGAACGAGCCAACGCGCGTGCGCCCTGGAGCCTGGGCGTCAGGCCGAAGTTCGAGGGCGGCCACGACGTCGACCTGCTGCGCGGCGGCGACGACCTGTTCCCCGCGATGGGCACGGCCATCGCGGGGGCGCGCCGCACCATCTGGCTGGCCACCTACATCTTCCACGACGACGCCGTCGCCCAGACGCTGGCACTGCTGTTGGCCGAGGCGGCGCGGCGCGGCGTGCAGGTGCGCGTGGTGGTGGACGGCTTCGGCTCCAAGGCCACGCTGGCCGTGCTGCGCGAGTGGATGGCGCCCGCGGGCGTCCAGCTGGCCGTGTTCCGGCCCATCGACCGCTGGTGGAGCTACTTCCAGCCGGGCCAGGCGCGCCGGCTGCACCAGAAGCTGTGCGTGATCGACGGCGAGGTGGGGTTCGTCGGCGGCATCAACCTGATCGCCGACCGCAACGACCTGCACCACGGCTGGAGCGACGCCCCGCGCCTGGACTTCGCGGTGCGCCTGCGCGGCAGCGCGGTGGCCGAGGTGGAGCAGTCGGTGCAGGCGATCTGGACCCGCGCGATGCTGGGCCGTGTGTGGCGCGACGAGCTCGCGAGCCTGGTGCGCAGCGCCGCGCCCATGGCCCGCGCGCGACGCCTGGCCACGCGGCTGCGCATCGTGCGGCCGCACCGTGCGAACGCGAGCGTGCCGCAGCCGCCGGTGAGCCTGGCCTTCGTGGTGCGCGACAACCTGCGCCAGCGCCGTTCCATCGAGCGCGTCTACATGGACGCGATCCAGCACGCGCGCCACCGCATCGACCTGGTGACGCCGTACTTCTATCCCGACCGGCGCTTCCGCGTCGAGCTGGCCAACGCGGCCGAGCGCGGCGTGAAGGTGCGCCTGCTGCTGCAGGGCAAGATCGACTACCGGATCGCCGGCATGGCCGCGCGCGTGCTCTACGACGAGCTGCTGACCAAGGGCGTGCAGATCTTCGAGTACACGCCCGCCTACCTGCACGCGAAGATGGCCGTGGTCGACGACGACTGGGCCACGCTGGGCAGCTCCAACATCGACCCGTTGTCGCTGCTGCTGAACCTGGAGGCCAACGTGGTGGTGTGCGACGCGCCGTTCGCGGCGCGCGCGGCCGAGGACCTGGAGATCGCGATGGCGGCCTCCCGCCCGGTGATGGCGCCGCCCTATGCCAAGGGCTGGCTGGCCGTGGTGCGCCGCACCTTCGTCGCGATGGTGGCGCACTGGTTCCTGCGCATGGCCGGCATCAATGGGCGCTACTGATCCTCGCGCGCGCCAGCGCCTCGCGCGGGTCGACGCCGAAGCGGTTCGGGCCGCGGGTGCCGGGCAGCAGGCCGACGACCAGCATCACCAGCAGGCCGATGCCCGTGAGGTTGACGAGCAGCCACCAGCCCGAGAAGTTGAAGTCGTGCAGGCGCTTGGCCGAGACCGCGATGCAGGGCCAGGCGAACACGAGGTTGACGAGCTTGCCGGCGACGTCGCCGTCCACCCGCGCGATGTCGAGCAGGGCGTTGACGAACACCATCATCAGGAACAGCGACAGCACGCCGTGCAGCCAGAACGTGCGCCGCGGGATGCGGCCCTTCACGCCCAGGTAGAGCTGGAGCAGCGAAGTGCGCTGCGGGTCGGCGCCGAGCGCCAGCGCGGTGAGTTCGTCCAGCGGCAGGGCGGGGGATCGCGGCGCGGGGGTGGGGAGCGGCTCCATGCGGGCCAGTATTCCATGCGGGTCGGGCGCGCACGTGACGGCGCGCGCATTCGCGTGACGCAGGCACGCGCAGCGTTGCTGGCACGCCGCACCGGCGGGGTCGCGCGGGGCGGAATTGGCGGCTGACCTCGTCGTGCGCCGCCCGCAGGGCCTCTACTGCCCCGCCGGCGACTTCTACGTCGACCCCTGGCGCAAGGTGGAGCGCGCCGTGATCACCCACGCCCACGCCGACCACGCCCGCGCCGGCCATGGCCACTACCTCGCCGCCCGGCGGGGCGTGGGCGTGCTGCGCGCACGGCTGGGCCGGATCGACGTCACCGGTCTCGACTGGGGCGAGACGATCACCATCGGCGCGGCGCGCGTGAGCCTGCACCCGGCCGGCCACATCCTGGGCTCGGCGCAGGTGCGCATCGAGGCCGACGGCCAGGTGTGGGTGCTGGCCGGCGACTACTGCGTCTCGACGCTGGGCGACGCCAATCCCACCTGCGAGGCCTTCGAGCCGGTGCGTTGCGACTGCTTCGTCACCGAGGCCACCTTCGGCCTCCCCCTCTACCGCTGGCCGCGCCACGCCGACGTGTTCGACGACATGAACCGCTGGTGGCAGGCCAACGCCGCGGCCGGCGAGGCGAGCCTGGTGGGCGCCTACAGCCTGGGCAAGACCCAGCACGTGCTGGCCGGCATCGCCGCCGACCTCGGCCCGATCTACGTTCACCCGGCGGCCGAGGCGATCAACGCGGCGCACCGGGCCGAAGGCGTGCGGCTGCCGGCCACGCGGCCCTGGGGGGAGCTGGACGACCCGCGCGCGCTGCGCGGCGCCCTGGTCGTGGCGCCGCCGAGCGCGGGCGCACCCTGGCGCTGGCAGCGCGCGGTGCGGGTGCGCGAGTCGTTGGCCAGCGGCTGGATGCAGCTGCACGGCGCGCGCCATCGGGCGGGGCTGGACCGCGGCTTCGTCCTGAGCGACCACGCCGACTGGCCGGGGCTGCTCGCCGCGGTCGACGCGACCCGCTGCACCCGCGTGATCGTCACCCACGGCGACGAGGCGGTGCTGGTGCGGGCGCTCAGCGACAAGGGGTTGCTGTGCGGCACGTTCCGCACCGCGTTCGGCGACGAGGCGCCGGGGGAATCCGCGTGACGGACGCGCGGGATCCATCCACAGGCGCTGAATCGCCGGGCGCATAAGGTTGCGCCGATACCGACAAAGGCGGGCGGCGGATATCGATAGCCGAACGGATTCGTTTTCGCCACGCGACGGCGTCCCTATCGTGAGGGTGTTCATAACTCAACACCTTCCTTCATGGCTATCGTCGCCCTGGCCGGCAGCCCGTCCGCCAATTCGCGCTCCACGGCCCTGCTGCGCCACGTGCTGGCGGCCTTTCCCGACGCGACGCCCCGCACCGAGATCGTGCTGCGCGACCTGCCCGCCGCAGCCCTGGTGCGCGCCGACGCCGACGACGCGGCCATCCGCCACGCCCGCGAACAGGTGGCCGCGGCCCGGCTCGTGGTCATCGCCACGCCCATCTACAAGGCCTCGTACAGCGGCCTGCTGAAGACCTTCCTCGACCTGCTGCCGCAGGACGCGCTGCGCGGCAAGACCGTGCTGGCGCTGGGCACCGGCGGCAGCGCCGCGCACCTGCTCGCGCTGGACTACGCGCTCAAGCCCGTGCTGTCCGCCCTCGGCGCACGCCACATCCTCGACACGGTCTACGCCGTCGACGCCCAGTTCACGCCGCACTCGCTGCACGGCCACGTCGCCCACGACGAGGTGGTGCAGCGCGTCGCGCGCGCGCTGGCCGACGGCCCCTTGCCCTTGCGCGCCGCCAGTCCGCTCGCGCTGGCCGCCTGAATTCCCCATCGAACCCGGGAACCGTCCATGAACGTCTCCAACTCCTTCTCCGCCGTCGCGTCGCGCCGCGGCTGGCTCGCACGCTTGCTGTCGCTGAGCCTGGCGTTCGCCGCGTTCGGCGCGCATGCCGAGCCGGCCAGGGAACTGCGCATCGGCTTCCAGAAGTCGGCCAGCCTGTTCGTGCTGCAGAAGGCGCAGGGCACGCTGGAAAAGCGCCTCGCGCCGCAGGGCGTGGTCGTCAAGTGGGTCGAGTTCCCGGCCGGCCCGCAGCTGCTGGAAGGCCTGAACGTCGGCGCGATTGACGTCGGCTTCGTCGGCGAGGCGCCCCCCATCTTCGCGCAGGCCGCCGGCGCGCGCTTCGTCTACGTCGGCAACGACCCGGCGTCGCCCACCACCGAGGCCGTGGTGGTGCCCAAGGACTCGCCGCTGAAGTCGGTGGCCGACCTGAAGGGCCGGCGCATCGCGCTGAACAAGGGCTCCAACGTGCACTACCTGCTCGTGAAGCTGCTGGAGAAGAACGGCCTGAAGTACTCCGACGTCACGCCGGTGTTCCTGCCGCCCGCCGACGCGCGCGCCGCGTTCGAGAAGGGCGCCGTCGACGCCTGGGCGATCTGGGATCCCTTCCTGGCCGCCGCCGAGCACCAGATCAACGCGCGCCAGCTGGCCGACGGCACGGGCGTGGTCAACAGCTACAGCTACTACCTCGCGCAGACCGACTTCGCGCAGGCCAACCCGTACGTGATCCGCGAGCTGTTCGCCAACACGCAGGAGGCCGCCAAGACCGTGCAGGCCGACATCCCGCGCGCCGCCGCGCTGATCGCGCCGCTGCAGGGCCTGGACGTGGCCGTCGTCGAGACCAGCCTGAAGCGCTACCGCTACGGCGTGGTGCCGCTGACCGCGGCCGTGGTTGCCGAGCAGCAGAAGGTGGCCGACACGTTCTACGACTTGAAGCTGATCCCCAAGCCCGTGCGCATCGCCGACGCGCTGCCCACCAAGGTCGGGGCCGCGATGGTCGCCGGCAAGTGACATGCACGCGTTCCTGAATCGTCGCCAGGCGCTCGCGCTTGCCGGCTCCGCGGCCGGCGCGGCGGCGTTGCCCGTGCGCGCCGGCACGCCGGAGCTGCGCATCGGCTACCAGAAGTCGTCCGTCAACCTGATGGTGGCGCGCGAGCGCAGGCTGCTCGAGGCGCGCCTGCCCGGCACGCCGCTCAAGTGGGTGGAGTTCCCCGCCGGCCCGCAGATCCTCGAGGCGCTGGCGGTCGACAGCCTGGACTTCGGCTTCACCGGCGACACCCCGCCCGTGTTCGCGCAGGCCGCGGGCAAGGACATCTGGTACGCCGGCCTCGAGCCGCCCAAGCCCACCAGCTCCGCCATCCTCGTGCCGGCCGATTCCCCCATCCGCACTCTGGCCGACCTGAAGGGCAGGCGCATCGGCTTCCAGAAGGGCTCCAGTGCCCACTTCCTGGTGGTGCGCGGCGTGGAGAAGGGCGGCCTGCAATGGTCGGACATCACGCCCGTGTACCTGACGCCGTCCGACGGCCGCGCGGCCTTCGAGCGCGGCGCGCTCGACGCCTGGGGCATCTGGGATCCGTACTACGCGGCCGCCGAGATCGACGGACGCGCGCGCGTGCTGTCCACCGGCGTCGGCCTCACCAGCAACAACAGCTACTACCTGGCCTCGCGCGCGCTCGCGCGGGACGCGCGCACGCTCAAGGCCCTGTTCGACTCGCTGAGCGAGGCCGATGCCTGGGTCAAGGGCAACCGCACCGAGACCGCGCACTTCCTGTCGGTGGCCAGCGGGCTGCCGCTGTCCACCACGATCCGCTTCATCGAGCGCCGCACCTCGGGCCCGATCACGCGGCTGAAGGAATCCGACATCGCCGACCAGCAGCGCGTGGCCGACGCGTTCTCGAAGCTCGGCCTCATTCCCAAGCCGATCCGCGTCGCCGACGCGGTACTGAAAGCCTGATCATGAAGATCCTCTGGTTCATTCCCACCCACGGCGACTCGCGCTACCTCGGCACCTCGAAGGGCGCGCGCCAGACCGACCTCGACTACTTCAAGCAGGTCGCCATCGCCGCCGACACGCTCGGCTACGAAGGCGTGCTGCTGCCCACGGGCCGCTCGTGCGAGGACTCGTGGATGGTCGCGGCCAGCCTGGTCGACGTCACCAGGCGCCTGAAGTTCCTGGTGGCGCTGCGCCCGGGCATCATCCAGCCGGTGCAGACCGCGCGCATGGCCGCCACGCTCGACCGGCTTTCGGGCGGCCGCGTGCTGGTGAACCTGGTCACCGGCGGCGACCCCGACGAGCTGGCCGGCGACGGCCTGCACCTGAGCCACGAGGAGCGCTACGAGGTCTCAACCGAGTTCGTCACGATCTGGCGCGAGGTGCTGGAGGCGAGCCACAAGAACGAGGCGATCGATTTCAACGGCAAGCACCTGAAGGTCAAGGGCGCCAAGGTGATCTACCCGCCGGTGACGCAGCCGTATCCGCCGCTGTTCTTCGGCGGCTCGTCGGGCCCGGCGCACGACCTCGCGGCCGCGCAGTGCGACACCTACCTGACGTGGGGCGAACCGCCGGCCGCGGTGGCCGGGAAGGTGCGCGACGTGGGCGGCCGCGCCGGGAGGCTGGGCCGCAAGCTGGAGTTCGGCATCCGTCTGCACGTGATCGTGCGCGAGACCGAGGAGGAGGCCTGGGCCGCCGCCGGCAAGCTGATCTCGCACCTGGACGACGACATCGTCGCCGCGGCGCAGAAGAAGTTCGCCTCGATGGACTCCGTGGGCCAGCGCCGCATGGCCGAGCTGCACGGCGGCAAGTTCGACAAGGCCAACCCGCGCGCCGGTCTCGAGGTGTCGCCCAACCTGTGGGCCGGCGTGGGCCTCGTGCGCGGCGGCGCCGGCACGGCGCTGGTGGGCAGCCCGCGGCAGGTGGCGGACCGCATCCAGGAGTACGCCGACCTCGGAATGAACTACTTCATCCTGTCCGGCTATCCGCACCTGGAGGAGGCCTACCGGTTCGCCGAGCTGGTGTTCCCGCTGCTGCCGCTGGCCACGCGCGAGAAACTCACGCGCGGCCCGACGCTCACCGGCCCGTTCGGCGAGATCGTGGCCAACGACATCCGCCCGAAGGCGGCCAACGACCTCGCTCGAAGCGCGAGCTGACCATGGCCTCGAACGCCGGACGCCTGCGCGGCGTCGCCCCGTGGATCGTTCCCTTGCTGGTCATCGCCGGCTGGGAGCTCGCGTCGCGCACGGGCTGGCTGTCCACGCGCATCCTGCCCGAGCCGTTTGCGGTGGCGCAGGCGGCCTGGAACCTGCTGAAGTCGGGCGAGCTGGTGCACGACGTGGCCATCAGCACCGGCCGAGCCGTGGCCGGACTGGCCATCGGCGGCGGCCTGGGCCTGGTGCTGGGCCTGCTCACCGGCACGTTCCGCACGGCCGAGACGCTGCTGGACACCACGCTGCAGATGGTGCGCAACGTGCCGCCGCTGGCGCTGATCCCGCTGGTCATCCTGTGGTTCGGCATCGACGAGTCGGCCAAGCTCTTCCTGGTGGCGATCGGCGTGTTCTTCCCGATCTACCTCAATACGTACCACGGCATCAAGTCCGTCGATGCCGGCCTGGTGGAGATGGCGCGCAGCTACGGCCTGAAGGGCTGGCCGCTGTACCGCGAGGTGATCCTGCCGGGCGCGTTGCCGTCCATCCTCGTCGGGCTGCGCTTCTCGCTGGGCCTGATGTGGGTGCTGCTGATCGTGGCCGAGACCATCTCCGCGCAATCGGGCATCGGCTACATGACCATGAACGCGCGCGAATTCCTGCAGACCGACGTGGTGCTCGTGGGCGTGCTGCTGTACGCGTTGCTGGGCAAGTTGGCCGACCTGGTCGCCCGCGGCCTGGAGCGTCGCTTCCTGCGCTGGAACCCCGCCTATGTCGGCCAGCCGGCCTGATGGAGAACGACCGCATGCAACGCGAATGGACCCTCCCGCCCACCATCGGACTCGGCCTGAGGCTAGCCGGACTGGGCAAGCGCTTCGGCGAACGCCAGGTGCTGCACGACATCACGCTGGACGTGAACCCGGGCGAGTTCGTCGCCATCGTCGGGCGCAGCGGCTGCGGCAAGAGCACCCTGCTGCGCCTGCTGGCCGGCCTGGAGGCGCCGACGGCGGGCACGCTGTCGCTGGGCGATGCCGCGCGCGACGACGTGCGCATCATGTTCCAGGAATCGCGCCTGCTGCCCTGGCGCACCGTGCTGCAGAACGTGCAGCTGGGCCTCGCCGACCGCGATGCGCCCGCCCGCGCGCGGGACGCGCTCGCGCAGGTGGGCCTGGCCGACCGCGCCGGCGACTGGCCCGCCGTGCTGTCGGGAGGCCAGCGGCAACGCGTGGCGCTCGCCCGCGCGCTCGTTCATCGTCCGCGGCTGCTGCTGCTGGACGAGCCGCTGGGTGCGCTGGACGCGCTCACGCGCATCGAGATGCAGCGCCTGATCGAGTCGGTGTGGCGCGAGCTGCGCTTCACCGCGGTGCTCGTCACGCACGACGTGGCGGAGGCCGTGGCCCTGGCCGACCGCGTGCTGCTGGTGGAGAGCGGCCGCGTCACGCTGGACGAACGCGTGGCGCTCGCACGGCCGCGCGCCCACGGATCGCCGGCGTTCGCGGAGCTGGAAGGGCGGGTGCTGGCGCGCGTGCTCGACGAGCCGCGCGAAGGCGTGCGCCTCGTCGCCTAAGCCACGGCCACGACCGGCGGGATGTGCTCCGTCTGCGCCACCTGCACGAACTGCGTGATCTGCGCGGCCTGCGCCACGAAGCGGTGCTGCGTCTCGGCGTGTGTCTCGATGCGGCCGAGGGTCTCGGGCGCCGTCGGGTGTTCCATGGACTGGCGCATCGACACCGGCTCGTAGGAATCGGCGCCCACGTGCAGCTCGTGCGTGCGGAAGTCCACCCGCGGGTCCTTCTGCGGGCCGTGGCCGTCCTCCACCAGTGTCTGCCGCTGCACGGTGGTCGTGCGCTCGACCGGCTGGTATTGCACGGTCTCCTTGGGCATCTCCTTCGTCCGGGTGAGGGTGGTGCGATGGTCGTCGCTGTCCTCGCGCCGGGTGTTCCCGGCGTTGTCCTCGCGCTCGTCGTCGTGCGTCGTGGAGGTCTGCGCCTGCTGGCCGGCGCTGACGCTGCCGACGGTGTTGGCCACCTGGGCGGAGAGCTGGGCGTATTCCGTCTGCAGGGCCTGGCGGTCGGCTTCCGACAGGGTGCCTGCGGCCGAGGCCATCACGATGCTGCGCATCATGTCGAGCGCGGCGGGCAGGCTGTTCATCGCGCCGGCGACGGCCACCGTCGACAGGCTTTTCATCGGGTCGGGCACCTCCGTCGCCTGCTGGCGCGACACGGCCAGCGCGGCCGCGTTGTTGGCGACGGCGGCCTCGTGATCGTTGGCCAGGCGCATCTGCTCGCGGAACGCCGTGCGCGCCGTGGCCTCCACCGCCGCCGACTTGGCGGTGTTGGTGGCCGCGTTGGAGAACGGCGTTGGAATGGGCGAACTGGGCGTCATCATGGCGGGGTCCTTCGCGCATGCGCCGCGAGGCCGCGACGCGCACGTTCCTGTTGCCCACGGTCCGCGGCGCGCGAAAGTGCCTGGCACAGGCGCGCGAGCGGCGACGTGGGGAAATGCGGGCGTGCCTCCCGTCTCTTCCAGTGATCGAACCATGGCGATTCGTGCCAGGCGGGGAGCGCGCTTGTTCGGCTAATCGACCAGCCGCGGCGGAACTTGAGGGCATGTTCGCGAAATAGTTGGCGGCCCCTGGCGGCGACGATGGATATGGAATTTCCTTCGTTGGCGACGGCCGGGCCGCGTCCTACGCTGGCTGAAATGAACTCGCAGCACACGCCATTCGATCGCGCCGCCGCGGCGCGCCCGCGACTCGTGATCGTGCCCGGCCTGCGCGGCAGCGGCCCGGGGCACTGGCAGAGCTGGCTGCACGGCCAGGTGGCCGGCTCGGTGCGCGTCGAGCAGGACGACTGGAGCGTGCCCGACCTCGATCGCTGGAGCGACCGCCTCCTGGACACCCTGGAGGCGCTGGGCCCCGGCCCGCACGTGATTGCCGCCCACAGCTTCGGCTGCCTGGCCACCGTGCGCGTGGTGCTGCGCCGGCCCGCGCTGGACGTGGCGCAGCTGCTGCTGGTGGCGCCCGCGGATCCCGGCCGCTTCCACGTGGCGCACGCGCTCCCGCAGGGCCTGCTCGGCCTGCCCAGCTGCGTGGTCGCCAGCGACACCGACCCCTGGATGTCAGCCACCCAGGCTCACGAATGGGCCACGCGCTGGGGCAGCGACTGGATCAACCTGGGCGACGCCGGCCACATCAACGTCGACTCCGGATTCGGCCCATTCCCGCTCGCGCGCGAATGGGCGTCCGGCGCGCTGAACCGGCTCGACCTTCGCCCCTGGCGCGCCGCAGCCTGATCGGCTGTTCCGGGGCGCGGCATGATGGACGCATGCGTGCGTTGGCCGTCCTCACCGAAGAGCTGGAATCCCGCCCCGGCGACGCCGATCGCGTGGACGCGCTCGCGCGCCACCTGCGTGCGGTGGGGCGTCACGCGGGCGTGCTCGCGGGCGAGTGGCTGGTGGCCGGCGCGCGGCTGCCGCGTCCTGCCCGGCTGACCCAGGCAACGCTCGCCGAGGCGGCCCGCGCGCTGGCGGCGGCGCAGGGCACGCCGCCCTGGCTGTTCGACGCGGGCCGCGACGCCGCCGTGGAGGCCGCCGAGGCGATCGCGCTGCTGCTGCCCTGGCCCGAGGCCGCGCCGACGCCCGCGAGCCGGCCCGCGCTCGCCGACTGGCTCGCGGACTGGACCGCGGCGGCGGCCCGGCCCGCGCCGGAACGCGCTGGCGCGATCGCGCAGGCCATCGCCCGCCTCGACGACGCCATCGCCCGCCGCTGGGCCGTGCGCGCCGCGTGCGGCCTGGCGCGGCCCATCGTCGATGCGTGGCAATGGCAGCGCGCCTGGGCCCGGGCCTTCGACGCCGATCCGCAGGAGGTGGCCTGGTGGTGGCATCGCCGGCGCGACATGCTGCGGCAGGCCGCGCCGGCGCCCGGCCTGCCGCGTCCGCGCGGCTTCGCGCCGCTGGACGAGGCGCACGACGGCCTGCACGCCGGCCTGCTGGCCGCCTGGCGGTCGGGCGAGCTGCACGCCGAGCCGCGCTGGCCCGGCGTGCGCGTGCACGTGGCGCGGCGGGGCGACGAGGTGGCCGTGTGGCAACGCAGCGGCCGGCTGCTCAACGATGCCGTTCCCGCCGACTGGCTGCAGCCCGGGCGGTGGCCCGAGGAGGGCGTCATCGAGGCGGTGCTGCTGGCCCGGCAGGGCGGGCGGGCCGCCGCACCGTCCCTGTCGTCACGCAAGGGCGCCGAGGCGGACACGTCGCTGCACCTGGCCCTGGTCGACTGGCACGGCGCGGCGGACGAGCCGCGCGCGCGCCGCGGCCGGCTCCTGGAGCGCTGGCCGCCTCCGGACGCCGCGCAGGCGCTGCCGCCCGTCTTCACGACGCCGCACCTGGCGCCGCCCGGCGCGGACGGCGCCGATCTCGCGCAGGCCGCCCGCGCCGCGCGCGACGCCGGCTGGAGCGGCCTCGTGCTGCGGCACGGCCGCTCGGGCGCGGCCTGGGCCGTCAGGGCCCCGATGCGCCGCGTGCGCGCCGTGCTGCAGTACGTGCCGGGCGATGCGCTCGCCGCGGGCACGGCGGCGGCGCTCGCGCTGGCCTTCGTCGACTGCGGCTTCGCGTTGTGGAACCGCGTCCCGGGGTCCGAGGAAGAGCAGCGCGCCGCGATGGCCGCGTCGCTGTCCGGCGAGTTCATCGCCGCGCCCGCCGGCGCCGAGGGCCTACGGCTGCTGCCGCTGGCGCGCCTGCCCATCGCGCTGCCGGACGACGAGCTGCAGCGCCTGCACGACTGGCTGCGCGCCCACGCCGGCTCGCGCTTCGGCGGCGTGCACGCCGTGGCGCCCGAGCAGGTGTTCGAGATCGGCTTCGTCGAGGCCCGTCCCAGCCGGCGCCACCGGATCGGCGCCACGCTGGCGGGCGCGCGGGTGCTGCGCTGGGTGCTCGACGTGCCGCCGGGCGCGGCGCAACTCGCCGACGACCTGTTTCGCGCGGACTGACTTTTTGGCCTAGAGTCGCCACTCGACCGGAAAACGCAGGGAGCTTCGCGTGGAGTCTGAGACCAGCCGCCGCATCTTCGATTCGCTCGAGTCGGGCGTGCTCTGGTTCGATGCCGAGCTGCGCATCGTCGACGCCAACCGCGCCGCGCGCGAGGTGCTGGGCATCGACGAGCGCGCGTTCGGCGCGCGCATCGACGACCTCGGCTGGCAGCAGTCCGACGAGCACGGGCAGCCGATGCCGCAGCACGAGCGGCCGGTCTGGCGCGCGATCAACGGCAACGGCGAGACGGCCTCGGGCATCGTCGTCGTGCAGACCCCGCGCGGCCAGCGCTGGCTGCGCGTGCGCGCCGTGCCGGTCGCCGACGTGGGCGAGGGCCGCGGCCGCGGCGCGGTCGTCTCCTTCACCGATACCACCCACGAACGCGACGCCGCGCGTTCGCTGCAGGAGAGCGAGCAGCTGTTCCGCATGTTCGGCGACCATTCGCTGGACCTGATGTGGATCGTCGACCCGCGCGCGCGGAAGCTGCTGTACATGAACTCGGCCTACGAGCGCATCTGGGGGCGGCCGGCGGCGCCGCTCTACGACGACCTGGCGCATTGGCTCGATGGCGTCGATCCGGCCGACCGGCAGCGCGTGGCCGACTCGGCCCTGCACGCCAACGCCGCCGGCATGTACCAGACCGAGTACCGCGTGAACCGCCCCGACGGCCGCCTCGTGTGGATCCGCGGCCGCGGCTTCCCGCTGTTCGACCCCGACGGCCGGATGCGCTACATGGCCGGCTTCGCCGAGGACATCACGCTTGAGCGCGCGCACCGCGACGCGCAGGAGCGCCTGGAGCGACTCGTGGCGACGGCGCCGGGCGCGGTGCATTCGTACTGCCAGGACGCGCACGGCCGCGGCCGATTCACGTTCGCGAGCCCGGCCATCCGCGACCTGGTTGGCGTCGACGCGGCCACGCTGGTGGAGCGCGGCATCGACCTGCTGGCCCTGGTGCACCCGGACGAGCGCGAGGCCGTGGCGCAATCGCTGCGCGCCTCCGCCGATCTCGGCAGCGCGTGGCTGGCCACCTTCCGCGTGCCGCACACGCCCGCGGGCGAGCGTTGCCTGGAGGCACACTCGATGCCGCTGCGCGAGCCCGACGGCGGCGTCGTGTGGCACGGCTTCCTGATCGACGTCACCGAGCGGCGCCGCGCCGAGCAGGAGATCCGCTCGCTCAACATCGAGCTGGAGCATCGCGTGGCCGATCGCACCTCGGAGCTGGAGGCCAAGCACCGGGAGATGGAGGCGTTCACCTACTCGGTGTCGCACGACCTGAAGGCGCCGCTGCGCGGCATCGACGGCTACAGCCGGCTGCTGGAGTCAGACCATGCGGGCAAGCTCGACGAGGAAGGCCGCTTCTTCGTGGCGATGATCCGCAAGGCCACCGCGCACATGGGCGACCTCATCGACGACCTGCTGGCCTACTCGCGCGTGGAGCGCGGCCGGCCCAAGCTGGGGCCGGTGGAGCCGGCGCCGGTGGTGGCGACGGTGGTCGACGGCGCCGTGGCCGAGGCGAGCGCCGGCGAGGTGACGCTGACCCGCTCCGTGGAGCCGGGCCTGGCCGTGGTGGGCGAGCGCGAGGGCCTGGTGCTGGCGCTGCGCAACCTGCTGGACAACGCGCTCAAGTTCACCGCCGGCCGCCCCAGGCGCGAGATCGAGGTCGGGGTGCGCCGCGCGGACGGCCACGCGCTGTTCTGGGTCCGCGACAACGGGCCGGGGTTCAACATGCGGTACCACGACCGCATCTTCGAGATCTTCCAGCGCCTGCACCGCGCCGAGGATTTCCCGGGCACCGGCGTGGGCCTGGCGATCGTGCGCAAGGCGGTCGAACGCATGCACGGGCGCGTGTGGGCCGAAAGCGCGGCGGGCCAGGGCGCCACGTTCTACATCGAGCTGCCCGCCGTCGAGCAAGCTCCGAACATGTGACTTGGTGCGCGGAATTCCCGTACCCCCCTCGAATGGGGGCGGGACAAATGCTGTATCAAAGCGGTTGCATTTCGCTATGCTGCGCGAATGGAAGACCGCCGGCCCATCCTGCTCGTCGAAGACAACCCGATGGATGTCGACCTGACGCAGCGCGCGTTCGCGAAGCGCCACATCGTCAACGTGCTCGAAGTGGCGCGCGACGGCGAGGAGGCGCTGGACTGGATGGCGCGCTGGGAATCGGGCCATCCGCTGCCGGTGGTGATCCTGCTCGATCTGAAGCTGCCGCGTGTCAGCGGCCTTGAGGTGCTGCGCCAGCTGAAGGCGCATCCCGAGTACTGCCGCATCCCGGTGGTGGTGCTCACCACCTCGCGCGAGGACACCGATGTCGCCGCGGCCTACGCGCTGGGCGCCAACTCCTACATCGTCAAGCCGGTGGAGTTCGAGAAGTTCATCGAAGTGGCGGCGCAGATCGATCTCTACTGGTGTGTCCTCAACCAGCAGTCCGTCTGAGATAGCTCTCATGAAGGTCCTGTACGTCGAAGACAACGAACAGGACGCCGACCTGACCTGCCGGCGCCTGGCCCGGCTCGCGCCCGACGTGATCCTGGCTACCGTGCACACGCTGGCCGACGCGCGCATGCGCCTGGCCGCCGAGGAACTGGCGGGCGGCCTGCCCGACGTGCTGCTGGTGGACGTGCGCCTGCCCGACGGCAACGGTCTCGAGCTTCTCGGCGAGGTGCGCGCGCGCGGCCTGCCCATCGCGGTGGCGATGCTCACCGGCTCGGGCGACGAGGCGCTGGTGGTGACGGCCCTGCGCAGCGGCGCCGATGACTACGTCGTCAAGGAGGGCTCGTACATCGACCGGCTGCCCGCCACGCTGGCCGGCGCCGTGAACTCGTTCCGCGCGGCCTCGGCGCGGCGCTCCACGCCCATCCGCGTGCTGTATGCCGAGCCCAGCGCCAGCGACGTCGACCTGCTGCAGCGCCACCTGGCCCGCTATGCGCCGCACGTGCAGGTGGAGGCCGTGCACACCGCGCTGGAGGCGCTCGCCCGCCTGCCGCCGGCGGTTGAAGCGGGCCCCGACGTGCTGCTGCTCGATTTCAAGCTGCCCGGCATGAACGCGCTGGACGTGGTGCGCGAGCTGCGCCACGAGCGCGGCTCGAGCCTGCCCATCATCGTGATCACGGGCCACGGTGACGAGAACAGCGCCGCGCAGACGCTCAAGCTGGGCGCCACCGATTACCTCGTCAAGCAGGAGGACCTGTTGCACCGGCTGCCGGTGGCCATCGAGAACGCGTGGTACCGGGCGCAGCTGGAGCGCGAACGCGCCGCCCTGCGCGAGAGCGAGGAGCGCTTCCGCCAGATGGCCGAATCGATCGGCGACGTGTTCTGGCTGGGCGACCTGCGCCGCCGCCACGCGCTGTACGTGAGCCCCGCCTTCGAGCGCATCTTCTGCATGCCCGTGGCGGCCGTCCATGCGGACGCGCGCATCTGGCTGGAACACGTGCACGAGGACGACCGCGTCGTCGTCCGCGCGCGGATGGACGCGCGCGATCCGGTGGACTTCGAGATCGACTTCCGCGTGTGCCCGCCGGGCCACGAGACCCGCTACGTGTCCATGCGCGTCTACGTCGTGCGCGACGGCTCGGGCCGTGACGTGCGCCGCGCCGGCGTGATCCAGGACGTCACCGAGCGCAAGGCGCAGGAGGCGCGCATCGAGCACCTCGCGTACCACGACTCGCTCACCGGACTGCCCAACCGCGCGATGCTGATGGATCGGCTGGGCCAGGCGCTGGGCCAGGCGCAGCGGCTCGACCAGCAGGTGGCGGTGCTGTTCATCGACCTCGACCGCTTCAAGATCGTCAACGACTCGCTGGGCCACGACGTGGGCGACCAGCTGCTGCAGGGGATCGCGCGCCGCCTGCGCGCCACGCTGCGCGACAACGACACCGTCGCGCGCGTGGGCGGCGACGAGTTCCAGGTGGTGGTGTGCAACGTGGCCGGCGCCACCGATGCCGCCCGCATCGCCGAGAAGCTGATGCGCACGCTCGGCGAGCCGTTCGTGCTGGAGGGCCAGGAGCTGCACGTCACCGCCAGCCTCGGCGTGAGCCTGTTCCCGCGCGACGGCGGCAGCGGCGAGCTGCTGCTGAAGTACGCCGACATCGCGCTGTACGAGGCCAAGGGCGAGGGCCGCAACGCCTATCGCTTCTTCAGCCCCGAGATGAACGCGCAGGCGCACGGCCGGCTGCGGCTGGAGAACGACCTGCGCCGCGCCGTGGAACGCCGGGAGCTGGAGCTGCACTACCAGCCGCAGCTCGACCTGGCCACCGGCGAGGTCTGCGCCGTCGAGGCGCTGGTGCGCTGGCGCCATCCGGTGCGCGGCCTGGTGCTGCCCAACGCGTTCATCCCCATGGCCGAGGAGACGGGCCTGGTGCTGGGGATCGGCGAATGGGTGCTCAACGAGGCCTGCCGCCAGGTGGCGCAGTGGCAGCGCGACGGACTGGCCGACAACCTGTCGCCGCTGCGCGTGGCCGTCAACATCTCGGCGCGCCAGCTGCAGCGTCCGGGGCTGGACGGCGCCGTGCGGCGCGCCCTGGCCGCGAGCGGCCTGGCGGCGTGCTGCCTCGAGCTGGAGATCACCGAGAGCAGCGTCATGCTCGATCCGCTGCACGCGCAGAGCGTGCTGCAGTCGCTGCGCGAGCTGGGCGTGCAGCTGTCCATCGACGACTTCGGCACCGGTTACTCGAGCCTGGCCTACCTGAAGCGGCTGCCGCTGGATCGCCTGAAGATCGACCGCTCGTTCATCGGCGGCATTCCCACCGACTCGGACGACGCCGCCATCGTAGAGACCATCATCGTGATGACCCACAAGCTGGGCCTGCGCGTGATCGCCGAGGGCGTGGAGACGCTGGAGCAGCGGCTGCAGCTGGTACGCCAGGGCTGCGACGAGATGCAGGGCTTCCTGCTGGCGCATCCGGTGCCGGCCGCCGAGTTGCCCGCGCTGTTGAAGACGCTGAAGGAGGCCGCCGCCGCGGCGCGGCTGATCGCGCCGCCGGCGGCCTGACTGGCCGCGTTCAGCGCGCCGTGTAGCCGCGCCCGTCCATGCACGCGAGCGTGGCGCGCTGGAAGATGCTGGCGTCGGACATGGCCCGGGGCTGCGTGGTGGCCCAGCGGTTGCAGTCCTGACGGTCGGCCTCGACCTGCTGCGCGCTCTGGCCGTTGCGTGGATAGAAGATCGGGTCGACCGCCGCGGGGGCGGTGGGCGCCGGCGCGGCCGGTGCCGGCGTCACGTAGACCGGCGCCGGCGGGTAATAGACCGGCGGGTTGACGTAGACGACGCCCGGGGCCGGATCGTAGTAGTACGGCGCGGTGGCCGCCAGGCCCAGGCCCAGCCCGAGGCCGACACCCCAGAACGGATCCCAGCCCCAGCCGCTGTAGTAGACGCGGCCGCCGCCATGCCAACCCCCACCGCCGTGCCAACCGCCACCGCCGCCATGCCAGCCGCCTCCGCCGCCTCCGCCGTGCCAGCCGCCCGGTGCCGCCTGCGCGGCGCCGCCGAGGGCCAGCGCCAGGGCGCCAGCGGCGATGGCCAGCGAGCGCCGAAGCGTCGTGGCCGGGGTGGATTGGGTGGCGGCGGTGGTCATTTCAGGCTCCTTGCAGGGCGCGTGCTTGCGTCCGTTCGATTTTCTGCTTCCCGGATGCCATGTCGAGTACGCGAACACGTCTTTACCTGGCCCGGCAAGGATCAGACCCGTGGCGCGGCCGTTGGTTCCCGGCCGGCCACGGTGGAGCTGCGGGAAGCACCGCCGGGCGCCTTACTTCGGGCCTGCCTTGAGCAGGGCCACGGAGCGCTGTTCGTCCATCAGGTGGCGGCGGCCGTCGGGCGTGTCGGTGGCGCCCTGGCGGATCAGCGCGATGGTCTGCGCGGGCGTCAGCGTCGGGTCGAGCGCGATCAGCTTGGCGGCCAGGTTGACGACGTTGGGCGAGGCCATCGACGTGCCGGACAGCGGCAGGCGCGCGCCGCCGGGCACGAAGCTGTCGACGAGGTAGCCGTCGCTGTGCACCAGCACCGTGTCGCCGTGGCTGGTGAACGAGGTCTCGTCGCCGGCCTTGTTGACGGCGCCCACGGCGATCAGGTTGGGCAGGTGCAGCGAGGCGGGCACGTCTTCCAGGAAGCCGGCGTCGCTGTCGCTGTTGCCGGCGGCGGTGACGAACAGGGTGTCCGGGGCCGACTTGATGGCCTTCTCGATGGCTTCCTTCCACAGCGCGAACAGCGCGGCGGCCTTGGCCTTGCGGGCGGCCGGGTCGGCGCCGCCGCCGGTCTTCGAGAGCCAGGTCTCGAATTCGGCCACGTCGTCGCCCCAGCTCATGTTGACCACGCGCACGTGGCGGGTGCGGAAGTAGTCGCCCATCTGCTGGAAGTCGGCGCCCATCTTCTTGACCCAGGCCTCGGTGGGCTGGAACGGGAAGTCGGGAAGCTGGTCGTCGAAGCGCGCCACCACCAGGCGCGCCGCCGGGTTGCCGCGCACGGCGATGCCGGCGCAGTGCGTGCCGTGCACGTAGAAGCCGAGCACCTTGTCGAATTCCTGGCGGGCGTGCATCTCGGCCGGCGACATCGTGCGGTAGATCTTCTGCACGGCGAGGGCGTCGGGCGAGTCGATGCCGTTCTGCAGGTCCACGCGGCCGCGGATCTCCTGCTCGAAGCTCGGGTAGGCGGCCTTCTGCGCGGCGGTCAGCGTGTACGTCCAACGGGTGGACGGCGTACTGTCGTCGTTGAACGCGAGGCCGTGCGTGCCGCTCGCGGTGGGCCTGGGATCGTTGAACAGCTGCTTGGGGAACAGCGCCACGTCGATGCCGGAGTCCCAGATCGCCACGTTCACGGGCGTGAGCTTGTCGGCGGCCGTGAGGGTGACCTCGCGCGCCGACCAGATCTCCGGCACCGGCGTGTCGTTCTTCGCGATGTACTCGTGCAGCACGTCGGCGCGCGCGCCGTACAGCGGCATGGCGTACTTCAGCTCCACGCGCGTGCCCAGCAGCGTCCAGGCTTCGCCGGAATCGAGCGCGCCCGACTTGGCGACCGCCGGGTCGAGCTCCGTCGTCACGTCGGCCAGCGTGGCCGCGCGGCCCGCGATGCGCGAATAGCCGTAGGAGGCCTTGACGCCGTCCTTGACCACCGCCCAGGGCAGCGGCGCGATCGATTCGGCGTAGTGCTTCCTGAACGCCGACTCGAACGCCGGGCCGGACTCGCCGCCCGCGTCGATGGCCGCCTGCAGTCGCGCACGGGCGAGCAGGCCGGTGAGCGCCTGGGCCGCGGGCTTGGTCTGCAGCGCGCGCAGCTCGTCGACGGTCTTGAGGCCGCCGGCGTAGTCGCCGGCCAGCTCCTGGGCGTTCAGCTTCGCGCCGAGCAGCTCGGCCAGCGTGGACTTGTCGTCGATCTGGTAGCCGGCGAGCACGCCGTCGACGTCGTGGGAGACCTGGGCCGCGAACGCGTCGAAGGCCGCGGGGCCGGCCTCGACGAACTGGGTGGCCGTGCCCGTGATCCTGTAGCTGAAGCGCGGCAGGTCGGCCTGCTTCGTGATGACGATCTTGTCGCCCGCGGCGTGGGCGTGCCGCGGCGCACCGAACGAGAGCAGCAGGGCGCAGGCGAGCGTCGACAGGGCAAAGGTTCTGGTGATCATCGGGCGGAGTCCTGGTGGGTTGAATGGATGGTGCGCACGGACAGGCGCAGCGTCACTGTCGACTTGAACACGCGAGGGAGCCACCGGCGTGCGACGAAGCGCCGGACCCAGGGTACGAGCGGCGCTCAGGCGCCGGTCCAGAGCGGCGCCATCGCCCGCGCGAAGGCCGCCGAGATGCGTTCCACCTGCGCGTGGTGGTGGCGCCGCAGCGCCCAGCGCCCGGCCACCATCACGTCGCGCCACGGACGGCCGGGGCTGGAGAACACCAGCGCGTCCAGCCAGCGCGCGGGCGGCAGGCCCAGCAGGCTGGCGTCGTCGGGATCGATCACCAGCAGGTCGGCGCGGGCGCCGGCCTCGAGGCCCCAGCGCGCGTGCCCGGACGCGCGTCCCCCGCCCGCGCGGGCGCGCTCGAACAGGCTCGCGGCGGTGTCGGGTTGCTGCCCAGGTTGCGCGCAGACGTTGCGGCGTTCCAGGCGCAGGCGCTGGCCATATTCCATCCAGCGCAGCTCCTCGCGCCAGCTGCGCGTGACGTTGCTGTCGGAGCCGATGGCGAGATCGACCCCGGCCGCCAGCCACGCCGGCAGGTCGGTGAAGCCGTCGCCGAGGTTGGCCTCGGTGCCGGGGCAGATGACGACGCCCGCGCCGCTGGCAGCGGTGGCGGCGATCTCGCCGGCGTCCACGTGCGTGGCGTGCACCAGTTGCCAGCGCGCATCGAGCCAGCCCTGCGACGCGAGCCAGGCGACGGGCGTCTGGCCGGTGGCAGCCACGCAGTCGCGCAGCTCGGCGCGCTGCTCGGACACGTGCACGTGGATCGGGCCGTCGAAGCCGTGCGCCAGCTCGCGCAGCTGCGCGATCGACTCGGGCGCGGCGGCGCGCAGCGAGTGGATCGCGAGGCCGGCGTTGAGCGGCACCGACGAGGCGCGGCCGGCGGCGGCGACGCGGGCGGCGAAGTCCTGGCTCAGGCGCCACACGTCCCGCGCGCCGGCGTGGAAGCGGTACTGGTCGGGGCGCAGCGCCGGCGCGCCAAAGCCCGCGCGCTCGTACAGCACGGGCAGCAGCGTGAGGCCGATGCCGGCGTCGGCGGCGGCGTCGGCCAGCGCCATGGACAGCGCCAACGGATCGTCGTAGGGCGTGCCGTCGGCCCGATGCTGCAGATAGTGGAACTCGCACACCTGCGTGTAGCCGCCGCGCAGCAGCTCCACGTACAGGTGCGCGGCGATCGCGCGCAGGCTCTCGGGCGTGACGGCGTTGGCGACCTGGTACATGCGATCGCGCCAGCTCCAGAAGTCGTCGTCCGCGCCGTCGCGGCGTTCCGCGAGTCCGGCGAACGCACGCTGGAACGCGTGGCTGTGCGCATCGACGAGGCCCGGCAGCACCGGGCCGGCGAGGCGCTCGGCGTCGTCGGGCGCGGGTACGCCGGCGGCGATGCGGGACCAGTGGCCGTCGGCGCCCACCTCCAGCACCACGTCGCGCTGCCAGCCGCCGGCGATCCACGCTGCCGGCGCCCAATACCGCGTGGCCACGCTCATCGCGGCGTCCAGTCGCGCATCGTGCGCAGCAGCTCGCGCAGCAGCGGGGTCACTTCCGCCACTTTGTCGGCTCGGAGCGCGTACGGCGGCGTCTCGTCCATGTAGCAGTCCCAGGTCATCTCCAGCTGCACCGCGTGGATGGCGTCGTCGGGGCGGCCATAGTGGCGCGTGATGTAGCCGCCCTTGAAGCGGCCGTCGACCACGTGCGAATAGCGGTCCTGCGACGAGAGCACGCCCGCCAGACGCTCGCGCAGCGACGGCGCGCAACTGGCGCCGTCGACGGTGCCGAGGTTGAGCGCGGGAAGCCGGCCCTCGAACAGCCACGGCAGCTCGCTCTTGATGCTGTGGCCGTCGAAGATGATCGCGTGGCCATGTTCGGCCTTGAGGCGCGCGAGTTCGGTGGCGATCGCGCCGTGGTACGGCTGCCACCACTGCGCGATGCGCTGGTGGATCTCGGGCTCGGTCGGCGCGCCGCCGTCGACGTAGATCGGGTCGCCGGTGAAGAAGCGCGTGGGGCACAGCTCGGTGTTGTTCGCGCCGGGGTACATCGGCGCGTTGTCGGACGGCCGGTTCAGGTCGATGACGAAGCGCGAGGCGCGCGGCTGCAGCACGCTGGCACCCAGCTCCCGCGCGAACGCGTAGAGGTGGTGCAGGTGCCAGTCGGTGTCCTCCACGGCCAGCGCGCGCGCCTGGTAGCGCGAGCGCAGTTCGTCGGGGATCAGCTCCCCGCAGTGCGGCAGGCTCACCAGCAGCGGCGTGGTGCCCGGGGTGAGGTGGAACGACGGGTGGTCGGCGATCATGGGGCGGGATCCTTGGGGTCGACACGGGACGAGCGACGGGCCGCCCCTAGCCGGCCCATGCTCCCCTCGGGGGATGGAGCGCCGTACTCGGCGCGGGAGGGGTCGACATTCCAGCGACGACGGTGCCGCGGCAGGCCGGATGGCCGAACCAGTAGGCCAGCTCGCGCGGGTGCTCCAGCGACCACAGCGCGAAGTCGGCGCGCCGGCCCGCCGCGAGCGTGCCGCGGTCGGCCAGCCCCAGCGCGCGGGCCGCGTGCACGGTGGCGCCGCGCACGGACTCCTCGGGCGTGAGGCGGAAATCGACGCAGGCGAGGTGGATCATCAGCGGCAGCGACAGCGTGGGCGAGGTGCCGGGGTTGTGGTCGGTGGAGACGGCCATCGCCACGCCCGCCTCGCGCAGCGCGGCGACGGGCGGCAGCTTCGTTTCGCGCAGGAAGTGGAACGCGCCGGGCAGCAGCATCGCCACCGTGCCGGCCGCGCGCATCGCCGCGATGCCGGCGTCCGACAGGTATTCGAGGTGGTCGCACGACAGCGCACCGAAGCGCGCGGCGAGCTCGGCGCCGCCGGAATCGCTGAGCTGTTCGGCGTGCAGCTTCACCGGCAGGCCCAGCGACTTCGCGGCCTCGAACACGCGCTCGACCTGCGCCGTGCCGAACGCGATGCGCTCGCAGAACGCGTCGACCGCGTCGACCAGGCCCTGCTCGTGCCAGCGCGGCAGCCACTCGCACACGGCCGCGATGTAGTCGTCGGCGCGGCCTTCGAATTCGGGCGGCAGCGCGTGCGCGGCCAGGCTGGTGGTGCGCACGGTGACGCCGGTGTCGCCGAGGCGGCGCGCCACGCGCAGGCAGCGGGCCTCGTCCTCGAACGACAGGCCGTAGCCGGACTTGACCTCCACCGTGGTGACGCCGCCGTCGCGCAGGGTGCGCAGGCGCGCGGCGGCGCTGGCGAACAACGCGTCCTCGCCGGCCGCGCGCGTGGCCGCGACGGTGGAGCGGATGCCGCCGCCGGCGCGCGCGATCTCCTCATAGCTGGCGCCCTGCAGGCGCATCTCGAACTCGTGCGCGCGGTGGCCGCCGTAGACCAGGTGCGTGTGGGCGTCGACCAGGCCCGGCGTGAGCAGCGCGCCGCCGAGATCGTGTTCCTCGACCGCGCCGCTTCCCATCGCCGGCAGGTCGGCCTCGTCGCCGACCCACGCGATGCGCGCGTTCTCGGTGACGATCGCGCCACGCTCGATCAGGCCCCAGCCGCTCGCGCCGGCGAGCGTGACCACGCGCGCGTGACGCCACACGCGGCGCGCGGGCGCGGCGGCGAGGGCCTTCTCGGGCAGGCCGGGCGTGAAGGATTCGAGCAGGTCGGTCATCGCTTCGGAGGCAGCAGGCGAATCCAGTAACCCGGCAGAGTGTGTTCCTGCGCGGCGGGGTTGTCATGCGGCGGCGCCACCGACCACGCGCGCGACGCGTCGAAGGGCGATTCGCACCAGGCGAGCGACAGCGCGGGCATGGCCAGCGGCACTGCGCCGGCGCCGTGCAGCGCCAGCGCCTGCAGCGCGAAGAAGCCGAAGCCGGGCCCGTGGCCGGGCTCCGCCTCGTCGAGGAAGGTGGCGGGCGTGACGAGCGCGTCGGCGCGGCGGCTGCGCACCATCACGTTGAGGTCGCGGGTGGCGCCGTCCAGCAGCGTGCAATCGGGGGCGTCGGCGCCGTCGAAGCACAGTGGGGCGTCGCCGGGGCGCACGTCGCGCGGGCCTGCTGCGGCATCGCGGAAGTGGAGACGCACGCCGGCGCCCGAGACGGCGGCGAACCAGCGCGTGACGCCGGGGAAGGGCGAGAACGGGCCGTCGGCCTCGATGTCGGCCACGCTGATGCGCAACGTCCAGTCGTCGCCGGCGCCGGCCGGCAGGCACAGCAGCTCCCGGGTGACGCCGCCGCCGTTTCGCCACGGCTGCGGCGCCGCGTTGGCGGCGGGACGCAGGATCACGGCCGGAACTGGCTCTCGAGCGTGTAGCGCGATCCTGGATGCACCAGGCGCGCCAGCGTGACGGGCACGCCGCGGCTGACGGTGCCGCGCACCACGATCAGGCACGGGTCGGTGCGCTGGATGCCCAGCAGCTTGGCCTCCTGTGCCGTGGGCAGCGCCGACTCGATGGCCACGTGCGCCTCCCACAGCGGCGCCACGTCCAGCAGGTAGTGCGTGGGCGTGACCTGCGTGAAGTCGACGTCGAGGTAGCCGGGCGCGCAGGCCGGGTTCACGTAGCGATCCTCGCACTGCAGCGCGACGCCGTGCTCGTGGTGCACGATGAGCGTGTGGAACACCGTGTCGCCGGGCGCCAGGCCCAGGCGCTGCGCGAGCGCCGCCGGCGCGGCCTCGGCGCGTTTCAGGTGCACGGTGGCGTCGTGGCGGTGGCCGCGCTTGTGGATCTCTTCCTGGATGTCGTTGATGGTGAGCGTGGACGACACCCGGTTCAGCTGCGCCGCGAAGGTGCCCACGCCCTGCAGGCGTGTGATGAGGCCGGCGTCCTGCAGCTCGCGCAGCGCGCGGTGCACGGTCATGCGGCTGACGCCGAACTGCGCCACCAGCTCGGCCTCGGACGGCATCTGCGCGCCCGGCGCCCAGCGCCCGGCCTCCAGCGCGTCCTTCAGGTACTGCTTGACCCGGGCGTAGGGCGGCTGCGGCGCGGAGCGCGACGACGCGGCGCCGTTGGCCGGCGCGCCGCCCATGCCGGAGAAGAGCCCGTCGTGCGACGCACGCGGCGCGTTCGCGGAAGGATGGGCGGGCGGCGATCGGAGGCGTGAGCGGGCGGAGGACGGCATGCCGCGATCGTACTTGCACAAGGTTGTCTAGACAAGTAGAGTACGACCCGTATCGATGCTGGCCTCACTGTGCGAAGTTGTGCCTTTCGAGGGCTTCGATACACCTGTTTGGTGCGCATGGCATACCCTGTTCGCGGTATGCGAAGCGCGCCTCTTCCGCCGGAGAAGCGCCGTGAACGACCTGTCCCGAATCCCCGCCGCCCAGTCCCTGCCGCGCCCCGTGCGCGCGCCGCGCGGCACCGCCATCACCTGCCGCAACTGGCTGATCGAGGCGGCCTACCGCATGATCCAGAACAACCTCGATCCCGAGGTGGCCGAGAACCCGGACGCGCTGGTGGTCTACGGCGGCATCGGCAAGGCCGCGCGCAACTGGGAGTGCTTCGACGCGATCCTCGAAGCTTTGCGCAAGCTGAACGGCGACGAGACGCTGCTGGTGCAGTCGGGCAAGCCGGTGGGCGTGTTCCGCACGCACGCCGACGCGCCGCGCGTGCTGCTCGCCAACTCCAACCTGGTGCCGAAGTGGGCCACCTGGGAACACTTCAACGAGCTCGACCGCAAGGGCCTGATGATGTATGGCCAGATGACGGCCGGCTCGTGGATCTACATCGGCAGCCAGGGCATCGTGCAGGGCACCTACGAGACCTTCGTGGAGGCCGGCCGCCAGCACTTCGGCGGCAACATGGCGGGCCGCTGGATCCTCACCTCGGGCCTGGGCGGCATGGGCGGCGCGCAGCCGCTGGCCGCGAGCTTCGCGGGCGCCAGCTCGCTCACCATCGAGTGCCAGCAGAGCCGCATCGACTTCCGCCTGAAGACGCGCTACCTCGACGAGCAGGCGACATCGATCGACGACGCGCTGGAGCGCATGAAGCGCTACGCCGCCGAGGGCCGCGCGGTGTCCGTCGGCCTGCTGGGCAACGCGGCCGAGATCATGCCGGAGCTCGCGCGCCGCGCGGCTGCCGGCGGCGTGCGTCCCGACCTCGTCACCGACCAGACCTCGGCCCACGACCTCGTCAACGGCTACCTGCCGGCCGGCTGGAGCGTCGAGCAATGGCGCGCCGCGCAGGCCGACCACGCGCAGCACGCCGCGTTGCGCGACGCCGCCGCGAAGAGCGCCGCGAGGCACGTGCAGGCGATGCTCGAGTTCCAGCGGATGGGCATTCCCACCGTCGACTACGGCAACAACATCCGCCAGGTCGCATTCGACCAGGGCGTGGCCGACGCGTTCGATTTCCCCGGCTTCGTCCCGGCCTACGTGCGCCCGCTGTTCTGCCAGGGCAAGGGCCCGTTCCGCTGGGTGGCGCTGTCGGGCGATCCGGAAGACATCCGCAAGACCGACGCGAAGATGAAGGAGCTGTTCCCCGACGATGCCGGCCTGCACCGCTGGCTCGACATGGCCGGCCAGCGCATCGCGTTCCAGGGCCTGCCCGCGCGCATCTGCTGGATCGGCCTCGGCGACCGCGACCGCGCCGGACTGGCGTTCAACGAGATGGTGCGCAGCGGCGAGCTGAAGGCGCCCATCGTGATCGGCCGCGACCACCTCGACTCCGGCTCCGTGGCCTCGCCCAACCGCGAGACCGAAAGCATGCTGGACGGCTCCGACGCGGTGTCCGACTGGCCGCTGCTCAACGCGCTGCTGGCCACGGGCGGCGGCGCCACCTGGGTGTCGCTGCACCACGGCGGCGGCGTCGGCATGGGCTACTCGCAGCACTCGGGCATCGTCATCGTCTGCGACGGCACGAAGGAAGCCGACGCGCGCCTGAAGCGCGTGCTGTGGAACGACCCCGCCACCGGCGTGATGCGCCATGCGGACGCGGGCTACGACGATGCGCGCGAGGCCGCCAAGCGCCATGGCCTGAACCTGCCGATGATCAAGTAAACGACATGACGACGCTCCAACTCAATCCCGGCCACCTCACGCTCGAAGACCTGCAGGCGCTGCATGCAGGCGGCCTCACGCTGACGCTGAATCCATCCGCTCACGCGTCCATCGCGGCCAGCGCCGCGGTCGTGCAGGCCGCCGCGGCCGGCGACGCGCCGGTCTACGGCGTCAACACGGGCTTCGGCAAGCTGGCCAACAAGCGCATCAGCCCCGGCGAGCTCGAGGCGCTGCAGCGCAACCTGATCCGTTCGCACTCGGTGGGCGTGGGCGCGCCGCTGCAGCCGGCCGTGATGCGGCTGATGATGGCGTTGAAGGCGGCGTCGCTCGCGCGCGGCTACTCGGGCGTGCGCCAGGAGGTGGTCGACACGATCCTGGCCGTGCACAACGCCGGCCTCGTGCCGTACGTGCCGTCGCAGGGCTCGGTGGGCGCGTCGGGCGACCTCGCGCCGCTGTCGCACATGACGCTGGCACTGATGGGCGAGGGCGAGATGCTGGTCGACGGCGAACGCCGGCCTGCGCTCGCGGAGCTCGAGAAGGCCGGCATCGCGCCACTGACGCTGCAGGCCAAGGAAGGCCTGGCGCTGATCAACGGCACGCAGACCTCCACCGCGCTGGCGCTGCACGCGCTGATCACGTTCGAGCCGGTGCTGGAGTCGGCGCTGGTCATCGGCGCGCTGACCGTGGACGCCACGCGCGGCAGCGACGGCCCGTTCGACCCGCGCATCCACGCGCTGCGCGGCCAGCCGGGCCAGATCGATGTAGCCCGCTACTACCGCGCGCTGCTGGCCGGCAGCGAGATCCGCCAGTCGCACGTGGAAGGCGACGACCGCGTGCAGGATCCGTACTGCCTGCGCTGCCAGCCGCAGGTCGTCGGCGCCTGCCTCGACCAGCTGCGCCACGCCGCGCTGATCCTCGTGCGCGAGGCCAACGCGGTCACCGACAACCCGCTTGTCTTCGCCGAGGATGGCGTGCTCGTGTCCGGCGGCAACTTCCACGCTGAACCGGTGGCGCTTGCGGCTGACGCGATGGCGGTGGCCATCGCCGAGGTGGGCGCGATCGCCGAGCGGCGCATCGCCATGCTGATCGATGCCGGCGTGTCGCAGTTGCCGCCGTTCCTGTCGGCCGACGCCGGCCTGAACTCGGGCTTCATGATCGCGCACGTCACCGCGGCGGCGCTGGCCAGCGAGAACAAGTCGCTGGCTCATCCCGCCAGCGTCGACTCGCTGCCCACCTCGGCCAACCAGGAAGACCACGTGTCGATGGCCACGTTCGCGGCGCGCCGGCTGCAGGCGATGATCTCCAACGTGTCCGTGATCCTGGGCATCGAGTGGCTCGCGTCCGCACAGGGCGTGGAGTTCCTGCGGCCGCTGCGCAGCTCCGTTCCGCTGGAGCAGGCGCACGCGCTGCTGCGCGCCGAATGCGCCGCGATGCCCACCGATCGCTATCTCGCGCCGGACATCGAGCGCGCGACGGCGCTGGTCACCAAGGGCGCGCTGTCTTCGGTGTTCCGCAATATCGACGGGCTGCCGACGCTCTGGAAGGCGATCTGAAGGAACGCTGACCGCCGCGAGGCCGCGCCGGGAGGCCGCCGCGGCCTTGTTGTTGACAATGACGATTACGCGTGTAATCATGAGTCATCGTTTACGCATGTAATCAAGATGACCATCTCGGACGCGGAAGGCCAGGTGATGGAGGTGCTGTGGCGCAGGAGCCCGCTCGGCACCGACGAGATCGCCAAGGCGCTGGAGGGCAAGCAGGACTGGCAGCTCGCCACCATCAAGACGCTCGTCAACCGGCTGCTCACCAAGGGCGCGATCAGTGCCGAGAGGGACGGCCGGCGCTACCTCTACACGCCGGTGCTGCAGCGCGACGCGTGGCTCAAGGAACAGAGCATGGGCCTCGTCGATCGCCTGTTCGACGGCCGGCTCGCGCCGCTGGTGGCGCACTTCTCCAGCCATCGCAAGCTGAAGAAGGCCGATCTCGAGGCGCTGCGCGCGCTGCTCAAGGAGCACGATCGTGATTGAGCACGCGCTACGAATGTTGCTGCTGCAGACGCTGGCACTGTCGGTCGCGACCTGCGTCGTCCGCCTGTTGCAGGCAAGCGTCCTGCGCCGGCTCGGCGCTGCCGCGAGCTACCTGGCCTGGTTGCTGGTGCCGGTGGCGATGCTGGCCACGGCCCTGCCGCATCCGGCGGGCGATGCGCTGGCCATCCACGTGGACGTCGGCGCCATCGCGCCGTCGTGGGCCGCGGCTGCGCCCGCGTCGATGGAGGCGGCTACCCCGGTGTGGGTCATCGTCGCGATGGCGGCCTGGGCTGCCGGCGCGGCGTTGCTCGCCCTCGTGCTGTGGCGCCGCCAGCACGGCTTCGAGGCGCTGGTGAAAGCGTCGTGTCTGCCCGCCGGCGCCGGGCCGGCCGTGCTGGGCGTCTGGCGACGCCGCATCGTGCTGCCGCGGGACTTCGACAGCGCCTTCGACGCCGAGGAACGCCGCCTGATGCTGCTGCACGAAGGCGTGCACCTGCGCCGCGCCGACAACGCGTGGAACCTGCTGGCCACCGCGCTGCTGGTGCTGCACTGGTTCAACCCGGTCGCGTGGTGGGCCTGGCGCGGCCTGCGCGCCGACCAGGAACTCGCCTGCGACGCGGAGGTGCTGCGGCACGAAGAGCCTGGCGCGCTGGCGATCTACGCGAACGCGCTGCTGAAGGTTCAGGGTGTCGCGCTGACACCCCCGCTCGCCACGTCGTGGCAATCCACCCATCCTCTCGTCGAAAGAATCCGCATGCTGCAACAACATCGAATCACCCCCGTGCGCCTGCGCGCCGGCGGTCGTTTGGCCGTGCTGGCGACCGTCCTTGCCGCGATCGGGGGCTACAGCGTCCGTTCGAGCGCGGACGCACCTGCGGCCAACGCAGTCTCGATCATGACGGCGCTCGAGATCAAGCGCGTCTACCCCGGCGGCAACAGCACGATATCGGCCAAGCTGCTGACCAGAGAAGGCCAGCGCGCCGTCGTCCGCTTCGATGCGCCGGAAGTCGTGCAGCACGTGCTCATGGCGCCTGTCGAGATCGCCCTGACCGTCAAGCGCCTGGACGCTGGCCAGCTGCAGATCGACACGACGCTGTCGCGCGGCAATCCGCTGCTGGTGCTGAGCTCTCCTCGCGTCATCACGATCGACGGCACGCCCGCGCGGATCGAGGTCATGTCCGGCGACGGCCGCGACGACTTGGTGCTGACCTTGGTGCCCAAGGTGCTCGAAGGATCGCCCGTGTTGACACCTGAGACCAACGACGTGCGAAAGAGCTGAGCGCTCAGCGCAGCGCGTCGGCGGCCGCGAGCCGCCCGACGAGCCGCCCGTTCCAGTTCCTCAGCTCGACGTCGCGCAAGGGCGCCACGAACGCGTGGTCCGCGTCGTCCAGCGCCAGCAGCGACTCGATCAGCGCGACAACCGCCACCTCGGCCGCGCGCGCGGTGTTGCCGTCGTCCATCTTCAGCGCGAGCCCCAGGCCGAGCTCGGGCAGCGCGGCGCAGTAGACGCCCTCGGCGCCCACCTTGCAGAACACGCGCTTGCCGAAGTGCGTCATCAGCCGGGTGTCCAGCCGCCCGGTGCCCGCCACCATCAGCGGCGCGGCGGCCACCGCCTCGCGCAGGCGGGCGGCCGCGCGGGCGCGATCGGGCGTCAGGCCCGCACCCGTGCCGAAGCGCGCGAACGCGTGGGCGAGCGCGCGCAGGGGGATGCCGTAGGTGGGGATGGAGCAGCCGTCGGTGGCGCGCGGCGCGTCGGCCAGGCGCACGCCGGTGGCCGACTCCAGCGACGCGCCGATCTCGCGCATCACCACGTGATCGGGCTCGACGTAGCCGCGCAGCAGGCCGCGCGCCTTGTCGGCGTCGCCGGCCATCAGCGCGCCCAGGCAGGCGAAGCCGGAGTGCTTGCCGGAACAGTTGTTGTGCAGCGGGCAGGGCGCCTCGCCGCGGGCCGCGAGCGTGCGCGCGGCGAGCTCGTTGGAGGGCCAGTGCGTGCCGCACTCGAGCACCGAGGCGCCGAGCCCGGCCTTGGCCAGCATGCTCGTGGCCGCGGCCACGTGCTCGGGCTGGCCGCCGTGCGAGGCGCAGGCCAGCGCCAGTTCCTCGTCGGAGAGCCCGAAGCGTTCGGCGGCGCCGGAGGCCACCAGCGGCAGTGCCTGCAGGCCCTTGACGGCGGACCGCGCGTAGACCGGGCGATCGATGTCGCCATCCTGGCGCAGCACCGTGCCGCCGGCATCGACGACCGCGAACGCGCCGCGATGGAAGGACTCGACGATGTCGCCGCGCCAGAGCTCGACGAGAACAGGTTGGGTCATTCTTCAGCACTCCTCACGGATGTGCCGATTCTCCCTCAGCGTTCGAGCCGGAACACCTGCACGATGCTGGCCAGCGCGCGCGCCTGTTCCTTCAGGCTCTCGGCGGCGGCGGCCGATTCCTCCACCAGCGCGGCGTTCTGCTGCGTCATCTGGTCGAGTTCCGACACGCTCACGTTGACCTGGCCGATGCCCGTCGCCTGCTCGGCGCTGGCGCGGGTGATCTCCTGGATGATGTCGCTGACGCGGTGCACGCCGGCGACGATGCCCTGCATCGTGCCGCCGGCCTCGGCCACCAGCTGGCCGCCCGCCTCGACGCGCTCCACCGACGCGCCGATGAGCGCCTTGATCTCGCGCGCGGCGTTGGCCGAGCGCTGCGCGAGCGAGCGCACCTCGCTGGCGACCACCGCGAAGCCGCGGCCCTGCTCGCCGGCGCGGGCGGCTTCCACCGCGGCGTTCAGCGCCAGGATGTTGGTCTGGAACGCGATGCCGTCGATCACGCCGATGATGTCGGTGATCTTGCGCGAGCTGGCGTTGATCTCGTCCATCGTGCTCACGACGCGCGAGACGACGCTGCCGCCGTCGGTGGCGCCGCTGGCCGCGGTGGTCGCGAGCTTGTTGGCCTCGGTGGCCGACTCCGAGGTCTGGCGCACCGTCTGCGTCAGCTGCTCCATGGTCGCGGCCGCCTGCTGCAGCGCGGACGCCGTCTGCTCGGTGCGGCTGGCCAGGCTGTTGTTGCCGATCGCGATCTCGCCCGAGGCGGTGGCGATGCTGTCGGTGGAGCGGCGGATCTGCGTGACCGTGCCGCGCAGCGATTCGATCATCGTCGCGAGGCCGGCCATCAGGCTGCCCGGCGTCGGACGGTGCAGCTGCACCGACAGGTCGCCGCGCGCCACGTCGTTCATGGCGGCCAGCGCCACGGCCGGCTCGCCGCCGATCTGGCGCAGCACGCTGCGGTAGATCGCGATGGCGATGGCGGCGATGGCCGCCAGCATCAGGGCCGCGGCGGCCAGGCCCTTGACCAGGACCGCCCAGACCTCGGCGTCGACGTCGTCCATGTACAGGCCCGAGCCGATCACCCAGTTCCAGGCCGGCACCGTGCCGACGTATTGCAGCTTGGCCACCGGCTCGGTCTTGCCGGGGCGCGGGAACTTCATCGCGATGAACGCGTTGCCGTCGGCGCTCTTCTTCGCGCCCTCGACCAGCACGGCGATGATGTCGACGCCGTTCGGGTCGATGACCTTGCCCAGCATGTTCTGGCCGATCCAGTCCGGCTTGAACGGATGCATCACGCCCACGCCGTCGTTGCGCCAGATGAAGAAGTAGTTCGCCTTGCCGTCGGGGCCGCCGAAGCGGGCGCCGCGCAGGGCGTCGGCGGCGGCCTTCTGCGCCGCCTCCACGGTCATCTCGCCCTTCTCGGCCTTCTGCTGGTAGGCCGCGGCGATGCTGCGCTGGGATTGAACGGCCATCACGAGTCCGGCCTTGCGGCCCTCGATGATCTGGTCGCGCAGCGTCCAGGCCGCGCCGATGGTCAGCAGCGCGATGCCGGCGATGGCGACGCCGGCGAGCAGGGCGATCCTGTTCTTGAACGTGAGGGATTCCTGGGGACGGACGGCGGACTGCATGGGGCTTTGGTGATCGGGAAGATGTGCGCACGCTCCGCCGAAATTCCGCCGGAGGCCATCCGCACTGTAGAAGCGAAGCCGCCGTCACTATGGCCGGATAAGCCGGCCCATTGCCCGACAGTTTGCCGAAAGCTTGCTCAGGGCGTGCCGTTGCGCCCGTGCTGCAGGAAGCCGGGGCGCGTGGCGAGCCGGTCGTAGTAGGCGCGTACATGCGGCAATTCCGGCCGCTCGATGGGCGTCATGAACCAGCGGTTCACCGACAGCCCGAGCCCGATGTCGGCCAGCGTGAACACGCGGCCCGTGGCGAAGTCCCCGGCCTGTTCCAGCTGGCGCTCGAGGATGGCCATGTGCCGGTTCCATGTCGCCGCGCTGGCTGCGAGCGCCTGGGCGTCCTGGTGCGCCGGGCTTTGGCGCACGAGCCCCATGAACGCGTAGCGCCACGCGTTGTTGAGATCGCCGCCCTGCCAGTCCATCCATTGCTCCACGCGGGCGCGGGCGAGCGGCTCGCGCGGCAGCAGGTCGTCGCGGCCCTGCTTGCCGGCGAGGTAGCGGCAGATGGTGTTCGACTCCCACAGCACCGCGTCGCCGTCCACGATCACCGGCACCATCGCGTTGGGATTCAGCGCCAGGAACTCCGGCGCTTTCGTGTCCCGGTAGCCGGCGCCCCAGGGCTCGAGCGCGTACGGCAACGCGAGCTCCTCGCACAGCCACAGCACCTTGCGCACGTTGATCGAGATGGGCTTGCCCAGGATCCTCAGCATCGCGTTCCCCTCGTTTGCATCGCGCCCGATTCTAGAATCGAGGCATGCCGCTGTCCGCCCTCGCGATGGTGATCGTCGCCGCCCTGCTGCACGCGTTCTGGAACATCGTCGCGAAGAAGACCGGCGGCAACAGGCACTTCGTACTGATGGGCGGGCTGCTGCTCGCCGTCTTCTGGGCGCCCGCCGGGCTGTGGCTGGGCTGGCAGGAGGTGCCGCACTGGGGCTGGATGCAGTGGGCCTTCGTGAGCCTCAGCGGCTTCGCGCACCTGGCCTACTTCAAGGTGCTGCTCAAGGGCTACCGCGTCTGCGACCTCACGGTGGTCTATCCGGTGGCGCGGGGCACCGGGCCGCTGGTGAGCTCGCTGCTGGCCGTGGCGGTGATGGGCGAGGCGTTGACGCTGCGCGGCGCGCTCGGCGTGCTGTGCGTGTGCGGTGGCGTGTTCATCATCGCCGGCGGCCCCGCGCTGCTGCGCGTGGCGCACGATCCCGCGCGGCGCGCCCGCGTGCACGCGGGCCTGCGCTGGGGCGCGGCCACCGGCCTGCTGATCGCGGTCTACACGGTGCTGGACGGGTACTCGGTGAAGAAGCTGCTGATCGGCCCGATCCTCGTCGACTACTTCGGCAACCTCGTGCGCCTGCCGTTCATGCTGCCTACGCTGCTGCGCGACCCCAGCGGCTTCGCCGACGCGTGGCAACGCTACAAGTGGCACGCGGCCATCCTCGGCCTGGTGAGCCCGCTGGCCTACATCCTGGTGCTGTACGCGGTGCAGGTGGCGCCGGTGTCGCACGTGGCGCCGGCGCGCGAGATCTCGATGCTGTTCGCGGCACTGATCGGCGGCAGGCTGCTGGACGAGGGCGACCGTGGCTCGCGCATCCTGGGCGCGCTGCTGATGGCCGTCGGCGTGGCGTTGCTAGCCTTGTGAGCGCGGCGCCTGCCGCGGCAGCGTGATCGTGGCAGTGGTGCCGGCGCCCGGCGGCGAGGCGATCTCGATGCGGCCGCCGAGGATGCCGTTGACCATGTTGCGCGAGATCGTCAGGCCCAGGCCGCTGCCGCCCTGCGCGAGCCGCGTCGTGAAGAAGGGGGCGAACACCTGCGGCAGGTCGGCCGGCGGGATGCCGATGCCGTCGTCGTTCACGGTGATTCGCACGGCGTCGTGGCCGGAGGGCCACACGCGAACCGAGATCGTGCCCCCGCCGCTGGGCACGAAGCCGTGCACGATGGCGTTTTCCACCAGCTGGTTGAGCACCTGGCCGATGGTGCCGGGATAGCTGTCGATGATCAGGTCCGGCTCGCCGGTGACGATGATCTCGACCGGGTCGTGGCGATGGGCAAGGCGGGTCAGGTCGCAGATCTCGCGCACGCTTGCCAGCAGGTCGAAGGTGCGGCGCTGGTCGCTCGTCTGGTCGACGGCGAGCTGCTGCAGTCCGTCGATGACGTGGCGGGCCTGTTCCAGCGACTGCCGCAGCTGCTTGTGGCTTTCGTCGAGCGCGCCGACGCAGGCCGCGACCTGGGTGCGCCGGCGCGACCCGTCGTCGCCCGGAGCGGCATGCAGGCGCCCCAGCGACTCCACCTGCGCGGGCAGTGTCATCGCCACCATGTCGGCGTTGGAGAGCGCGGCCGAGATCTCGACGGCCACGCCCTTGACCAGCGAGCCCAGGCCCGCCAGCTTGCCGGCGCGCACCAGCTCGTGCTGGGCCATCGACAGCTGATGCAACGCCGTGGACAGCTCCGCGTTGCGCTGCTCGACCTCCTGCGTGCGACGCAGCACGCGCTGCTCCAGGTTCAGGTTCAGCTCGCCCAGCTGGTTCTCGCGGTCGCGCAGCAGGTGCTGGGCTTCGATGAGCTGGTCGCGATCGCGCAGCTGCAGGGTCTGGCGTACCGCGGCCAGCAGGATCACGACCACCGCCGCGGCCTCGCAGGTGAAGCGGCCCGACGGCGACAGCTTGGCGACGGAATCCTGCAAGGTCACCGCGAAGGTGACGCCCACCACGACGACCAGCGGCAGCACGCGCAGCGCGCCCTCGTAGAAGCGGTCGATGCGCGGGTTGACCGCCGTCTCCACGCGCCAGCAGGTCACGGCCAGGCCGCCCAGCAGCGTGCACACCGAGAACAGCGCGTTCACGACGCCGCCGTCGGCGAGCTCGTGCCGCAGCGTCAGCGCGTTCCATTCCATCCACAGTCCGCCGTGCGCGGCCAGCATCGCGGTGAGCACCCAGACGCTCCAGCCGCGGCCCACGCGCAGCAGCGCGATCAGCATGACGCCCACGCAGGAGCCGGCCAGCAGCAGCGTGGGATAGGCCACCATCACGCCGAGCGCGAGCGTGCTCATGGCGCCGCGCGCGGGCAGGTAGACCACCAGCGCCAGCGCCACGACGGCGATCGCCAGCGACAGGGTGTCGAGCACCGCGGCCAGGCGCTGCGACTCGCTGACGCGGCCGCGCAGGTAGCCCATCATGCCCAGCGCGCAGCAGGGCGCCATCATCATGAAGAACGGGTCGGACGGCGCCGGGAACGGCTGCCAGGCCAGGAAGATCTGCAGGTCCCACAGCACCTGGCCGAGGGCGTACGAAGAGAAGCCGAACGCGAACCAGCGGCGTGCCGCGACTTCCGCGGCCAGGCCCTTCTGGCGCGCGTCGCGCACGCCGATCCAGGTGAGCCAGGCCGCGCCGATGTCGGCGACCGTCCAGTACAGGTTGTCGAACAGGCGCAGCCACGGCGGCGCGACGCCCAGGTGCGCGCCGGAGATCGCCAGCGCGATGGTGGCGAGCACGATGGCGCCGGTCACCTCGAACACGGCGGCGGCGCCGACGGGCAGGCCCAGGCGCGACGGCCGCGCGGTGTCGGCGAGCAGGGCCTCGAGCAGCGGCGCGCCCTGGGCGTGGTCGTCGTCGTCGAAGTCGCGCGCCGTGGCGTGGGAATGCGCGTTCGCGGCGGAGGTTGCGATGGGGGTGGACTGAGTCGACGCGGGGGCGACCATGGTGTGCGGGCGTGTCGCCGGGGAGGGGCCGGCGGGGATGGTCTGCGACGCGTCCGAGGCTACCTCAACACGCCGCTCCTGCCGAGGCGGTGATGTGCGCTTGTGAGCAAAAATGCCTGTCATGAACCTTGCCGAACCCGCAGACGCCGCTACGCTGGCCGGCGTCGACTTCTCCAGTGCGCCGCGCCGCGGCAAGCCCATCGTCTGGGCCTGGGGCCGCCGGCAGCGGCCGGGCCTCGTGCGGCTGGAGCGCTTCGAGGAGAACGTGTCGCTGGCCGACTTCGCCCAGGCGCTGGCGCGGCCCGGGCCGTGGCTGGCCGCGTTCGACCTGCCGTTCGGCCTGCCGCGCGAGCTCGTGCGGACGCTGGCGTGGCCCGACGACTGGGCCGCGTGCATGACGCACTACGCGGGCCTGTCGCGCGAGGCGATCGCCGCCGCGTTCGCCGCGTTTTGCGACGCGCGGCCCGAAGGGTCCAAGTTCGCGCACCGCGCCTGCGACGGCCCGGCCGGCAGCAGCCCGTCGATGAAGTGGGTCAACCCGCCGGTGGCCTTCATGCTGCACGCCGGCGTGCCCGCGCTGCGCGCCGCCGGCGTCCACCTGCCGGGCCTGGCCGACGGCGACCCGACGCGGGTGGCGCTGGAAGGCTATCCCGGCATGGTGGCCCGCGCGCTGATCGGGTGGCGCTCGTACAAGAGCGACACCAAGGCGCAGCAGACCGCCGATCGCCTCATCGCGCGCAAGGATCTCGTCGACGCGCTGGAGCAGGGCCGCTGGCGCGGCCTGCGGCTGAAGCTCACGCACGCGCAGCGCGACGAGCTGGTGGCCGATCCGCAGGGCGACAAGCTGGATGCCGCGTTGTGCCTGCTGCTGGCGGCCTGGGCCGACGCGCAGCCGGACCACGGCATGCCGCCGGACGTCGATGCGCTGGAAGGCTGGATCGTGGCCGCCGACGGCCATGGCGCGAGCGTGCCCGTACCCGCGCCCGCGAAGGCGTCACGCGCACCCGCGCGCCAGCGGGCCTAGAGCTCGACGGGCTCGAGGCCGCGCGACTTCCCGCGCGAGACGTCGATCGCCGCATCGATGGCGTCGGTCAGGTCCACCAGGTCGTAGGGCTTGACCAGGTAGCGGAAGTAACCGAGCTCCAGGCCCGACGACACCGTGTTGGGCATCGCCGCCGCGCTCACCGCGATGACGGGAATGCCGGCGGTGGCGGGATCCTCGCGCAGGATGCGCATCGCCTCGCGGCCGCTCATCACCGGCATGTTGTTGTCCATCAGGATCACGTCGGGGCTGTGGCTGCGCGCCATGTCCACTCCTGCTTGGCCATCCGCGGCAGTCAACACGAGGCAGTCTGAGCGCAGCGACAGCGCCTCGGTGAGCAGGGCCAGGTTGGCGCGGTTGTCGTCGACGCACAGGATGGTGGCCACCGGAGGCTCGCCGCCCATCAGCTCGGTGGCCGTTGGCAGGCGCGGCTCGACGCGCGCCAGGTCCACCTTCACGGGCTCGGCGCTGCGCAGGTCGATCCAGAACGTGCTGCCGGTGCCCGGGGTGCTGTGCACGCCGATCGTGCCGCCCATCAGCTCCACCAGCCGCTTCGTGAGCACCAGGCCGATGCCGCTGCCCTCGATCGTCGCGTCGCGCCCGAGCCGGTTGAACGGCTGGAACAGCGAGCGCAGCTGCTCGGGCGTCAGGCCGGCGCCGGTGTCCTGGATCGCCACGCGGATCCGGCCCTCGTCGCCGGGCGTGCATTCGACGATCACCGCACCATGCTCGCGGTTGTATTTCACCGCGTTCGACAGCAGGTTCAGCAGCACCTGCTTCAGGCGCGTGCGGTCGGCGGTGACGTTGAGGCTCGTCTGCGGGAACACGAGGCGGATGCCGCGCTGCGCCGACGCGGTGCGCGTGAGGGCGTGGCACTCCTCGAGCACCTCGCGCAGGTCCACCGGCTCGAGGCTGATCGACACCTTGCCCGCCTCGATCTGGGCCAGGTTGAGGATCTCGTTGATCAGCGTGAGCAGGTGGTTGCCGGCGTCGACGATGTGCTTGACGAAGCCGCGCTGGCGCTCCGGCATCGCGCTCTCGCCGTCGGCGTGCTCCAGCAGCTGGCCGAAGCCGATGATGGCGTTGAGCGGCGTGCGCAGCTCGTGGCTCATGTTGGACAGGAATTCCGACTTGGCCCGGTTGGCGTTCTCGGCCTCGCGCGTGGCCGCCTGCAGGTCGTGGTTGGACTCCTCCAGCTGCGCGGTGCGTTCGAGCACGCGGTGCTCCAGCTCCTCGTTCAGGCGCATCACTTCGGACTGCGCGCGGCGCAGGTCAGCGACGTCGCGATCACCGTCCGCCGCCGCGGCCTCGCGGGCCGCCTCGCGGCGTTCGACCTCCGCCAGCAGTCCGTTGAACGCGTCGGCCAGGTCGCCCACCTCGTCGTCGGACCGCTTGATGGCGCGCCGCATCGGCACGCCTTGCCGCATCGCGTCGCGCGCGATGCCGGCCATGGCCGCGAGCGGACGCGTGACGGCCGCGTGCAACCAGGCGGAGACGGCCCAGGCCGCGATGCCGGCCGCGGCGAGCAGGGCCAGCGCCAGCGCGCCGTAGCGGACCGCGCGTTCATCGAAAAGGGCATCGAGACCCCTGGCCGTGACCAGCGCCAGAGTCAGTGCGGCAAGCATGCAACCGAAGACCGCGAGGCGCAGCCTGATGGCAAGTGAACGGCGTTGCGGGGCGACGGGCATGGGCCTTTCCGGTGCGCGGGGACTTCCCACGGTCCAGTAAAAGCGGGCAGGCGGCATACCCGGGCGGGGCATTCCAACATGGTGTTACGCGTGCATGAGAACTTCGTCACGCTCCCTGCGGCTGACCACGCCGCGCGGCGACGGCGAGTCAGCGCACCGACACCCAGCGGACAGGAATCGTGTCGTCCGGCAGCATGACGACGTGCACATCTTTCTGCATCACCCAGCTGAGGGTGCGCCGATACAGCGGCACGTAGGCGACGTCGTCGACGGCCAGCTTGAGCGCGGTCGACACGAGCGTGCGGCGCCGGGCCGGGTCGGGCTCGGCGCGCACCGCGTCGATCAGCGCGTCCAGCCGCGCGTTCGAGTAGCGGCCGCCGTTGAAGGTGCCGCCGCCGTCGCGGTCCCAGGTGTGCAGCAACCCGTTCAGACTCTGCCAGGCATCCTCGGTGCTGCCGGTGAAGCCGAATTCGGCCAGGCTCACCTTGCCCTGCGTGATCATGGGGAAGAACTGCGTGCTGGGCGATGTGTGCAGGGCGGTGCGGATGCCCACCTGCGTGAGCATGGCGGCGATCGCCTGGCACACGTGCTCGCGCAGCGCGACGTTGACGCAGTCCAGCGTCAGGTCGAAGCCGTCGGGGTAGCCGGCCTCGCGCAGCAGGTCGCGCGCGCGCACCGGGTCGAAGCGCGGGCGCGTGCTGTCGGCCGGGTCGGGCTTGCCGAACTCCGGCGCGAGCAGTTCGGCCGTGGGCCTGGCCAGGCCCTTGAGCACCTTCTGGATGATCAGGTCGATGTTGACGGCCTGGTACACGGCGCGCCGCACGCGCAGGTCGCGGAACGGATTGCGCGGCTTGCCGTCGGGGCCGGGCGCCACGCCCGGCAGCGCGGCGCTGGCCTGGTCCAGCGCCAGGTATTCGGTGGAGATGTCGCCCACCTGCGCGACCGCGAGGTCGGGGTCGTGGCGCAGCTGCTCCACGTCCTGGTACGGCGGATCCAGCACCACGTCGATCTCGCGCGAATGCAGCGCCGCCAGCCGCGTGGCGTCGGAGCGGATGGTGACGAAGCTGACCTCGTCGATGTTGCCGTTGTCCGCGTTGCGCCGGTTCCACCATTGCGGGAACGCCTTCAGCGTGGTGCGCACGTCGGGCTCGTAGCGTTCGAGCCGATAGGCGCCGGTGCCGTTGGCGTTGCGCACCGCCCAGGTCTCCTGGCGCGCGTTGAAGTCCTGCGCGCGCTCCACGTGGTGCGCCTGCGCCCAGCGCTTGCTCATCATCGCCACCAGCACCAGCTTCTGCGGCAGCACGGCGTCGGGGGCGGCGAGCTGGATGTCGATGGTGAGCGGATCCACCATGCGCACGTTCTTCACGCCCTTGAGCACGAACTGGCGCTGCGACGGCGGCGCCAGCGCGCGCTCGAACGAGAACACCGCGTCATCGGCGGTGAACAGGCTCCCGTCGTGGAAGTGCACGTCGGGACGCAGCTTGAAGCGCCACGTGAGCGGGTCGGTCTGCGACCACGACGTGGCCAGCACCGGCACGAGGCCGTAGTTCTGGTCGCGGCCGACCAGCGATTCGTAGATCTGGAAGACCACCCGCGTGTGGTACTGCAGCGCGAGGCTGTGCGGGTCCATCGTCTGCGGATCGAACGCGGTGGCGATGCGCAGCGGCGCGGCCGCGGCGAGCGAGGTCGCGAACGCGAGCACCGCGCTTGCCACAACCATCCCCAGCCTGCGCAGCAGCGTCATCACTAGCCTTGGCCTTTCGGAAACCCGCCGCGAGTATGCGCCCGCGCTCGCGACGGGCGGGGCTCATTTGCGCATCAGGGTGCTCTTGCCGAACAGGCTCTCGATCAGGTCGACGGCCAGCACGGCGGTCTGGTTGCGCACGTCCAGCGCCGGGTTCAGCTCCATCACGTCCAGCGAGGCCAGGCGGCCCGTGTCGGCGATCATCTCCATGCACAGCTGCGCCTCGCGGTACGTGGGCCCGCCGGGGATGACGGTGCCGACGCCGGGGGCGATCTGCGGGTCGAGGAAGTCGACGTCGAAGCTCACGTGCAGGTGGGTGTTGTCGTCGAGCGTGGCGAGCGCCAGCTCCATCGTGTGGCGCATGCCCATCTCGTCGATGTAGCGCATGTCGAACACCTCGAGGCCCATCTCGTGCACGAACTTCTTCTCGCCCGCGTCGACGCTGCGGATGCCGATCTGGCGGATCCACTTCGGGTTGATCGCCGGCACCTGGCCGCCGATCTCGATCAGCTCCTTCGGGCCGTGGCCGCACAGGCAGGCCACGGGCATGCCGTGGATGTTGCCGCTGGGCGTGAGCACGTGAGTGTTGAAGTCGGCGTGCGCGTCGAGCCACAGGATGCGCAGCTTCTTGCCGGTCTCGCGGCAGTGGCGCGCCACGGCGCTGATGGAGCCGATGCCCAGGCAGTGGTCGCCGCCCAGCAGGATGGGCAGGTGGCCCAGCCCCAGCTCGGCATGCACGGCGTCGTGGACGGCGTTGTTCCAGGCGGCCACTTCGGCCAGATGCCGGAAGCCCTCCACCGGCGGCTGCCACGGGTTGGCCGGGCCCTGCAGGTTGCCGCGGTCGAACACCTGGATGCCGTGGGCCTCCAGCGTCGGCCCGATCTGCGCCACGCGCATCGCCTCGGGGCCCATGCTGGCGCCGCGGGCGCCAGCGCCGATGTCGGTCGGCGCGCCGATGAGTGAAACTTTGGTCATGGCGTGATTGTCCCTGGGGCGGAGGTGCGAATGATTCGAGTTGGCGGGCCTTTGGCCGATCAAAGCTCGCCGGCGAGAGTCTCAGTCGATGCCTTCGAAGCCATAGGCGCCCTTGAGCGCGACCCAGCCTTCCTCGGCCGTCTCGACGAACTTGAACAGGTGCACGTCGTCGGGCGAGATCATGCCGGTCTCGATCAGCAGGTCGAAGTCGATCAGGCGGCGCCAGAACGCGGCGCCGAACAGCAGGATGGGGCGCGGGCGCGACTTGCCGGTCTGGATCAGCGTGAGCACCTCGAACATCTCGTCGAGCGTGCCGAAGCCGCCCGGGAAGCACGCCAGCGCGACGGCGCGCATCAGGAAGTGCATCTTGCGCATCGCGAAGTAGTGGAACTGGAAGCACAGCTCCGGCGTGATGTACGGGTTGGGCTGCTGCTCGTGCGGCAGCACGATGTTCAGGCCGATGCTCTTGCCGCCCGCCTCGAACGCGCCGCGGTTGCCCGCCTCCATGATGCCGGGGCCGCCGCCCGTGACCACGTGGATGGGCGTGGCCAGGTGGCGCGTGCCGGTGGTGACCATGGCCGCGAAGCGGCGGGCCTCGACGTAGTGGCGGCTCATCGCGACGGCGCTCTCGGCGCGCTTGATGGCCAGCGCGTCGCCGCCCTTGAGGGCCGCGGCCAGCAGCTCCTGCGCTGCCCCGGGCGGCTTGATGCGCGCGCTGCCGAAGATGACGATGGTGGACTCGATGCCATGTTTGGCCTGCACCATCTCCGGCTTCATCAGCTCGAGCTGCACGCGCACCGGGCGCAGTTCCTCCTGCAGCAGGAAATCGACGTCGGTGAATGCGAGGTGGTAGGCGCTGCCGGGGCCGTCGTACAGCGAGGGCGGCTTGGCCAGGGCGGCGTCCTGGCCGGCGCTCTGGAAATTGCGTGCTTTCAATGGGCGATGCTTCATGAAGGAAGCTTACCCCAGGCCTTGCGCGCGAGACGTCAGCGCGGACTCAGGCGCGTGGGCGCGACGCACAAACGGGGCACGCGGGGTCGCGCGGCACGGCGATCGTCGTCCACTCCATCGAGCGCGCATCGAGCATCTGCAGCCGGCCGGCCAGCGACGTGCCGATGCCGGCCACCAGCTTCAGCGCCTCGGCGGCCTGCATCGCGCCGATGATGCCCACCAGCGGCGCGAACACGCCCATCGTGGCGCAGCGCACCTCGGGCGGCGCGGACGCGGGCGGGAACACGCAGGCGTAGCAGGGAGCGTCGGGCCGGCGCGTGTCCCAGGTGGAGAGCTGGCCGTCGAACGCGATGGCCGCGCCCGAGACCAGCGGCACGCCCGCGGCCACGCAGGCCGCGTTGACGGCCTGGCGGGTGGCGAAGTTGTCGCTGCAATCGAGCACGACGCCGGCATCGGCCACCAGCGCCGTGAGCGCATCGGCGTCGACCCGGCGTTCGATCGCGACGACGTCCAGCTCGGGCGCGATGGCCAGAACGGCGGCGCGGGCCGAGGCCACCTTGGGTTGGCCGATACGGCCGTGGGTATGCGCGATCTGGCGCTGCAGGTTCGTGAGATCGACCGCGTCGTCGTCGACCAGCGTGAGCCGCCCGATGCCGGCGCTGCCCAGGTACAGCGCCACCGGCGAGCCCAGCCCGCCGGCGCCGATCACCAGCGCGCGGGCAGCGCGGATGCGTTCCTGGCCCTCGACGCCGATCTCGTCGAGCAGGATGTGGCGCGACCAGCGCAGCAGTTCGTCGTCGGTCATGGCGCGTCCAGGAACGACAACGCCGGCGAGAAGCGCGCGATCGCGCTCCTTGGCCGGCGCCGTGACGCGGTCACTGGGTCGACGTGTCTTCGGCCTTGCGTTCGGTCGCCGTCTTGCTGACCATCACCGGCTGCCCGCGCAGGCGGTTGAGCGCCTGGTTCAGCTGGAAGTCTTCCGGCGAGCCGAATTCGGGCAGCGGCTTCAGCGGCTTGTTGTTGTTCTTGGCCAGCTCGGCCTCGAGCTTGGTGCGCTGTTCGTCGCGCTCCTTCTCGTGCTCGGCGTCCTTCTTCTCGTCGCCGTTGATCAGGTGCTTGTCGAGGTCGGCCTCGCGGGTGCGCAGGGCCGAGTAGACGTTGCCCTCGGCGGTCTCGTCGAGCCACACCTCGGGCACGATGCCCTTGGCCTGGATGGAGCGGCCGCTGGGCGTGTAGTAGCGCGCGGTGGTGATCTTGACGGCGGTGTCGCCCGGCAGCGGCATCACCGTCTGCACGGAGCCCTTGCCGAACGACTGCGCGCCCATGAGCGTGCCGCGGTGGTAGTCCTGCAGCGCTCCGGCCACGATCTCGCTGGCCGAGGCCGAGCCTTCGTTGATCAGCACCACCAGCGGCACCGTCTTGAGCGAGGCCGGCAGGCGGCGCAACGGGTCGCTGCCGCCGCGGCGCAGGTAGTCGTCGGGCGTGGCCTTGAAGGTCTGCTTGGATTCGTTGATCTGGCCGTTGGTCTTGACCACCACGGAGTCGCCCGGCAGGAAGGCCGAGGCGATGCCCACGGCGCCCTCGAGCAGGCCGCCCGGGTCGTTGCGCAGGTCGAGCACGAAGCCCTTGATCTTCGGATCCTTCTTGTAGAGGTCTTCCACCTTGGCGGCGAAGTCTTCCACGGTGCGATCCTGGAACTGGTTGACGCGCACCCAGGCGTAGCCGTCGATGTCCTTGGCCTTGACGCTCTGCACGTGGATTTCCTCGCGCGTGATCGTGACCGGGAAGCTGCGGCTCTCGTCCTTGCGGAAGATGGTGAGCACGACCTTGGAGTTCGGGTCGCCGCGCATCTTCTTGACGGCCTGGTCCATGGTGAGGCCCTTGACCTGGGTGTCGTCGATCCTGGTGATCAGGTCGTTGGGCTTCAAGCCGGCGCGGAACGCGGGCGAGCCTTCGATGGGGGACACGATCTTGACCAGGCCGTCTTCCATGCCGATCTCGATGCCCACGCCCACGAAGCGGCCCGAGGTGCCTTCGCGGAATTCCTTGTACGACTTCTTGTCGAAGTACTGCGAGTGCGGATCGAGGCCCGCCACCATGCCGGTGATGGCGTCGGAGATCAGCTTCTTCTCGTCCACCGGCTCGACGTAGTCGGCCTTGATGCGTTCGAACACGTCGGTCAGGCGCTGGATGTCTTCCAGGGGCAGCGAGGCCAGCGAGTTGCGCGCGGTGGCCTGCAGTTGCATCGTGGTCAATGCACCGGCGACAGCGCCGAGGGCCAGCAGCCCCGCAACCTTGAATTTCGAACCCATGTCTGTCTTCGCCCCGATTCCGAGAGAACGCCGTACCGGCATCGTCACCATTGGCGACGTCGTACGAGCGAGAGTATAGAACCGCCGCTCCTGTAGAGCGTGCCCTCACATGCCTGAAAGTTGTGCAATTTCGTAGGCTTCAGCAAGCCGTGGACCTCGTGATCCACGTCCGGCCCGACCCGCCGTCCTTGATACACTGCCCCGCTGTGCGGCTGTAGCTCAGTGGATAGAGCATCTCCCTCCTAAGGAGAGGGTCGCAGGTTCGATTCCTGCCAGCCGCACCATCCACGCCGCCTCTGCTTATCGGCAACCTGCCGGTGGGACTCGATCCCGTGGTTACAAGTTCCCTGGCCGCCGGGGCGCCGAAATGACCTGACAGCCGAGTGGGCCGACGGGTCTTTTCATCAGGCAGGAACCTTGTGCGTCAGGCGAACAACTCGCCCGGTCGAGTTGCTCATCGGGCCAATTGTCGACAAGTTAGCCTGTGCCCACTTGACCAACATTTGTGCCCGGCCGACGTCATCGAAACGGTACAATTGACCTTGAAATCGCTGGGTTGGCGCGGTGTTCCCCGGGACTTCTGCCGGCCTCCAACTTGTCCACAATTCATGCACGCCACCCTGTGCATAACTTGTGGATGAATTTTCATGTTGGAGACGTGCAACGCCACAAAAACCCAGCAAAGACGCGGTTTCCACCGGGGTGCTTTTGGCTACAATGAAAGCCCAACAAGCAGTTGCCATACGATTTTGTTGGAAGGCGCGTCTCTCTTTGGACGTGCCTTTTTTTTAGTCTCGACGCAGGGCGTTGCGGTCATTCCGACGCCCCTCGCACCCCTCCCGCTGCGAGTCCGCGCCGACACGGCAAGCGCGCCAATACACCGACACGCCTGACCGTTTGAACGACCTCATGGATCACATCAGAAACTTCTCGATCATTGCCCACATCGACCACGGCAAGAGCACGCTGGCCGACCGGATCATCCAGCGTTGCGGCGGATTGTCCGACCGCGAGATGGACGCGCAGGTGCTCGACTCGATGGACCTCGAACGCGAGCGGGGCATCACGATCAAGGCGCAGACCGCGGCGCTCGAATACGTGGCCAGGGACGGCAAGACGTACAACCTGAACCTGATCGACACGCCGGGGCACGTCGACTTCTCGTACGAAGTCAGCCGTTCGTTGTCGGCCTGTGAAGGCGCGTTGCTGGTGGTCGACGCGAGCCAGGGCGTCGAGGCGCAGACGGTGGCCAACTGCTACACGGCGCTCGAGCTGGGCGTCGAGGTGGTGCCCGTGCTGAACAAGATGGACCTGCCCAACGCCGATCCGGACAACGCCAAGAGGGAAATCGAGGACGTCATCGGCATCGACGCCACCGACGCGATCCCGTGCTCGGCCAAGACCGGCATGGGTATCGACGAGATCCTCGAGGCCGTGATCGCGCGCATGCCGTCGCCCAAGGGCAACCCCGACGCGCCGCCGCGCGCGATGATCATCGACAGCTGGTTCGACAACTACGTGGGCGTCGTGATGCTGGTGCGCGTGGTCGACGGTGTTCTCAAGAAGAACGAGCGCATGCGCATGATGGCCAGCAACGCCGTCTACCCGATCGAGCAGATGGGCGTGTTCTCGCCGAAGTCGTCGCCGCGCGAGATGCTCAAGGCCGGCGAGGTGGGCTTCATCATCGGCGGCATCAAGGAGCTGCAGGCCGCCAAGGTGGGCGACACCATCACGCTCGAGAAGAAGCTGCCCAACAACGCGGGACCGGCCACCGAGCCGCTGCCGGGCTTCAAGGAGATCCAGCCGCAGGTGTTTGCCGGCCTGTACCCCACCGAGGCCAGCGAGTACGACCAGTTGCGCGACGCGCTGGAGAAGCTCAAGCTCAACGACAGCTCACTGCACTACGAGCCGGAAGTCAGCCAGGCGCTGGGCTTCGGCTTCCGCTGCGGCTTCCTCGGCCTGCTGCACATGGAGATCGTGCAGGAGCGCCTGGAGCGCGAGTTCGACCAGGACCTGATCACCACCGCGCCCAGCGTCGTCTACGAGGTCGAACTCAACGACGGCACCGTGATGCTCGTGGAGAACCCGTCGAAGATGCCGGATCCGGGCCGCACCAAGGAGATCCGCGAGCCCATCGTCACCGTGCACCTGTACATGCCGCAGGACTACGTGGGCACCGTGATGACGCTGGCCGTCCAGAAGCGCGGCGTGCAGCTCAACATGGCCTACCATGGCCGCCAGGTGATGCTCACGTACGAGATCCCGCTGGCCGAGATCGTGCTCGACTTCTTCGACAAGTTGAAGAGCATCTCGCGCGGCTACGCGTCGATGGACTACGAGTTCAAGGAATACCGGGCTTCGGACGTCGTCAAGGTGGACCTGCTGATCAACGGCGACCGCATCGACGCGCTGTCCATCATCGTGCACCGGGCGCAGAGCGCGTTCCGCGGCCGGGCGGTGGCGGCGAAGATGCGCGAACAGATCCCGCGCCAGCAATACGACGTCGCGATCCAGGCCGCGATCGGCGCCAATATCATCTCGCGCGAGAACATCAAGGCGCTGCGCAAGAACGTGCTGGCAAAATGCTATGGCGGGGACGTCTCCCGCAAGAAGAAGCTGCTCGAAAAACAAAAGGCGGGCAAGAAGCGCATGAAGCAGATCGGCTCCGTCGAAGTGCCTCAGGAAGCTTTCCTTGCCATCCTCCAAGTGGACGATTGAATCGATGAGTGCATTGACCGGCGCGCTGTATGCCGCCTTGGTGATCTATCTTGGCGGCTGGTTGAAGGACTGGTGGCCGGGCAACTTCGCGTTGCTGCTGCTGACCCTCACCTTCGTGACCTTCCTGTACTGGCTCGCCGAGCGCCTGTTCTTCGCGCCGCGGCGCGCGAAGGCCGCCGCGCAGTTCGAGTCGCAGGAGGCCGCGCGCCGGGCCGAGCTCACCCGCCAGGGCATCGTCGTGGACGGCCAGATCGACGACGTCAAGGCACGCCTGCTGCAGCAGCCGTGGTGGCTCGACTGGACCGCCGGCCTGTTCCCGGTGATCGCGGTCGTCTTCGTCCTGCGCAGCTTCCTGTTCGAGCCGTTCAAGATCCCCTCGGGCTCGATGATCCCGACGCTGCAGGTGGGCGACCTGATCCTGGTCAACAAGTTCCACTACGGCATCCGCCTGCCGGTGATCAACAAGAAGATCATCCCGAACCACGACCCGCAGCGCGGCGACGTGATGGTGTTCCACTACCCGATGAACCCGCAGGTGGACTACATCAAGCGCGTGGTGGGCCTGCCCGGCGACGAGGTGTCCTACCTCAACAAGCAGTTGCGCATCAACGGCGAGCTGATCGCCGAGACGCCGCAGCCCGACTACTATGTCGACGAGCGCCACGTCTACGAGCACGCGTTCGAGGAAGACCTGAAGGGCGTGAAGCACCGCATCCTCAACGACCCGGATCGTCCGGCCGGCGTCACGCCGTTCAACGGCTTCCCGTTCAAGGACAACTGCCAGTACAGTGCCGAAGGCGTGGTCTGCAAGGTTCCCGCCAACCAGTACTTCATGATGGGTGACCATCGCGACGACTCGCAGGATTCCCGTTACTGGGGATTCGTGCCGGACGAGAACATCGTCGGACGCGCCTTCTTCGTCTGGATGAATTTCGGCGACCTCGGTCGCATCGGCTCGTTCCATTGATCCGGCGCCGGCTCCAGCGGCCGGCGCGTTGAACCAAGGGCACCCTCCATGATCCAGTCCCGTCGACTCTCCCGCCAGCGCGGCGCCTCGCTGATCAGCCTGATCGTCCTCGCGGTGATCGTGGGCTTCTTCATGCTGATGGGCGCCCGCGTGTTTCCGTCGGTCAACGAATTCCTGACGATCCGCAAGGTGGTCTCGCACATCATGGCGAGCAACCCGAGCAGCCCGGCCGAGGTCCGCAGTTCGTTCGAGAAGGCCAGCGAGGTCGAGTACTCCATCAAGACGATCAGCGGCAAGGACCTCAACATCCAGGTGCTCGGCGACAGCGGCAACATGCGCACCTCGTACGCCTACAACGTCGAGATCCCCATCGTCGAGCCGGTGTACCTGCTGGTGAAATATTCCGGCTCGGCCGCGTCCGGCGGCATCAAGGGGCCCTGATCGCAATGGCCAGCAGCGCGCCGTCTGCGCCGGCCCGCGGGGCGGCGCTGGTCGAACAGCGGCTCGGCCACCGCTTCGCCGAGCGCGCGCTGTTCGAGCGCGCCCTCACGCACCGCAGCTTCGGCGCCGACCACAACGAGCGGCTCGAGTTCCTGGGCGACGCCGTGCTGAACCTGGCCGTCTCGCGGCTGCTGTTCGACCGCTTCTCCGGCTCCGACGAAGGCGACCTCACGCGCGTGCGCGCCCACCTCGTGCGTGAGGACAGCCTGCATCGCGTGGCGCTGGTGCTGGGCCTGCCCGACGCCCTGCGCCTGTCCGATGGCGAGGCGCGCGGCGGCGGCGCCGCCCGGCCGTCCATCCTGGCCGACGCGGTGGAGGCGCTGATCGGCGCCGTGAGCATCGACGGCGGGTTCGACGCCGCGCAGGCGCTGGTGACGCGGCTGTTCGGTGAGACCATCATGTCGACCACCACCGACAACTGGCGCAAGGACGCCAAGACCGAACTGCAGGAATGGCTGCAGGCGCGGCACGTGCCCGTTCCGGCGTACCGCATCTCGGCCACGCACGGGCAGGCGCACGCCCAGACCTTCGAGGTCGAATGCGACGTCCCCATGCTGAAGTGGCGGGCCACCGGCGCGGGGCGCTCGCGCCGCGCCGCCGAGCAGGCCTCCGCGCAGCAACTGCTCGATCGAATCAAGGCCGGCGAACTCGACGTGCCGACCCGCAAAGGAAACCCTGGTGCCTGAAATCAAGCCTCCCCACGACTCGTCCGGCGAGCTTCCGGAGGACGACCTGCCGCAAGGCGACAGTCATTCCGATGACCTGCCCGAGGACAACGCCTTCGACGGCGAAGGCGCCATCGAGACCCCGCTCAGCGAGGCCGCCATCGCCGCGATGCTGTCGGCCGCGGTGGACGAGCACGGCGAGAAGAAGCGCTGCGGCCTCGTGGCCATCGTCGGCCGCCCCAACGTGGGCAAGTCCACGCTGCTGAACGCGCTGGTGGGCCAGAAGATCAGCATCACGTCCAACAAGGCCCAGACCACGCGCCACCGCATCACCGGTGTGCGCAGCGAGGGCCCGGCCCAGTTCGTGTTCGTCGACACGCCCGGCTACCAGACCAAGCACTCCGCGGCGCTCAACAAGTCGCTGAACAAGACCGTGGTGTCGGTGCTGACCGACGTCGACATCGTGCTGTTCATGGTCGAGGCCGGCAAGTTCGGTGCGGACGATGCGAAGGCGCTGCAACTGATGCCCAAGGGCAAGCCGGTGATCCTGATCCCGAACAAGCTCGACACCGTGCAGCGCCGCAGCGACCTGCTGCCGTGGCTGAAGTCCATGCAGGACAAGTTCGCGTTCGCCGAGTTCTTCCCGATGTCCTCGCACTCCACCAGCGACATCGAGCGCCTGCTGGGCGTGCTCAAGCCCTACCTGCCCGAGCAGCCGTGGTTCTACGACGCCGAGATGCTCACCGACCGCAGCGAGCGCTTCCTCGTCAGCGAGGTGATCCGCGAGAAGCTGTTCCGCCTGACCGGCGACGAGCTGCCGTACAACGTGACCGTGGTGATCGACCAGTTCGTCGAGGAAGGCACGATGCGCCGCATCGCCGCCACCATCATCGTGGAGCGCGACGCGCACAAGGGCATGGTCATCGGCGCCAAGGGCCTGCAGCTCAAGCGCATCGCGTCGGAGTCGCGCCAGGAGCTCGAGCGCCTGCTCGAGGCCAAGGTCTTCCTCGAGGTGTGGGTGAAGGTACGCTCCGGCTGGGCCGACTCCGAGGAACACCTGCGCTCGTACGGCTACGAGTAGGCCGGTGGCCACCGCCCGCCGCGTCGCGGCGCCGCTCGACGCCTACGTGCTCCATCGCTACGACTGGAGCGAGACCAGCCTGATCCTGGACCTGTTCACGCGCGCCAGGGGCCGCGTCACGGTGGCGGCCAAGGGCGCCAAGCGGCCGTACTCGCAGCTGCGCAGCGTGCTGCTGCCGTTCCAGCGCATCTCGGCCACCATCGGCAAGCAGGCCGAGGACGCCCAGGCCGATGTGGTCACGCTGCGCGGCGCCGAATGGGCCGGGCTCGACGCGACGCCGGTGCTGCCGCCGGCGCGGCTGTTTGCCGGCTTCTACCTCAACGAACTGCTGATGAAGCTGCTGGCCCGCGGCGACGCGCACCCGCTGCTGTTCGACGCCTACGCGGCCACGCTGCGCAGCCTGGCGGTGTCCGACGACTTCGCCGAGCAGATCGGGCTGCGCGCGTTCGAGCTGGTCCTGCTCAAGGCCATCGGCCTGCTGCCCGAGCTCGACCGCGTCACCGCCACCCAGCAGGCCCTCGCGCCCGACGCCGACTACCAATGGCTGGGCGACCGCGGCCTGGTCGATGCCGACGCGTCGCAGCCGGCCGCCCGATTGCCCGGCGCCGACCTGCTGGAGATCGATGCGGCGCTGCGCGACAACAACCTCGGTGCGCTGCACGTGGCCTGCGCGACGCGCCTCGATCTCCTCAAGCCGGTGCTGCGCGCGCTGGTTCACTATCATCTCGGTTCGCCCGCACTGCGCACCCGCGACGTCATGCGCGATGCCAGGCTGCTCATCGGCGCGCGCTGAAACACCGAAGGTCCTTCGCATGAATCCTCTCGTCGCCCCGGAACAGGTCACCCACGCGCACCGCTGCGCGCTGTCCGTCAACGTCAACAAGGTTGCCCACCTGCGCAACACGCGCCACCTGGGCATCCCCAGCGTCACGCGCGCGGCCACGTTGTGCCTGCAGGCGGGCGCGCAGGGCATCACGGTGCACCCGCGACCCGACGAGCGCCACATCCGCGCGAGCGACGTCGCCGAGATCCACGCGCTCGTCAAGCAGTGGCCCGAGGCCGAGTACAACATCGAGGGCAACCCGTTCCAGAACCTGATGGGCTTCATCCGCGAGGTGCGGCCGCATCAGGCCACCTTCGTGCCCGACAGCGAGGACCAGTTCACCTCCGATCACGGCTGGGACCTGGGCAGGGATGCCGACCGGCTGCGCCCGCTCATCGAGGAGTGCCATGCGCTGGGCGTGCGCGTGAGCCTGTTCATGGATCCGCTGCCCGAGGCGATGCCCGCGGTGCGCGAGCTCGGCGCCGACCGCATCGAGCTCTACACCGAGACCTACGCCAGCGCGCACGGCACGCCGCGCCAGGCCGAGGTGCTCGCGCGCTTCACCCGTACCGCAGAGGCCGCGCTGGCGTTGGGCCTGGGGCTCAACGCGGGCCACGACCTGAGCCTCGCCAACCTCACCGACTTCATCCGTGCGGTGCCCGGCGTCGCCGAGGTCTCGATCGGCCACGCGCTGATCGCCGACGCGCTGGAATACGGCCTGGGCGACACGGTGCATCGCTACCTTCGCGCCATCGTGGCGGCCGAGGCGGCGGAGTCGCTCGCGTGAGCGCGCACGGCCGCCCGGAGCGCGAACAGGCCGCAGCGCACGGCGCGGAGGTTTCCAGATGATTTTCGGCATCGGCACCGATCTCTGCGACGTGCGCCGCATCACGGCCACGCTGGAGCGCAAGGGCGACCGCTTCGCCGAGAAGGTGCTGGGCCCCGACGAGCTGAAGGTGTTCCATGCGCGGCGCGCCAAGGTGGAAAGCCGTGGCATCCGCTTCCTGGCCACGCGCTTCTCGGCCAAGGAGGCGTTCTCCAAGGCCGTGGGCATGGGCTTGCACATGCCCATGACCTGGCGCAGCTGCGAGATCCTCAACGAGCGCTCCGGCAAGCCCTTCATCCGCCTGCACGGCGAGATGGCGGCGTGGTTCGCCGAGCGCAATCTCGTCGCGCACGTCACCGTCACCGACGAGACCGACTACGTGGCCTCCTTCGTGGTGGTCGAGACCGCGCCGGTCGATGCGGCCGGCGCTCCAACACAGAGCTGACATCCATGGCCCGCAAGATCAAGAAGAACGCCAAGACACCCAAGCCGTCCGGCGAAGCCGCCATCGTCGCCCAGTTCAGCGAGCCGCTGGATTTCGTCCCCGACGCCCGCTTCGACGACCACGCCCCGGTGATCCTCGACGTGGCCGGCACCCGGCTCAGCGCCGACGACCGGCGCCGTCTCGCGCATCCGCTGACCGGCGGCGCGATCCTGTTCGGGCGCAACTGGGTCAATCGCCAGCAGGTCACCGAGCTGGTGGCCGAGATGAAGGCGATCCGGCCCGACCTGCTGGTGTGCGTCGACCACGAGGGCGGCCGCGTGCAGCGCTTCCGCACCGACGGCTTCACGCACCTGCCGGCCATGGACGTCTACGGCAAGCGCTGGATGGACGACGGCGCCGGCCCCGCGGGCGACGGCGCGATGGCCGCCACCGACTCGGCCACCGCGGCCGGCTTCGTGATGGCCACCGAGCTGCGCGCCTGCGGCGTCGACCTGAGCTTCGCGCCGGTGCTCGACCTGCACTTTGGCCACAGCGTGGTCATCGGCGACCGCTCGTTCCATCGCGACGCCCGCATCGTCACGCTGCTGGCCAAGAGCCTGATGCTGGGCATGCGCCAGGCCGGCATGGCCAACTGCGGCAAGCACTTCCCCGGCCACGGCCATGTCGCGGCCGACAGCCACGTCGACATCCCGGTGGACCCGCGCCCGCTCGCCGAGATCCTGCTGGACGACGTGCGGCCCTACGAGTGGCTGTCCACGTCGCTGGCCAGCGTGATGCCCGCCCACGTCGTGTACCCCGACGTCGACGACAAGCCCGCGGGCTTCTCGGCGCCGTGGCTGCAGGACATCCTGCGCTCGCGGCTCGGGTTCACCGGCGCGATCTTTTCCGACGACCTGAGCATGGCCGGCGCGCGCGCGCTGGCCGGCCGCACGCTGGGCTATGCCGAGGCCGCCGTGCTGGCGATGAACGCCGGCTGCGACCTCGTGCTGCTGTGCAACCAGAGCGTGGGCAAGGGCAAGCCGCTGGACGACCTGCTGGACGGTCTCGTCAAGGCGCGCGCCGACGGCACCTGGGCACCGGACGCCGCCAGCGAACGTCGCCGCCTGGACCTGCTGCCGCAGACCGAGCCGCTGGCCTGGGACGACCTGATGCGCGACGCGGCCTACCTGCGCGCCCTCGACCGGCTCTAGACGGGCCTCGCCGCCATGAAAAAAGCCGCGGGCCCGAAGGCGCGCGGCTCGTCGTGAGGACGGCGTCGCTCAACCCGGCCCGGCCGGCCCGGTGACGCACTTGTTCTGCTGGCAATGCGCGCCGGGGTCGGCGAGCATGTAGCAGGTGGACACCTGGTGCGACGCGCGCGCCGCCTGGCCGGCGAGGTCGCGCTCGCGCTGGGCCAGTGCATCGACGCTGGCGGCGGAGACGGTCTTGCTCGAGTACGCGCGGTAGCCCGTCGGGCCGCCGCAGGCCTTGGCGCCGACGGCCACCGAATGGCATTCGGTGTCGACGGTGCAGGCCGACGCGCCGGCAAGCGTCTTCTCCAGCTGCGCATCGACCGACGCCAGGTCGCCCGGCGCGGCGGCGGAGGCGATGACGGGCGGCGCCGGCACGTGAGCCGTCGAGACGGCCGGCGCCGAGGCCGCCAGCGCCGCACCCGCGGGCGTCATCGGCGCCGCGTCGACGTCCTTGCAGGCCGACAACGACAGCGACAGCGCGAGCCCGGCGGCCCCCGCGATGCACAGCGTCCGGAACATGCGGCTGCGAGCGAGGAGGGGGGTCGGGTTCGTCATGGCGTCACCGCAGCAATCAGGAGGCCTGCGTATCGAACGGCAGCTTGATCTGGCTGAGATCCTTGCGGGTCTCCACCAGCACCAGCGGGCCTTCGTCGACCACGACCACCGGCGGGCGCTCGCGCGGCACGTGCGCTGCCTTGGGCGCGTTGGCGATCGCCTCCTGGGCGGTGCGCACGCTGTCGGCGTTGGAGTGCACCCACTCGAGGCCGGCCGAACCCGCGAGCGTGTTCAGGTCGGCGATGGGCAGGTCGAACTTCGGCACGACCGGCGCGACCGGCACGACCGGCGCCGCCACGACCGGCGCGGGCGCCTGCACGGGCGCCGGAGCCGGCGCCGTGAAGGCGCGCGACTCGAACGGCACGGCCACGCGGGCCGGCGTTTCGTCGGCCTCTGCCGCTTCGGCCACCGGTGCCGCGACGGGCTCGGCATGCGACGCCGGCGCATCGGCCAGCACCGGGGCCGGTGCGGGCTCGGCGACGCCGGCCGCCTCGGTCAGCGCGGCGTTGCCGGGCAGGCCTTCGGTGGCGGTCTCGCCGCTGGTGTCGCCCTGGCCGTCCTCGCGGCGCGGGCCGCGATTGCGGTCGCGACCGCGGCCACGGCGGCGGTTGCCGCCTTCGCCGTCGGCTTGTGCTTCGCCTTCGGCAGCCACGGCGCCTTCCGCGGGCGTCTCGCCCTCGGCGACGGCGTCGTTGCCTTCGCCCTCGACGGCGCCTTCGCCAGACGCGTCGTCACGGCCACGGCCGCCACGGCGGCGGCGGCGGCGACGACCGTCGCGCTCGCCGTCGGTCGCGGGCGTGCCGTCGCCGGACACCGCGCCGGCCACCACATCGGCACCCGGCGGGGTGTCGATCAGCTCGCCTTGCTCGCCCAGTTCGCCGTAGCCAGTGGGCGCTTCGGCCACCGGTGCGGGAGCCGGACGGCGGCCGCCGCGATCGCCACGCTCGCGCTGCGGTGCGGCCTCGGCCGTCATGCCCTCGGCGCCCTCGACCTGGGCCGGACGATCCTCACGCGGGGCGCGTTCGCGACGACCGCCTTCGCGGCCGCCTTCGCGCGGCGCGCCCTCGACGCGCGGCTCGCCTCGGCGACCGCCGCGGCCTTCCGGACGCGCCTCGCCGCTCTCGGACACGGTCTCGCGACTGCGTTCGCCGCGACGCGTTTCGTCGCGCGGCGGACGGCCTTCGCCGGCCTTGCGCTCGCCGCGGCCTTCGCCGCCACGGGCCTCGGAACCGCGGCCACCGCGATCGCCACCGCGTTCGCCGCTGCGGCCGCCGCGACGCTTGTCGTCACGGCCGCGGCCGTCACGATTGCCGTCGCGCGACTCGCCCGTGCGGGCGGCCGGCGCGGCCGTCGCCGGAGCGGGCGCGGCCACAGGGGCGGGCGCGGGCGCCGCGCCGAACAGGCTCTTGACCCAGCCGAAGAATCCGCCGGCGGCGGGCGCCGGGGCGGCCGCGGGACGCGGCGCGCGCGCGGGTTGCGCGGCCTGCGAGACGGGGGCGGGCGCCGGCGCGGGGGCCGGTGCCGGCGGGGCCGGCTGGTCGGGCAGCACGCCCTTGATCACCGGCTCCTGCTTGGCCTTGGCCTTGTCGCGGCGCGTGATCGAGACCTCGTCCTGCGGCTCCTCGATCATCGTGTAGCTGGCCTGCAGGTTCTCCAGGCGCGGGTCGTCGTGGCGCAGGCGCTCGAGCTTGTAGTTCGGCGTCTCGAGGTGCTTGTTGGGCACCAGCAGCACGGTGGTGCGCTGCTTCAGCTCGATCTTGGTGATCTCGCTGCGCTTCTCGTTGAGCAGGAACGACGTCACTTCCACCGGCACCTGCACGTGCACGGCGGCCGTGTTCTCCTTCATCGACTCTTCCTGGATGATGCGCAGGATCTGCAGGGCGGACGATTCGGTGTCGCGGATGTGGCCCGTGCCGTTGCAGCGCGGGCAGGTGATGTGGCTGCCCTCGCTCAGCGCCGGGCGCAGGCGCTGGCGGCTCAGTTCGAGCAGGCCGAACTTGCTGATGGACGAGAACTGCACTCGGGCGCGGTCGAAGCGCAGCGCGTCGCGCAGGCGCTGCTCCACCTCGCGGCGGTTCTTCGACTCTTCCATGTCGATGAAGTCGACCACGATCAGGCCGCCCAGGTCGCGCAGGCGCATCTGGCGCGCGATCTCGTCGGCCGCCTCGAGGTTGGTGCGGGTGGCCGTCTCCTCGATGTCGCCGCCGCGCGTGGCGCGCGCCGAGTTCACGTCGATGGAGACCAGTGCTTCCGTGTGGTCGATGACGATCGCGCCGCCGGCCGGCAGGTTGACCGTGCGCGAGAACGCGGTCTCGATCTGGTGCTCGATCTGGAAGCGGCTGAACAGCGCCGCGTCGTCGCGGTAGCGCTTCACGCGATTGGCCGTCTCCGGCATCACGTGGTTCATGAACTGCTGCGCCTGCTCGAAGATGTCGTCCGTATCGATCAGGATCTCGCCGATGTCGGCGGTGAAGTAGTCGCGGATGGCGCGGATGACCAGCGACGATTCCTGGTAGATGAGGAACGCGCCCTTGCCCGACTTGGAGGCGCCGTCGATGGCGTCCCACAGCTTGAGCATGTAGTTCAGGTCCCACTGGAGCTCGGGCGCGCTGCGGCCGATGCCGGCGGTGCGCGCGATCAGGCTCATGCCCTTCGGGTACTCGAGCTGGTCGAGGTTTTCCTTGAGTTCCTCGCGGTCCTCGCCCTCGATGCGACGGCTGACGCCGCCGCCACGCGGGTTGTTGGGCATCAGCACGAGGTAGCGGCCGGCCAGCGACACGAAGGTGGTCAGCGCCGCGCCCTTGTTGCCGCGTTCTTCCTTCTCGACCTGCACCAGGAGTTCCTGGCCGTCGCGGATCGCGTCCTGGATGCGCGCCGACTTGACGTCGGTGCCTTCGCGGAAATACTGGCGCGAGATTTCCTTGAACGGCAGGAAACCATGGCGGTCTTCGCCGTAGTCGACGAAACAGGCCTCGAGCGATGGCTCGACGCGTGTCACGACCGCCTTGTAGATATTGCCCTTGCGCTGTTCGCGCCCTTCGATCTCGTTTTCGAAATCGAGAAGTTTCTGGCCGTCGACGATGGCCAGCCGGCGTTCTTCCGGCTGGGTCGCGTTGATGAGCATGCGTTTCACGTGCACTCCTTGTTCGCTTCGCGCGGCGATGCGCCGACGCGAGGCGTTCGCCTCACTGCGCTTCCTGCAGGCCGATGTCGACAGGACCTGCGAAGCGCGCTAACGATGCACGAGAAACTACAAGCGAACCGAAGGAAGGAACCGCCCTGGACTGTTCGTCGGGCCTCGGTGACGAGGCGGTCGACGTGAACAGCGTTGGCGCTATGGCGTCAGGCCTTGGCCTCGCGGTGCCGGACGTCGGATGTTTCCTGAAAGGCCACCTGCGGTCACGGCCATGGCCGCTCCTGCAGGTCCACGCACCAGGCGGCCCCGGGCGCGGGGCGAGAGCAGGGCGGTGGCGGCGGCGCGGCGCTGAAATGCGCCGGGCGCCGGCCGGGGCCGTGCGTGCTCGCCCGCGTGGCGGGGTGGGGTCGGGTGGGGGTGGGAAACGAACGCCATGCGTTGCGATTGAAAAGGAACTGATACCGGCTGCCAGCTGGATTTCCGTTGGGAACTCCGTCTGGCGACCTTGGAAAACCTTTATCTCCAGCCTGCGGAAAAATGCAGGTCGGTTCGTGAGTCGTTGCTCTTCCGCGTCTTTGCATCCGGCCGCCGGGCCACTTCGTGGTCACCGGCCTGTCGAGGCGCCGAGCGCGTTGCATCACCTTGTTTGCCGCGTCTCTTTCGATACTTGGCGCCACGTCATCGCGGTTTTGTTGTCGAGTTTCAAAGGGCCGACCTGGAAGTCCGTCTTGCGGATTACCCAGGTAAACTCTGGAAAATCAAGAACTTATGTCGCTAACGTGGTCCGGCCAATTATAGAGGCGAAACGCAAGCCGGCTCAAACACCGGCCCGGGGCGGCGCCAAGGCGAAGCCGGGCGCTCCCGGCAAGGCCCGCGCGGCCGCTGCGGCCAAGTCTCGTGCGCGACCCGCGCCGCCCGCTCCGGAGCCGGCCGTCGAGGCCGCGCCGGCGGTACGCACCATCACGGTGGACGCTGAATTCGAAGGCCAGCGCCTGGACAACTTCCTGCTGCGCGAGCTCAAGGGCGTACCCAAGACGCACGTCTACCGCATCATCCGCTCGGGCGAGGTGCGCGTGAACAAGGGCCGCGCCTCGGCCGACACCAAGCTGGCCGGCGGCGACCTCGTGCGCGTGCCGCCCGTGCGCATGGCCGCGCCCGCGACGCCGGCCGAGGCGGCGCCGCCGCGCGAGTTCCCGGTCCTGTTCGAGGACGAGCATCTGATCGCCATCGACAAGCCGTCCGGCACCGCCGTGCACGGCGGGTCGGGCGTGAGCTTCGGCGTCATCGAGCAGCTGCGGCGCGCCCGGCCGCAGCAGAAATACCTGGAGCTGGTGCACCGGCTCGACCGCGAGACCTCGGGCATCCTGCTGCTGGCCAAGAAGCGCAGCGCGCTGCTGGCGCTGCAGGAACAGTTCCGCGCCCGCGAGACCGGCAAGACCTACGCCGCGCTGGTGGTGGGACGCTGGCCCGCCAGGCTCAAGGTGATCGACGTGGCCCTGCACAAGACCGAGGACGGCGGCGGCGAGCGCCGCGTGTTCCCGGTGGCCAACGATCATCCGGACGGCCAGCGCTCGATCTCGCTGGTGCGCATCGCGACGCAGTTCGCGGACACCACCTTGCTGGACGTCACGATCAAGACCGGCCGCACCCACCAGATCCGCGTGCACCTGCAGCACGCCGGCCACGTGATCGTGGGCGACGACAAGTACGGCGACTTCGCGCTCAACCGCCGCTTCGCGCGCGGCGAGGCCGTGCCGGGCGTGCGCTTCGAGCGCATGTTCCTGCACGCCCGCCAGCTCGCCTTCGACCATCCTGTCAGCGGCGAACGCCTCGAGCTCGTCGCGCCGCTGCCGCCCGAATGCGCGGCGCTGGTCGCCGGCCTGGCGCGCCAGAGGGAGATTCCATGACCGCCTCCCCCGACCGCCCGCGCCGCTTCGACCTCGTCGTCTTCGACTGGGACGGCACGCTGTTCGACTCCACCGCGCTGATCGTGCACAGCATCCAGGCTGCCTGCCGGGACCTGGGGCTGCCGGTGCCCGACGACGAGCGCGCCTCGTGGGTGATCGGCCTGAGCCTGCACGGCGCGATGAAGCACGCGGTGCCCGACATCCTGCCCGAGCAGATCCCGCAGATGGTGGAGCGCTACCGCTTCCACTACCTGGCGCGCCAGCACGACCTGACGCTGTTCCCCGGCGTGCTCGACCTGCTGCAGGCGCTGAAGACGCGCCACCACTGGCTGGCGGTGGCCACGGGCAAGAGCCGCGCGGGCCTCGACGAGGCGCTGCACTCGGTGGAGCTGAAGGGCGTGTTCGACGGCACGCGCACGGCCGACGAGACGCGCTCCAAGCCCGATCCGCAGATGCTTTTCGAGCTGATGCACGAGTTCGGCGCGGACCCGGATCGCACGCTGATGATCGGCGACACCACGCACGACCTGCAACTGGCCGCCAACGCCGGCACGCCCAGCGTCGCCGTGGCCTACGGCGCCCACCAGACGTCGGAGTTCGCCGCGCACGCACCGCTGTTCGTCGCGCAGAGCGTGGCCGAGCTCGCCTCCTGGCTGCAGTCCCATGGCTGAGACGGCGCCGGGCGGCGCGCTGCCCCTGTGCGCCGGCGCCGACCTGGCGGAGGCCGGCCCGGCCCACGTGTTCGACGTGCTGCTGTGGCGCCGCCCGGCGCGCGCGTTCGCGCTGCGCTTCGAGGGCCGCGTGGTGGCCTACATGAACCGTTGCGCGCACGTGCCCACCGAGATGGACTGGCGCCCCGGCGAATTCCTCGACGACGAGCGCCGGTTCATCATCTGCTCGATGCACGGCGCGGTCTACGAGCCCACCACCGGCCAGTGCATCGCGGGCCCGTGCGCGGGGCAGCGCCTGATGCGCATCGACGTCGTCGAGCGCGCCGGCCAGGTGTATTGGTATCCTTCCGCGGACGTCCGCCCTGTCGAGTTCGACGCCATTTCTCCGGATAGCACGCCATGACGCAAGATTTCGAGCCCACGCAGACCCCGCCGCTGCCCGAGAACGGGCCGGCCCCGGTGCCCGCGCCGGCACCGGCACCCGCCCCGGTGCCGCCCATCAACGTCAGCGTCGACGCCGACCTGTCGCGGCTCGAGCACGTGCTGGCGCAGGTCACGGGCGAGCTGATGCGCGATCGCCGCACCGATCGCCGCTGGCGCCTGGCCGGCCGCCTCGCGTGGTTCCTGCTCGCGCTGGCCGTGGTGTGGGGCATCGTCTCCGCGCAGCGCGGCAAGGCTGTCACGCCCAGCGGGCCGCACACGGCGCTGGTGGAGATCCGCGGCGAGATCGCCTCCGAGGGCACCGCCAGCGCGGAAAACATCGTCTCGGCGCTGCGCAGCGCGTTCGAGGAGAAGAACGCCGTCGCGGTGGTGATCCGCATCAACTCGCCGGGCGGCAGCCCGGTGCAGGCGGGCATCGTCTACGACGAGATCAAGCGACTGAAGACGCAGTACCACAAGAAGATCTACGCGGTCTGCGAAGAGGTGTGCGCGTCCGGCGCGTACTACATGGCCGTGGGCGCCGACGAGATCTTCGTCGACAAGGCCAGCATCGTCGGCTCCATCGGCGTGCTGATGGACGGCTTCGGCTTCACCGGCACCATGGAGAAGCTGGGCGTGGAACGCCGCCTGATCACGGCCGGCGCGAACAAGGGCATGCTCGACCCGTTCTCGCCGCTCAAGCCCGAGCAGCGCGCGCTGGCGCAGGCGATGATCGACCAGATCCACAAGCAGTTCATCGCCGTCGTCAAGGAAGGCCGTGGCGCGCGCCTGCACGAGACGCCGGACACGTTCTCGGGCCTGTTCTGGAACGGCGAGGAGGCCGTCAACCAGGGCCTGGCCGATCACTTCGGCAGCCTCGACTCGGTGGCCCGCGACGTGGTCAAGGCCGAGGATGTGGTCGACTACACGCTGCAGGAGAACGTGGCCGAACGCCTGGCCAAGCGCTTCGGCGCCTCCGTGGGCGCGGGCGCGGTGCACGAGCTGCAGGCGCCGCTGCTGCGTCGCTGAGCGGCGGCCGCCGCCGCACGCGGTGGCCCCGGCTGTCCACAAATCCGCGCTTGCCCGAAGTTTCGGGCCGGCGCGCATCGCGAGCCGGCGCGTGCGCGTGTAACGATCCGCTGCAAGCCCTCAAGAATCCCCGTCGCTCGCCGATTCCCGTCTGAACGCCGCCTTCCGGCGACTTCGTCCTTCCCATGCACGCTCGCGTTCTCCGTCGCCTGCTGATCGTCCTGCTGGCCCTCACCGGCATCGCGCTGCTGTGGAACCGGTTCGGCATGACCTCGACGATGGTCATCGATGCGCATTCGCCCTACAACGCCGCCGCGTTCGACGATCGCGCCAATCCCGGCGGCAACAGCGTGGCCAGCGTGGATCGCACCGACGGCGGCCTGGGCATGGACTGCGACCTGCACGCCGGCTACCAGTGGGCGTTCTGCGAGCTGCGGCTGGAGTTCGCCAAGGCGCCGCACGGCATCGACCTGAGCCGCTACGACTCGATGAAGCTGTGGATCAGCGCCACCGGCCCCGAGTCGCAGCAACGCGTGCGCATCTACGTGCGCAATTTCGATCCGGCGTATTCGAAGGCGGGGGAGCTCGAGTCCCAGAAGGTCGACCAGCTGATCTACGAGCCCTCGGCCTACCCGCAGGGCTACGAGGTGCCGCTGAGCCGCTTCACGGTGTCGCAGTGGTGGATCGACGAACACCCGATGACGCTCGAGCTCGAGGCGCCCGACTTCCGCAACGCCACGCAGATCGCGTTCTCCACCGGCCCCAAGGTGGAGCCGGGCCTGCACACGATCCGCATCCAGCGCATCGAGCTCACCGGCAAGCTGATTTCCACCGCCACGTTCCGCCTCGGCATCATCGCGGTGTGGATGCTGTCGGTGTTCGGCTACCTGGTGGCCGACGGCCTGCTCAAGCGCAACGAGCTGCGGCTGTCGGCGGCCAGCCAGAGCTCGCTGCGGCGCCTGAACGAATCGCTGCGCCTCGAGACCCGCAGCCTGGCCGAGATCGCGCGCACCGACCCGCTCAGCGGCGCACTCAACCGCAAGGGCCTGGCCGACGAGCTGACGCGCCTCGTGCGCCTGGACGACGGCCAGACCTTCCCGATGACGCTCGTGTTCATCGACATCGACCACTTCAAGCGCATCAACGACGCGCACGGCCACGACACCGGCGACCAGGTGATCCGCGGCCTGTCCCACCTCGTGCGCTCGGCCGTGCAGCGCGACGACCTGTTCGCGCGCTGGGGCGGCGAGGAGTTCCTGCTCGTGTTCCGCGACACGCCGGGCCTCAAGGGCCGCGACATCGCCGAACGGCTGCGCGAACGCATAGTCGCCGCCAACTGGCCCGACGGCCTGCGCGTGACCTGCAGCTTCGGGGTCTCGGAGTGGCATCGCGGAGAGGATCTCAACGAAGGGATCAAGCGCGCCGACGAGGCGATGTATCGCGCGAAGCAGCAGGGGCGGGATCGCGTGGAGATCGAGCTGGAGGCGCGCGAGGCGCCCGAGTCGCAGCCGGCGTAGCCAGGCGTTCGCTTGGCATGCACGGGTGGTGCCCGGCCGGCGAGCGGATGCGAGCCCAGGCCGTCCTATAGCCAGCCCGACTTCTTGAACTGGCGATAGAGGATCACGCACACGATCGTGATCGTGGCCAAGGCCATCGGATAGCCGTAGTGCCACTCCAGCTCCGGCATGTTCTTGAAGTTCATGCCCCAGATGCCCGCGAACGCGCTGATCACCGCGAAGATGCCGGCCCAGGCGGCGAGGCGCTTGTTGACCACCGATTCCTCGATGGCCACCATCGCCAGGTTCACCTGGATGGCCGTGCCGATGGTGTCGCGCAGGTTGTCCAGCGAGCCGTTCATGCGCATCAGGTGGTCGAAGACGTCGCGGAAGTACTCGCGGTTGTTCTCGCAGACGGCCGGCACGCGTCCGCTGAACAGCTTGTGCACGGCGTCGATCAGCGGCGCGACGGCGTGGCGCACGACGCCGATGTCGCTCTTGAGCTCGTACAGGCGGCGGATGTTGGCCTGCGAGGTGCCGGGCTCGAAGATCTGTTCCTCCACCTGTTCCAGCTCGGTCTCGAGCCGGTCGATGATGGGGAAGTAGCGGTCGACCACCGCGTCCAGCAGCGCGTAGAACACGAAGGCCGGGCCGTGGCGCAGGAGCTGCGGCTCGCGTTCCGAGCGCTCGCGCACCTGCAGCAGGTTCTGCCCGCTGCGGTTGCGGATGGACAGCACGAAGTTCGTGCCGACGAAGATGTCCACCTCGCCCGTCTTGAGTTCGTCCGTGGGCGTCATCTCCACGGTGTGCACCACGGCGAACAGGGTGTCGCCGTATTCCTCGACCTTGGGGCGCTGGTGGCCGTGCAGGGCGTCCTCGACGGCCAGTTCGTGCAGGCCGAACTCCTGCTGCATCGTCTTGAGCTCGTCGTCGGTGGCGTCCTTGAGCGCGACCCAGACGAAGCAGTCCGGGCGCGCCAGGTAGTCGCTGATCTCCGCGATGGGGATGTCGGCGAGCTTGGCCCCGTTCTCGTAGGCGACGCAGTTGATCAGCATGGGCCGCACTGTAGCGGGGATGGGCGACGGGCGCTCCCGGGCGCCGAATCGACGCCTGTGCCGGCCGATCTCATGAACGGCAAGGAACGCTGCGCGGGCCTCGGGGCCATGACTCGAACTGGGCACGCGCGTGCGGATCCGAGGATGCTCAGGTTCCGCCGTGGATCACGCGCAGCGGCGGCTTCTCGGGCGGCGGATCGTCGACGACCCGCGTGCAGTTGCGGCCGGCGTGCTTGGCCGTGTACAGCGCCGCGTCGGCCTGGGCGATGAGTTCGTCGATGCCCTGTCCGCCCGCGGACACCGCGGCCACGCCGATGCTCACCGTCACGCCGGGCACGCCGCGCGGCAGGGCGTGCGGGCCGGCCATCGGCTGGCCGACGCATTGGCGCAGTCGTTCCGCGATGATCGCGGCCGTGTCGAGGTCGGTCTCGGGCAGGATCGCCACGAACTCGTCGCCGCCGTAGCGTCCGAACAGGTCGGTGCAGCGGAGCACCGCCTGGCCGTGCTGCGCCACGTGGCGCAGCACCGAGTCGCCGGCGGCGTGGCCGTGGGTGTCGTTGATCGTCTTGAAGTGGTCGATGTCGACGATGAAGGCGGCGGTGTGCGACTGCTGGCGGCGCGCGAGCTGCAGGTCGCGCTGCGCCTGCGTGTAGAGCGCGCCGCGCGACAGGGCGCCGGTGAGGTGATCGGTGCGCGCCAGCTGCAGCACCCATTCGTGCATGCGGTCGGTGATGATCAGCACGAAGCCCACGTTGCACAGCACGTCGAAGATCAGCAGCGCGCCGATGTAGACGGCGATCACGGGGGAGTGCAGGTCGACGACGCTGCCCTCGTCGATCTGGCGCGCGTGCGCCCAGATGCGCGAGAAGTTGGCCAGCCCCATGCCCGCGAAGCCTGCCAGCGTCACGGTGCGGCTGATGCTCAGGGGCGCGCTCACGAACAGGCTCACCGCGGCCCACGCGGTGAACAGGCCCATGCCGGCCACCATCACGAGGCTGCGTGCGGGATAGCTGGGCCACACGAGCAGGGTGGCCAGCACGCCCCCGATGAACAGGGTGGACAGCGCGATGAGCCAGCGCACGCGCACGGGATGGCGATCGAGCTGCTGGCACGACGCCACCGTGCACGCGCGGCCCACGAGGATGAGCGCATTCGCCACGATGGCCGGCACCCACAGCGGGGCGATGTCCTGCAGCGCGTGCAGGGCCGCCGCGGCGCCGAGCAGGAACGCGCCCACGGCCCACAGGCGAAGCCCCGCGATCGGATGGCGCAACCGCCGCTCGAGCGCCAGCACGATGAGCCCGAACATGATGCCCAGGGCGGCCGACACCGCGAGCAGCGAGCGGCCGTCGATGGTCATTGCGGAACGTCCGCCGCCGGCTTCGCGCGCCTGTGCATGGGGACTACCTCCTGGCAAAAATTCTAGGCCTCGCCCTGTTGGCTGGAAAGAACTTTCAGGGGATATCGCGCGCCGGCCCTTGGGATATTCCGGATCGCGATTCGAGTGGCGATAGCGTCAGCGCGTTGCGCAACACCGGCGCTAGCGCCTGCACCAGCGGCGTGATCTGCGCCACGGGCGTGGCGGCGAACGACAGCACGAGGCCGCGCCAGGCCACGCGCGTGGCATAGACCGACAGCGGGATCGCGGTGACCCCCGCGGCGATCGCGGCGCGTGCCACGGCGCGGTCGTCCACCTCGTCGGGCAACGCGAGCGTCAGGTGCACGCCGCGCGCGCCCGAGACCACGCTCAGGCGCCGCGCCGCGAATTCCCCGGGCAGCGCGCCCGTCAAGGCGCGCAGCATCGCGTCGCGGCGCAACGCGTAGTCGCGCCGCAGCGTGCGCACGTGGGCCGCGTAGTGGCCTTCGCGCATGAAGTCGGCCAGCACCTGCTGCACGATCTGGTCGCCGTCGCGGTAGAAGTCGGCCGACGCGTCGGCGAACACGCGCTGCAGGCCCTGCGGCACCACCAGGAACGCGACGCGGATGCCGGGGTACACGGTCTTGCTGAAGGTGCCGAGGTAGATCACGCGGCCGGCCGCGTCCTGGCCCTGCAGCGACGGGAACGGTGCGCCTTCGTAGCGGTACTCGCTGTCGTAGTCGTCCTCCAGCAGCAGCGTGCCGTGGCGGGCCGCGAACTGCAGCCACTCGAGCCGGCGCGCGAGCGGCATCACGCCGCCCGTGGGGAACTGGTTGGACGGCGTGAGGTAGGCCAGGCGCGGCGCGCGCCGGCCCGGACGCAGCACCGGCACCGGCAGGCCGTGGGCGTCGACCGGGGCCGCGTGCAGGCGCAGGCCGTGGTCGGACAGCACCTGCGTGGCGGCCCAGTAGCCGGGGTCTTCGAGCAGCACCTCGTCGCCGGGGTCGCACATGAGGCGGGCGACGAGGTCGATCGATTCGCCGGTGCCGTCGGTGATGATCACCTGGTCGGGCGCGCAGTGCACGCCGCGCGTGACGCGTACGTGGTCCGCGATCGCCTGGCGCAGTTCGGGCGCGCCGCCGGGCTCGCCCTGTTCCAGCTGGATCGGGTCGGCGCGCCGCAGCTGGCGCTGCTGCAGCCGGTTCCACAGCCGATGCGGGAACAGCGCGAAGTCGAACTGCCCCGGGCAGAAGGGCTGGCGCGTCCAGAACTCGTGCAGCGGATGGCTGTGGTAGCGGCGGCCGCGGCGCGAGAACGCCAGCGGGGCGGCCGCGCGTGTCCGCGCCACCGGCTCGACCGCCGCGGGCGCCGGCAAGGCGTCGGGCGCGATGCGGCAGACATAGGTGCCCGAGCCCTGGCCGGCCACCACGAAGCCTTCGGCGCGCAGTTGCTCGTAGACCGGCACGGCCGTGTTGCGCGCGATGCGCAGCGCCTGCGCGAGCGCGCGCGTGGACGGCAGCCGGTGGGCCGGCGGCACTACGCGCTCGAGGATCGCGCGGCGCAGCAACTGCGTCAGGCGGGCGCCGATGGGCAGGCGCGCCTCGTCGCCGGACGGATGCGCCCAGGCGTGCTGCAGCCAGTCGACGAGAGCGTCGGCGGAGGTCGGCGGGGTCATGGTGGGCGACATCCTACGCCCGGGACGCCAAGTGGCCCAGTCGATGTGACGCCAAATGGCCCTTCACGATGGGCCAATCGCTGCGTAAGCTGTCGCCCATGAACTCCCTTTCCACGCCCGATCGCGGCGTCGTCCAGGCCGCGCTCGTACAGCTGTCCGCCGCGCCGGGCGGCGCGCCCGTCACGGCCATCGAATGCGCCGTCGGCGACTTCACGTCGGTGGCGCGCGGCAAGTCCGTCGGCCCCGCCGATTTCGTCGGCATGGCCGGCTGCCGCTTCCCATCGGTGATGTTCGGCCTGACGTTGACGGGCGGCGAGCCCGAGGCCGTGTTCGGTCCGCTGCTGCCGGCGTCCTACCTCGACATCAGCCTGGTGCCCGATCTCGCCACGCTCAGCCCGCAGCCGGGCCGTGCCGGCACCGCCGCGGTGATCTGCGAGCCCGTCGGCCCGCTGCACGCCGAACGCTACGGCCGCGCGATCTGCGCCAGCGAGCTGTCGCCGCGCGCCGCGCTGCGCCGCGTGCTGGCCCGCCTCGACCGCGCCGGCTTCGCGGCCACCGTGGCGCCCGAACTGGAGCTGTTCCTGGTGGATCGCCGCGAACACGCGGGCCAGGTGAGCCTGCACGCGCCCGCGTCCCGCCCCGGCGCGCCCGCGCGCGAGCGTGCCTGCGAGGCCTACTCGCTGGAGCGCACGGGCCACTTCGCCGAATACTTCGACGCGCTGTTCGCCGCCTGCCACCTGCAGGGCATTCCCGTGTGCGGCCACGCGCACGAGGCCGCGTACTCGCAGTACGAGGTGAACTTCATGCCCGGCGAGCCGCTGGCCCAGGCCGACGCGGTGTTCCGCTTCAAGCGCCTCGCGCGCCAGGTGGCCGCGCAGTTCGGCTTCCTCGCCACCTTCGCGCCCAAGCCCTTCCTCGACCAGCCCGGCACCGGCATGCACTGGCACTTCAGCCTGCAGCACAAGGACGCCGATCCGGCCTCGCACACGAATGCGTTTGCGCATCCGGATGGCACCGACCGCGGCGCGCTGGGCGCCTTCATCGGCGGCCTGCAGCGCCACGCCGACGCGGCGATGGCGTTCTTCGCGCCGCACGACATGTCGTTCGACCGCGTCCGCCTCAGCGACGCGTCGCCGTCGTCGGCCAGCTGGGGGCACGACGATCGCGCCGTGGCGTTCCGGATTCCCCAGGCGAGCGCGCAGAACCGCCGCATCGAGAACCGCCTGCCCGGCGGCGACGCCAACCCCTACCTGGTGGTGGCCGCCACGCTGGGCCTGGGCCTGGCCGGCATCGAGCAGGGCCTGCAGCCCGCGGGCGTGTCGGCCGGCGTCGCGCTGCCGCGCACCCTGCCGCAGGCCTGCGACGCGCTGGAGGCCAGCGCGCTGATGCGCGAACTGTTCGGCGACCCGCTGGTGGATCTCTTCGTCGCGCTCAAGCGCCACGAGAGCGCCGAGCGCCATGCCGCCGCCGACCCGCGCCACCACTGGGATCTCGTCCACCTGGTCGAGCTCGCCTGAGAACCGAAAGACACCATGTTCCGTTCCTCCCCCGAGTACGTCGACTCGTACTACGCCGCGTCGTCGCGCCACCTCCAGTCGAACCGCCCGTCGCTGCAGGAGAACCTGGACGTCGACGTGTGCGTCGTGGGCGCCGGCTTCTTCGGCCTGTACAGCGCGCTGGAGCTGGCGAAGGCCGGCAAGCGCGTGGCCGTCGTCGAGGCGAGCCGCGTGGGCTGGGGCGCGTCGGGGCGCAACGGCGGCCAGATGATCATCGGCTTCCCGTGCGGCATGCAGCGGCTGAAGGGCGTGATGGGACAGGAGCGCGCGAAGCGCATGTTCGACGCGTCGCGCGAGGCCGTCGCCGACATCCGCGGCATCATGGCCGAGCACGCCATAGCCTGCGACCTGGTGCAGGGCCATCTCGAGGTCGCCGTGCTGCCGCGCCGCGTGGCCGACCTCACCGGCTGGATCGAGGAATGCGGCAACGAGTGGGGCTACGACAAGCTGCAGTTCGTCGGGAAGAAGGACCTGCCCCGGTACCTGAACTCGGGGCGCTTCCAGGCCGGCATCATCGATCCCGAGGGCTGCCACATCCATCCACTGAAGTACGTGCTGGGCCTGGCCCGCGCGGTGGAAAGCCGCGGCGTGCGCATCTTCGAGCAGAGCAAGGTGGACGGCTACGTCGAGAAGTCCGGCCGCATCGAGGTGAGCGTCGGCCCGCACGTCGTCCGCTCCGACCAGATCGTGCTGGCCGCCAACGCCTACGTCGACAAGCTCGACGCCAGGCTGGCGTCGCGCACGCTGCCGGTGGGCACGTTCATCGGCGTCACCGCGCCGCTGGGCGAGGCGATGGCGCGCAGCCTGATCCCGCACAACCACGCGGTCTACGACAACCAGTTCATCCTCGAATACTTCCGCATGACGGCCGACCACCGGCTGCTGTTCGGCGGCAAGTGCACCTACCTCGGTGGCACGCCGGCCAACCTCCCTCAGGCGATGCGCCGCAACATCGCGCGCGTGTTCCCGCAGCTCGCGGACGTGCGGATGGACTATGCCTGGGGCGGCCACATCGACATCACGATGCGCCGCATGCCCGACTGGGGCCAGCGCGATGGCCGCGTGTTCTGGGCGCAGGGCTTCTGCGGCCACGGCCTGGTGCCCACGCGCGTGGCGGCCAGGGTGGTCACCGACAAGATGCTGGGCAGGTCCGACGAGCTCGACTGGTTCGCGCCCATCGTCAATCCGCCGTTCCCGGGCGGCGAGGCCGTCGGCGGCCTGATGCAGGCGGTGGGGATGACCTACTACCGGGCGCGCGACTTCGTCTGAGGCCCGGGCAAGGTCATGCCGGCGGCGGCAGGCGGGACCCGCACCACGGGCAATGCGAAATCGCCAGCGCCGGCGTGCCCACGATCGACGTCTTCAGGCCGTAGCTCTTGATGTCGTCCTGGTAGACGATCGTGCGGCCCACCTGCGAGCGCATCGTGTCGCAGCAGTGCGCCACCACCGGCTCGTCGTCGGCGGGATGCCGGAAGAACACCGCCCGCTGCGCCTTGAACCGGCGCTTGCGGCCGCGATCCTTGCACAGGATGTCGATGGCCTGCAGGAATGCGCCGTTCGCGCCGACCGCGGCCTGCATGGCCTCCTTCGACGCGAACTCCACCTTGAAGACGGGCTCGCCGTACGAGTAGCTCATCTCGAATGCCGGCAACGGCGACGTGGCGGCGTAGGCCTGCTCGAACGCCGCCACGCACGCGGCCTTGAGGCGGACGTGGCGCCGGCGGTCGAAGACGACATAGCCGGCGATGAGGAGCAGCAGGGCGGCGAAGAGGGCGGTCAAGGTGCGTCGATGGGGTGGTGGGCGCAGGCAGCTTAACCGATGGCCCCACGCCTCTTGCACTTGCCAGGTTCGCCCTAAACTGCCCGGAACCCCTTCCCGGAATGCCTGCCATGAAGATCGATTTCGTCTCCGACGTCTCCTGCCCCTGGTGCGCCATCGGACTCACTTCGCTGGAGACCGCGCTCGAGCGCCTGGGCCCCGAAGTGCCGGTGACCTTGCACTTCCAGCCCTTCGAGCTCAACCCGCAGATGCCGCCCGAGGGCGAGGACACCAGCGAGCACATCGCGCGCAAGTACGGTATGCCCGCCGAGCAGGTGCGGAAGAACCGCGAGGCGATCCGCGAGCGCGGCGCCGCCGTGGGCTTCACGTTCAACATGGACAAGCGCGCCCGCATCTACAACACCTTCGACGCGCACCGCCTGCTGCACTGGGCCGAGGTGCTGGACGACGAGCAGGGCACCACCGGCGAGAACGCGCTGGCGCTCAAGCACGCGTTCCTGAAGGCCTACTTCACGGACGGCCAGGATCCCAGCTCGCACGACGTGCTGGTGCGCTACGCCACCGAGGCCGGCCTCGACGGCGAGCAGGCGCGCGAGGTGCTCACCAGCGGCCGCTACACCGCCGAGGTGCGCGAGCGCGAGCAGTACTACCAGCAGCGCGGCATCCACTCGGTGCCGTCCATCATCATCGACGACAAGCACCTGATCCAGGGCGGGCAGCCGCCCGAAGTGTTCGAGCAGGCGCTGCGGCAGCTGGCTGCTGGTTGATTGCTCTTTGTCGGGGCCGTGGGGTGCGCTGGGTCATGGGGCGCACTGGGTCGTGGGGCGCGCTGGGTCAGGCACGACTCACCGGGGGAGCTTGTTTTGTTCGTGTCCCCCGGCCTGCGGCCTCCTCCTTTTACCTCACAAAACAAGCTCCCCCGGTGAGTCGTGCCTGACCCAGTGCGCCCCACGACCCAGCGCACCCCATGAGCCAGGCCCCGTCACTTGTAGCTCTGCAAATGGATCGACGTCTCCGTCGCCCCGATGCCCTTGATCAGCCGCACGCGCTCGAGCACCGCGGCCAGGTCCGCCAAATTGGCTGAACGCACCTCGGCCAGCAGGTCCCAGCGCCCGTTGGTGTCGTGCAGCTCGCCGATGCCCGGCTCGCCCAGCAGGATGGCGATCACCTCGCGCGTCTGGTTGCCCTCGACGGCGATGCTCATCCAGGCGGTGATCTCGTTGTGCTCGATGTCGGGCCGCAGCCGCACCGTGTAGCCCACGATGGTGCCGCTGTCCTCGAGCTTGGTGATGCGGTTGTTGACCGTGCCGCGCGACACGCCCAGCCGGTGGGCCAGCGTGGCCACCGACGCGCGCGCGTCGGTGCGCAGGAGTGCGATCAGTTGTTGGTCTAGCGTGTCCATGCGTCTAAAAATTCCGTCAACAGGAATTGCCGAAATGGCAGTAGAGGCTGCCGATATGACAAATTATTGATCGAAACGAAGCACTAGTGCCCATTTCGCTTGCCGCGAGGTCCCGAAACAATCTCCTGATCGACAACGGAGACATTTCATGACGACCCTGCTAACCACCCGCGACATCGGCGCCATCGTCGGCGCGAAGGGCCTGGGCGCCTGTCTGGACACGCTGGTCAACTACCTCGAAGAAGACTTCGCCCGCTGGGGCGAGTTCGACAAGTCGGCCCGCGTGGCCAACCACTCCAAGGACGGCGTGATCGAGCTGATGCCCATCTCGGACGCCAGCCTCTACAGCTTCAAGTACGTCAACGGCCACCCGAAGAACACGCGCGCCGGCCTGCCCACCGTGATGGCCTTCGGCCTGCTGGCCGACGTAGCCACCGGCCGGCCCGAGCTGCTCAGCGAACTCACGCTCACCACCGCGATGCGCACCGCCGCCACGTCGGTGATGGTGGCGCGCCGCGTGGCGCGCACCGACAGCCGCGTGATGGCCCTGATCGGCAACGGCGCGCAGAGCGAGTTCCAGGCCCTGGCCTTCCACCTGCTGATGGGCATCTCGGAGGTGCGCCTGTTCGATGTCGACCCGCGCGCCACCGCCAAGCTGGTGGCCAACCTGCAGGGGGGCGCCGCGCCCACGCTGAGGATCGTCGTCTGCGCGAGCACCGCCGAGGCCGTGCGCGGCGCCGACATCGTCACCACCGTGACGGCCGACAAGACCAACGCCACCATCATCACGCCCGACATGCTGGCGCCCGGCATGCACGTCAACGGCGTGGGCGGCGACTGCCCCGGCAAGACCGAGCTGCACGCCGACGTGCTGCGCGCGGGCGCGGTGTTCGTCGAGTACGAGCCGCAGAGCCGCATCGAGGGCGACCTGCAGCAGATGCCGGCCGACTTCGCGGTCACCGAGTTCTGGCGCGTGCTGGCCGGCGAGGCGCCGGGCCGCACGTCGGCCGAGCAGATCACGGTATTCGACTCGGTGGGCTTCGCGCTGGAGGACTTCTCGGCGCTGCGCCTGCTGCGCGACCTGGCCGCGGAACTGGACCTGGGCCGCAAGATCGACCTCGTGCCCGACATGGCCGACCCGAAGAACCTGTTCGGAGAACTGCGCATGCCGGCCGTCAAGGGCCTGCCCGAGGCGCTGCGAGCCGCCCTGGCAACCGCCTGAGCCTTGTCCACCCGCGCGACGCCCGCACGTCGCGGCGCGGTGACAATCGCCCCCACCGCGGGGGCGCGTCGTGCCGCCGCTTCCACCGAAGCCGAGGCGCCATGATCACCGTCCACCACCTGAACAACTCGCGCTCGCAGCGCATCCTGTGGCTGCTGGAGGAACTCGGGCTGCCGTACGAGATCAAGCGCTACGAGCGCGACGCCAAGACCATGCTCGCGCCGCCCGAGCTGCTCAAGGTGCATCCGCTGGGCAAGTCGCCGGTGATCACCGACGGCGACATCACGGTCGCCGAATCAGGCGCGATCGTCGAGTACCTGCTCGACACCTACGGCGAGGCCTCGGGCCTGCGTCCCGCGAAGGGCGGCGCCGACTACCGCCGATACACCTACTGGCTGCATTTCGCCGAGGGCAGCGCGATGCCGCCGCTGCTGATGAAGCTGGTGTTCCTGCGCATCAAGTCCGCGCCGATGCCGTTCTTCGCCAAGCCCATCGCGCGCGGCATCGCCGACAAGGTGCTGAGCAGCTTCGTCGACCCGAACCTGGAACGGCAGATGGCGTTCATGGAGGCCGAGCTCGCACAACGTCCATGGTTCGTCGGCGGGCAACTGACCGCCGCAGACATCCAGATGAGCTTTCCCGTCGAGGCGGCGAACCAGCGCGCCGGCCTCGGCCCGCAGAAGACGCCCCGGCTGCTCGATTGGCTCGCCCGCGCGCATGCGCGTCCCGCGTACCAGCGCGCGCTCGAGCGCGGCGGCAAGTACGACTTTGCCTGACGCCGCTCCGTCATCCTGCGACTGCGCGCAGGGTGACGAGGCGTCTTAGGCCTTGGGCTTGAAGATGTGCACCGTCTCGCCCCTCGCGAGCATCTCCACCAGTTGCGCGATCCGCTTTGCGCGGGTCTCGGGCTTCACCGCCGTCTGCACGCGCCACGTCACCGCATAGCGATTGCTGGCGTTGAGCGTGGCGAAGAAGGCCCCCGCCGCGGGCGTCGCGTCCAGCGCCGCCTGCAGGTCGTCCGGCACGCTGGACGTGCGCGCGCCGTCGTAGGCCTGGGCCCAGCGGCCGTCGGCCTTGGCGGCCTCGACCTGCGCATGGCCGGGCGGCTGCATGCGGCCCGCCTCGATCAGAGCCGCCACCTTGGCCACGTTGATCTTCGACCAGATGCTGCGCGCGCGCCGCGGCGTGAAGCGCTGCAGGAAGTGACGCTCGTCCAGCCCCTTCTTCTGGCCGTCGATCCAGCCCCAGCACAGCGCGATCTCCACCGCCTCGGCGTAGGTGACGCTGGGCGGCTCGACGCCCTTCTTGGCGATCTGCAGCCACAAGCCGTCGGAGGCGGCGTGGTGCTTCCTCAGCCAGGCCTCGAAGGCCTTGGCGTTGCTGAACAGGGCGGTCGAGTCGGCTTTGACGGCGGGCATGCCCCGCAGCTTAATGGACGTCGACGATCTCGCGATGCATCGGCGTCAAGTTGGCAGTCCGGGCATCGCGGCGGTGAATAATCCGGCCATGACCGACATCCTCGACCCGCTGCTCGACGCCACCTTCAAGGGCTTTCCGCACGGCGCCGCGCCGATGCCGCGCTCCCGCGTGGGCGCCCAGGGCTGGAACGTGCTGGCGGGCGACCTGCCGCTGCCGCTGGCCGTGATCCGGCGCGAGGCGCTGGCGCACAACGTCGGCTGGATGCAGCGCTACGCCGACGGCGCCGGCGTGAGCTTCGCCCCGCACGGCAAGACGACGATGTCGCCCCAGCTGTTCCGCCGCCAGCTCGACGCGGGCGCCTGGGGCCTCACCTTCGCCACCGTCGGGCAGCTGCAGGCTGGCCTGGCCGCGGGCGCCACCAACCTGGTGATCGCCAACCAGGTGCTGGACGCCGCCGACCTGGGCGCCATCGCCGCGCTGCGCGACACGCACCCGGACGTGCGCGTGATCTTCCTGCTCGATTCGCCGGCGCAACTGGCGCTGATCGAGACGCTGTCGTCGGATGCGCCGTTCGAGGTGCTGCTCGAAGTGGGCGTCGCGGGCGGGCGCACCGGCGTGCGCACGCATGACGCCGCGCTGGCGCTCGCGCGCCGCGCGCACGCGAGCGCCGCCGTGAGCCTGGTGGGCCTGGAGTGCTACGAAGGCCTCGGCACCATGGGCCGCGGCGAGGACGACCAGCCGGCGGTGGCCGACCTGATGGATCGCGTCGAGCGGCTCGCGATCCAGTGCGCCGCGCAGGGGTTGTTCGACGCCGACGAGGTGATCGTGTCGGCCGGCGGCTCGGCCGTGTTCGACCTCGTGGTACCGCGGCTGCGGCCCGCGCTGGCGCTTCCGGTGCGGGGCCTGCTGCGTTCTGGCTGCTACGTCACGCATGACCAGGGCCACTACCAGCGCCTCGTCCACCTGGTCAACCGGCGCCTCGGCTGCGACGACGCCGACGGTCTGCGCGCCGCGCTGGAGGTGTGGGCGCTGGTGCAGTCGATGCCGGAGCCCGGCCTCGCGATCCTGGCGGTGGGCAAGCGCGACATCTCCTTCGACCTGGGCATGCCGAACCCCCTGGCCGTGTGCGCCCGCGCGAGCCGCGATCGCGTGGCGGTGCCCGAGGGCTGGTCCATCCAGAAACTGAACGACCAGCATGCCTACCTGCACCTCACGTCGGACACCCGCGGTCTGCAGGTGGGCGATCGCGTGTGCCTGGGCCTCTCGCACCCGTGCACCACGTTCGACAAGTGGCGCTGGATGCCCGTCGTCGACGAGGACTACGGCGTCGTGGACGCGGTCATCACCTGTTTCTGAGCTGCGTTGAAATGACAGCAATGCTGTCACTGACTACAATGCAGGCTTGCATGGGAGATGATCATGGCCACCTTGACCATTCGTGATCTCGACGATGGGCTGAAGCTCAAGCTGCGACTTCGCGCCGCGAGCCAGAATCGTTCGATGGAAGAAGAGGCGCGTCAGATCCTGCGCGCCGCACTGACGGAGCCTGTCGCGCCCAGGAGCACGCTGGTCGCGCGCGTGAAGTCGCGATTCGAAGGCCTGGGCGATGTCCACCTGCCCATCGAGCCGCGGGAGCCCATTCGTCAGGCCCTGCTGGTTCACGAGCCCGACCCTGCGTATGGTCAGAAGCCGCCCGCATCAGCCGAACCAGGCGCGGCACCGCGTTCCAGCCGTCCATCCGCGCGACGCTCGAAACGATGAGCATCCTGCTCGACACCAATGCACTGTCGGAACTCCTTCGGGCGGCCCCGGACCCGGCCGCGCTGAACTGGTTCTCCAGGCAACGCGAAGACCAGCTGTTCGTCAGTGCGGTGACGCAAGCCGAGATGGTCCTGGGTGCTCGGCTCTTGCCGGATGGCCGGCGGCAGCAAAGCCTGCAAGACGCCTTGCGGGGGTTGTTCGAGGACGATTTCGCCAACCGCGTGCTGCCGTTCGATGGTGGCTCCGTCGCGTGCTATGCCGAGATCGTCGTGGCGAGGCGTCGCGCGGGACGTCCGATATCCCAGTTCGATGCGCAGATCGCGGCGATCGCCGTGCAGAACGGGTTTGCGCTGGCTACTCGCAACATTCGGGATTTCGAGGGCTGCGGGCTCCGGCTGATCAACCCGTGGGACTGAACCCGAGCCGTCCTCAGAAGATCGACTGACCCGTCAGCGTCGTGAAGCGCTCCAGTGCCAGTGACCCCGCCAGCGAATTGCCCGACGGCTCCAGCGCCGGCGACCACACGCACACCGCGTACTGGCCGGGCATCACCGCCAGGATGCCGCCGCCCACGCCGCTCTTGGCGGGCAGGCCCACGCGGAACGCGAAGTCGCCCGCGGCGTCGTAGGTGCCGCAGGTGAGCATCAGCGCGTTGATGCGCTTGGCCAGGCTGGTGCCGAGGATGGCGCCCTGGTCGCCGGGATGCGTGCCGCCGTGCACCAGGAAGCGGGCGGCGTGCGCGAGCTCCACGCAGCTCATCTCGATGGCGCAGTGGCGGCAGTAGGCGTCCAGCACCTCGTCGACGTCGTTGGCCAGGTTGCCGAAGGCCTTCATCAGGTGGGCCATCGCGGCGTTGCGGTGCGAGGTGCGGCGTTCCGACGCGGCCACCGCGCGGTTGTAGTGCACGGCCTTGTTGCCGCTGAGCGGCCGCAGAAATTCCACCACCGCGTTCTCGGGCACGGCGTAGCGGGTGCACAGGATGTCGGTGCACACCAGCGCGCCCGGGTTGATGAACGGGTTGCGCGGCTTGCCGCTCTCGGCCTCCAGCTGGATCAGCGAGTTGAACGGCGTGCCCGAGGGCTCGCGGCCTACCCGATCCCACACGCGCTCGCCCTCCAGCTGCAGCGCCATCACCAGCGTGAACAGCTTGGAGATGGACTGGATCGAGAATGGGACGTGCGCGTCGCCCACGGTGTGCAGGCTGCCGTCGACCGCCACCACCGCCATGCCGAAGTGGCGTGGCGACACCTTGGCGAGCTCCGGGATGTAGCTCGCGACCCGGCCCTGGCCGATGACGGGCTTCAGTTCGTGTTCGATCTGCTGCAGGACGGTCGTGTAATCCATGGGCGAAAAGGTCTCCAGGCGGTCGTCAGGCAGTATGCCGCCGACGGTGGGTGGTCAACTCGGGCGGCAGCCGCGACAATCGGCGCCAAACCGATGAATCCAGGGGAAACGTCCATGCTGATTTCCGTCGTCAATCGCAGCAAGACCCTCGCCGACACCGACCTGCAGAAGGCCGTGCGGGCCATCAACCGCCAGCTCGAGGAGGATTTCTATCCGCACTGGCAGTTCGGCGCCCGGTTGCGCCTGGACAGCGCGGGCCGCGTGCCCACGCAGCGGGATCGCAAGATCGACCTGCCCACGCTGCCGGGCCGGCGCGGCGACGCCGTGATCTACATCGTCGACAAGCCCACGATGGCCGCCACCGAGGGCTACCACGACGACAACAACGCCGACGTGCCGTTCGGGTTCGTGTTCCTGAACGCCTGCGGAGACGGCGCCGACGATTGGACGGTGGCCTTGTCGCACGAGGCGATCGAGCTGGTGGGCGACCCGCTGAGCAACCTGCTGGTGCAGGGCCCGCATCCCAAGGATCGCCGCCACCTCGTGTTCCACCAGTTCGAGCTGTGCGACGCGGTCTCCGGCGAGTACTACGAGATCGAGGGCGTGAAGGTGCAGAACTTCGTGCTGCCCGGCTGGTTCGAGCGCAAGGTCGTCGTCGGGGCGCGCAACGATTTCCTGGGCCGCGCCGAGCCCGGCGAGTCGCTGGCGCCATTCACGGTCGCGCCCGGCGGCTACCTGATGTTCTGGGACGATCGCGCGCCCGCGGGCAAGAAGTGGACGCCGTACTACGACACGCGCGACGGTATGGCCGCGCGCAGGGTGGCGGCCAAGCTGAAGCTGAAGCTGAGCCGGCTGCGCAGGCGCAGCAAGCGCTAGCCGGCCACCATCTTCCACGCCACGAACAGCAGCACCACCGCGATCGCGGTGCGCAGCGGGCCCACCGGGGCGCGCGTGCTGATCCACGATCCCGCCAGCACGCCGGGGATCGAGCCGGCCAGCAGGTTGAGCATCAGCACGAGGTCGACGTTGCCCAGCGCGAGGTGGCCCATGCCGGCGATCAGCGTCAGCGGGATCGCGTGCGCGAGGTCGGTGCCCACCAGCTTGCCCGCGGACAGGCGCAGCGGGTACAGGTAGACCAGCATCGCGGTGCCCAACGCGCCGGCACCCACCGACGTCAGCGTCACCATCGCACCCAGCAGCACGCCGCATACCACGGTCATCGTGGGCTGCATGGCCTTGAAGCGCGCGCTGTCGCCCAGGCGGAAACGCGTGCCCAGCGAATGGATCTGCTCCTTGAACAGGATGCCCAGCGCCGTGACGACCAGCGCCAGGCCCAGCGTGAAGGTGATGACGCCGCTGCGCAGCTGGCTCACGTGCGCGAAGTGCATCCACGCCAGCGTGAGCGCCGCGGCGGGCAGGCTGCCCAGCGCCAGCCGGCGCACGATCTGCCAGTCGACGGTGCCGGCCTTGTGGTGGACGGCGGTGCCGAACATCTTGGTGATCGACGCGTAGAGCAGGTCGGTGCCCACGGCGGTGGTGGGAGCGACGCCGAACAGCATCACCAGGATGGGCGTCATCAGCGCGCCGCCGCCCACGCCGGTGACGCCGACGATGGCGCCCACCAGCAGGCCGGCCACGCCGTGCATGAGATCGAAGTTCAAGAAGGACCTGCGGGAACGGGGGAGGTGGCGGGACACGCGGCGGGCCGGGTGGGCGCATCGCGTCGGGAAAGCGGAACTGCGGCGTGTGACGGCACGCGCGAATGCAGGTCGAATCCGCATTTTCCGTTTTGGTGGCTATAGGCGTTATGCGAAAAGCGATGATCCATAGCCGGTGCGCCGCGCAAGCCCCCATTCGGGTTCCCGAGGCCGCCCGCGACAGCTTAAAGTCGGGCGAATTCCCCAGGAAACCCGACCATGACCCTGCCCATCGACTTCCCCCACATCTCCCGCCCGCACCTGCTGTCGCTGCTGCGCGCGGCGCCCAAGGCCGAGCTGCACATCCACATCGAGGGCTCGCTGGAGCCCGAGCTGATCTTCGAGCTGGCGGCGCGCAATGGCGTGAAGCTGCCGTACGCCGACGTGGAGGCCCTGCGCCGGGCCTACGCGTTCACGAACCTGCAGAGCTTCCTGGACGTCTACTACGCCGGCGCCAGCGTGCTGATCACCGAGGCCGACTTCGACGCGATGGCCTGGGCCTACTTCCAGCGCGCCGCGCGCGACAACGTGGTGCACTGCGAGATCTTCTTCGATCCGCAGACGCACACCGCGCGCGGCATCGACATGGGCGTCGTCATCCGTGGCCTGGACGCCGCGGCCCGCCGCGCCGAGGCGGAACTGGGCCTCAGCGTGCGCCTGATCCTGTGCTTCCTGCGCCACCTCGACGAGGACGACGCGCTGGCCACGCTGGAGGCGGCGCTGCCGTATCGCGACAAGTTCGTCGGAGTTGGCCTCGATTCGAGTGAGATGGGCCACCCGCCGGAGAAGTTCGCGCGCGTATTTGCACGGGCGCGTGAACTCGGGCTGCGCCTGGTGGCCCACGCGGGCGAGGAGGGCCCGCCGGCCTACATCCGCTCGGCGCTGGACGTGCTGCACGTCGAGCGCATCGACCATGGGGTGCGCTGCCTGGAGGATCCCGAGCTCGTCGCGCGCCTGGCGCGCGAGCGCGTGCCGCTGACGGTGTGCCCGCTGTCCAACGTGAAGCTGTGCGTGTTCGACGACCTCGGGCGCCACAACATCCCCGCGCTGCTCGCTGCGGATCTCTGCGTCACGGTCAACTCCGACGATCCGGCCTATTTCGGCGGCTATATCAACGACAACTTCGTCCAATTGTTCGAATCCCTGCCGAACCTGACGGCTCGGGACGCCTACGCGATGCTGCGCAACAGCTTCGAGGGCTCCTTCGTCGACGAGGAGGACAAAGGCCTGTGGATCGGGGAGCTGGACTCGGTGTTCGCCGCGCACGAACCGTGACGAGGTCGGCGAGGTTTCGCCTCCGAAGTCTCGAGAGGCCTACCAGCCGTCCGGCGCGATGAAGGACGGGTTGCGCAGCGACATGACCACGTGGTCGCGCCAGGCGCCGGCTATGTAGAGGTAGTCGGGCGCCAGGCCCTCCCGCCTGAAACCCAGGCGCTCCAGCACGCGGCCGCTGCGCACGTTCTCCGGCCGGTACGCGGCCTGCACGCGGTGCAGGTTCACGCGCGGCGAGAACATCTCCTCCAGGCCGGCCGCGATCGCCTCGGTCATCAGGCCCTGGCCCACGTGGGCCTCGTCCAGCGCGTAGCCCAGCATGGCGCTCTGGAACGCGCCGCGCGAGACCTGGCTGAAATGCAGGCTGCCGATCACCTCCACGTCGGACGACGGCAGCCGTGCGCCGCCGGCCCGGGAGGCGTCGATCAGCCAGTAGCGGTAGGCGGTGTCGTTCGTGAACGCGGCCAGGCCGGTGGCCACTCGCGCGGCCTGGGCCTCGAGCGTGTAGAACGAATCGGCCGTGGGCGGATCCCAGGGCGCGAAGTGGTGCCGGTTGCGGCGCTGGAACTCGCAGACGGCCGGGGCGATGCCGGCGTCCCCGGCGACGAGGCGCAAGCGCGCGGTGGTGATCTCGGGACGGGCGAGCGGGGCGATACCCAACATGGACGATGGTCGGCGCGATGCGGAAAGGAATTCGCATCGTACCCGGCCGAGCTTGCGGCGCTCAGACCGTTGCCGTCACCGCCTCCAGCGCGCGCGCGAGGGCGGGCGCGTCCGCGCCGAACGCGTATGCGTCCATGCCCAGGTGCCCACCCGCGACGCTCGCGTGCACGCGGATCGGCGCGTGGTCCGGGCCGCCGGCGCCGGCCGCGATGAACCAGGGCAGCAGGTGCTCGTCGGTCGGATGCATGTACGGCGCCTCCGGGGCCAGCGCGCGGTAGTGCCACAGCGATTCCCAGTCGCGCGCGGCCGAACGCTCGGCGAACCAGGCGCGGAACGCGGCGCTGGCGGGGATCTCGGGCACCGGATCCGGCCGCGGCAGGCCCAGGCGCAGGTTGTGCGTGATGGAGCCGGTGCCGATGATCCACACGCCTTCGTCCACCAGCGAGCCGAGCGCGGCGCCCAGCTCGAACAGCTGCGCCGGCGTGCGGTCGGGCGGGAAGGCGACGGGCAGCACGGGGATGTCGCCCTGCGGACGGATGTTGCGCAGCGGCACCCAGATGCCGTGGTCGAGTCCGCCGGCGGCGGCGTGCTCCACCTCGATGCCGGCCCATTGCAGCAACTGCTCCACGTGGGGCGCGAGGCAGGGCACGCCGGCCACCTCGTAGCGCAGCTCGTGGAGCGCGCGCGGGAAGCCGCCGAAGTCGTGGATGGCCTCGTGGCGCGTGGCCGCCAGCGTCACCGCGCGGCGCGCCAGCGTGTGCGCGGACAGCGCGACGATGGCGGTCGGCGGCGCCTCGCCGGCGGCGACGCGAGCGTCCATCGTGCGGCCCAGGTCGCGCCAGAACGCGCCGGCCGGGCCGGGCTCCAGCGCCGTCATCGGCGAGCCGTGCGAGAGGAAGACGGGGGCGTAGCGGGTGTCCATGCATCGATTGAAGCACCGGCTCCGCGCGGCGCCGTTCGAAGCGATTGGCGGCGCCGTTCAATGGCCTTGACGGATCGCGGCGGCGTCGCGCGCGGCATCCGAATGCCCGAATCGCGACATCCGCGCCGGGCGGCCGCCACCGCTTCGGTGTACCGTAGCGGGCATGACGAACGACAGTGCATTGACCGTCCTCAAGAACCGCCCGCAGGCCTCGGTGTGGCGCCTGGCCGGCCGCCAGGTGTGGCGCGATCTCGTCGCCGGCGAACTGAAGCTGCTGCTGTGGGCCGTGGTGCTGGCCGTGGGCGCGCTGAGCGCGGTCGGGCTGTTCGCCGACCGCATGCGCTCGGGCCTCGTGCGCGACGCCGCGCAACTGCTGGGCGGCGATGCCGTGGTGCTGGCCGACAAGCCGATGCCGCCCGAGTTCACGCAGGCCGCCATCGCCCGCGGGCTGGTCGTCGGCCAGGCGGTCAACTTCCCCAGCATGGCGCGCGCCGGATCGGCGCAGGGCGGGGCGGCGCGGCTCGCCGCGATCAAGGCGGTGGATGCCGCCTATCCCCTGCGCGGCAGCATCAGCGTGAAGTTCGGCGAGTCGGCTCCGGTGCAGGCGCTCAGGCGCGGGCCGGAAGCGGGCACGGCCTGGATCGATCCGGCGCTGGCCGACGCGCTGTCGCTGAAGGTGGGCGACCGGCTGGAACTCGGCGACACCACGCTGCGCATCGTGGCCCTCATCACGATCGAGCCCGACCGCGGCACCGGCTTCTCCGCGCTGGCGCCACGCGTCATGCTGGACGTGGCCGATCTCCCCGCCACCGGGCTGGTGCAGCCGTCCAGCCGCATCACGTGGCGGCTCGCGCTGGGTGCGCCGGGCGGCGACGAGAAGGTGGCGCAGGCCTACGCCGACTGGGCCAAGGCGAGGATCAAGTCGGAGGGCCTGCGCGGCATGCGCGTGGAGAACCTCGCGTCGGGCCGCCCCGAGATGACACAGACGGTCGACCGCGCTCAGCAGTTCCTGAGCCTCGTGGCGCTGCTCACCGCGCTGCTGTCGGCCGTGGCAGTGGCCGTGGCGGCACGCGACTTCGCGCAGCGCCACCTGGACGACTGCGCCATGCTGCGCGTGCTGGGCCAGACGCAGAACCGCATCGCCGCCGTGCATGCCATCGAGTTCCTGGGGTTGGGCCTGGTGGGGAGCCTCGCCGGGCTGGCGCTCGGCTTCGTGCTGCACCTGGGCTTCGTCGCGCTGCTCACCGGCTGGCTGCCCAACGGGCTGCCGTGGCCCGGTCCGATGCCGGCGCTGCTGGGACTGGGCGTGGGCCTCACGTTGCTGCTGGGCTTCGGCCTGCCGCCGGTGCTGCAGCTGGCGCGTGTGCCCCCGCTGCGTGTGCTCAGGCGCGACGTGGGCACGCCCAAGGTGGCCAGCCTGGGCGTGCTGCTCGGGGCGTTCCTCGGATTCGCGGCGCTGATGGTCGCGGCGGCGCGCGACGTCAAGCTGGGTCTCATCAGCGTGGGCGGCTTCGCCGGCGCCGCGTTGTTGTTCGCGCTGGTGGCGTGGATCGCCGTCAGCGCGTTGCGGCGCTTGGTGCCGGAGGCGCGGGCGCCGCGCTGGCTGGTGCTGGCCACGCGCGCCATCGCCGCGCGTCCCGCGTTCGCGGTGCTGCAGGTGGCGTCCATGGCCATCGGGCTGATGGCGCTGTGGGTGCTGGTGCTGCTGCGCACCGACCTCATCGACAGCTGGCGCGCGGCCACGCCGCCCGACGCGCCCAACCGTTTCGTGGTCAACGTGCAGCCCGACCAGGCGCAGGCCTACCGCGACATGCTCAAGGCCTCCGGCGTGGTGGGCGACGACTGGTTCCCGATGATCCGCGGCCGCCTGGTCACGGTCAACGACGAGGCGGTGGGCAAGCGCTACAAGCCCGACACCGACCCGTCCAACATGATCCAGCGCGAGTTGAACCTCAGCAACGCCAGCGAGCTGCCGAAGCAGGCGAAGATCGTCGCGGGCAAGTGGGTACCCGGCGAGGCCGACGGGCTCAGCGTGGAAGATGGCCTCGCGAAGACGCTGGGCCTGAAGCTGGGCGACAAGATGGTGTTCGACGTGGGGGGGCAGCTGGTGTCGGGCCGCGTCACGTCGCTGCGCAAGGTCGACTGGGGCTCGATGCGCGTGAACTTCTTCGTGATGTTCCCGCGCGCCAGCATGGGCGACCTGCCGCTGAGCTACATCAGCGCGTTCAAGGCGCCGGCCGCGCACGGCTTCGACAATCGCCTCGCGGCGCAGTTCCCCAACGTGACGGCCATCGACGTGTCGGCCACCATCGCGCAGGTGCAGGGCGTGCTCGACCAGGTCATCCATGCCGTGGAGCTGCTGTTCGCGTTCGCGCTGGTGGCCGGGCTGGTGGTGCTGGTGGCCACGGTGTCGGCCACGCGCGAGGCGCGCGCGCGCGAGTTCGCCGTCATGCGCGCGGTGGGCGCGTCGGGCACCTTGCTGGGCCGCGTGCAGCGCGTCGAACTCCTGGGGGTGGGCGCGCTGGCCGGCCTGCTGGCCGCGAGCGCCGCGGTGGCGGTGGGCTGGGGGCTGGCCACCTGGGTGTTCGAGTTCCACTGGAACCCGCCGTGGTGGGTGCCCTTTGCGGGCGCGGCCAGTGGCGCGGCACTGGCGCTCGCCGCGGGCTGGTGGAGCCTGCACGAGGTGCTGGCCAGGCCGGTGATGGAGACGCTGCGGCGTGCCGCGCAGGAATGACGCAGTGGCGGGTGGCCGATTGCCGGCACTCCAATTGATCCTTTGACCCCATGATTCGAATCGGACTCATCTCGGACACCCACGGCCTGCTTCGCCCCGAGGCCGTCGATGTACTGCGCGGCAGCGACTTCATCGTCCACGCGGGCGACATCGGCGAGGACGTGCTGGAGCCGCTGGCCACCATCGCGCCGGTGACCGCCGTGCGCGGCAACAACGACCGCGCGCCGTGGGCGGCACGCATCGCCGAGACCGAGCAGCTGCGCTTCGGCGAGGTCACGCTGCACGTGCTGCACGACCTGGCCGACCTGTGCCTCGACCCGAGGGCCGCGGGCATCGACGTGGTCGTCACGGGTCACTCGCACCGCCCGAAGGTCGAGCGGCGCAGCGGCGTGCTCTACGTGAACCCCGGCAGCGCCGGCCCGGTGCGCTTCAACCTGCCGATCTCGGTGGCGCTGATGCAGGTCGCCGGCAAGGAGGTAACGGTGCGCATCGTGGAGCTCGAGTCGCTGCGTACCGTCTGAGACGCACACGAAGGAGTCGCCGCCCATGACCGCCCGCATCGTCCGCCTCGGCGAGCCCCGCGCACCCGATGAAGGCACGCGCATCGGCACTGTCCGCCGGCCGCCGCGCGGCGTGCCCAAGTCGGAATTCGCGTCCGGCGACTGGTACGACGTCTGGTTCCCCAACCTGTCGCCCAGCCCGGAGCTCGTCAAGCGCGCGCTGGCCGCTCAGTCCGACCCGAGCGCCGCGGGCGAGAAGGAATGGGCCGCGTTCACGCGTGGCTATCGCGCCGAGATGGCGCGGCCGGAGAACGCGCATGCCATTGCGTTGCTGGCCGCGCTGTCGCAGCAGGCCAACTTCTCGGTGGGCTGCTACTGCGAGAGCGAGGCGCGCTGCCATCGAGGCATCCTGCGCGCGCTCTTGCGGGACGCGGGGGCGCGCGTGGCGCAGTGACTTGCGTAGGCGCGGCGATACCCGCGCCGACGACGCATGCATTGGCCAGCCAATTGCGTCGTGCCGTGCTCAGGATCACAGTCGTCCGTATGAGACGCCGCTCACCGGCACCGTGGCGGCGCGCGCGGCGCCTATCCGGCGCGGACGATCCCGGTGTCGCCTTGCCGAGGAGTTCCGCCATGCACGCCCCATCCCTCCACGACACCTGGCACCGCTGGCGCGACAGCATGTCCTACGCGTTGCACCCGCACCCGGCGGATCCCGACCATCCGCCGACGCGTCTCGCCGACAACCCGTTGCGCGCCCGCCTGCGCCAGGTTCGCCTGCTGCCGCTGGCCATTCCGGGCATGGCGCTGGTGCTGGTCTGCTGCGCGCTGCTGATCGGGTCGCTGCTCAGGTAGGGAGCCTGCCTCAGGCGTCGGCGCCCACCCACTCGATCTTCGCGCCCAGCGATACCAGGTTCTCCACGAAACGCGGATGCGCGCGGCGGATCGGCGTGGCGTTGTAGATGGTGGAGCGTCCCTCGATGCTCGACGCCAGCATCAGCAGCGCGATGGCCACGCGGATGATGTACGGGCTGTCCACCTCGGCGGCCACCAGCGGCTTGCCGCCGAAGGTGATCACGCGGTGTGGGTCGGACTGGAACGCGTGGGCGCCGAACTTCGACAGCTCCGACGTCCAGCCCAGCGCGCCGTCGTAGACCTTGTTCCAGAACATCACCTGGCCCTCGGCGCGCACGCCCAGCGCGATGAAGATGGGCAGCAGGTCGACCGGGAAGTAGGGCCACGGCGCGGCCTCGATCTTCTGCAGCATGTTGCGCGTGAAGGGTTCACGCACCTTCAGTCCGTGGGGCACGTGCGCGCGCGACCAGCCGCCCTCGTGGGTGATCTCCACGCCCAGCTTGGCGAAGCTGCGATCGAGCAGCGGGAAGAACTGCGGCGCGCTGTTCTTCACCTCGACGTTGCCGCCGGTGATGGTGCCCAGCGCGAGGAAGGTGACCACCTCGTGGAAGTCTTCCACGAAGGTGAAGTCGACGCCGTGCAGCTCGTCGACGCCGTCGACGGTCAGCCGCGACGTGCCCACGCCCGAGATCCTGGCGCCCATGCGCTGCATGAAGGCGCAGAACTCCTGCACGTGCGGCTCGGAGGCCGCGTTCGTGAGCTCCGATTCGCCGTCGGCCAGCGCCGCGCACAGCACGAAGTTCTCGGTGGTGGTGACCGATGCGTAGTCCAGCCAGCGCCGATGCGCGTGCAGCGGCCGGCGGGCGTGCACGATCAGCGCGCCGGGGCCGCGTTCCACCTGCGCGCCGAAGCCCTCGAACACCTCCACGTGCGGATCGATCTCGCGCACGCCCAGCGTGCAGCCCTGCACGTCGTTCTCGATGCGGGCGCTGCCGAAGCGCGCCAGCAGCGGCGGCACCAGCATCACCGACGAGCGCATCTCCTCGGGAAGCTTGTGCACGGCCGGGTCGAAATTCGTGTGCTCGTGGTGGATGCGCAGCACGCCGTCCTTGAGCTCCCCTTCGACGCGGCTGCCCAGCTCGCGGAACACCGCCAGGATCTTGCGGACGTCGGTGATGTCGGGCACGCCGCGCAGCGTGACGGGCTCTCGCGTGAGCAGCGTGGCCGACAGGATCGGCAGCACGGCGTTCTTGTTGGCGGAGGGCGTGATGCGGCCGCCGAGGGGGCGGCCGCCATGGACGATGAGATCGGGCACGTTGACTCGTTTCGGGTTCGTTGTGAACGTGGCGCCATCTTAGGGACGCGCAGGGACTCGCGGCGTGAGACTTTCTTCCGCGGGGACCGTGGACCCCCACGCTCGCTGGCGCTCGCTGCCCCCCGAGGGGGAGCTCCGCGAGCGGCCCGGCAGAGCCGGATCCGCCGCTCCCTCGAACTTCTTTTGCCGAGGATCAGCGGCAGCGCCGGATAAGGATGCGTGCGTGGCATCGTCGCAGTCTGGCTCCGCGGCCCAGAAACGACGAAGCCGCCAGAGATGGCGGCTACGGGGGAAGGTTGAGCGGCGCCGGCGCTGCCGCTCGAGCACTCCAAACGAAGTTCAAGGGAGCGGCGGATCCGGCTTTGCCGGGCCGCTCGCGGCCGGCCCCTCGGGGGCAGGGAGCGCCAGCGACCGTGGGGCCCTCGTCTAGACGGATTCGATCAGGCCCATGTCCGACGCGCTCATCAGCGCCTCGATGTCCATCAGGATCAGCATGCGCTCGCCGACGTTGGCGATGCCCGTGATGAAGGACATGTCGACGTGCGAGTTGAGCGTCGGGGCCGGCTTGATGGTGTCGCCGCCCAGTTCGCAGACGTCCGAGACGGAGTCGACAACGGCGCCGATCACGCGGCCCTTGACGTTCAGGACGATGACGACAGTGAAGGCGTTGAAGTCGGCGTCCTTGCATCCCAGCTTCAGGCGCAGGTCGACGATCGGCACGATCACGCCGCGCAGGTTGACGACGCCGCGCAGGAATTCCGGCGTGTTGGCGATGCGGGTGGGCTGCTCGTAGGAGCGGATTTCCTGCACGCGCAGGATGTCGATGCCGTATTCCTCGCCACCCAGGCGGAAGGTCAGGAACTCGCCCTTCGCGCCCTGGGCGGCCGCGGCGGAGCGGTTGGCGCTCTGGCGGGCGATGTGGGTGGCTTCCTTGATCATGTCCATGGTGGATCCTCTGGGCTTTGCGGTTCGGTGTGTCGGGGACGAAAGGCTTCTGTTTCCGTTATCGGCCAGGGCCGGACGCAATGAAGTGACTTTTTTGTATTTCCGGCGGTCTTGCGGGCACAAAAAAGGGCGCTGGCGCGCCCCTTCGTGGAAGGCGGGAGCTCAGAACGATTCCCACTCGTCGCTCGCGCCGCTGGCGGCCGCGGGCGCGGGCGCCGGGGCGACGCTGGTCGGGGCGGCCTTGGGCGCCGCGGGCCTGGCGGCGGCCGCGGGCTTGGCCGCAGTCGCCGGCTTGGCGGCCGGTTTGACGGCCGGCTTGGTGGCCGATGCCGGCTTCGTCGCGGCGGCCTTGGCGATCGCCTTGGCGGCCATCGGCACGTGGGCGGCGGGCGCCGGGGCGGCGAAGCTGCCGATGTCCGACGCGCCACCCAGGTTGTAGTTCGCGACCACGGTGGTCATGCGGTGCGCCTGATCCTTCAGGCTCTCGGCGGCGGCGGCGGATTCCTCCACCAGCGCGGCGTTCTGCTGCGTCATCTGGTCGAGGCGGGTGACGGCCTCGTTGACCTGGCCGATGCCTTGCGACTGCTCGAGCGCCGCGGCGCTGATCTCGCCGATGATGTCGGTGACGCGCTGCACGCTGGCCACGATCTCGTTCATCGTGGAGCCGGCGTCCTGCACGAGCTTGGAGCCGGTCTCGACCTTGTCCACGCTGGTGCCGATGAGGCTCTTGATCTCCTTGGCGGCCTCGGCCGAGCGCTGGGCCAGCGAACGCACCTCGCCGGCCACGACCGCGAAGCCGCGCCCCTGTTCGCCGGCACGCGCGGCTTCCACCGCGGCGTTCAGCGCCAGGATGTTGGTCTGGAACGCGATACCGTCGATCACGCCGATGATGTCGGCGATCTTCTTGGACGACGAGTTGATCTCCTCCATCGTGGCCACGACCTGCGAGACCACCGTGCCGCCGCGGCGTGCCACCTGGGTGGCGGAGCTGGCGAGCTGGTTGGCCTGCGCGGCGGCGTCGGCGCTCTGGCGCACGTTGCCGGTGAGTTGCGACAGCGAACTGGCCGTCTGCTGCAGGTTGCTGGCGGTCTGTTCGGTGCGCTGGCTCAGGTCCTGGTTGCCGGTGGCGATTTCGGTGGACGCCGTCGACACCTCGTGCGCGCCCGAACGGATCGAGCCGATCGTCTTGCGCATCTCGTCCTGCAGCGTCTTCAGGGCGCGCAGCGACACCGTCGTCGCGGCCGGGCCGTCGGTGCGGATCGTGGTGCCGAGGTCACCCCGGCCCATCGCGATGGTGTGCGCAGTGAACTCGGTGATCATGCGGCGCACCAGGATCATGCCCGTCGCGAACACGTAGGCGGTGGCCACGCACATCGCGACGCCGATGGACACGAAGACCGCCGGCGGCCAGCCGAACACGAGGCCGGCGATCACGACAGCCTGGCTGCCGAACAACAGGGAGAAGAAAAGCATGGCACGGGCCTGGATTGAAAGAGAGCTCAGCATGGAGGTATCCGTTTCGAAAGAATGTCGTGCGGATGCGGGGTGAGGCAGGGCCTCAATGGCGGGTGCGGCGGACGAGCGAGCCGGTGTCCAGGATCAGCGCGACGCGGCCGTCGCCCATGATCGTGGCGCCGGACACGTCCTGCACCTTGCGGTAGTTGGCCTCCAGGTTCTTCACCACCACCTGCTGCTGGCCCAGGAGTTCGTCCACCAGCAGGGCCACGCGGGCGCCTTCGGCCTCGACGACCACCATGATGTTGCTGACGTGCTCGAAGTCGAAGCGCGGCACCTCGAAGACGCGCTCGAGGTCGATGACGGGCATGAACTCGTCACGCACCTCCACCACGCGGCCCGAGCCGCCGATCGTCTTGATCATGCCCGGGGCGACCTGGAACGATTCCACCACCGAGGCGAGCGGCAGGATGTAGCACTCGTCGCCCACGCCGATGGACATGCCGTCCATGATGGCCAGCGTCAGCGGCAGGCGCACCTTCACGCTCATGCCGTAGCCTTCGGCGGAGTCGATCTCCACCGTGCCGCCCAGCGCCGTGATGTTCTTCTTGACCACGTCCATGCCGACGCCGCGGCCGGACACGTCGGTCACGACGTCGGCGGTCGAGAAGCCCGGCGCGAAGATCAGCGCGTAGACCTCCTGGTCGGTCATGGAGTCCGGCGCGTCGATGCCGCGCTCGCGGGCCTTGCTGATCAGCTTCTGGCGCGACAGGCCCTTGCCGTCGTCGCGCACCTCGATCACGATGGAGCCGCCTTGATGCGACGCCACCAGCGTGATCGTGCCGTGCTCGGGCTTGCCTTTGGCGAGACGCTCGGCCGGCACTTCGATGCCGTGGTCGCAGGAGTTGCGCACCAGGTGGGTCAGCGGGTCGGTGATCTTCTCGACCAGGCTCTTGTCCAACTCGGTCGCTTCGCCCTGCGTCACCAGTTCGACCTTCTTGTCGAGCTTGGCGGCCAGGTCGCGCAGCATGCGCGGGAAGCGGTTGAACACCATCGACATCGGAATCATCCGGATCGACATGACCGCTTCCTGCAGGTCACGGGTGTTGCGCTCGAGGTCGGTCAGGCCGGCCAGCAGTTGCTGGTTCAGCTGGCCTTCGCGGCTGTTCTGGGCCAGCATGGCCTGCGTGATCACGAGTTCGCCGACGAGGTTGATCAGCTGGTCGACCTTCTCGATGGAGACGCGCAGCGTGGCCTGGTCGGGCGACGGCGCGGTCTTCGCGTCGGTCTTGGCCGCGACCTTGGGCGCGGCGGCGGCAGCCACCGGGGCGGACGCATCGTTCGCGTCGGCGGCCGCGGGCGCCGCGTCGGCCTGGGCGGCCTCGGGCAACGGCTCGAAGAATCCGTAGCCGGGGTCGACCGGGTTTTCCACCGGCGGCGCGCCGGCGTTCTCCGGGAAGAAGCCGTAGCCCGGGTCGCTTGCGCGCATCTGGATCAGTTCGCGCGCCACATGGAACGTGAACAGGTCCAGCAGCTCGCTGTCGGACGTGGTCGTCACCACGCGGAAGCGGCGCATGCCGTCCGCGGCGCGGCCGGCGTCCAGGGGTTCGATCGTGCCCAGATCCTCGATCTCCTTGAACAGCTCGCTCAGGGCATCGGCGGTCTCGGGCTTTTCAAGCGGGCCGATGAGCAGTTCGATGGCACGCGTCTGCGCCTTGGGAACGGGCATCGACTTCAGTGTCGGGCTGACGACGGCGGGCGCCGGCGCGGGCGCGGCGGCCTTGGCGGCGGCGGGCGCGGCCTGGCCCTCGGCCATCGCGCGGATGCGGCCCAGCAGCTCGCTGGTGTCGGGCGCGCTGCTCGCGGAACCCTGGTGCACGGCCAGCTGCGCCTTCAGCGCGTCGCCGGCGGCCAGCAGCACGTCGACCATCGCCGACGTCGGGGTCAGCTCGTGGCGGCGCAGCTTGTCCAGCAGCGTCTCCATCTGGTGCGTCAGCGCGGCGACGTCGGAGAAACCGAAAGTGGCGGCGCCGCCCTTGACGGAGTGCGCGCAACGGAAGATGGCGTTCATCTCCTCGTCGTCGGCGGCGTCGACGTTGAGCTCCAGCAGCTTCTGCTCCATCAGCTCCAGGTTCTCGCCGGCTTCCTCGAAGAAGACCTGGTAGAACTGGCTCAGGTCGATGCCGGCCGAGCTGCTGTTGTTACTGATCTCACCCATTTCTCATTTCTCCTGATCCGGAATTCATCTGCCTGTCGTCCCACGAAGACAGTCGCTCAGCGCACGACCTTGCCGATGACCTCGATCAGCTTGGCAGGATCGAACGGCTTCACGAGCCAGCCGGTGGCGCCCGCGGCGCGGCCGGCCATCTTCATCTGGTCGCTGGACTCGGTGGTCAGGATCAGGATCGGGGTCTGCTTGAACTTCGGGTTCTCGCGCAGCTTCTTCGTCAGGCTGATGCCGTCCATGCGGGGCATGTTCTGGTCGGTCAGGACGAGGTTGTAGTCGCGTTGGCTGGACTTCTCGAAGGCGTCCTGGCCGTCCACTGCCTCGACGACGTTGAAACCGGCGTTCTTCAGGGTGAACGCCACCATCTGGCGCATCGAGGGGGAGTCATCCACGGCAAGAATCGTGTGCATTGCAGTTCTCCGGAGGGGTCTTGAATAGGGCTTGAAGAGAAAGTCGGGTCAGAACAGGTCGATGGAGCCAGCGTCCATCTCGTCCTGCGTCACCGGGTTGGGTCGCATCGGGGCGTCCTCGACGATGGCCTCGCCATCCTCGTCGTCCCCCATCGCGTCGCGGGCGATCCGGTCGGCGCAGTTGCGCAGCCGGCGCTGGGTGTGCGCGATCAGCTGCGTGGCCATGTCCTGGAACTGCAGCGCGGTGATGGCGCCGGCCAGGCTCTGCATGGCTTCCCGGATCGGCGCGATGTCGAGGTTGACCTTCGGCGCTTCGTCCTTGAGCACGTTCATCTGGTTCGACGCGCCGTAGAAATGGCCCATCAGCGCCTCGCCCGCGTCCTCGAGAAGTCGCTGCAGGCGCTCGAGGTCATGCGACGCGACCATCAGGTGATCCTGAAGATCGGCCGCGGCGACCAGCGGAAGGCCTCCGCCGGGCGATGGGGTCTGGGCGTCACTCGTCAGCATCGTGGCTCCAAGCATTCGGTTTGTGTTCTGCGGGCGAGGTCGGGGATGCCGCCTCGAAACCCGTGGGGATTGCGCTTGATTCTTCGGCAGATGCCCCCCGGACATTGAGGGGATCACGACAGAAAAGCCCATTCATTTCTCGCCAAGCGTGGCCGAGTTCCGCTCCCGGGTCGGTTTTCGGCCATTTCGACCCCGCGCCGGGCGCCCGGCGGACCTGAACCCGGCGGATACACTCGCCCCATGCCATCCCACGCCGCGCCGGCCCGTCGCACCTCCTTGCGCGTGCTGCACCTGGAGGACTCCGAGCTCGACCACGAGCTCGAGATGGCCCACCTGCGCCGCGGCGGCGCCCAGGTCGAGACGCTGCGGGTCGATTCGGAGCCAGCCTTCCGGGCAGCACTGGAGGAGCCCTGGGACATCGTCCTGTCCGACTTCAACGTGCCCGGCTTCTCCGGCCTGGCGGCGCTGGAGATCGTCAAGGCACTCGAGCACCCGCTGCCCTTCATCCTGATCTCGGGCGAGATCGGCGAGGACGTGGCCGTGGCCGCCATGCGCAACGGCGCCAGCGACTACCTGCTCAAGGCCAACCTGGCCCGGCTTGCGCCCGCCGTCGAGCACGCCATCGCCGCGCACGACGACGGCCTGGCCCGCGAGCAGGCCGACCAGCAGCTCGCCGAGTCGCGCCAGCGCCTGTCCGAGCTGGCGCAGCATCTGCAGACCAGCGTCGACAACGAGCGCGCCGCGATCGCGCGCGAGATCCACGACGACGTCGGCGGCTCGCTCACCGCGCTGAAGTTCGACATCGCGTGGATTCTTCGGCATTCCAGCGACGCGCTGGTCCAGCAGCGGGCCCAGGCCGCGCTGGAATTGGTCACGCATGCCATCGAGTCCAGCAAGCGGATCATGCACAACCTGCACCCGGCCATCCTGGAGCAGGGCCTGGTGGCCGCGCTGCAGTGGATGGCCACCCGCTTCGAGAAGCGCACCAGCGTCGCCTGCGTGTTCCGCACCAGCCACGAGACGATGCAACTGCCCTCGGGCGTGCCGCTGGTGGCGTACCGCACGGCGCAGGAGGCGCTCACCAACATCACCAAGCACGCCAACGCATCGCGCGTGAGCATGGACCTGTCGCTGGCCGCCGGCACCCTGTCGCTGGAGATCAGCGACAACGGCGTGGGCCTGCGCGACGCCGACCTGGCCAAGTCGCGCAGCTTCGGCATCCGCGGCCTGCACGAGCGGGCGCACACCGTCGGTGGCTGGGTCGATCTCTCCAGCAGCGCGGGCGGCACCACGCTGATCCTGTCGGTGCCGCTGGCCGACGCTCAGGGCTACGCGTCCGAGTTCGGGCCGGACACCGAGCCGCCGCGCTTCGAAGATTCCGACGATCCTTCCGTTTGGGGCACCCTATGATCCGCGTCATCCTCTGCGACGACCACGCGCTGATCCGGCGCGGCATCCGCGACACCCTGTCCGACGCCGTCGACATCGAGGTGGTCGGCGAGGCCGGCGACTACTCCGAGCTGCGCTCCCTGCTGCGCACCCACACCTGCGACGTGCTGGTGCTGGACATCAACATGCCTGGCCGCAGCGGCCTGGACGTGCTGTCCGTGCTCAAGGACGAGGGCGCCACGATGAAGGTGCTCATCTGCAGCATGTACCCGGAAGACCAGTACGCCATCCGCGCGCTGCGCGCCGGCGCCTACGGCTACGTCAACAAGGGCGGCGACCCGCAGCAACTGGTCACCGCGGTGCGCACCGTGTCGCAGGGCAGGAAGTTCGTCACGCCCGACATCGCGCAGATGCTGGTGGAGAGCCTCACCGCGCCCGAGGTCGCGCACGCGCACGAGAAGCTGTCCGATCGCGAGCTGCAGACGCTGGTGATGATCGCGTCGGGCAAGCGGCTGTCGGACATCGCCAACGAGCTCACCCTGTCGCCGAAGACCGTCAGCGTCTATCGGGCCCGTGTGCTGGAGAAGCTGGCGTTGACGAACAACTCGGAGTTGACGGTCTACGCGATCCGCAACGGGTTGGTGGGGGAGTAGGCCGACGCCGAACGCGCAACGGAAAACGCCCGCAATCGCGGGCGTTCCTTCCTTTCCGGCGCTGCCGCTCGCCCATTGCCCCTGAGGTTCAAGGGAGCGGCGGAACCGGCTTTGCCGGGCCGCTCGCGGCCGGCCCCTCGGGGGCAGGGAGCGCCAGCGACCGTGGGGTGGTCGTTGCCGGAGCGGCGGAACCGGCTTTGCCGGGCCGCTCGCGGGCAGCGAGCGTGGGGGCTCTAGAACCCGAGGCTGGCCAGCAGGTCGTCCACTTCGCCCTGGTCCGACACCACGTCGGTGCGGCCTTCCGGGTTGACGACCGGGCCGTTCAGCACGCTCGGGTCGACCTGCTCGCGCACGCCTTCCGGCACCACCTGGATCAGCAGCTTCACGAGGCTGTCTTCCAGGTCGTTGGCCAGCGTCACCACCTTGGCCACCACCTGGCCGGTCAGGTCGTGGAAGTCCTGGGCCATCATGATGTCGGTGAGGTGGTCGTCGATGCGCTTGGTCGAGGCCTCGACTTCCTGCACGAAGTTCATCACCGCGCCCGAGGCCACGGCCTTGACCGGGTCGGCCACGATCATCGCGGCCATCGCGCGGGTCGCGTCGGAGATCTGGCGGTGTTCCACCTTGGCGGCATCGACGGTGTTGAGCACCTTGTTGGCGGCGTCGGCCGTCTTCGTCGCGATGTAGCTGAGGCGGCTGCGCGCGTCGGGCAGGCCTTCGGTGGCGGTCTGAAGCTTGGGCATCACGCCCAGTTGCTGCATCGTGTCGTGCAGCAGGCGCGTGATGCTGCCCAGCTGCTGGAACACCTCGGGCGAGACGGCGAGAGCGTCGGCGGGCCTCATTTTGGCAATGTCTTCCATCTTCATGATCCGCTCCCGGGTCAGGCGGTGGCCGCCAGTTTTTGCATGATCTTCTGGACCTTCTCTTCCAAGGTCGCCTTGGTGAAGGGTTTGACGATGTAGCCGGCGGCGCCCGACTGGGCGGCCAGCACGATGTCTTCCTTGCGCGCCTCGGCGGTCACCATCAGCACGGGCAGGTGCTTGAGCGAGTCGTCGGCCTTGATCGCCTTGAGCAGGTCGAACCCGTTCATGTTGGGCATGTTGATGTCCGACACGACGAAGTCGAACTTCGCGGCCTTGAGCATCTGGAGCGCGACCGCGCCGTCTTCGGCTTCCTCGCAGTTGTTGCAGCCCATCTCCTTCAGCAGGCCACGCACGATGCGGCGCATGGTGGAGAAGTCGTCGACGACAAGGAATTTAAGGTCGGTTGGATTGCTCATGGGGTCCTCAGGGCGAAGTTCTGCAGTGTTATCGGTCAGTGGGTGGGGCGCTTGAGTCGGCACCCGTGGAATTGGTCGCACTCGGCGCGGGAGAATCGGCGCCGTCCGCGGCCGGCTTGTCGGGATCGGTGCGGAACATGCGGTCTTCCGCCTCCCGGTTCATCACGATGATGCTGATCCGCCGGTTGGTGGGCGCCAGCGGATCCTTGTCGTCGAAGGGCTGGCTGGACGCCAGGCCCTGCACGCGCAGGACGCGGTCGTCGGCCAGGCCGCCGGCGATCAGCTCGCGGCGCGAGGCGTTGGCGCGGTCGGACGACAGCTCCCAGTTGCTGTAGCCGCGGTCGCCGCCCGGGAAGGGCTGGGCGTCGGTGTGGCCTTCGAGCGTCAACCGGTTGGGAACTTCGGTCAACACGGAGCCGATCTCGCGCAAAAGCTCCTTCATGTACGGGGCGATCGTGGCGGAGCCGGAGGCGAACATCGGCCGGTTCTGGTCGTCGACGATCTGGATGCGCAGGCCGTCGCGCGTCATGTCGAGGCGGATCTGCGAGCTGATGTCCTTCAGCTTCTCGTTGCTGGCGAGCTTCTGCTGGATCTCCTGCTTCAGGTCTTCCAGCCGCGCCACCTCGGCGCGGATCTGTTCCTGCTTGAGCTTGTGCAGGTTGATCGTGTTCCTGTTCGCCTCGACGTCGCCCTTCTTGACCTGGCCGACGGTGGACGTGAGGCTCTCGCCGCCGCCCTTGAGCACGGAATTGGAATCGCCCGAGCCGGAGCCGCCCGCCATCGCGATCTTGAGCGGCGACTGGAAGTAGTCGGCGATGCCCTTCTTGTCGCCGTCGGTGGTGGAGCCCAGCAGCCACATCAGCAGGAAGAACGCCATCATGGCCGTCACGAAGTCGGCATAGGCGATCTTCCACGCACCCCCGTGAGCGGCATGGCCGCTCTTCTTGATGCGCTTGATGATGATCGGCTGGAGCTTCTTCGAATCGCCTGCCATGGCTTACTTTCCGGACGTCACTTCTTGCCCTTCACGTGGCTCTCGAGCTCGATGAAGGTGGGGCGGTCGGGCGAGTACAGCACCTTGCGGCCGAACTCGATCGCCACCTGCGGCGCGTAGCCCTGCATCGAGGCCAGCAGCGTGGTCTTGATGCACTGCAGTTCCTTGCCGGCGTCCTCCACCTTCTGCTCGAGCAGGCCGCCCAGCGGCTCCACGAAGCCGTAGGCCAGGAGAATGCCCAGGAACGTGCCCACGAGGGCCGAGCCGATCATGCCGCCCAGCACCGCCGGAGGCTGGCCCACCGAGCCCATGGTGTTGACCACGCCCAGCACGGCCGCCACGATGCCGAACGCCGGCAGGCCGCCGGCCAGGCGCGCGATGGCGGCCACGGCGGCGTGTTCCTCGTTGTGGTGGGTCTCGATCTCGGAGTCCATCAGCGACTCGATCTCGTGGGCGTTCAGGTTGCCCGAGACCATCATTCGCAGATAGTCGGTGACGAACTCCACCACGTGGTGGTCGTTGCCCACGATGGGGTACTTCTGGAACAGCGCGGAGCTGTGCGGTTCCTCGACGTCCTTCTCGATGGACATCAGGCCTTCCTTGCGCGCCTTCTGCAGGATGTCGTACATGAGCGCCAGCAGCTCCATGTAGCGCGCCTTGTTGAACTTGCTGCCCTTGAAGCACTGGCCGATGCCCTTCATCGCGCCCTTGACCACCTTCATCTGGTTGTTGGCCAGGAACGCGCCGCCCGCCGCCCCGAGGATGGTGATCATCTCGAAGGGGAGCGCGTGCAGGATCACATGGATGTTGCCTCCGTGCGCGACATACACGCCGAAGATGCAAGCCAGTGCGACGACCCAGCCGACGATCACAAACATTTTGGGTACGCTTCCAGTTCTTTTTTGCATGGGGCTCCCCGACGAAGGGAAGCCATGCGGCTTTATCGACTCGTCAGGCGCGCGCCTTGAGTGCCGGATCGCCGTGAATTGGGGGGAATCAGGCCCGCAGACGCATCCGCGGGCCTGATTTCGGTGGGAAATCCTCGATTCGGGGCGGCGCGCGTCATGGCCCGACCCGGTAGATCCAGATCGGCCGGCCCGACGGCATGTCCATGCGCGTGTGCGTCCGGCGTCCGGCGGCCTCGAATTCCAGGCTCACCACCCAGGCGCCCGGGCGCATCTCGGCGTCGGCCTTGGCCAGCGCGCGCGCCATGCTCTCGGGGCGTTGGAACAGGTAGACCAGGTCGTGCGCGGCCCAGGAGACGCGCCACATGTCCCCGCGCGCGACACGCGCCCACGGACAACGCAGCTTGGTGGCCAGCGCCAGCGGCCAGCTCCATTCGACGCCCGCCAGGCGCGCCTGCGGCCACACGGCGCGCAGCGCCCGCAGGCCGTGTCCCAGGCCGCAGCCGGCGTCCAGCACGCTGGCGTCCGGCGCCAGGACGACGTGGCGGTCGAGGCCGGCGAGGGCGTCGCGTGGGGTGGGGAACACCGGCGCGTCGCGCCAGGCGGTCACGGGGTAGGCCAGCGCCAGCGCCGCCAGCGGCAGCAGCCAGGCCCAGGCCGGCATCACCGCGCCGACGCCGGTGGCCACGAGCGACACGGGGAACCCGGCCGCGATGATCACGCGGCGCCAGAAGGTGGCGGCGAACAGGGCCGGCGCGGCGGCCACCAGCAGCCCGGCGGCCATGACCAGGGCCGGCGGCAGCGCGGCCGTGCGCGGCAGCGCCAGCATCACGGCCCAGCCGGCGGCCCACGCCAGCAGCGCGGGCAGCGGCCAGCGCAGCGCGGGCAGGCGCGCAGCGGTCGCGCGGCGGAGGGGCGGAGACGTTGCCATGCCCCCAGTGTCCCGGCGCGGACGACTCGGCGCCCGATGGAAAAGCGCAGGAAATCCGGCCGTCTTGCCGCGGTGCAGCAGGACGCCGGCTCAAAGAAAAAGGCGACCCGGTTGAGGGATCGCCTTGGAAAGCACAGGGGTTGTGCTAGGAGGAGACAAGCAAGAAAAAACTGATATCTACTAGACCTGTTATCGGGCGGTTTGTTCCACCAATCAAGTCCCGATCTGTAAAGAATCGCGTACTTGGTCACGGAACGGCACCCTTTTCCGGGCGTCCGGACTCGACTTCCTCACGTTGACACGTCGAGCCGAACGCCGGGGTTCAGTGGGCCAGCGACAGGGCGCCGGCGGCCTTGCCCTTGCCGGCGCGCGCCGGCGGATTGCACAGGCCGCAGACGAAGTGGCGCGCCATCTCGTGCGGGTGGGTGACGAAGTTGCCGCTGCACTTGGTGCACTTGGTCAGCGTCAGCATGCCGTTGTCGACGAACTTCACCAGGCGCCAGGCGCGGGTGACGCTCAGCAGCGGCTCCAGGCCCTGGGCCTCGGTCTGCTCCATGTAGAGCTGGTAGGCCTTGATCACCGTGTCGATCTCTTCCATCGCCGCGGCCTTGTTCAGGTACTCGTGGATGTTCAGGAAGAGGCTGGCGTGGATGTTGGGCTGCCAGGTCATGAACCAGTCCGTCGAGAAGGGCAACTGGCCCTTGGACGGGCTGCGGCCCGAGACTTCCTTGTACAGGCGCAGCAGGCGCTCGTAGGAGAGATCGGTTTCCGACTCGAGCACCTGCAGGCGGGCGCCCAGCTTGATGAGCGTGACGGCGCGCTCGATCTGGCGGGCTTCGGTAAGGATGCTCTTGACGCGCATGGTGATCTCTCCTGCCTGGTGATTTGTTCGTGGTGGCGCGGGCTGCCGGCGGCTTACGCGGCCTCTTGATGGCGGCCGGCCATCAGGATGGAGGCGTGCAGGCGCGAGACGGTCTCGTTCGCGGCGGTCTTGCCGTGGCTGGTGATCAGGCTCCAGACCAGGTCGTCGTCCATGCGGAAGCGGCACAGCAGCGTGTTGCCGGAGGCGATCTTCATCATCTGCGCCGGGGTCAGCGACGAGATCATGTTCGCGGTCTCCTCCGAGATGCCCAGGCGGAACAGCGCTTGGTCGCGATCCGAACGGATCAGGCTCTGCGCCAGCATCATGTACGACAGGTTGGCTTCGCGGATCTCGGCCAGGATTTGAGTGGTTTCCATGATGCTTTTCCTTGTGTCGGGAGGAGGAAGAAAGGGTGTCAACGTGAGATGGACTTTAAAGCGGGGAACTAGGCGGGAACATAAGCCCACTTCCGCGACTTGAGTCGTCCTGGCGCCACGTCGCGTGTCAGGCAAATTCCTACAGGAAGTACTCCACAGATCCGCCCGGTCACCCGCGGTTCACTGCTGTGCAATTCGAACATTTGGGATATATTTCCCAAATGCTTGAAGACTCCACGCTCGTTTCCGCCATCGGACTGGCGTTGGCCAAGCTGCTGCGCCCCCTGGTGCGGCTGCTCCTGAAGCACTCGTTCCCCTACAGCGCGTTCGAATCGATCGCCAAGCGCGTCTACGTGGAGACCGCCATGGAAGACTTCGCCCTGCCGGGCAAGAAGCCGTCCATTTCGCGCGCCGCCATCCTCACGGGCCTCACCCGCAAGGACGTCAACCTGCTGCTGGCCGAGCCCTCGTCCCGCGCCGACGTCTCCACCGCCCACTACAACCGGGCCGCCCGTGTGCTCACCGCCTGGGTGCGCGAGTCGCGCTTCGCCGGACCCGACGGCGCGCCGCAACCGCTGCCGCTGGAGGGCGCCAACGGCTTCGCCGAGCTGGTGCGCGCCCACGGCGGCGACGTGCCCGCCCGCGCGGTGCTCGACGAGCTCCAGCGCGTCGGCTCCGTCCAGTTGCTGCCAGACGGCCGGGTCGCGCTGCGCCAGCGCGGCTTCGTGCCGCACGACAGCATGGTCCAGAAGCTCGGGATCCTGGGCACCGACGTGGGCGAGCTCATCGAGACCATCACCCACAACATCGAGCACGGGGCCACCGACGCGCGCTACCAGCGCAAGGTGATGCACGTGGGCATTCCCGTCGACGCGCTGCCGGCCTTCCGCGAGATGAGCGCGCGCCAGTCGCAGGCGCTGCTCGAGGGCCTGGACGCCTGGCTGACCGAGCACGACATCGAGCATCTCCCCCCGTCGGGACTGCCGGTTGGCGACACCGCCCGCGTGGGCGTGGGCATCCACTACTTCGAACATCTCATCAACGCGCAGGAACTCCAGCCATGATCCGCAAGACTCTTCTGACCGCCGTCGCCCTGGCCACCCTGTCGCTGCTCGCCGCCTGCGGCGGTGGCGCGGCCGGCGACGACAACGTTGCCACGAACACGCAGGCCAGCGGCGTCAACGTCGGCGGCGTCGGCGGCAGCGGCGCGGGCGTGGCCAGCGTGAATGTGGGCGGCGTCGGCGGCAGCGGCGCGGGCGCGGCCAGCGTGAACGTGGGCGGCGTCGGCGGCAGTGGCGCGGGCGCGGCCAGCGTCTCCAGGGCGCACGCCTGCAGCCTGCAGAGCGTCAACGTCACCATCGCCGGCGCGCGCGTGAACACCAACGGCGCGGCCGATCCGGCCGGCCCGGGCTGGGTCGACGTCGCGCTGGCCGCGCCGGTGCGCGTGAACCTGCTGACGCTGGCGGCCGGCGCGACCCTGCCGCTGGATCTGTCCGCGCTGCCCGACGGCAGCTACCGCCAGCTGCGCCTGCTGCTCGCCGCCAACGACGCGTCGGCGCCGCTGGCCGACTCCGTGGTCACGCTCGGCGGGCTCGAGGCCGCGCTGGCCGTGCCCTCCACCGCGCAGGGTGGCCTGCCGCTGGCGGTCAACATCAGCGTGGCTGCCGGCCAGGTGTCGACGTCCTGGCAGGACCTCGATGTCTGCACCGCCGTGGCCGCCAACGCGGGCACCTACGCGCTCGACGCGGTGACGGCGGGTTCCACCGTCGTCGCCTCGGCCTACTGACCCCGCGCCAGCTGCCCTCCACTGAGCGAGCCCACGATGCCCCCGTTCGACGATATCGGCTTCCTGTTGATGGACATCGCCAAGATGTGCAACGTCGATGCGGCACGCATCGTGACTGGCGACGCCATCGCCACGAGCCTGCTCTCACGCGACCACTCCGGCTTCCACCTGGTGGCCTCCGAGGCCTTCCAGGCGCCCGACGGCACGCCGGCGCGCCTGCTGCTGCTGAGCATCGAGCCGCGCCGTCTCTCCGAGCGCGAGCACGCCACGCTGCGGGCGATGGTGCTGCACGCGCAGATGCAGCTGGTCTGAGCGCAGGACCTCTGAACGAACCCGGCATGCCGGGTTCGTTCCACGTTCTCAGCGCGCGAGCGCGAGCTTGCGCGCCGGCGCCGCCGCGGGCGCGGCCGCGCCGTCCACCTCGCGGTAGTACTTGGCCGGCGTGCCGAACCAGACCTGGTTGTCGGGCACGTCCTTGCGCACCTGCGAGCAGGCGCCGATCTCGGCGTTCTCGCCGATGGTCACCGAGGGCATGATCACCACGCTGGCGCCGAAGCGCGACTTGCGCTTGAGGCGGCCGACGCTCTTCTCGTTGTTCTTCGTGAGGTCGGGCGTGTCCGTGACGACGAACGCGTACTTCATCACCACCTCGTCCTCCACCACGGTGCCGGCCGACAGCGTGCCGCGGCTGCCCATCAGCACGCGGTCGCCCAGGTCGCAGCGGTCGCGGATCTCGCAGAACGACGTGAACGAGCAGTCCTCGCCGATGCGCACGTCGCGCCCGATCTTCGTGTAGGTGCCGATCTTCGTGCGCGCGCCGATGCGGGCTCCGGCCTGCACCATGGCGTAGTCCTCCAGCACGACGCCGTCGGCCAGCTGCACGCCGTCCTCGACGATGCAGAAGCGGCCGATCTTGACGCCAGCGCCGAGCGTGGCTTGAGGGGAAACGTAGGAACCATGCATGGTGAGTCCTTTCAGGACGGAAGCTTGGGAACGCCCGAGTGGCTGGCCTTGGCATCCATGAGCCGGGCGGGAACGCCCGAGACCACGACGCCTTCCAGATCCACGTTGCGGGTGACGACGGCGCCAGCTCCGACGACCACACCGCGCGCGAGCGCGATGCGCGGCCTGAGCACGCTGGCGGAGCTCAGGAAGGTCCGGTCGCCCAGGCGGCAGTTGCCGGCGATCGAGACGTTGTTGGCGAAATGCACATGGGAGCCGATGACGCAGCCATGGCCGATCTTGGTGCCGTGCGCGACGACGCAGCCGTCGCCCAGCGAGGTCACTTCGTTGACCGAACCGCGCACCACCGTGACGTCGGTACCGATGAAGCAGTCGTCGCCGATGCGCGCGCCGCCGATCTGGGGCTGCACGATGCGCTCGCCGGTGGCCGGATCCCACACCCAGGCCACGCCGGTGGCGCCGATCGTGGAATGCGATTCGATCGTCACGCGATCGCCGACCTCGCAGCCGTCCTTGACGACCACGTGAGAATCGAGATGGCAGCCGGCACCGATGGCGCAGTCGCCGATCACGCAGTACGGGCCGATCACCGTACCGGCGCCGATGCGCGCGCCCGGCGCGATCACGGCGGTCGGATGGATCACCGTCTCCCCGGAAGCCTCGGCGGCGAAGAAGTGCCGCATCAGCAGGTAGAAGGCGCGCTGCGGATGCTCGACGACGACCTGGCACGCGATGTCGCCGGGCAGGGGCCGGGCGGTCAGCACCGCGACGTCGGCGTGCGCCAGCGCCGGCGCGTCGTCGCCTTCCCAGAAATAGAGGCCGTGCGGCTCCTGGGCGAACAGGCTGCAGAAGCGCAACGGCGCGAGATCGCGACGGCCGTGCAGCTCGAACGCGAGCCCCAGCGCATCGAGCGCGGCCAGGATGTCGGCCAGCCTGAAGTTGCCGTTGGTCATGGCCACGGTCAGGCGAGGGCCGGCTCGCGCGCCGGGAGCGACGCCGGCGCCGTGGCCGGATGGCTGGCGAGCAGGCGCAGCCAGAATGGCCGCCAGGCCGCGCACAGGCGCTCCAGGTCGGCGCCGTGGGCCTGGATCAGGTCGAACGATTCGTTGATGACCGCGTCGTCCTCGCCGAAGCGCTCCAGGCACTGGCGCACGTTCCACTTGATCGCGGTGACGACGTCGGCGGACGTGACGCGGCCTTCGCGCCAGGCGAGCAGGGCGGTGGTCACCCAGGCCAGCGACGACACGCGCCCGATGCCGGACTTCATCTGGTGGGTGGTCTGCGCAGGATGCTGGCGGAAGATGCCCAGGTGGTCGCGCACGATCACCAGCGGGGCCTTCTGCACGGCGGTCAGCACGAAGCCGACGTCGAGCCAGCCGTAGTACGACAGGTCGTCGGCCGGCGGGCGCGGGTACGCGCGCGCGCCCTCGGCCGACATCACCATGTGCGTGAACTCGCCGATCCAGTTGTTGCAGGTGGGCACCATCGTGCGGAACAGCGTGTCGGCATCGACGGGCACGTGCAGCAGCGGGCTTTGCGCGACGATCTGCGGCTGGTTGATGCCCATCACCGGGCGCGTGTCGCCGTGGGTCACCCAGCGCCGGCTGACGGACGCGCTGAAGCGGCCGGTCTGGTGCGCGGCCATGTGGCTGCGGTAGAACTCGGGGAAGACGACGTCGTCGTCGAGCTGCAGGTGGACGAACGGCGAGTTGCCGGCCCAGCGGTCGATCAGCGACTGATGGTTGAGGCGGGCGTTCTTCGGGCCGCGCACCACCTCGATCTCCAGCGAGCGCGACAGCTCGCCGTAGTGGCCCGACCTGATCAGGTGCGTGATCTCGTCGTTGGGGCTGTCGTCGGAGATGACCACGCGGAAGTCGCGGAAGGTCTGGCGCGCCAGACCGAGCAGGGTCTCGCCCAGGAATTCCTTCTTGTACGCGGGAATGAGGGTCGTGATCGTGGCCATGCGGGTGTCCTGGAGCCTTTGATGGCAATGTGGCGATGATCCGCGCAGTGCCGACCGCGCGATCCGCGGAACTGCGGTGCGGATGCGCGCCAGATCGCGCCTTCCCTCCGTGCCCGCACGGTGGCGCGGCGCCCAAATGGCCGGCCTCGGCGGGCCATTTCCGCGGATCGCCCCGCGGCCCGCGCGGCCATCATCCGGATACGGCGGCGTGGCCCTGCGGCCCGCCGCCGAACGAAGGACATCCATGGCCGCCGGCAAGAACATCTACGTCACCCAGCCCGAACTGCCTCCGCTCGAGGAGTTCATGCCCTACCTGCAAAAGATCTGGGACACCCGCGTTCTGAGCAACGGCGGCCCGTTCCACCAGATGCTGGAAGCGGCGCTGTGCGAGTACCTGGGCGTCCGCCACATCAGCCTGTTCACCAACGCGACCATCGCGCTGGTCACGGCGCTGCAATCGCTGCGCATCACCGGCGAGGTCATCACCACGCCGTATTCCTTCGTTGCCACCGCGCACTCGCTGATGTGGAACGGCATCAAGCCCGTCTTCGTCGACGTCGACCCGGTGACGCTGAACATGGACCCCGCGAAGATCGAGGCCGCGATCACGCCGCAGACCACGGCCATCATGCCGATCCACTGCTACGGCACGCCTTGCGACGTCGACGCCATCCAGCGCATCGCCGACGACTACAACCTGAAGGTGATCTACGACGCCGCGCATGCGTTCGGCGTGCGGCGCGAGGAGGGCGGCGAGATGCGCAGCATCCTCGAGCACGGCGACCTGTCGGTGCTGAGCTTCCATGCCACCAAGGTGTTCAACACGTTCGAGGGCGGCGCCATCATCTGCCCGGACGCGAAGACCAAGCAGCGCATCGACCACCTCAAGAACTTCGGCTTCGTCAACGAGACCACCGTCGTCGCCACCGGCATCAACGGCAAGATGAGCGAGTTCAACGCCGCGCTCGGCCTGGTGCAGCTCAAGCACGTCGACGCCGCCATCGCGCGCCGCGGCGCCATCGCCGGGCGCTACCGCGAGCTGCTCGCCGGCGTTCCTGGCGTGCGCACGCTGGCCCCGCTGGCCGGCGCGACCCCCAACAACTCCTATTTCCCGATCCTGGTCGACTCGCGCCATGCGCTTGGCCGCGACGGCCTGTACAAGCACATGCGCGACGAAGGCGTCGTGGCACGGCGCTACTTCTACCCGCTGATCTCCGACTTCCCGATGTACCGCGGACTGCCGTCGGCGGACTCGTCGAAGATGCCGGTCGCCCGCGCGGCGTCCGACCAGGTGCTGTGCCTGCCGATCTATCCGGCGTTGCAGGACGCCGATGTCGAGCGCATCGCGGGCCTGGTCCGCGACTCGGCGGTGGCGAAGGCCGAGGCCGACGTGCCGATGCTCCTGGCCGCTTGAGGCCCCGATCCCTCGGGGCCGGCCTCAGGCGGCCTCGAGCTCCAGCGCCGGCTTGGAGAACGCGAAGAACGGCTCGCGTCCGTTGCAGCCGAAGTCGCGCGGATCGAAGTCGCCCAGCATCTGCGCGTGCGGCACCGGCGAACCGGTGAGGCCGGCCGCGTTGAACAGCGAGCCGATGTCGCCGCCGAACAGGCGCACGTGGTCGACCTGGCCGTAATAGATCGTCGCGAAGTCCTCCGACGGCGGCGTGGCCAGCTCGAACGTGTGCTTGAGCGCCGGCGCATAGGGCGTCTGCGCGATCAGCACGCCGCCCGGCGCGAGGCAGCGCGCGAACTCGGCCAGCGCGCGCTCGGGGTGGCGTACGTGCTCCAGCAGGTGGTTGGCGATGATGAGGTCGAAGCGGCCGTCCTCGAAATCGATGGCCTCGGCGTCGACGCGGCGGATGCCCGCGCGCGCCGGGAACAGGTCGCCGCGCACGTACTCGGCCGGTTGGCAGGCCAGCAGGCGCGGCTCCAGCGACGCCTCGGGCGCCAGGTGGAGGATGCGCTTGCCGGCCAGCTGCTCGGGCAATCCCGCCGCGGCCATGTACATCCAGAGGTGACGGTCGCGGTCGTTGCAGCCGCAGTGCGGGCAGCCGTAGACGGCCAGGTCGGAGCCCACGGTGCCCATCAGCACCATGAAGGGACTGCGCTGGGCGCGTGCCGGGTGCGGCACCCAGGCGTCGACGTTGTTTTCGCAGAGGCAGCAGAAGGCCATGGGGAATTCCTGGACGGTGGATCGAAAAGGTCAGGCGGCGAGCGCCATGTCCTGCATCGGGTGCAGCACGCGCTTGGGCGCGGCCAGCGCGGCGGCGCCCACCGGCGTGGGCTTGCCCAGCACCTGGCGCACCGCGGCGGCGCGGGCCGCGCGCTGCGGCTCCGCCGGATGCAGCACGATCGCGCCGCGGCGCAGTTCGGGGAAGGCCGACAGGGCGCGGTAGCCCATGGTCTCGAGCAGCTGCGGCTCCCAGCCGGCCCGGTACCAGGCGAGCAGGGCGGCGTCGGTCGCGGCAGCGTCGGTCTCGTTCGCCGGCCACCACACCACGCGGCGCGTGGGATGCGCGGCGGCGTCGGCGGCCAGCGCGGCGAACGCGTCCACCGGCATGTTGGCGGCGAGCAGCAGCTCGGCCTCGCCCTGCGGCGTGTCGCGCCAGCCGGGGTTGGCCAGCGCCAGTTCCTTCACCCACGTCGGGCCTTCGCTGGCGGGCGCGCCGCGCAGGGTGGCAGCGTCGGTCTGGCGCAGCACCTCCAGCAGGCCCGCGATGTCGCGGCGCGGGGCGGCGGTCTCGTCGGTGTCGGGCTTGCGGGTGCCGTCGCCGTTGAGGATGAACGACTCCATGTTCATCGCGATCTTGGCCAGCAGGTTGGTGCGTGCCAGGTGCAGGTAGCGCAGCGGGCCGTAGCGCGACGGCACCGGCTCGCGCAGCGCGTCGGCGGCGCGGTTGCGGCCGGGGCGGGCCGACTGGGCGTAGTCCAGCGCCACCTCGACGAGCGTCTCGGCGGCGATGCCCTGGCCGTAGACGGCGCGCTCGTACAGCTGCTGCCACTGGAAGCCCGCGGTGGGCACGGCCGCGTGGCGGTTCTTCACCAGGTAGGCCTGCCAGCCGTTGATGACCTTGGCCGACAGCTGCTCCACGCTGCGCACCGGCAGGTGCACCACGCAGACGCCCTCCATCGTGCGCACCGGCGGCCGCGTGCCGTCGGCGAAGTGCACGTTGTGGTTGCCCTGCTCGATCACCAGGCGCTCGTCGTCGCGCGGGTCGCGGCGGACCACGGCCTTGTAGTAAGTGGGTTCCTCGCGGCGGCGGCGGTCGGGCATCGCGCCCAGCGGGTCGGCCAGCACGCGGGCCAGGTCGACGTCGGCCTCGGGCAGGTGGGTGCGCCAGGGCAGCAGCACGACCTGGCCGGGGGGCACGGCCGCGAGCGCGGCGTCGAGCGCGGCGCGCGAGGGCGCGTGGATGAACTCGTCGGCGTCGAGGAACCACACCAGTTCCGGGTTGAAGACGGGCACCACCTTGCGGTAGACGTGCGTGACCTTCTCCGACTGGAAGTAGCCGAAGATCGGGTCGTCGAACACCACCAGCGGCAGGCCCTCGCGCTGCAGCGAGGTGAGGATCTCGCGCGTGCCGTCGGTGGAGCCGTTGTCGATGACGACGAGCAGGTCCAGCAGGCAGAGGTTGTGGCGCACGAAGGCCTCGACGATGTCGGCCTCGTTCTTGATCATCGCGATCGCGAGCGTGTTCATGGCGGTCGGTGTCCCTGTCTCGTTCAAATCAGTGCGTGCGCTTCGTCGTCGGCGAACTGCTCGTCCGCGTCGAGGCCGCCGAAGTCGGCGCGCATCGTGCGCGCGGTGGTGCGCTCGCGCGGGGTGGTGGCGATCTTGCGCAGCGCCACGCGCATGAACGCCGCGTTCTCCTTGCCGCAGGGCTGCACGCTGGCGTCCAGCCACTGCGACTGGGCGACCTCGAAGCGGTGCTCGAACCAGCCGAGGTACCAGAACCAGTCGGTGTAGTAGAGCCACGAGTTCTCGTTGAGCGCGCGCAGGTGGGTGGGATCCTGCCAGGCGGTCAGCGCCTTCTCGTAAGGCACCTCGATGGAGAACGCGCCGCCCACCTTCAGCAACGCCAGTGCGTTGGTCATCAGCATGGGCAGGTCGGGCACGTGTTCCAGAACGTTGTTGGCGTAGATCAGTTCCAGCGAACCCTCCTCCAGCAGCACCGTGCCGCCCATGCGCGTGGGCGCGGCGTGGGGCAGCGTCACCGGCCGGCCGAGATCCAGCACCAGGTCGGGCTCGGCGCGGTCGAGGATGTCGATGTTGAGCCAGGTGGGCTTGTAGTCCTTGCCGGAGCCCAGGTTGATCGCGCGCGGGCGCCACGGGCCCGCGTCGCGGGTGCGGGCGAAGCCTTGCTGGAAGCCGCCGGCGAAGGCCAGCAGGTCGGCGTACTGGTCGATCGGGTCGTGCGCGGCGTCGGGTGTGCGGAACGCGGCCAGGCGCTTGCGCGCTTCCTCGTAGAAGGCCTCGCTGCCGAAGTGCAGGCGGAACCATTCCTCCACCTGCTCGGGCAGCCACAGCACGGCGTCGACGAACGCCGGCGCCGGATCGGTGGTGGGCGTGTACTCGGAGATCACCGGCGTGCCCAGCGACAGGCAATGGAATGCGCGCGCCTGCTCGAAGCGGTTGCTCTCGTAGTAGTGGCAGTTGAGCACCGCCTTGGCACGGCCGATGAACTCGTCGCGCTCCGGGCCGTACACCGGCGCGTCGAAGGTGGCCACGTTGAAGCCGGCGGCCTCCACGCGGGCGATGAACTGCTGGCGGCGCGGGTTCATGCTGCCGAAGAACAGCAGGTCGATCGGGCGCTCCTCCAGCGGCAGCGCCGGCTTGTCGAGGTACGAGGCGTAGCCGAACGGCACGATGGGCACGTCGGCCGGATCCGCCGCGTAGGCCGGCACGTTGGCGGCGTCGTAGTCGACCACGGCCGATCGGCGCAGCAGCGCCAGGTAGTCGGGGCTCACCGAGGCGCCGCCCTGGCCCAGCTGCTCCAGGTTCACGAACACGCAGGCGTTGCGTTCCTGCCAGTCGGCCGGGAAGCCCAGGTGCGCGCCGAAGACGAAGTTCACCGCATCCTCGCGCAGCCGGTTCTTGGCCATCGTCACCTTCGCGCCGAGGCGGCGGAACATGTGGCGGAAGTAGCGCGCCTGGTCCAGGAAGCCGAGCGAGTGCACGTAGCCTGCGGGCTGGATGATCGCCAGGTGGATTGCGGGGGGATTCGTCATTGATCCGGGCTCCGGGAAAGGTGTCCGACTGCTCCTGGACGCAGGAGCGGTCATGGAACCGATTCTGGAGAGCGCCGGCCGCGGCCAAGCCCCGAAAAGGGCCGGTGGGGGCCGGCAATTCCCGCCCCGGTTCGAGCCCGGATCCCCGCGGCTAGTGGGACTGCTTGAGCTTGAACGCCTCGATCGCCCGGCCGGTCCCCTCGTACAGCACGATCAGGTTGCGCGCGGCCAGCGACGAGCCGCGGCCGGCGACCGAGCCTTCGAGATCCGGCCGTTCGCCGATCTCCAGGCAGCGCCGCCACGCGGACTCGATCATCGGCAGCAGCTCGCCTGCGCGTGCCGGCTCCTCCGTGGCCCAGTCCAGCAGCAGGTCGCCGAGCGCGAAGAAGAAGTCGGGCGAGTGGCTCCAGGCGGCCATCGCGCCCTCGGCCAGCAGCACGCCCCGGGCATGCTGGCGGCACTTCTTCAGGGCATGGATCTCGCGCACCAGGCGGTCGTGATGCCAGCCCGGCGTCGTACCGGCCAGCGTGACGCTGGCGCCGCTGGCTTCCTCGCAGGCCCTCGACCGGGAGAAGTGCGCGCAGGCGTCCGCATAGCGTTCGTAGACGTCGTGGTCCTTGCCGATCTGGTAGTGCAGGTAGGCGTCGTCGGGCGCCTGCGCCAGCGCGCGCGCGAGCAGCTCGGCGTTGCGGCCGGCCTTGGCCTTGAGCGCGTCGGCGCGGTAGCCGTCGTGCGCCAGCACCGTGGGCAGGCGCCTGACCGGCAGCGCGTGCTTCGGCTGTTCGTGCACGTGGCCTTCATAGCGCACGCCGCGCGGCAGCACGCGCGGCAGCCAGCTGGGCGCCAGCGACACGCCGATGGGGGTGTCGAACTGGCTGTCCACGCGCAGCGTGCCCACGAAGTCGGGCGACGTGTGGCGCAACTGCAGCAGCTCGATGCCGGCCTCGGCGATCCATTCGTCGGCGTCGACCACCACGGCCCAGTCGGCGTCGGCCAGCGCCAGCGCGGCGTTGCGCGCGGCGGCGAAGTCGTCGCACCAGGTGAAGTGGCCCACGCGCGCGCCCGCGGAACGCGCGAGCGCGACCGTGGCGTCGGCGGAGCCGGTGTCCAGCACCACGAGCTCGTCGACGCAGTTCGCGACGCTCGCGAGGGCGCGCACGATGCGCGCCGACTCGTTGCGCGCGATCATCACCAGGGCGACGCGGTAAAAGCTCATTGCGCGTTCGCCTCCAGGGCCTGCGGCGCGAGGCCGGCGAGACGGCGTTCGTGCATGCGGGTCAGCAGGGCATCCATGTCGCGCGCGAGGCGCTCGGCGTCGAACAGCGGCAGCTGGCGGCGGTTCACGTCGAGGTGGGCCTTGATGCCGCGCAGCGTGTCGGGCTCGTTGGCCAGCGCGGTGGCGAGCTCCACGTAGTCGGCTTCGCTGCGGCAGGCCAGGTCGGCCAGGCCGCAGGCCGCCACGAGGCTGGCCGCCACGCGCGACGCGAAGGTCTCGCCCGGCACGGTGAGCACGGGCACGCCGGCCCACAGCGCCTCGCTGGCGGTGGTGTGCGCGTTGCAGGGCCAGGTGTCGAGGAACAGGTCGGCCGAGCGCAGGCGCGCGATGTGGCTGGCGAGATCGAGCTTGGCGGCGAAGAACACGCGCTCGGGCGCGACGCCGCGGGCGGCGAGCTCGCGCAACAGGTTCTCCTTCGCGTGCGGATTCCAGGCCAGCATCCACAGCACCGTGCGCGGCGCGTCGGCAAGGATGCGCGACCACAGGTCCAGCATGTTGGGCGACAGCTTGTAGGTCTGGTTGAAGCAGCACAGCACGACGGCGTCGTCGGGCAGGCCCAGCTCGGCGCGCGAGGGGCAGGGCGGCAGCGGGCGCGCGACGTCGTTGGGCTGGTAGCAGCCGTCCAGCTGCGCGATGTGCTCGGTGTAGTTCGCGGCGTGCGTGAGCGGCGTGGTGACGCGGTCGCCGATCATGTAGTCGATGAAGGGCGCGCCGGTGGTGGCCGGGTAGCCGAGGTAGGCTGCCTGCACCGGCGCGGGCCGGTAGGCCATCAGCTCCATGCGGCTGTCGCGGGTGTGGCCCTTCAGGTCGATGAGGATGTCGATGCCGTCCTCGCGGATGCGGTTGGCCACCGCGCAGTTGCCGGTGTCGCGGATGTCGACGTAGTGCTCGCAGGCGGCGCGCACGCGGCGGGCGGTCTCCGAATCGTCGTCGCGGCTGTGCGAGTACAGGAAGGTCTCGAAGCGGCTCGTGTCGCGGCGTTCCAGCAGCTCGGTCATCAGCACCGCGGTGGCGTGGTGGTAGAAGTCGGACGACAGGTACCCGACGCGGATGCGGCCCGGGCGGCGCGGGCCGGGCACGGGCAGCGGCACGATGGCGCTGGTCAGGCCGGCCACGCGGCGCTCGCCCAGGCGGCGCTGCTGCTGCGGCGTCGATTCGATGGAGATCAGCGCGAACGGCAGCAGCAGGCTCGCGGTCTCCGGGTCGTCGCGGTCGACGGCCTCGAGCAGCGCGCGGGTGTCGGCGGCGTCCTGCGCCCACGCGCAGGCCTGGCGGTTGGTCTGCACCACCAGGCTCAGCGCGAGCGCGCGCGTGGCGCCGTCGTCCAGCGAGATGGCGGTGCGGAAGCACTCGGCGGCCTCCAGGTCCATCGCCATGTCCATGAAGGCGAGGCCGAGGCGGTAGTGGACGATGGCCGAGTCCACCTTCAGCGTCAACGCCTTGAAATAGGCGTCGACGGCCGGGCGCGGCTGGCGCGTCTGGAACAGGGCGTTGCCGAGCGCGTTGTAATAGTCGTGGTCGCGCGGCGCGTCCTCGGACAGCCCCTGCAGCGCGCGCAGCGCGTCGGAGGGACGCGCCATCTGCAGCGCCATCTCGGCCGCCACGCGGCAGGCGACGGTGCTGGCGCGATCGAGTTCGCACGCGCGCAGCGCGGCTTCCAGCGCCACGGCGTACTGGCCGAGCGCCATGCGCGAGCGCGCGAGGTTCATCCACATCAGCGAGTCGGCCGGCGCCAGCACGGTGGCCTGCTCGAACTCGAGCGCGGCCACGTCCCAGCGGCGTGCACGGTGCGCGTGCAGGCCGGCCTGGCGATGGGCCTCGGCGCGGCGGGCGCTGGCGGAGCCGGAAGGGGTGTGGCTGGCGGAGTTCTTCATGATCGGGCCAGTCTAGGGTGAAGTCCCGGCGCGATCGTTCCGATAACAGGCCCAGTCACGGTGCAGTTCGCGGGAACGTCCGTGCGGCGCGGAGCGGGATGCACGACGCCATCGCGGCGATCGCGCAAAGAGATGATCAAAAAGTCCTCAAGTCTTGCGATCGGTGTTCCGAAAAGCAATTCACGGCCCCACCCGTTTTCGACTTTGGGGCGAAAAACCCGGCAATCCCGCCGAATTTTGTCTCCCCAGGAGTGAATCATGACTCTCTCGATCAACACCAACATCAACTCCATCGACGCGCAGCGCAACCTGTCGGGTTCGCAGATGTCGCTCGCCACGTCGATGCAGCGCCTGTCTTCGGGCCTGCGCATCAACTCGTCGAAGGACGACGCCGCCGGCCTGTCGATCGCCGAACGCATGAATTCGCAAGTGCGCGGCATGAACGTGGCGATCCGCAACTCCAACGACGGCATCTCGCTGGCCCAGACCGCCGACGGCGCGCTGGCCCAGGTGAGCAACTCGCTGCAGCGCATGCGTGAACTGGCGGTGCAGGCCCGCAACTCCACCAACAGCTCGTCGGACAAGGACTCGCTGAACAAGGAGTTCTCGCAGCTGCAGTCCGAAATCACCCGGGTTCTGGGCGGCACGACCTTCAACGGCAAGCACATGCTCGGCTCGGATGCGACGACGCTGAACTTCCAGGTCGGCGCCAACACGACGACCGACGACACGGTGTCGGTCAAGACGGTGGACATGACCAAGGACACCACGATGACGGCCGTGACCAACACCGCCAGCGCCAAGATCGATTCGTCGGCCACCTCGGGCGCCATCGGCACGGTGATCGACAACATCGACAAGGCGATCAACGACGTCAACGACACGCGCGCGACCTTCGGCGCCACGCAGAGCCGCTTCGACTCGATCATCTCGAACCTGCAGTCGGGCGTCGAGAACCAGTCGGCCGCGCGCAGCCGCATCATGGACGCCGACTTCGCGGCGGAAACCGCGAACATGAGCCGCGCCAACGTGCTGCAGCAGGCCGGCACGGCGATGATCGCCCAGGCCAACCAGCAACCGCAGCAGGTTCTGACGCTGCTGCGCTGATC
>FTKD01000219.1_pt2 | contig 116075 bp, 100 predicted proteins | sample 1658191 | NCBI WGS metagenome assembly FTKD01 (sample SAMEA3914808, study PRJEB12502) | metagenome | biome: forest; material: soil | place: Canada | collected 2011-08-03 | depth 0.3 m
CGATGGCAGTATTGTCCGATGCGGACGCGACGTCTCTTCGTATTGACTCTGGTGGTGCTGTCGGCGCATGCCATCGGCGGGCTTCTCGCCAGCGGCGGGATGCCCCGATTCGCGTCCTGGCGCGCCGGCACGCGCGCGCCGGCCAACGTGAGTACGGCGGCGGACGCCGGAGTTCCGTTGACACTGGTCCAGCCGGCTCCGGCGCACAGCGCCGCGCCGGCCGCCCTGCCCGCGCGCCCGCCGACCACATCCGCGCCCGGACGCCCGCGCGCACCCGCCGCGCCCTGGCCGACCTACGCCACGCGGGCGCCTGCCTCCATCGCCCTGCACTACACGCTGGTCCAGCGCACGCATGCCGCCGCGAGCGCGGCAACCGGCGGCGAGGCCGCGCTGGAATGGACGAACACGGGCACCGCATTCTCGCTGCGCCTGGCCACCGCCGCGGAGGGCCGACCGCCGCGCGACTGGGAAAGCAGCGGCGGCTTCGACGCGGCCGGCGTGGCCCCGCGACGGCTCGCGGAGCGCGAGCGCGGGCGCGAGAGACGCACCATAGCCTTCGATCGCGACGACGGCCGCGTGCGCTTTTCCGGTGCGCCCGGCGCGCTGCCCTTCAGCCCCGGCGCCCAGGATCGCTGGAGCTGGGTGGCGCAACTGGCCGCCATCGCCGAGGCGGGCGCCCGGCGCGGCCGGCTCGTGGGGCCCTGGCACCTGCAGGTGGCCGGCCTGCGCGGCGACCTGGAACGCTGGACATTCCGCGTGCTGCCGCCGGGCGACCTGCCACCGGAACTGGCATCGCAAGGTAACGAACTGTCAACACCGGGCGATCGGGCCCCTGCCTTGCTTCATGTCCTGCGCGCCACGGATCATCCCTATGACTTGCGCATCGAAGCCTGGTTGTCGCCCTCGCTACACCACTTCCCCGCCGGACTGCGCATGAGCACGCCGCCGGGGCCCTGGTCGCTGTCGTTGTGGCAACGCAGCACCTGAAACCCTTGAACTCGACCGAGCCGGACCCCAACTGAGTCTCGAATCACAAGGATGCCGTCATGACAACCATGGTCTACAACTCCGACAACTTCGTGGTGGTCGAACTCGACGTGCCGGTGCCGTTGCGCGAGGGCGACACGCTGGAGGCCAGCGACACGCCGCTTTCGCGCGGCGGCTACGAGATCGTCGACAAGTTCGCCCGCAAGGAGATCTACCTCGAGGGCGCGCTGGCGCAGAACTTCCGCGAAGGCGTGGAGGAACTCGCGCGCGGCGAACCCACGCAGGACCAGGTCGAGGAATTCATCGGGCGCTACGCCGGGATGGCGCAGCAGCCGCTGATCCTTCACTGAACGCGGCGCGCCACCGCGCGCGCCAGGGCCGGCCCGCAGAACGCCACGACGATGAACCGGGCCGACTGCATCGCCATCACGAAGGGCACGTTCACCGGACTGGAGGCGGCGATGATGGCCACGGTGTCGGCGCCGCCGGGGCTGGTGGCCAGGTAGGCCGTCAACGGATCCACGTGCGCGAAGTGCGCCAGCAGCCAGGCCAGGCCGCAGCACGTCACGATCAGGGTGCAGATGCCGGCCACCACGCGCGGAAGCAGCCGCGCGGCGTGGCGCAGGATCGCCGGCGTGAATCGCAGCCCGATGCTCCACCCCACCAGCGCGTAGCACGAGGCCAGCAGCCACCACGGCAGCTCGATGGCCAGCAGCCTGGTGTCCTGCAGCACCACGCCCGCGAACAGCGGCACCAGCAGGCCGCCCGCCGGAATGCGCAGGCGGATCGCGAGCCAGGCGCCGGACGTCGCCAGCGCCAGCGTCTCGCCCAAAGCGGCCCAGTGCAACGGCGGCGGCGCGGCAAACAGCGGCGCGCCGGCGACGTGGCCCGGCAACCAGAGGCGCGTCACCGCGGTCGCCACCACGCCCACCAGCAGCACGCGCAGGTACTGCATCAAAGCCACGAGCCGCGCATCCGCCCCGAAGGCCTCGGCCATCAGGACCATCGCCGTGGCCGCGCCGGGAAACGAGCCCCAGACCGCCGTCGTGCCCGGCAGCAGGCGCCAGCGCGCCATCAGCCAGCCCAGCGCGACGCTGGCCGCCAGCACCGACCCCACCGCCATGACGAACAGCGGCCACGACCGGCCGATCTCGCCCAGCAGCGCCAGCGGCATCGTGCGCGCGATCATGCAGCCGACGATGGCCTGCGCGAACACGAACAGGCGCGGCGGCACGCGCACGGGCGTCTCGCGCGAGGCGAAGAAGATCGCCGCGGCGATCGGCCCCATCAGCAGCGCCGCCGAGAGGTGCAGGCGCTGGAACAGCAGGGCGCAGGCGATGGAGCCGGCGACAAGGCCCGCCCAGTGCGCGGCGTGTCGGCGGCGATCGCGTGGAAGGATGGGAATGTTGGGCAAGTCAGCGGATCCGGGCGCTTCCAATTCATGAGGATACCCTCATTTAGCTGGCAACGAAACCGGCAGTGCGTGCCCGCAAGCGGTGCATCTGCAGGGCGACCTGTTCGCCCGCCCGACGCGCCCGATACGGTCATCGACGTCCTGCAATAATTCGGGGCATGTCCAAGCCCACTCTCGCGTTCACCCGCGGCGCCCGCCTCCCCGAGCTGCTCAAGCAGCGCATCGTCATCATCGACGGCGCGATGGGCACGATGATCCAGCGCTACAAGCTGCAGGAGGCCGACTACCGCGGCGAGCGCTTCAAGGACCACCCCAAGGACATCAAGGGCAACAACGAGATGCTGCAGCTCGTCAAGCCCGAGGTGCTGCGCGAGATCCACGCGCAGTACCTGGCCGCCGGCGCCGACATCATCGAGACCAACACCTTCGGCGCCACCAGCGTCGCCCAGGACGACTACCACCTGGGCCACCTGGCGCGCGAGATGAACGTGGCCGCCGCCCGCCTGGCGCGCGAAGTGGCCGACCAGTACGACACGCCCGACAAGCCGCGCTTCGTGGCCGGCGCGCTGGGCCCCACGCCGCGCACGGCCAGCATCAGCCCCGACGTCAACGACCCGGGCGCGCGCAACACGAGCTTCGACGAGCTCAAGGCCGCCTACCGCGAGCAGGCGCAAGGGCTGGTCGAAGGCGGCGCCGACCTGTTCCTCGTCGAGACGATCTTCGACACGCTCAACGCCAAGGCCGCCATCTTCGCGCTCGACGAGCTGATGGACGAGACCGGCGTGCGCCTGCCGGTGATCGTCTCCGGCACCGTCACCGACGCCTCGGGCCGCATCCTGTCGGGCCAGACCGTCACCGCGTTCTGGCACTCGGTGCGCCACGCGCGCCCGATCGCCATCGGCCTGAACTGCGCGCTCGGCGCGGCGCTGATGCGGCCGTACATCGAGGAACTGGCCCGCGTGGCCACCGACACCTACGTCAGCTGCTACCCGAACGCCGGCCTGCCCAACCCGATGAGCGACACCGGCTTCGACGAGACCCCGGAGGTCACGGGCGCGCTGATCGAGGAGTTCGCCAAGTCCGGCTTCCTCAACATCGCCGGCGGCTGCTGCGGCACGACGCCCGACCACATCGCGGCCATCGCGCGCCGCGTGAGCGCGTACCGCCCGCGCGGGGTGCACGATCCGCTGTTCTCGCCGCTGCTGGCGGCCTGAATTCAGGCCTTCTCGAGCAGGTCCAGGTTGGGACGCACCTTCACCTGCGCCGGCGGCACGGCGCCCGTGACGGCATAGTCGGGCAGCTTCGTGTTGCGCAGCGCCGGCACCGCCAGCGGCATGCCGGTGCGGCTCACCAGGCTCACCACGATGGGCGCCTTGGCCACGGCGGTGCGGCGCACCACCATCGCGATCTCGCCGCACTGCAGCTTCACCCAGACGCCGGGCGGATACAGCCCCAGCGTGCGGATCAGCGCCTGGCCGGCCTCGTCGCTGTGGCCGCCTTCGTCCAGCAGCGCCACCTGCGCGGCCGCGGTGGCCGACGACGCCGGGCGGCTCTTGCGCGGGCTCAGGCGGGCCGCATAGCGGTCGGCGCGGCGGATCAGGCGGGCGATCGTCTCCTCGGGCGCCCGGCCGGCGAGGGGGCCGGACGGCGCGCTGTGGTGATGGCGCACGGCGTGCAGCCACATCGGATCATCGACGCCGATCTCGGCCAGCAGCCGCGCGGCGCTCTCCGGATGGTCGCGCAGTGTGCCGCGCTGGCTCTCGCTGAGCGGATCGGCCTGGCGCGCGAGCTCGTCCTGCATCTGCGTGACCGTGACGTTCATCGTGAGCGCGGCCAGCGTCAGCGGGTCGGCCCATTCGGCCTGCCAGCCGGGCAACTGCTTGCAGGCCATGGCCGCGAGCACGCAGACGAACAGGCTGTGGTTGGCGCTGTAGTCCTGGAATTCGCTGCTGGCGTCGTGCATCAGGCGCAGGAGCGCCCGGTCGTGGCTGCGCTCCACCAGCGCGAGCACGTCGTCGCGCAGCGCGCGCAGGCGCGCGACCCAGTCGGCGCCGCGCGGATCCACCAGCAGCAGGCGCAGGCGCATCTGCAGGTCGGGCCAGTCCAGCGGACGCTCCGGGGCCTTGCCGGCGGCGCCAGGCAGGGGCAGCGATTCGTAGTCGGGGCGGGCGTCGGCGATGCGGCCGAGCGCCACCTCCTGGCGCAGCATCTGGTCGAGCTGGCCGTTGTAGGCGCGCTGCACCGACTCCATCTCGGACATGTCGATGAAGATCTGGCGCGATCGCAGCAATTCGAGCTGCTTGTCGGTCTCGATGATCGACCCGCGCGCGAGCAGGATCGCACCGGAACCGTCGCGCACCGAGAACGGAAGCGGACGGCCAATGCGCAGGCCTTCGGAGGGCAGGGGGACGACCTTCATGGAGACGGATGGGTGCCGGGGGGGACTGTCAGAACCTGGGATATCGACCATGCGAAGCCGGCCCTTGAGTGCGGCCACCTACAATTTGCCGCATGTCATCGCCCGAAACCGCGTCGCCCGACGCCCCCGCCAAGAATCCCCCACCGATGAAGCTGTCCGGGCTGGAGCCCGTGACGCTGGGCGCCGGACACCTGTTCGTCAACATCGGCGAACGCACCAACGTCACCGGATCGAAGGCCTTCGCCCGCATGATCCTGGCCGGCGAGTTCGAGAAGGCGCTGGCGGTGGCCCGGCAGCAGGTGGAGAACGGCGCCCAGGTCATCGACGTCAACATGGACGAGGCGATGCTCGACAGCCAGGCGGCGATGGTGCGTTTCCTGAACCTGGTGGCCAGCGAGCCCGAGATCGCCCGCGTGCCGGTGATGGTGGACTCGTCGAAGTGGAGCGTGATCGAGGCCGGCCTGAAGTGCCTGCAGGGCAAGGGCATCGTCAACTCCATCTCCATGAAGGAAGGGCTGGACGAGTTCCGGCGCCAGGCCCGCCTGGTGCGCCGCTACGGCGCCGCGGCCGTGGTGATGGCCTTCGACGAGAAGGGCCAGGCCGACACCTTCGAACGCAAGATCGAGATCTGCGAGCGCGCGTACCGCATCCTGGTGGACGAGGTGGGCTTCCCGCCCGAGGACATCATCTTCGACCCGAACATCTTCGCGATCGCCACGGGCATCGAGGAGCACGACAACTACGCCGTCGACTTCATCAACGCCACGCGCTGGATCAAGCAGAACCTGCCGGGCGCGAAGGTCTCGGGCGGCGTGTCCAACGTGAGCTTCTCGTTCCGCGGCAACGAGCCGGTGCGCGAGGCGATCCACACCGTGTTCCTGTACCACGCGATCCAGGCCGGCATGGACATGGGCATCGTCAACGCCGGCATGGTGGGCGTGTACGACAACCTCGACGCGAAGCTGCGCGAGCTGGTGGAGGACGTCGTCCTCAACCGCCAGCCGAAGCTGGACGGCACCGAGAGCGAATCGGACGCGAAGAAGACGCCCACCGAGCGCCTGCTGGATGCCGCCGAGGCCGTCAAGGGCATGGTGCGCGACGACTCCGCGCGCCTGGCCTGGCGCGCCGGCACGGTGGAGCAGCGGCTGTCGCACGCGCTGGTGCAGGGCATCACCGACTTCATCGCCGAGGACACCGAAGAGGCTTACCAGGCCATCCTCGCGAAGGGCGGACGCCCGCTGCACGTGATCGAAGGGCCGCTGATGGCCGGCATGAACGTGGTGGGCGACCTGTTCGGCGCCGGCAAGATGTTCCTGCCGCAGGTGGTGAAGTCGGCGCGCGTGATGAAGTCAGCCGTCGCGCACCTGGTGCCCTACATCGAGGAAGAGAAGCTGCGCATGGAGGCTGCCGGCGACGACGTGCGCTCCAAGGGCAAGATCGTCATCGCCACCGTCAAGGGCGACGTGCACGACATCGGCAAGAACATCGTCACCGTCGTCCTCCAGTGCAACAACTTCGAGGTGGTGAACATGGGCGTGATGGTGTCGTGCAAGGACATCCTCGATCGCGCCAGGGTGGAAGGCGCCGACATCATCGGCCTGTCCGGCCTGATCACGCCCAGCCTCGAGGAGATGCAGTACGTCGCCTCCGAGCTGCAGCGCGACCCCGACTTCCGCGCGCTCAAGATCCCGCTGCTGATCGGCGGCGCCACCACCAGCCGCGTGCACACCGCCGTCAAGATCGCGCCGTTCTACGAGGGCCCGGTGGTCTACGTGCCCGACGCCTCGCGCGCAGTGGGCGTGTGCGCGGACCTGCTGTCCGACGAGAAGGGCCCGCAGTTCCGCGACGAACTCGAGGCCGACTACGCCCGTGTGCGCGAGCAGCACGCCAACCGCAAGCAGGTGCCGCTCGTCACCCTGGCCGCGGCGCGCGCCAACCGCACGCCGCTAGCCTGGTCCGACTACACGCCGCCGACGCCGAAGTTCATCGGCCGCCGCATGTTCAAGCAGTACGACCTGGCCGAGATCGCCGCGTGCATCGACTGGGGCCCGTTCTTCCAGACCTGGGACCTCGCCGGCCCGTATCCGAAGATCCTCGCCGACGAGGTGGTCGGCGAGGCAGCCACCAAGGTGTTCGCCGACGGCCAGGCGATGCTCAAGCGCGTCATCGACGGCCGCTGGCTCAGCGCCAACGGCGTGATGGGCTTCTGGCCCGCCAACACGGTGGACGACGACACCATCGAGGTCTACACCGACGAGTCGCGCAGCGAGGTGCTGCTGAAGTGGGCGCCGCTGCGCATGCAGACCGAGCGGCCGGTGGTGCCCGACGAGAACGGCGTGCAGGTGCGCCGCCCCAACCGCTCGCTGGCCGACTACATCGCGCCCAAGGGCACCAAGCCGGACTGGATCGGCCTGTTCGCCGTCACCGCCGGCATCGGCGTGGAGAAGCGCGAGGCCGAGTTCGAGGCCGCGCACGACGACTACTCGTCCATCATGCTCAAGGCCATCGCCGACCGCCTGGCCGAGGCCTTCGCAGAGCGCCTGCACCAGCGCGTGCGCACCGAGCTGTGGGGCTACGCGCCGGACGAGAAGATGTCGGTCGAAGACATGATCGCCGAGAAGTACCAGGGCATCCGCCCGGCGCCCGGCTACCCGGCCTGCCCGGAACACGGCGTCAAGCGCGACATGTTCCGCGCGATGCAGGCCGACGAGGTGGGCATGGCGCTCACGGAAAGCCTGGCGATGACGCCGGCGGCGAGCGTGTCGGGCTTCTACCTGGCGCATCCGCAGGCCAGCTACTTCAACGTCGGGCGAATCGGCGAGGACCAGATGAAGGCCTGGGCCGCGGCCGTGGGAGTCGACGAGGAGACGGCGCGGCGGCGGCTCAGCGCGTCGTTCGAGGGCGCCTGAGTTTTCCTGGCGACGCGGTCGTGCCGGCCTGCAGCGCGATGGCCTCATCGGCGATCCGCTTCAACGGCAGCACGAGGATGGCCTGATCCTTCGGTTCGCGCCGGCTGGCCGCCATCCGTTCGCTGAGCGTGGCCTTGGCACGCCGGAAGTGCCGGGCCACGGAGGCCGCAGAGCAAAGCTCGAGTTGCACAGCCAGGATGGCCACCACGGCATGCACCCGGGCGCCGGCCAGCGAGTGCGGCAATGCCAGATCGGCGGCGCCTTCGTGCAGGCCCATCTTTGCCAGCACCCAGCGTTCGAGCAGCAGCAGCGCACCGTCGATGCCCTGGGGCTGGCTCGCCGCCACCAAGGCGGCGGCCAGGCCCTTCACCGGCCGCGTCACGCTCGAGGCCGTGCCCTCGGCGCCGGGCGCCCGCACCATGCCGCGCGTGAGTTCCCAGCGACGCATGTCGATGACGCCTGGACGTCGAGCGATGAACGCCGCCAGTGCGACGCGGTTGGCAGGAAAATCCGGGCCGAACAGACGCAACGGGTTCATGATGTTGAAGCCGTCGAAGCGCCGAAGACCGAGCGTTTCGCGCAGCGACGAGGTCACGTGATAGCTCGGCACCTTGCAAAGCCCCAGCGCGACGGGCCGCCAAGCCAATATTCGAAGCTCTTCTCGCGCGGCGTCGTCGGACTCGATCGCGTACGCGCGGAATCGACCCGCCAGCACCGCACCTGAGACAGGCCGCTCCGCTCGCACCCAGCGCGCCACCATGTTGCCGATGGCCGGCGCGACCTCGCCCGGCGACTCCGTTTCAGGCAGCCTCGAGAGCAGGTGCATCTCGGTGGGCGTCAACAGATAGTGCAGGAGCTCGCGACCCGGCCGGCGATGCACGGCAAGGAGGCGCGAACGAATGCGCCCGGAAAACTCAGCGCTTGTGAGGTCGTTACCCGGCACCAGTTGCCAGACGATATGCCAGATGACTGACGTCGCCACGATCGGGACGGAGTTCGCCATGAAGGCATGACGTTTCAGCGCGCGGAAACCTCAGCGGACGGGGCGTAACAGTTTGCTTGGGCTCCGGATTGTTTGCGCCTGACCGCTGATTTGAGGGGATCCGAACGATGGCGACGGCGGCTCGGGACCATCGCGAGCCATCGACATCACGCGTTCCACCCTCGTACGAACCTGGCAGCCGACGAACCGAACGCGTGCGACCGCCGCATTCGTTGTTTGCGACGGCATGGGCGCGAGTCCTATCTTTGGCTTGCCGGCAGCAGATCCGCTGCAGGCACCGCGTAGTCAACCTCACTGAAGGAGAACGTCATGGACGACGAACTGGAAATGGAACTGGAGATCGTGGAACTGGGCGATGCGAAGGAAGAAACCAAGGGGATCAAGGGTGTCCCCGGCGAATCCGACCCGGTCCTGCAACTCCGTCCGGAATGAGCCGCTGAAGCGGTAAAGAGCGGCGTGCGGACATCGAGCCGCACGCCGCCACGTTTGAGAAAAACATGCCAACGCCTTCGCCCATATCCACCCCGCGACTCGCGGACCACGTGCGCGTTTGCCGCTTCGACGACCAGATGATCTTCCTGGATCTCTTGCGAGGCAGATACATCGGTATGGCCGGGACTCATGTCGGCGCGCTGTCCGCCGTCGTGTGCAAAGACAGTACCGCCACCAACATTCCGGCACCCACGACCGACCGGCTTCTCCACGCTGCCGTCGAGCGCCTGCGAGAGCAACGGTTGCTGTCCGACATGCCAGCGCAGCGGCCGAAGGGGCAGTCGCCCATGGTGATCGAACCGATCACCAGCCTGAACGCCGACGATGCAAGAGAGAGCGCCCAAGCCGACTGGCGAACGCTCCTGCGCCTGTGGCGGGCGACGCTTGTCGTCACCCTGTGGCTGCGCCACCGCAGTCTGTTCGACATCGTGAACCGGATCATGGCTCTCAGGGCCCGCCATGGCGCTGCACAAGCCAATGCCGAGGATCCCGCAATGCTGGCGGCGGTGGCCTCCTACATGCGCTTGCGTCCCCTTGCGCTGACCAGCCACGATCGTTGCCTCAAAGATTCCCTGACGCTCATTCTTTTCCTGGCCAGCCGAGGCTTGTTCCCGCAATGGGTCGTCGGCGTGCGAATTCATCCGTTCGGAGCGCACTCATGGGTACAAAGCCAAGGCGTCGTTCTCAACGATTTGGCGGAGCGAGTTCGCCACTACCAGGCGATCCTGGTCGTCTGAGAGAGCGCGGCAATCATGTTCCGATACTTCGGCTTCAGCTGGAATCCTCAGCATCCTGCGCAAGCGGCCTTCGCGCTACGGCTGGAGAACGTGATCAGACGCGCAGAGGGCTGGCAGCCTGCGCTCTCCGTGAGCGGAATCCGCGTATTCACCTTCGGCAACGGGCAACGGGCCAATCGCACTTATCCACTGCCAAAGGATCGAGGCGTCATTCTGGGACGGTTGTTCCGCCGGCGAGACGATTCTTCCGATGCCGCAGGGCTGGAGCTATCTTCTGCCGAGGGCGCCAGGATACTGCGGACGGATGGGCAAGTCTTGGTGGACGGTTACTGGGGTCGCTACGTGGCGGTGCTCCGATCCGAGCAACGGGGACCTTGCCTTTTGCGCGGACCGAGTGGCGCCCTTCCCTGTTTCCTGAGGTACGTCGAGGGCGTGGCGGTCTTCTTCTCGTGGCTTGAAGACCTGCTGGTGTTCACCCCTGATATTCCCGCCCCGCGGGTGGACTGGAATGCGATCGGTGCCATCACGCTGCTGGGCCACCTGGGCGGGCGTCGTACCGCGCTCGAAGGCGTTTCGCAGATCATGCCGGGGCAACTCGAGCAGTTGGCCGACGATGCGCGCAAGCCAATGACGCTTTGGAGCCCGGTCGACATCGCCAGGCAACCCGTCAAATGGGAACGGGATATCGCCGCCGCGGAGTTGAGGCGGCGGGTGGTGGATTGCATCAGCGCATGGTCTTCCTGTTACGACGAGATCATGCTGAGGCTTTCAGGCGGGTTCGATTCCGCGGTGTTGTTAGGGAGCCTGAGCGCGAAGCCCACCGGCAGCACCATCACTTGCCTCAACTACCACTCCGTCGGATCGGATAGCGATGAGCGCAACTTTGCCCGCCTCGCCGCGCTCCGGTCGGGCGTGGAGCTCATGGAGAGGGAACGTGATTCCGCATTTCGTCTCCACGACATCCTCGCGGTCAGCGCCATGCCCGCGCCGGCGGGGTACACCGGCCGCCTGGACGCGAGTCGCATCGATGCCGAGGTGGCCACGGCCCTCCGTGCGCGGGCAATGTTCACGGGCGGAGGGGGTGATCAGATCTTCTTCCAGCACCGCTGCACCTGGCCAGCCGCTGACTACCGGAGCATTCACGGTCTTGGGCCGAATTTCGTCCGAGTTTGCCTGGACGCCGCACGGCTGGGCAACGTCTCGCTTTGGCAATCGATAAGGCGCGCTCTGGCCCGCAAGGTCCCCCGCGACGTCCGGGCAGAAGGCATCGGCCGGTTCTTCACGCTCGCCCGCCACGATGCGCTCGATGGCCTGCAGGATGTTGATCACTACACCCACCCAGACCTTGCGTCCGCGGCAGATCTCCCCATTGGAAAGTTCAACCATGTGCAGGAACTGATCGATCCGCCGGGCTACTACGATCCTTATCTGACTACCAGAGCGCCGGAGCTCGTGCAGCCGCTGCTCTCGCAACCTCTTGTCGAACTTTGCCTCGTCCTGCCCACTTGGGTGCTTTCATACGGCGGTCGCAGCCGGGCACTCGCACGACGAGCTTTTGCAAACGATATCCCCCGCGAGATCGCGACTCGTCAATCCAAAGGCGGCATGGACGAACATCTCGCGACGATCCTCCAGCGCAACCTTCCCTGGGCGCGCGAGGTCCTTCTTGATGGACGCCTCGTCCAGACGGGCCTGCTCGATCGGAGCAAGGCAGAAGCCGTCCTGGCTGGCCGGTCATCCGGCGTGCACACCCACGCCAACGAGATCCATCACTACATCGCGATCGAGGCATGGCTGCGGAAGGCCGCAGAGTCTCCGGGTCGCGAGTTGCACATGTTCGGATCATGAATGCTGCTCATCCCCATGGCGACGGAGCGGCCCAGGTCGTGCTCCTGCTGCGCTCGGTATCGGATAGCAGGATCATGCGTCTCGGCGCCGGCATCGTCCTGGTTGTCGTCGCCAGCGGCATGCTGGCAGCGCTCACGCCCCTCGCGCTGAAACATCTCATCGACCGCATGGACATCTTGCAAACGTCCAAAGCGGCCTTCGATCCGTCGTCGGCACTTCACGCGGCTCTTGCGTACCTCCTGCTTCTGGTCGGGGGCCGCGTGCTGGCAGACATCCGCCCCCTTCTGAATGGATTGATCAATGAGCGGTTTCACCGTCGACTATCGCAGCGGTTCTTCGACCACGTGCTGCGGCTCCCAATGGACTATCTGCTCAAGCGCAAGAGCGGCGAACTGGTCCACACCCTCGACCTGGCGTCCGGCGGATCTCAGTTGGTCATCAGCCACCTTGCCGGCGGCCTGCTGCCGGTGCTGATCGAACTCGTCGCCATGGTCACCGTTCTGATCCACTTGAAACAGCCCGCGCTCGTCGGCGTCTTCCTGAGCTCGGCGGCAGCGTACATCGTCATCTTCTCCTTCGGGGCACGCCTGTTGGCTCGAACTTCCAGCGACGTCGCGAAGTTAAGCCTCGAGAGCCGGGCGCAACTGACCGCCGGCCTGACGCATTTCGAGACACTGCGCTATTTCGCCGCAGAGGAACAAACATGCCGCCGCTTCCACAAGGCGAGCATTTTCCTGGAGCAGCGCTGGCACCGCCTGTACCGACTCAACGCCATGATCGCCCTGGCAGCATCCGCAACGTTTTCCCTCTCGACGGCGGCGTGCTTGCGGATCAGCTTCCAAGCGGTCGCCGACGGAACGATGACCGTCGGCGGCTTCGTGCTGGCCACCGTCTACATGCTGCAGATGGTGCGCCCACTCGAGTCATTGGGAAACGCCGCCCGCGATATCTCGAGTGCGCTGGGGTACCTGCGACCGTTGCTCGACCTGCTCAGTCAGCCACTATCGCCCGACGCCTCGTGCGAAGGTGAGGACACCCCGCAAGCTGGAGCTGTCCACGGACGCGCGCCGTCGGTTCGATTGGAGAACGTGCACTTCGGATACGACGCCGATCGCCCTGTCATCAAGGGCGTGGATCTCGAGATCCCGTCGGGCTGCACCACGGCCATCGTGGGTCGCAGCGGTTGCGGGAAATCGTCGTTGGCACGGCTCCTGATGGGCCTGTACACACCGCAGCAAGGACGCATCCTTCTTGACGGACGGACGATCGAGTCGATTGCCGCGTCGGAGTTACGAGGCTCGCTCATCGGTCTCGTGCCGCAGGAGACCGCGCTCTTGCACGAGACGATTGCCGGCAACATCGCCCTCGGCATGACGGCGGCGCCGGAGGCCATCCGCACCGCGGCGCACAGCGCGCAATTGCAGGATCTTGTCGATGCGCTCCCCGCGGGCCTGGAAACCCAGGTCGGCGAGCGCGGGCTGCAGTTGTCAGGGGGCGAACGCCAACGCGTCGGCATCGCTCGAGCCCTGCTGAGGCGGCCAGGCCTCTACATCCTGGACGAACCGACTTCGATGTTGGACAGCAAGACCGAGCGTGAGATCCAGAAGACCCTCAAGATCATTTCCACGGGCGCAACCAAGATCATCATTGCGCACCGCCTTTCGACCGTCATGGACGCGGACGAGATCGTCGTGCTCGACAAAGGCCGCGTCCAAGAACGAGGCAAGCACCAGGCGTTGCTCGAGAAGAATGGGCTGTACGCGCTCATGTGGCGCCAGCAGACGACCGCTCCGCCATGAGTGCCGGTCATCGCACGCATCGCGGCTGTGCATCGTCAGCGTCCTTCAGCTTTGCCATCTGATGCCAACGTGCGTATTGCGCCGCCAACGATTCGGTGGACTCGGAAGCCGTCTCAGGGACAGTGCGCGTCCTGTCCGCTAGCCAGAAGCCATGCCAGTCCACATTGCCTTGCAACGACAGCATGCGATCACCGGGGACGAGAAGCGAATGGCTGTCGTCGGGAACCACGATCATTTCCACCGCCTTTTGCTGGCGCCGGAGCAGGGCGTAGGTGTCCCAGTTGGTCTTGACGACGTTGCCATAGCCTTCGATTCTCACCGCCGCGTGCATGCAGTCGGTGTGCAGGTTGGGATCATTCCGCACCCACGCGCTCAACGTATTTCCAAACGGCATCCCTTCGTTGAAGTTTTCGATACGCTCCCACATCCTGTCGAAGTAGCCGTAGAGGATGGGGATCGAGAACAAGGTGTTGGTGTCGCCGTCTGCCATGGTGGCGGCCCGGATCGGTACAGTGCCGAAGGCGAGAAGGTTCAACACGCGCTCGCCCGTCGCGCTCCAGCCGATGATGCCGACTCTCGCGGGATCCACCTTTCCTTGCTTCACGAGCGAATCGACGGCACTGCGCACCCCCTCGTTGAAGACCTGGATTGCCCCATGGCCTTCGGGCGCGGCGCCCTCCTTTGGGTTCCACGGCATCGCCAAGACCAGGATTCCTTCACGCAGGAACGCGCGGCCGGCGAAGCCACTGAAGGCTCCGTCACTGAGGTTGGGGCCGTCGATATAGAACCGGTCAGGCGAGAATCCATAGGTCTGGATCACCAGCGGGTGGCGCGCGTGCGAATCCATGTCGCTGCCCGACATCAGCCCGCCGTTCCAGGTTCTTCCAGCCTTGTCGATCCAGGCGTAAGGCTTCATGGAGCCCCAGGTATCGGCCTTGAACTGAGGGTTCAGCCAGGTGAGGCGCATCGTCTCCCCGGCCGGCCCCGTCGCATAGACGTCGGGCGGCTGGTTCAAACCCTGCGTCACGCTCAAAGTCCACGCGGCAGGTCGCCCTGCCTCACGCGTGCCTTCGGTGGACTCCCGCCAGGCACCGTCGGCCTGTCGATGGAACTCACGCCGGCCACGGCCGTCGACCACAAGGAAGCCGTCGCGAAACGGACGCGCCTGGCTGAGACGATCGTTCAGCGTTGCGATATCCACCCAGCGCCCGGTGTCGGGCCAATACTCGATGACGTGGGACGCTGGCGGCGTCTTTCCGTCGCTCGTCGGGGGGAGATGCGTGCCCGCCAGCACCACCGATGTACCCGTCCCCTGCCAAAGGCGATCCTGACGCTTGCCGAACGCAGGAACGTAGAGATCGTCCGGCGCGTCCAGGATCGTCTGCTCCTTGCCGTCTTCAAGTCGAACCGCGATCATCCTGCGCGGCGAGACGGCAGCGAGCGTGGAAAAGTACTGCAGCGGATCGACACGCGTGGACCAGCCGAATCTCTTCTCAAGCGCGTCGATCATCGGATATTGACGCGCCCAGGCGCTGAGACGCTCCGGCTCGTAGCGCGGCAGAAGTGCCCATCGGCCGTCCGGCGAGATGCTGACGGTCGGCATCGTGGCTGGCGGCGGCGCAAACGGTTGGCCGAGGGCTCTTGGAGGCTGCTGAGATCCCACGTCGACGAGACGACTCTGGTACTTGTGCGCCTGTGCCGCCAACTCGCGCTGTCCAAAATTGACACTCCAGAAGGAATGCGTGCCGACGACGACGCCGTGGTCTCCCTCCTGCATCAGCGGATTGGGCACTTGCACCGTATAGACCACGCGTTGCATGTCTTCGGACGCTGCCCACGCGACGATCCTGTCCTTCTCATGCGTGAGCTGCGAAAGATCATGTTTGGGTACATCCAGGCGGTAGACCTGGTACGACTGGCCATCCAGGCGCCCCAGGAACACCAGCGAGCGGTCTCCGTGCCACTGCACGTCCTGGACTCCGGGAGAATCGAAACTGTTGTCGTGGGCGAGCGCTGCGGAGAAGATCGCGACCTGAGCGGGCGCACGCTGCGCTGCCAGGCGAGCCGGCGTCAGGTCCAACAACTGGATCTTGTATACGTTCTTGTCGCTGGCGACATCCGCCTTCCGCGTGACGATGAAGGCCTGCGTGCCGTCGGGAGACACCTGTTCCTTCAACAGATCGTTGTCTTCGTCTACCGGTTGGATGATTCTCTCGAATTCGACAACGTCGCGCGCACTGGGCCCCACATGGGGCTGCGCAGCCGCCGCGGACGCGGACGCGGTGAGAGCGAGAAGAGCGCACAACGGCGCAAGGAAGAATGAACGCATGTGCAAGAAATCCGGACAACGCCGATCCCACCGGCTTCCGCATGCAGCGGCTGACCAGAGGAGAGGTCGGCGTTTGATTGAGGGGCGCCGTCAGTCGGCGCAGACGTGCGTCACCAGTCGATGGAGACTCGCGTGCTGATGTAGCGACCGCGCCAATCCGCTTGAGTGACGTCGTAGTACGGCAGTGTCCCGACGAACTGCGGCTGATGGTTCAAGAGGTTGGCCACGCTCAGTGACACGGAGGCGCCTTTCACGGAATTAGCCGCGTCGGGAAGTACCTTTTTCAGGTCGACGCTGGCGGACAAGTCATGCGTCCAATAGGCGCCGAGGCGTCGCTCGCTCGTGCCCGCATCCTTGTACTGCCCGAGATAGCGGCTTGTCAGGCCGACGCTCCACGTGCCCGTGTCGAGCGCGATGGAGGCGCGAGTCTTCCAGCGAGGCGCCCAGAAGTCGGGATATCGACGACCAAGCCGATTCACCTTCGGCGCCCCCGGCGCAAGCACCACCTCGTAGTCGCTGGTACGCGTGGCGCCCACTGACGACGCCCAACGCCCCAGGAGACCGCGCCATGCATAGGCGGCCTCCATGTCCGTGCCGGAGACCTGCACACTGCCGAGGTTGGCATCCGAGTACAGGATGCTGGTGACGATTCCCGGCTGGCTGCCGATGACGGGGCCACGAGTCACGAACCCAGGGAAAAGGCTTTCGTAATCGAGAGCCGCCTGGGGCTGGAGCATGGAAATGAGCCCGTTGACTCGCACCTGCCACCAGGTGGCACCCAGTCGCGTCCCCAGATCGCCTTCCGGCTCCCACAGCGCACCAACGCTGTTGGAGCGTCCCCGCTCCGGCTCGAGGGCCTTGTTGGTCGCCAGCACCAACGTGCCGGAAGTGATCGGCTCCCCACCGCGCGCCGGATCAACAAGCGAGAACAGCTCCGCGGGATACGTGGATTCGGTCATATGGGTCTCCAGCAGGGTCGGAGGCTTGAACGAAGTCGCGGACGAGGCCCGGATCAGAAGACTGCGCGTGGGGCGTACCTCCAACCCTGCTTGATAAGTGCTTGCGGATCCGAAGTCGCTGTAGCGATCGCGCCGGGCGGCGAGGGTCAGGGCCGCCGCGTTCCAGCTCTTGCCGGCTTCCTCCATGCTCAAGAGGGGCGCACGAAGTTCGCTGTACGCCGCGGAGTCGCGCCGCCCGGCGTGGCTGTCAGTCCCGATGTCAGGTTGCGAGGCGACATAGCGATCGCGAGCGCCTTCCACGCCAACGACAGCTTCGACGGCACCCGCGGGCAACGTGAGGAGGCTGCCTCGCGCCAGTGCGCTCACCTGATCCTTGCGGCCGTGATTCGAACTGTCACTGTCTGTCCAGATGCTTCGCAACACGTCTTCGCTGGCAGCGCGCCCCGTGGTGAACGGATTCAGCGCAGCGGCTGCCGAACTTGCTGCCAACGCCGCCAGGCGCGCTGTTCCGTCGATGACCGAATTGAAGTTCTGCTCGCCACCGTCGTCTCGGACGGTTGACAGGGCCAACTCTGTTTCCCAGTCGCCAGCCAAGCCTCCGCGAACACCCGCCATGGCGCGCGTGAACCTGGTCTCGCGTCCGAACCCTTGCAGCCCATTCTCGGGGCCCAGCAAGGCGGTGACCTTCACGTCCACGCCAAACGGATTGAACGGGTTGTTCGCTGAAACCGTGACGTTGGGAAGGCTGAGGCCAACGTCACGGGTTCGCGTCTTCTCGCTGACGAACGTGAATTCGCCGAAGGCAGCCCACGACCCACCAATCGAGCGTTCCCCGCTCGCATGGAGAGCCAATGACTGGTCACCATGAATGAGTGAATACCCGTTGCCATTTGCGTAGCGGTCGCAGAGGTTCGCCGTTCCCGCGGTGGATGTGAAGTCCGATATCTGCGCAGTCTGCCCTGCCGCCAGTCGAGGAATGGCGGCAAAGCTCGAATTCAGCCCCGGCAAATTGGCGCCGGATACGCTGCTGACAGTACCCGGCGTGCAGTTGCGCACCCGCGCGTCCGGACCGCCGAAACGGGTGTAGTCGGCATCGACGAAGAAGCCCCGCTCCGCCTCCGTCAATGGCGTCGAGCGACTGAAAGAGCCCAGCAGCAGGTAACTCCCATTGTTGCTGTGACCGCCTGTGGCCAACGAGACCCCACCATCGCCGAAACCGCGGCCAGAGCCCAGATTGGCGGAGAGGGAGATGCCGTCGAGAGACTTCTTCAGGATCACGTTCACCACGCCTGCCAACGCATCACCGCCGTAGACAGCCGAGGAACCGACCGGGACGACCTCGACGCGTTCGATGGCCGCCATAGGGATGAGATTCAAGTTGAAGAAGTTTGCGGCCGACGTGCCGACCGCCTCCACTCTCCGGCCATTGATCAGCACCAGCGTGGTTCCGAGTGGCAAGCCACGAAGTTGCACAGTGCCCTGTCCCTGCGTGGCCCCGAAAGTGCCTTCGCCAGCGGAAGCCGAGACTTCATTCAGCCCCGCCAGGAACCGCTCCAGCGTCGGCTGCCCGCTCTGCTCGATATCCTTCGCGGTATAGACGTTCACCGGCGCCGGGCCCTCCGCGTTGATCCGCTTCAGACGCGTGCCCGTGATCTCCACTCTCGTGAGCGTCACCGTGTCGTCCTGCTGCGAGTCGACCGTCGCAACGGCGTCTCCATCGGCAGGCGCGGCTTGCGCGGACGGTGTCGATGCGCGGACACCGCTCGCCGGTACCGCGTTCGGCGTTGCCGCCGGCCTCACCACGAAGGACGCGTCCCCCGTTCTCTGCGCGCCCAACCCCGTGCCCTCCAGCGCTGCCGTGATGGCCTCGAACGCCGTCATGTTCCCGGACACCGCGTGCGCCATGCGACCGCGAACGGCGGCGGGTTCGAACAGCACCGACGTGCCCGTCTCGTGCGCGATCGCTCGGAGGGTGTCGGCCAGCGACTGGGCCGGCTGCTGGATCGGGTATTGCGCGGCTGGCGTGGGTTCTGCGGCGGCGCTGGCGCCGACGTGCACCAGCAGGGAGATCAGGACGGCGGGCATCAAGCCCGCCAGGTAGGTGCCGGGAATCGTCTTCTTGCGAATCATCTCTTGTCCTTGTTCATTGCCGATGAGTGACAAAGAGATGACGTGTTGGTCAACGAATTGACTCGCGGTGGATTCCCTGATGAGTCTTCAGGAGCTTCGAACGTCCCGGCCGGTTCCCCCGGTGTCTTCGCGGAGCAAAGCGGTCGAATGCCCGAATCCCGCAGGGTTTCGTCGATTGGCCGACGATGCAAACGTTCGGTTCATGCCATCGCCGGCAGGCTTGGCCGCGGTCGGTCCGACCATCAGGGGTACCAGCCCGCCATGCCGTCGCTGAGCAGCAAGACAGCTTTGGCCACGTGCTTTTCCACGCTGCTGGTGCTCAGGCCGCGATCCAGTGCAATCCGTTGGTAGCTCATGCCGTCGATGCGATGCGCCAGGAAGATGGCGCGCGTCTTCTCCGGCAACTGGTTGATGCACTCGAGCAGGTTGAGCGCGGTCTTCATCAAGAACGCAGCAGGCTTGCTCACGACGTGGTCGTTGCCGTAACGGATGAGCCTGATGTATGCCTCTTGCACGATGTCTTCAGCATCGTGCTTGGAGCGCCCGCGCTTGCGTAGCGCGCATTTCACGCGCAGAAAGACGCTCGTCCACTCGTCGTCCATGTTGACCCCATGAAGCGGGCGTCATCGGCGTTCTCAGCCGGCTTGCATGTCCGTCTGCGCACCCGGGTCGAGTCGGGGCCTCTCCTTCGCCATCTGACGCTCGCGATCCAGGCGGCTCTCCGCCCGGTGCAATGCGAGTGCGAAGAAGTCTAGGGCAGCAGCCTCGTTTTCGAAATGCCCATGACGACGTACGGCGCGCAGCAGGCCATCACGCACGTCCTTCGCGACGGTCGTCGCACTTGCCACCATAGGGGGCCGCGACGAGGCCAGCGCGCCCGGAAATGAACGGTCGATGGCGAGCGCCGCCACTTCGGCTTCGTCGCCGAGCGGCTCCACGTGCCAGACGCGTTCGAGGCCTCGGCGCTTGAAGTCGTCCAGCATTCGCGTGAGCGCATGCCTTCCGAGACACAGGCCCAGCGGTTCGCACTCGCCGTCCGCGAGCCAGCCGACTACCCAGAAAAGGGGCTGCTCTCGGATGCCTCCCGCGTCGCGCACGCGCGCGAGAGTGACTTCAGCGATGGCCAGCGCGTAACGCCGGCAGAGCGGGCGGCTTGAAACAGAGGTTAGGTCACGCTCGAGATCGGTCATGGTGCAAGTCCTCCATGGTTTCGATGGCGGCGCCTCGCGGGGGGGCGGACGTCCCGGAGATGGCAATGCAAAATAAAGTGGAACTTGCGTCGATTATCAAGCAAAACTTTGCTTGCTGGCGGGGGCGCTCGCTAGCGTTCTCGGATGACGGTAAAGGATGATTTCCGCAAGCGCCTGCGCGCGGCCATGAAGGCGGCGGGAATGAAGCCGAGCGGCCCGGAACTGGAACGCGCCTTCAACCTCGAATGGCGCGGCCGGCCTGTCAGCGTGCAGACGGCCTCGAACTGGATCAGCGGCAAGCACATGCCTTCGCCGGACAAGCTGCTGGCGCTCGCGAGTGTGCTGAAGACCGACCCGCACGCACTCATTTACGGAACGGCCGCGTCGATGGCCGTTGCCGAGACGCAGGGAGCGTGGGAAGCCCGCGCCACCCAAGTCGATCGCCAGGCCATCGACGTCTTCCTTGGCCTGACGGCGCAGCATCGGCTCGCCGTGCGGGACGTCATCAACGCGTTCGCGTTGGCTTATGGTGCCGCGAGACCGCACGAGAAATAGAACCGGCCTCCCGCGCCCGATCCAGGTCCTGTGATGAATTCCTTGGTGCCGTCGATTGGATCCACGAGCCAGAGGCGGCTGCTCACATCCGGAATATCGCCAGCAGATGCAGCCTCTTCGCCGACATCGACGGCGAGCCCTGACCCTCCTGCCTCCACGTCGACCCCCTCCGCGTGAACTGGGTCACGTTCGCTTCGTCGGCTTGCCGGCCGACCGCTCGACGCGCGTAACGGCTTGTCACAAGATGGCTCATCGTCCGAAGTCGGGCGGTGTTCCATCGATGTCGCCGCCTTCACGGCTGGAGGGATTCATATGACAAAGCTTCCTGGGCTACTCACGACAGCAGCAGTGGCGCTCGCACTGGTCGGCACGTCGGCGCGCGCCGATACGCTGTGGAACTTCACCTATGCGGGCAACGGCGTCAGCGCCAGCGGCTCGTTCAACACGGTCGGCAACGGTTCGACGCCTTCGCTGGTGAATTCGATGTCGGGCACCTACGCCGACGGAACCACGACGGGCGCCATCACGCTGATTCCCATCGCGAGCGGCACGCCCACCTACGCGCCGGACGGCCTGTACATCGCCGACAACCTGTTCGGCGGGTCGCCACAGATCGACGTCTGGGGCCTGCTGTTCCTGGCCGGCACGCAGGAAATCAACGTCTACACGGACCCGAGCCAGGGCTTGCTGAGCACGACATCCCACGGCGGCTACGTGTTCACCCCGATCACGTTCAGCGCCGTGGCCGTCCCCGAGCCCGCGTCGTTGGCGATGCTGCTGGCCGGCCTGGGCGCGCTCGCATTCACCAGCCGGCGCAAGTCACGCGCCTGAGGCCACGCTGCTGATGGACGGCGAACCCTGATCGCGGCGCGCGATCCGCGCGATTTCGTTCAGTCGAGGCCGCGCCAACACGGTTCCTAGGGGTGCCCGCCCCCTTCCCACGAGTGGTGGTTTGTCAATAGAGTCGCGCTTGGGCCGCGGCAAGCGCGGATCTCGTCAGGAACGCCACCAACCGGCAGGAGGGCATCCATGAACAAGCTCCAGGGATTTCTTGCGGCCACGACGGCCTCGCTCGCGCTGGCCGCCACGGCGGCCCACGCCGACACTGTCTGGAACTTCACGTTTTCGGGCGACGGCATCAGCGCCAGCGGCTCCCTCGAGATCGCCGGCGACGGCTCGACGCCGAGCCCCCTGCTCTCCATTTCGGGGCTCTATTCCGACCCGACCGTCACCAACGGCACGATCGACGGCTTCGTCGCGCTCGGCACCGACAGCAATTTCAACTACGACAACCTGTTCGGCGGTTCGCCGTACGTCAACAGCAACGGCGTGCTGTTCGACGTCAACGGCGGGCAGCACGTCAACCTGTACAGCGACGGCTCCAACTACTGGATCGCGGCCTTGGAGGCCGGCGGCATCCTGAACGAGCAGGTCTCGTTCATCCTCAGCGGCGTGCCGGAGCCGGGTTCGCTGGCCATGATGCTGGCCGGGCTCGGCGGCTTCGCGTTCGCGAGCCGCCGCAAGACGCCGCATTGACGAGCCGTCAGGCGCCCCAGGCCGCGAAGTCGGGGTTCTCGAAGCCCGGCTTGGCGTAGGCCAGCAGTTCGCCCGTCAACGTCCGCACCGCGCCGCCGGCGGCGCGCAGCACGGCGTCGCCCGCCGCCGTGTCCCACTCCATCGTGCGCCCGAAGCGCGGGTAGACATCGGCCGCGCCCTCGGCCACCAGGCACAGCTTCAGCGACGAGCCCACCGTCCGGTGCGCGGCGATGCGCCGGCCCGCGAGCAGCGCCGTCACCGCCGCGTTGTCGCCGTGGTGCCGGCTGCCCACCACCGTCAGGCCCTCGGCGGGCGTGGCGCGCACCGCGATGGCTCGCCTGCCCGCGTGATCCTCCACCCACGCGCCCACGCCCGCCGCGCCGGCGAACAGGCGTCCGAGCGCCGGCGCCAGCACCAGGCCCAGCACCGGCACGCCGTGGTCGACCAGCGCGATGTTGACCGTGAACTCGCCATTTCGGCTGATGAATTCCTTGGTGCCGTCGATCGGATCGACCAACCAGAAGCGGTTGCTCACATCCGGAATATCGCCGTCGGATGCGGCCTCTTCGCCGACGATGGGCACGTCCGGCGTCAGGCGGCGCAGGCCCTCGAAGATCACCTTCTCGGCGCACTGGTCGGCCACCGTGACCGGCGACTCGTCGCCCTTGATCTCCACGGCGAAGTCGGTCGCATAGACCCGCATCACCAGCGCGCCGGCCTCCTGGATCAGCGGAATGGCGGCGGCTAGCAGGGAAGCGAGGGGCAAGGCGCCGGCAGTCATGATGCTCATAAAGGGTATGCGGATTGCGTTCGATTATGCCAAAATCGTGCCACTAAATGTTTTAGTGTCTCGATTCAAACCGTGGCCGCCCTCACCGCCAACCTTTCGCAGCTCAATGCCCAGCGCCGCCGCGCCGTGCAACTGCGCGTGGACGGCCGCAGCCTGACCCAGGTCCGCGCGGAGACGGGGCTGAGCGTGCCCACCATCATCAGCGCCTTCAAGGCCTTCACCGAAGGCGGCTGGCACGCGGTGGACGTCGGCGCCCGCGGCCGGCCGCAAGGCGCCGGGCGCACGCTGACCCTCGCCCAGGAGGCCGAACTGGCCCTGCTGGCGCTCTACGGCACGCCCGAGGCGGCGGGACTGGCCGGCGGCCTGTGGTCGGCCGACGCCGTCGCGGCCTGCGCCCGCCAGCGCTTCGTCCTGGCCCTGCATCCGCGCGCGGTGGCGCGTTGCCTGGCGCGCTGGGGCCTGGCGCTGCCGGCCCTGCGCGACGCCGCCGGGCGTTCGGCCGCCGGCGCCGCGTGGCTGGAGACGCAGCAGCCCGCGGCGCGCGCCCACGGCGCCGCGCGCACCTGGTGGTGCGGCGGGCTGCCCGCGCCGGCAGCGACCGCCGCGGGCACGTCGCGCGGCGTGCTGGTGGCCGTCGACGCGCGTGGGCAGATCGCCTGGCTGCCGGCGGCATCGCTGGGCCTGCAGGACGCCTACGTCGATTTCTTCGCACGCCTGCAGGCGCAGGCCGCCGGCCCGGTGGTGGCCTGGCTGTCCGGCCTGGACCTGCGCCGCGCCGCGCAACTCAACGACTGGATCGCCGCGCAGCCGCGGCTCCAGGTGCTCGCCTGCCCGATCGCGCTGGTCCGCCGCGCGCCGCCCGCCGACGAGATCCTCCAGCTGGCGCCGCCGCCGCTGGCCGCCGACCCCTTCCCTCCCGTCACCGCCGCCGCGCCCGCCCTGGCTCCGTCGCCCGCAGCCGCCCGGCCTTCCCTCACCTCCCGCACGTCGACAACGGACGATTCCATGACCCTCACCCACCTCCAGCGACTGGAAGCCGAGAGCATCCACATCATGCGCGAGGTCGTCGCCGAGACCGACAACCCCGTCATGCTTTATTCGATCGGGAAGGACTCGGCCGTGATGCTGCACCTGGCCCGCAAGGCGTTCTTCCCGTCGCCGCCGCCGTTCCCGCTGCTGCACGTGGACACCACGTGGAAGTTCCGCGCGATGTACGAGCTGCGCGAGCGCATGGCCAGGGAATCCGGCATGGAGCTCCTCGTCTACCAGAACCCCGAGGCCGCGGAGCTGGGCATCAACCCGTTCACGCACGGCTCGTCCATCCACACCGACATGTGGAAGACGCAGGGCCTGAAGCAGGCGCTGGACAAGTACAACTTCGACGCCGCGTTCGGCGGCGCGCGCCGCGACGAGGAGAAGTCGCGCGCGAAGGAACGCATCTTCTCGTTCCGCTCCGCGCAGCACCGCTGGGATCCGAAGAACCAGCGCCCCGAGCTCTGGCGCCTGTACAACGGCCGCAAGCAGAAGGGCGAGTCGATCCGCGTGTTCCCGATCTCGAACTGGACCGAGCTGGACATCTGGCAGTACATCCACCTCGAGAACATCCCCATCGTGCCGCTGTACTTCGCGGCCGAGCGCCCGGTGGTCAACCGCGACGGCACGCTGATCATGGTGGACGACGACCGCATGCCGCTGAAGGCCGGCGAAGTGCCGATGATGAAGAGCGTGCGCTTCCGCACCCTCGGCTGCTACCCGCTGTCGGGCGCGGTCGAATCGAACGCCGCCACGCTCACCGACGTGATCCAGGAGATGCTGCTGACGAAGACGTCGGAGCGTCAAGGACGGATGATCGACCACGACTCCGCCGCATCGATGGAAAAGAAGAAGCAGGAAGGATATTTCTGATGGCACACGTTTCCGACCTGATCTCGACCGACATCGAGAAATACCTCAAGCAGCACGAGAAGAAGAGCCTGCTGCGCTTCATCACCTGCGGCTCCGTCGACGACGGCAAGTCCACGGTCATCGGCCGGCTGCTCTACGAGTCGAAGATGCTGTTCGAGGACCAGCTCGCGGCCATCGAGAACGACTCCAAGAAGTGGGGCACGCAAGGCGGCGACATCGACTTCGCGCTGCTCGTGGACGGCCTCGCGGCCGAGCGCGAGCAGGGCATCACCATCGACGTCGCGTACCGCTTCTTCTCCACCGACCGCCGCAAGTTCATCGTCGCCGACACCCCCGGCCACGAGCAGTACACGCGCAACATGATCACTGGCGCGTCCACCGCCGATGTGGCCGTGATCCTGATCGACGCGCGCAAGGGCGTGCTCACGCAGACGCGCCGCCACAGCTACCTCGTGAGCCTGATCGGCATCCGCAAGGTGGTGCTGGCCATCAACAAGATGGACCTGGTCGACTACTCGCAGAAGGTCTTCGACAAGATCAACGAGGAGTACCGCGAGTTCGCCGCGCAGATCGGCCTGGCCGACATCACGTCGATCCCGCTGTCGGGCCTCAAGGGCGACAACATGCTGGTGGCCAGCGACAACACGCCCTGGTACCACGGCCCCACGCTGATGGGCTTCCTCGAGACCTGCGAGGTGGACGACACGCGCCTGCAGAAGGAGCCCTTCCGCATGCCCGTGCAGTGGGTCAACCGCCCCAACCTCGACTTCCGCGGCTTCGCCGGCATCGTCACCAGCGGCACCGTCAAGCCGGGCGACAAGATCGTCGCTCAGCCTTCCGGCAAGGAGAGCAAGGTCGCGCGCATCGTCACGTTCGACGGCGACCTGCCCGCGGCGGTGGCCGGCCAGTCGATCACGCTGACGCTGGAAGACGAGATCGACATCTCGCGCGGCGACGTGCTGTCGCTGGCCGAGGCGCCCGCGGAGGTGGCCGACCAGTTCGAGGCCTCGCTGGTGTGGATGACCGACGAGCCGATGCTGCCGGGCCGCCCCTACCTGATGAAGATCGGCACGCAGACCGTCACCGCGTCCATCACCGAGCCCAAGTACAAGATCAACGTCAACACGATGGAGCACCTGGCCGCCAAGCAGCTGGGCGTCAACGAGATCGGCGTGGTCAACCTCGCGCTCGATCGCCAGATCGCGTTCGACGCGTACAAGGCCAACCGCGACACCGGCGGCTTCATCCTGATCAACCGGATGACCAACAACACGGTCGGCGCCGGCATGCTCAACTTCGCGCTGCGCCGCTCGCACAACCTGCGCATGCAGCACGTCGACGTCGACAAGGCCCTGCGCTCGCAGCTGAAGAGCCAGCGTCCGGCGGTGCTGTGGTTCACCGGCCTGTCGGGCGCGGGCAAGTCCACCATCGCCAACCTGGTGGAGAAGAAGCTTGCCGCGCTGGGACGCCACACCTACCTGCTGGACGGCGACAACGTGCGCCACGGCCTCAACAAGGATCTCGGCTTCACCGAGGCCGACCGCGTGGAGAACATCCGCCGCGTGGCCGAGGTGGCGCGCCTGATGGTGGACGCGGGCCTGATCGTGATGACGGCGTTCATCTCGCCGTTCCGCTCGGAGCGCGCGATGGCCCGAGGCCAGATGGCCGACGGCGAGTTCATCGAGATCCACGTGAACACGCCGCTGGCGGTGGCCGAGGAGCGCGACGTGAAGGGCCTGTACAAGAAGGCGCGCCGCGGCGAGATCGCCAACTTCACCGGCATCAGCTCGCCGTACGAGACGCCGGAGAACCCCGAGATCGTCGTCAACACGCACACGCAGACGGCGGAGGAGGCCGCCGACCAGATCATCGCGCGGCTGCGCGAGATCGGCGTGCTGCATTGATCGGAACCCGCCCGCGAAGGTGAGGGCACAATCACGGCGGCTCGTTCCCGCGCGCCGCGCGGCCCCCTCCCTCCAGCTCAGAAAAGCCCATCAACGCCATGATCTCCTGGCCCGGCGCGTTCGCGCTGCTCGCCGCGCTGTTGGCCGCCCTGCTGTCGCGCCGGCTTATTTCCGTGAAGGTGCCGCTGGGCCACAACGCCGCGCTGGACGGCTTCCGCGGCTACCTGGCGTTCGGCGTCTTCCTGCACCACGCGGTGGTCTGGTTCTTCTACCTGCACGGGTCCGGCTGGGGCCGGCCGCCGCCGGGGGTCTACCAGGAGCTGGGCCTGTTCTGCGTGGACTTCTTCTTCATGATCACGGCCTTCCTGTTCGTGGGCAAGCTGATCGACGGCCGGCAGCGACCGGTCGACTGGCTGCACCTGTACCTGTCGCGGTTGCTGCGGATCGTGCCGCTCTACCTGCTGGCCGTGACGGTGCTGTGCTTGCTGGTGGGCGTGGCCACGCGATGGACGCTGAACGAACCGGTCGGCGCGTTGCTCGCCCACGTCGGGCAATGGCTGCTGTTCGACTTCGCGTCCCTGCCGGCCATCAACGGCTATTCGGGAACGCCGATCCTGATCTCGTTCGTGATCTGGTCGCTCAAGTACGAGTGGCTGCTCTACCTCTCGCTGCCGGTGCTCGCCGCCCTCCTGCGCGTTCGCGCGCCGCTGCTGCTGGTCGCGGCTTCCGCCGGCCTGCTGCTCCTGGCCTGCCTCACGCTGCCGAAGCTCTTCTTTCCGTTCAGCTTCGTGCTGGGCGCAGTGGTGGCCGCAGTCGTGCGCGCGCCGAGGCTCGCGGCGCCGTTCAAATCCCGCGTCGCCGGCGCCGCGGCGCTGTGCGCGCTGGCCGCGCTGCTGTTCCTGCCGATGCCACACCTCATCTCGCTGGGCTGCATGCTGGTGTCGTTCTGCACGATTGCATCCGGCAACGGCCTGTTCGGCCTGCTCACGAACCGGGCTGCCGTCGAGCTGGGCGAAGCCAGCTACGGCATCTACCTGCTGCACGGCCTCGTGCTGTCGGGCACCCTGCTGTTCGTGGTCGGCGCCGACCGGGCCGCCCGGATGGACGCTGGCACCTACTGGCTGGTGGCGGGGGCCATCGGCGTGGTGGTGGCGGTCGTGGCGAGCACGACCTACTGCCTCCTCGAGTTGCCGTTGCTCCGCAAGGCGTCGCCCTGGACCAAGGCTTGGCGCCGCGCAACCGACGCGCGAGTCGAACTCAGGTCATGAGGCCGCGCCGCTGCAACTCGCGGCGGAAGCCCTCGACCACGTTGGATTCCATGCAGTGGGCCTGGGCGAACGCGCGGCCCGCGCGCGCGAGTTCGTCGCGGCGGCCCGCATCGGCCAGCAGTGCCGCGATCGCGCCGGCCAGCGCCGGGGCGTCGCCCTGCGGCACCAGCCGCGCGGTGCGGCCGTCCACCAGGTAGTCGTCCAGCCCGCGGCAGTCGGTCGAGACGATGGGCACGCCCAGGTGCATCGCCGAGACGGCCGTCACGTGGCCGCAGCGTGCCGTGGCCGAATTCATCGGCAGCACCATCGCGCGGCTGTGCTTGAGGATGTTCATGGCGTCGTCCAGCGGGATGTTGGTGCGAACCTCCACGTTGGGCGCCGGCGCGACGCCCTGCATGCTGTGCGGCGACGCGACGATCACGAGCCGCGTCGGGCCGCCCCGCACCGCCTCGACGAGCGTCGCGTAGTCGCGCGCCTGGCTTCCGATGGCGCAGATGTAGTCGCCGGCGACCAGCGGCGGATCATCACGCCCGGCGACGGCGGGCGGGCGCACGCCCCAGTGCTGGAAGACGATGCGCTCCACCGGGATGGAGAACCAGTCGGCGTAGAACGCGCGCTCCCAGCTGGACGAGACGACGAAACGGTCGACATGGCGGAAGGCGCGCGCCATCGCGAAGCGCGTCGCGCCGGTGGGCATGTCGGTGAAGTTGAAGGAGCTCATGTCGTGGAAGTCGAGCCGGGTTCCCGAGGCGAGCAGGCCCCAGTATTCGGCCGGCCTCGGGCCGTGGCTGACCAGCACCCGCGGCCCGGGATGCGTGCGCAGGAGGCGCCTGGCCTCGAGGGCGGCACGCATGCGCGCCTCGTGCGCCTTCGCCACAGGCAGCACGCACCGCATCGATTGCGTCGACACGTGGTGCCAGTCGGGAATCCGCGACTCGAACGCCGGCTTGAGCCATTGCCAGGCCGGATCGAGCTCGCTGAGATTGACCAGGCGGAGGTCGGCCTTGCCGTCGGTCGAGGTCACGGGAGCTCCGCCTGCGGAGCGGATCCGCATCGCGCCTCGAGGCCGTCGATCATCCGCATGAGCGCGTCGAGGTCGATGCGGAAGCCGCCGTCCGCGGTGGCGTGGCCGACGACGAAGGCGTAGCCGATGCCCATCGTGTCGCAGTAGTCCTTGAGCACGCTGACGAAGCGCTGCGGCGGTTGCAGCATCAGCGCGGCGCCGCGGCGCGACATCCACGGCAACCCGTTGCTGAGCTGGCTGCCCTCCACGCCCAGGATGATGGGCGCCTCGCGGCACGCCTCGATCATCTCGCGCGCGGTGGCCCGCGTGGAGTCGAGCACGCGGAATCCGCGCGCGACGACCGCCTCGACGACCTCAACCTCGTTCTCCAGCTGGCGCCGCTCGCCCACCGCTCCGCGCAGCAGCATCACGCCCTTGGCCGCGGTCGGCGGCGCAAGGCGCGCCGCGATCTCGCGCAGCCGCAGGAAGCGCGCCAGCTTGAAAGCGTTCTGCCCGTAGTCCTCGAGCACGACGATGCGCTTGAAGAAGGCGTTCTCCGCGACGTCGGTGTTGAGTTCCAGCAGGTCGAGGTAGCCCTGCTGGCTGCGCGTGGGGCGCGCCAGCACGCTCACCGGATGGCCGATGTCGCGGGCCGCGAGCACCCGCGGGAGGTCGTCCCGCATCCAGTGCCCGAAATACTTGATGCCATAGGGCGACGAGACCAGCACCGCCTCGTCGTATTCGGCGTCGATCTCCCGCGCCACGAGCGGCAGGCGATGGGCCGAGAGCGGATAGCACATCCGGTTCGTGAACAGGTGGCCGTGCGCCAGGACGGCATTGCGGAATTCGAAGGCCATCGTGGGCGCATGCCGCTGCGGACCGCCGTGGATGGACGCCAGCTCCTCGTCCTTGGTGCGATCGGGCGAGCCGCCGGTGATGCGGGCCAGTTCGCCGGCGTCGTAGATCGCGGCGGGTGCCACGGAACGGCTTTCCGGCGCGACCTGCCAGGAGCGCGACGCCACACGCGTGTACGCATTGGACAGGCCCAGGCGCGGCCTCAGCCGGCTGAGGAAGGGTGCGAAGAATGTCTGCATGGGCATGGTCAGTGACGTGGCGCCGCCGGAAGATCCAGCCGCTTCAGCAACTCGGCAAAGCGCTCGACGAAGAACGGCGCCCCGAGCGCCTCCCGCAGCTTGCGCAGCGCGTTGCCGGCCGCCTGGCGGCGCAGGTCTTCATCGGCGAGATAGCGCGCGCAGACCTCCTCCAGGTCCGAGTAGTCCCACTTCACGGGCACGAAGCAGTCGTCGGGCAGGAAGATGTCCGGCGTGGTGCGCAGGTGGCTCATGTCGGGCTTGACCAGCAGGCAGCCGCACAGGATCGCCTCGAAGTCGCGCCAGCACAGCTCGCCGAAGCCGAACGGACTGACGCAGATGCGGGTGCGCAGCATCTCCTCGTAGTACTTCTCCTGAGACACGCGGTCGGTGGGCGCCAGCACACGGAATCGGCCGCCGAGCGCCTCGATCTTCTCGACCGCCATCCGGCGCATCGGCGAGATCCAGGCGTCGGCGGCGGCGGGCGCCCGGGTGCCGATGTCGACGTCCTTGGGCGTTGCCGACTTCACCAGCGGATTGCGGCTCAGTTCCTCGATCTTGTCGTCCAGGCCGATGTTCCAGCCCAGATGCAGCTTCGCGATGGACGCCTGCGGCAGGCCTGGGAAGCGGGGGTTGATGTCACGGCTGAAGTCCCAGCCGAAGTGCCGGGCCACGTAGTCGGTCAGGTTGGTCTTGCCGATGCGTGACCCGAGGTACTCCCGGGAGTCGGCGTAGACGTGCTTCTTGACGTAGAGGTCGACGGACTCGACGAGCTGTGGCCACTGCAGGCTGGGATCGTCGTCGCCGTCGAAATAGACCAGGGGGATGCGCAGCGCCGACGTCGCGCGGCGCAGCTCGCCGACGATGCGTTCGGCGGTGGCGGCGTCCTTCTTGAAACACAGCTTCACGCCGACGAGGTCGAAGCGGCGCAGGCTGTCCGCGGCCAGGGGCGACTCGTCGATGATCCGGTGCTGGAACGTCACGCCGAACCGGCGCGCCAGTTCCGCGGAATGGCGCACCATCGGCGCGAACTGCTGCTCGCTCGTGTACCACTGCCCGTCGCTCGCGATCAGCATCCGCAGGGGCCGGGGGCCTCTCGCGAGCAGGTGCCGCGCCGCAACCCTTGCATGGTTCAACGTCTCCAGCGCGGGATGAAACTGCCTGATTCGAAAGGTGGGTTCCGTAGCCATGAGTCGGTCTGTTGCGGCCTTCTGGGTTCAAAGAGGAGATGCGATCCGCATCATGGGTACGATAGCCGCCTTGAACGGCATGCCACTTGCCGCCCGTTGCGGCCGCACCCCCTGCAAGGTCGCAGGGACGAGCCATGGCCGCACGGACTGTTCATTTTGCATGGAGCTACCGGAATGAAATCATTGAGGATCGGCATGGCGGGCGCCGGTTTGTCGTGCGCGGTCATCGCGCGCGCGTTGGCGGAACGCGGCCACCGGGTCGAGATCTTCGAACGTCGAAGCCACGTCGCTGGCAATTGTCATACCGAGCGGGACGCGGGCTCCGGCGTGATGGTGCATGTCTACGGGCCGCACATCTTCCACACCGACGACGAGGAGGTGTGGAACTACGTGAACCGGTTCACGGAGTTCAAGCCCTACGTCAACCGCGTGAAGGCGACGACAGGCGGGCGCGTGTATTCGCTGCCGATCAACCTGCACACCATCAACCAGTTCTTCGGCAAGACGCTGCGCCCGACCGAGGCCCGCGCGTTCATCGAGGGCCAGGCCGACCTGAGCATCACGGATCCGGCCAGCTTCGAGGAGCAGGCGCTGCGGTTCGTGGGCAAGGATCTGTACGAGGCGTTCTTCAAGACCTACACCCTGAAACAATGGGGCATCTCGCCCACCGAACTGCCCGCCAGCATCCTCAAGCGGCTGCCGCTGCGGTTCAACTACAACGACAACTACTTCGCGCACCGCTTCCAGGGCATGCCGGCCGACGGCTACACGGCGATGATCGAGCGCATCCTCGATCACCCGGCCATCCAGGTGCGCCTGGCGACGGAATTCGAGCCGGCGCAGGTCGGCGAATTCGACCACGTCTTCTATTCCGGTCCGCTCGACGGCTTCTACGGCTACGACATCGGCCGGCTGCCGTACCGCACGCTCGATTTCGAGCGCTTCGACGTCGACGGCGACTACCAGGGCTGCGCGGTGATGAACTACTGCGACGACTCGGTGCCCCACACGCGCATCACCGAGCACAAGCACTTCGCCGAATGGGAGCAGCACGACAAGAGCGTCTGCTACCGGGAGTTCAGCCGCGCCTGCGGGCCGGACGACACGCCCTACTACCCGGTCCACCTCGTGCAGGGCGATTCGCTGCTGGATCAGTACCGCGCACGCGCCGCGGCGGAGCCCGGCGTGACGTTCGTCGGGCGCCTGGGCACCTACCGCTACATGGACATGGACGTGTCGATCCGCGCGGCCATGGACACGCTCGAGGACTGGCTCGCCGAGGACGCCGGCCGCTAGTAGGCCTTGCGGTCGACGAACACCAGCTTGATGGTGCGCGCGATGATCAGCAGGTCCAGGCCCAGCGTCCAGTTGCGCAGGTACTCGAGGTCGAACTCGATGCGCGCGGCCATCTTCTCGAGCGTGTCGGTCTCGCCGCGCAGGCCGTTGACCTGCGCCCAGCCCGTGATGCCCGGCTTGACCTTGTGGCGCGCCATGTAGGCCTTCACCAGCTTGCGGTACTGCTCGTTGTGGGCCACGGCGTGCGGGCGCGGGCCCACGATGCTCATGCGGCCCTGCAGCACGTTGACGAACTGCGGCAGCTCGTCGAGCGAGGTCCGGCGGATGAACGCGCCCAGCGGCGTGATGCGCGAGTCGTTGCGCGTGGCCTGCACCACCACCGGCCCGTTGTCGGTGGTGCGCATCGAGCGGAACTTGTAGACCTCGATGATGTCGCCGTCCAGGCCGGTGCGGCGCTGGCGGAAGATCACGGGCCCGGGGGAGCTGAGCTTCACGCCGATCGCCAGCACCAGCAGCAGCGGCGAGACCAGCAGCAGGATCAGCGAGGCCAGCACGATGTCGCTGGAGCGCTTGACGAAGCCGTTGATGCCGGTGAATGGCGCCACCATCAGGCCCACCACCGGCACGCCGCCCATGTCCTCGAGCCGGCCCTGGATCACGCTGACGCCGAAGATGTCGGGGACGAAGTGGATGGACGCCGTGGTGTTCTGCAGTTGCTCCAGCAGCGACTGGATGCGCGGCTGCGACGTGAGCGGCAGCGTGATGAACACGTCCTTGACGCCGTGCGCCTCGATGTACTCGGGCAGCCCCTTGAGCGTGCCGATCAGCACCGCGTCGGGCGGCAGGTTCACCCGGTCGGCGGAGCGGTCGTCGAAGAAGCCCAGCAGGTCGTGGCCGAAGCGCTCGCGCAGGTGCAGCATCTGGGCCACGCGCATGCCCATGCGGCCCGCGCCGATGATCACCGCGGGCCGGCGCGCGTCGGGCAGCGACGCGAGGTGGCGCTGGACGGCCGTGCCGATGGCCACCAGCGCCCACTGCACCAGCGGCGTGGCGATGGCCCAGGCCATGAGCATGTCCGGGTCGAACGACTGCAGGCTGTTGGTGGCGTAGCCCAGCAGCGCCAGCACGCTCAGCACCCAGGCCCAGGACAGGATGATGTCGATGCCCACGCCCACGCCGGTGCGGCCGAAGCGGTTGACGCCGGGGAACATCAGCACCAGCAGCAGGATGGCGAGCGCCATCGCGACGCCGTCCATGCGGTAGCCGTAGATCTCGTGGCAGATGCCCAGCATGCCGGCGGCCACCACCGGCTCGAGCAGGGAGGCGATGGTGCTCCCGATGGACGGCGGGGCACTCAGGAACTGCTTGCGGACGCTGCGCTCTTCGAACATGTCAGGTCACGCAGCGCCCGGACGGGCGGATGGGTGGGCGTGCGAAGGTCGCGCCATGTCAGCTGGTTCGGCCATAGGTATCCTCGAAGCGGACGATGTCGTCCTCGCCGAGGTAGGAGCCCGACTGCACCTCGATGATCTCGAGCGGCAGCTTTCCGGGGTTCGCGAGCCGGTGGGTCTCGCCGAGCGGGATGTAGGTGCTCTGGTTCTCGGTGAGGATGGTCTTGCGGTCGCCGCAGGTGACCTCGGCGGTGCCCTGCACCACGATCCAGTGCTCGGCCCGGTGGTGGTGCATCTGCAGGCTCAGCGTGGCCCCGGGATTGACCATGATGCGCTTGACCTGGAAGCGCGCGCCCGAGTCGACGCTGTCGTACCAGCCCCAGGGGCGATGCACCTTGCGATGCAGCGAATGCTCGGAGCGCTGGCCCTTGTCCAGGCGCGTGACGAGCTTCTTGACGTCCTGGCTGCGCTCGCGGTCGGCCACGAGCACGGCGTCGGCCGTCTCGACGATGACGACGTTGTCCAGGCCCAGCGTGGCGACGAGGCGGCCGGTGGCGTGGACCAGGGTGTTGCGGCTGTCCTCGAACATCACGTCGCCGACGCCGGAGTTGCCCGCGGCGTCCTTGGCAGCCACCTGCCAGACGGCGTCCCACGCGCCGAGGTCGTTCCAGCCGGCGTCCAGCGGCACCATGCGGATGTCGAACGCGGTGCCGGGGCAGCGCTCCATGACGGCGTAGTCCACCGACTCGGACGGCACCGCGAGGAAGGCCTCGCGCGTGGGGCGGATGAAGCGTTCGTCGGGCGTGCGGCCGCTCCAGGCGGCCTGCGTGGCGTCGAGGATGTCGGGGCGGAACTGCGCGAGCGCCTTCAGCCACACCGAGGCGCGCAGCACGAACATGCCCGAGTTCCAGGTGTAGCCGCCCTCGGCCAGGTAGCGCGCCGCGGTGGCCGCATCGGGCTTCTCCACGAACTGCGCCACCTTTTGGAGGCCGTCGCCGGCCGTGCTGCGGATGTAGCCGTAGGCGGTCTCGGGGCTGGTGGGCGTGATGCCCAGGATCACGATGGCGCCGTCCACGGCACCCCGGACGGCCGCCTGCAGCGCCGCGGTGAAGGCGGCCGCGTCGGCGACCGTCTGGTCGGCGGGCGACACCACCAGGATCGGGTCGGCGCCGCCCTCGCGCGCCGCCAGCGCCGCGAGCGTCAATGCCGGCGCGGTATTGCGGCCCACCGGCTCGAGGATCAGGGCGGCCGGGTCGACCTTCTTCTCGCGCAACTGCTCCAGCGCCAGGAAGCGATGCTCGGCATTGCCCACGATCAACGGGGCGTCGACGGCGATGTCGGGCGCGGCCAGGCCCATCAGGCGGGCCACCGCCTGCTGGAACAGGCTGTCGTCGTTGCCCAGCGTCAGGAACTGCTTCGGGAACCCGGCGCGCGACAGGGGCCAGAGGCGCGTGCCGCTGCCGCCGGCCATGATGACGGGTTGGATCGTGATTGACGCAGGCATGGAGACGCTTTCGGAAAATTGGGGCGGCGACACGCGCCTGGGTGTCGCTGCGGCCGCCGTGCGGCGGATCAGGCGCGTGCGTCGCCCCAGCGCAGGACGGTGCCCTCGTCGCCCGGGTATGTGGTGTTGCCGTGCCGGTCGACGCAGTAGTTCGGTGACACGATCATATCTTCCAGTGTCTCGCCACGGGACAGCCGCGTGTAGTCGAACAGGATGCTGCGAATGAGCTTGCTGCCCTCCCGCAACACGCAGCCGCTGCCCAGCCAGGCCGGGCCCACGACCGTGGCGCCGGGCTCGATCTCGGTGGACGAGCCGATGTACACCGGGCCCTGGATGTCGACCTTGTCGAAATCGATGTTGGTGTTCAGGCCCACCCACACGCCGGGGCGCACCTCGCGTCCGGGCATGTCCATCTGCGCCACCTCGCCGCGCAGCACGCGCTGGCACACCGCCCAGTAGTCGGTGACGCGGCCGATGTCGATCCAGTTGAACCAGCGGCTCTGCGAGTAGAACGGCAGGCCCTGCTCGGCCAGCAGCGGGAACAGCTGGCCGCCGATGTCGAACACCTGTCCGGACGGGATCAGGTCGAGCACCTGCGGCTCGAAGATGTAGATGCCGGTGCTCGCCATGCGCGACTTCGCGACTTCGGGCGCGGGCTTCTCCTGGAACTCGGTGATGCGGCCTTCCTGGTCGCTCACCACCACGCCGTAGTTCTTCACCTCTTCCAGCGGCACCTCGAGCGTGACGACGCTGGCCAGCGCCTTCTTGCTGGCGTGCTCGTGCAGCGCCGCGCCGATGTCGAGGTCGATGATGGCGTCGCCGCACAGGACGATGGTGGTCTCGTCGAAGAAGCCGCTGTGATCCTGGATCTTGCGCATGCCGCCGGCCGAGCCCTTGGGGTTCGGCACGATCTCGCCGTGGTCGCGCTTGCCTTCGAACGAGTAGCCGATCTCGACGCCCCAGCGGCTGCCGTTGCCGAAATAGTTCTCGATCTTCCAGTGCCCATAGGCCACGTTGATCATGATCTCCTTGACGCCGTAGCGCGCGAGATGCTCGATCAGGTATTCCAGCACCGGCTTGCCCAGGATGGGGATCATCGGCTTGGGCATGTACTTGGTCAGGGGGCGCACGCGCGTGCCTTGGCCGGCGGCAAGAATCATGGCCTTCGCCATTGCGGTTCCTTTGGTCTGATATTGAGGGGCGGCGCGGATTCCAAGCAGGAACCGCGCCGGCCCGCCCCGGCATCCGGTTCGCCACGCTACCGTGCCCGCGTGACAATCATGAGTGGATTCTCGCAGCCCGGCAGCACCGTGCCTGTAGGCCGAAACCCCGTCCTAGGGAAGGTCGCGCAGGCGCCCGGCCGTGGAATCCTTCGCGGAAAGCGTCGGCGCGACACCCAGGTCTGGCCAGGCGATCCCCAGGTCGGGGTCGTCCCAGCGCACCGCGCCCTCATCGGCGGGCGAGTAGAACTCGGTGGTCTTGTAGAGGAAGTCGGCCGTCTCGGTGAGCACCAGGAACCCGTGCGCGAGACCCGGCGGAATCCACATCTGGCGATGGTTCTCGCCGCTGAGCTCCACGCCCACCCAGCGCCCGAAGGTCGGGCTGTCGCGGCGGATGTCGACGGCCACGTCGAACACCGCGCCCGCGGTCACGCGCACCAGCTTGCCCTGGGCCTTGGGCGCCTTCTGGAAATGCAGCCCGCGCAGCACGCCGCGCGCCGAGCGCGAATGGTTGTCCTGCACGAACTCGACGTGATGGCCGACGGCGGCGTCGAAGGCCGACTGGTTGAAGCTCTCGAGGAAGAAGCCGCGGGCGTCGCCGAACACCTTGGGCTGCAGCACCAGGACGCCTTCGATCGCGGTGGTCTCTACGTGCATTTTCAGAAGACCCGTTCGGCGAGGAGACGCTGCAGGTATTGCCCGTAGCCGCCCTTGGCCAGCGGTGCGGCGAGCGCCGACAGCTGCGCGTCGTCGATCCACTTCTGGCGCCAGCAGATCTCCTCGGGGCAGCAGGCCTTGAGGCCCTGGCGCTTCTCCAGGGTGTGGACGAACTGGCTGGCCTCCAGCAGCGAATCGTGCGTGCCGGTGTCCAGCCATGCGTCGCCGCGGCCCAGGATCTGCACGTCCAGCTTGCCGGACTCGAGGTAGACGCGGTTCAGGTCGGTGATCTCGAGTTCGCCGCGGGCGCTGGGCTTGAGCGCCTTCGCGTGCTTCACCACGTCGGTGTCATAGAAATAGAGGCCGGTGACGGCGTAGCGGCTCTTGGGCTTCGCGGGCTTCTCTTCCAGGCTGATCGCCTTGCCGGCGGCGTCGAACTCGACCACGCCGTAGCGCTCGGGATCGGTCACCGGGTAGGCGAAGACGGTGGCGCAGTCCGCGTTGCCGGCGGCCGCCTCGAGGCGGCCGCCCAGGTCGTGGCCGTAGAAGATGTTGTCGCCCAGCACCAGGGCGCTCGGCGCGCCGGCGAGGAACTTCTCGCCGATCAGGAAGGCCTGCGCGAGGCCGTCGGGGCTGTCCTGCACGGCGTACTGCAGGGAGATGCCCCAGCGCTTGCCGTCGCCCAGCAACTGCTCGAAGCGCGGCGTGTCCTGCGGCGTGCTGATGATGAGGATCTCGCGGATGCCCGCCAGCAGCAGCACGCTGAGCGGGTAGTAGATCATCGGCTTGTCGTAGACCGGGATCAGCTGCTTGCTGATGGCCAGCGTGGCCGGATGCAGCCGGGTGCCGGAGCCCCCGGCGAGGATGATGCCTTTGCGGTTCACGTCGAAGTCCTTGGTGGTCGGGCCGTCAGGCGGGGAGGATCTCGGCCAGCATTCGCCGCACGCCGGCGTCCCAGTCCGGCAGGTGCACGTCGAAACTTTCGCGCAGCTTGCGGGTGTCCAGGCGCGAGTTGAGCGGCCGGGGCGCGGGCGTGGGATAGGCGCTGGTCGGGATGGGGCGCAAGGCCTCGGCGGGCAGCGCCAGCGGGACGCCGGCGGCGCGCGCCGTCTCGATGACCAGGCGCGCGTAGCCGTGCCAGCTCGTGGCGCCGGCGGCCACCGCGTGGTACGTGCCCGCCAGCTCGGGCCGGGTGCGCGTGGCGCGCGCCATCAGCGCCGTGAGATCGGCCAGCAGGTCGGCCCCGGTGGGCGCGCCGACCTGGTCGGCTATCACGTTCAGCTCGGTCTTCGTGGCCGCCAGGCGCAGCATCGTCTTGGCGAAGTTGCCGCCGCGCGCGGCGTAGACCCAGCTGGTGCGCAGGATCAGGTGCCGGCAGCCGCTCTCGCGGATCTGGCGCTCGCCATCGAGCTTGGTGCGCCCATAGACCGACAGCGGGCCGGTGGCCGCGTCCTCGGCGCGCGGCTGGTCGCCGCTGCCGTCGAAGACGTAGTCGGTGCTGTAGTGCACCAGCCAGGCGCCGGCCGCCGCGGCGCTGCGCGCGAGCACGCCGGGCGCGTCGGCGTTGATCGCCTGCGCGAGATCGGGCTCCGATTCCGCCTTGTCGACGGCCGTGTGGGCGGCGGCGTTGACGATCAGGTCGGGACGGACGGCCTCCACCGTGGCCGCCAGCGCGGCGGGTGTCGAGAAGTCGGCCGCGAGGTCGCGGCTCTGGAAGTCGAGCGCCACCACCTCGCCCAGCGGCTGCAGCGAGCGTTGCAGCTCCCAGCCGACCTGGCCGTCGCAACCCAGCAGAAGGATCTTCATCGGTATCAGCCTTTCGCGTACTGGGTGCTGACCCACTCGCGATAGGCCCCGCTCTGCACGCCCTGCACCCATTCGGTGTTCGCGAGGTACCACTCGACCGTCTTGCGCAGGCCCGTCTCGAAGGTTTCCCTGGGGCGCCAGCCGAGTTCGTCGCAGAGCTTGGTGGCGTCGATCGCATAGCGGCGGTCGTGGCCCGGGCGGTCCTTGACGAAGGTGATCAGGCGGTCGCGCGGGCCGGCGGCGTCGGGGCGCAGTTCGTCGAGCAGCGCGCAGATGCCGCGCACGATGTCGATGTTGGTCTTCTCGTTGAGGCCGCCCACGTTGTAGGTCTCGCCCACGCGGCCGTCGGCCAGCACGGTGCGGATGGCCGCGCAGTGGTCCTTCACGTAGAGCCAGTCGCGCACGTTCAGGCCGTCGCCGTACACGGGCAGCGTCTTGCCGGCCAGCGCGTTGACGATGACCAGCGGGATCAGCTTCTCCGGGAAGTGCAGCGGCCCGTAGTTGTTCGAGCAATTGGTGGTGAGCGTGGGCAGGCCGTAGGTGTGGTGCCAGGCGCGCACGAGGTGGTCGCTGGCCGCCTTGCTCGCGGAGTACGGGCTGTTCGGCTCGTAGGGATGCGTCTCGGTGAACGGCGCCGCGTCGGCCGTGAGCGAGCCGTAGACCTCGTCGGTGCTCACGTGCAGGAACCGGAACGACGCCTTGTCCCCGCCTTCGAGCGTGGCATGGAAGCCGCGCGCCGCCTCGAGCAGGTTGAACGTGCCCTCGATGTTGGTCTTGAGGAACGCGCCCGGGCCCAGGATGGAGCGGTCGACGTGGCTCTCGGCCGCGAAGTTGACGATGGCGCGCGGGCGGTGGTTGCGCAGGATCGCATCGACCAGGTTGCGGTCGCCGATGTCGCCGTGCTGGAACACGTGGCGCGGATCGCCCTTCAGCGGCTCGAGGTTGGCGAGGTTGCCGGCGTAGGTCAGCGCGTCGAGGTTGATGACGTGCTCGTCATGGTTCTCGAGCCAGTCGAGGACGAAATTGCTGCCGATGAAGCCGGCGCCGCCGGTGACGAGGATCATGAGGTTTCCTTCTCGCGCGCCTCACGTCGAGGCGGCCATTCCGCACCGGTCAGGTGCGATCGTAGTATCGCTTGAACCATTCCACGAAGCGCCCGATCCCGGCGTTCAAGGGCGTCTTCGGAGAGACGCCGGTCCAGGCTGCCAGGGCGGACACGTCCGCGTGCGTCGCCACGACGTCGCCGGGCTGCATGGGCTTGAACACCTTGACCGCGGTGACGCCCAGCGCGCGCTCGATCGTCTCGATGAATTCTCCAAGCGCCACGGGATCCTGGTTGCCGATGTTGAACACGCGGTACGGCGCCCGCGAGCTGCCGGGATTCGGGGCCAGGGGCTCGAAATCCGGATCGGGCGTCGCGGGCTTGTCGAGGACGGCGACCACCCCGTCGACGATGTCGTCGATGTAGGTGAAGTCACGCATCATCTTGCCGTCGTTGAACACGGCAATCGGCGTGCCGTCGAGCATGTCGCGCGTGAACGAGAAATAGGCCATGTCGGGGCGGCCCCAGGGTCCGTAGACCGTGAAGAAGCGCAGGCCCGTGGTGGGGATGCCGTAAAGGTGGCTGTACGTGTGGGCCATCAGCTCGTTGGCCTTCTTGGTGGCGGCGTACAGGCTCACCGGGTGGTCGACGCTGTCGCCCTCCGAGAACGGCATCTTCGCGTTGCCGCCGTAGACGCTGGAGCTGCTCGCGTAGACCAGGTGCCGCACCGGGTGGTGGCGGCAGGCCTCGAGCACGTTGAGGAAGCCAGCGAGGTTGGACTCGCCGTAGGCCAGCGGATTCTCGATGGAATAGCGCACGCCGGCCTGGGCGGCGAGGTGCACCACGGAGTCGAACTTCTCGCCCGCGAACAGGGCGTGCAGCCCGGGTCCGTCGGCGATGTCGAGCGGCACGAACCGGAACGCCTCGAGCGGCGCCAGCTGCGCCAGGCGGGCGCGCTTGAGCGACGGGTCGTAGTAGGCGTTCAGGTTGTCGATGCCCACCACGCGGTCGCCGCGCGCGACGAGCCGCTGCACCACATGCATGCCGATGAAGCCGGCGGCGCCGGTGACCAGTACCTTCATCGTGGTTCCCGCGCGCTCACAGGCGCCACACGCGCAGCCCGTTCGATTCGAGGTCGGCGCGCGAGAACGCCGCCTTCACGTCGATGAAGCAGGCACCGGGGGCCAGGCGCGCGGTGATGCGATCCATGCCCAGCGCGCGGTATTCGCGGTGCGCGACGGCCGCGACGATGGCGTCGGCGCGCGGCAGGTCGTCCCAGGCCGTGAGTTCGACGCCGTACTCGTGGTGGGCTTCCACGCCGTCGGCCTGCGGGTCGTGCACGAACACCTCCACGCCATAGGACCGCAGCTCCTGGATGATGTCGACGACCTTGCTGTTGCGCAGGTCGGCGCAGTCTTCCTTGAACGTGAGGCCCAGCACGGTGACCTTCGCGCCCTTGATGGCGCTGCCCGCGGCGATCATCTGCTTGATGGTCTGCTCGGCGATGAACTTGCCCATGCCGTCGTTGATGCGGCGGCCGGCCAGGATCACCTGCGGGTGGTAGCCCAGCGTGTCGGCCTTGTGCGTGAGGTAGTACGGATCGACGCCGATGCAGTGGCCGCCGACCAGGCCCGGCTTGAACTTCAGGAAGTTCCACTTCGTGCCGGCCGCCTCGAGCACCTCGGAGGTGTCGATGCCCACCTTGTCGAAGATGATGGCCAGCTCGTTCATCAGCGCGATGTTCAGGTCGCGCTGCGTGTTCTCGATGACCTTGCAGGCCTCGGCCGCCTTGATGCTGGAGCAGCGGTGCACGCCCGGCTTGACGATGCGTTCGTACAGCGACGCCACGCGCTCGAGCGTCTCGGGCGTGTCGCCCGACACCACCTTGATGACGTTCGTGAGCATGTGCTCGCGATCGCCCGGGTTGATGCGCTCGGGGCTGTAGCCGACGAAGAAGTCCTTCTTCCACTTGCGGCCCGAGTCGCGCTCCAGCTCGGGAATGCAGACCTCCTCGGTCGCGCCCGGATAGACCGTCGACTCGTAGATGACGATCGCGCCCGGCTTCAGGTGCGGACCGATCGCGCGGCTCGCGCCGATCAGTGGCCCGAAATCGGGGGTCTTGGCGATGTCGACCGGCGTGGGCACCGCCACGATGACGATGTCGGCCTGGTCGAGGTCGCGCGCGTCGGACGTGTACTCGGCATGCGTGGCCGAGCGCATGTCGGCATCGGGAATCTCGCGCGACGGGTCGGTGCCGGCGCGACACTTGGCGACCTTGTCGAGCGCGATGTCGAAGCCGATCGTTCGACCGAGCTTGCCGAATTCAACGACGAGGGGCAGGCCGACATAGCCCAGGCCAACGACAGCGACGACGGTCATTTAACGAACTCCCTGAAGAGGATCAGTCGAACTTGATGGAGGCCGAACACTGCAGATAGTTGTCGGTGTACGCATTCGCGAAGTTCGCGAGGTCGGTGTCTGCGTGGCGGGTCTCGCGGCCGCCGCCGCAGCTCACGTCGGTGGTGCGGGTCGGCAGGAAGTGCGCGCTCAGGAACAGGCGCGTCGTGCGAGTGGCACCGTTGACCACGCCGCTGCCCCCGCCATTGAGCACATGGACGTCGGCGTACTTGCGCTGCGTGTAGTCGGCGCTGGCGTCCAGGCTGGTCTTGGCGGTCAGGGCGTACACCACCTCGAGGTGGGCCACGTTGTTGACCGAGGTGCCGTTCAGGTTGTTGGCGTTGACGACGCCCGTGTTGGTCGCGGCGGTCGACGCGTCCGCGTCCGAGCTGCGGCGCAGGCCGACGTTGACCGTGAAGTGCGACGGCGGCGTCCACGACCAGTTCAGCGAGCCGTTGACGAAGTGCCGGGCGTTGGCCAGCGCCTGGTTGTCTTCCGACGTGTAGCCCACGCTGGCCTGCAGGAGGCTGTTGCCGCTGGCCTGCAACTTGGTGTTGAAGTTGAACGAGCGGGTGCTGAACCGGGCGACCGTCTCGGTGTTGTCGCTCGCCTTCGCATGCGGGTATTCGCCATGCACGTAGGTGCCGCTCAGGCCGAACGACAGGTCCGGGCTGGTGGCGTAGCGCGTGCCCAGGTTGCCGGACCACTGCCGTTCGTCGCTCGCGTCGAACGTGGAGTTCGAGAACCGGCGGTCGTTGGCATCGGCGCCGCCGGAGATCGACCAGCGCGATTCGCCGCCAAGGGTCACGCGGGCGAAGGCGTGGCGGTCGGTCTGCAGGTTGTGCACGGTGCTGCCGGTCGAGCCCGGAATTTCCGTGTTCCCGCCGGAGATGTACTGGTGGCGCTGGGTGTCGGCGCCAATGGAGCCGGACAGGTCGCCGACGGTGCTCCAGTCGAACTGCGCGGCGCCCTGGTAGCCGGTTCCGTTGAGCTGCTTGTGCTCGGATTTCTTGTAGCGGTTGAGGTCCACCCCAGCCGTGGCCACGAGCGCGTCGCGGCCGATCGCCTGGTTGAGCGCGGCGTTGAACTCGGTGGTCGAGATCCAGTCGGCCGACTGCGACCCGTCGGGCGAGTGGCCCACGTTGCTCTGGTGCTGCAGGTTCTCGCTGGCGCCGAAGGAGAAGGGCTCCAGTGCGGCGTGGGCGTTCCCGGCCAGCAGGCCAAGGCACAGGGGCGACAGCATCGCCAGGTGGTTTTTTTTCATGTTCAGCTCCTGCCGTTCGTTGACGGCGTCCCAATCATCGTGTCAAGGGTGCGGCCGAGCCATCGAACGGGTCCTTGTACAGGCCCAGCCGATCCATCAGCATCCACCAGAGGAATTTCGAACTTCGTACGTAGCGCATCAGGTACCGACCCGGTTCCGTCCAGACCCGGTAGGTCCATTCGAGGCCGAGGCGCCGCAGCACGACGGGTGCGCGCCTGACTTCCCCCGCCTCGTAGTCGATCGTGGCGCCGATCCCCATCATCACCCGGACTTGCGGCAAACGATGGCGGACGCTGGAGATCCAGATCTCCTGCTTGGGCGCGCCCAGCCCGACCAGGAGCACGTTAGCGCCACTGGCCTCGATCATCTTCAACACCGCATCCACTTCCGTCGGATCGTTCACGAAATTCATCGAAGGCCCATGGGCGCCCACGACCAGCTCGCGCCCCGCCTTGCGGTTCATGGCGTCGCGCGCGCGCTGCGCGACGCCGGGCCGCGCACCCAGCAGGAAGATGCGGGTGTCGGGATCGGCCGCCTGGCGGGCGCAGAACGCCGGCACGATGTCGGAGCCCGGCAGGCGGTTCGCGACCGTGCGGCCCTGGGCGCGCAGGGCGAGGCGCACGTAGTGGCTGTCGACGGTGATGATGTCCGCGGCGCGGTACGCGCGCACGAAGTCCGCGTTGTACTGCAGGTGGTAGAGGTGGTCCGGGTTGACCGTGAAGACGACGCCGCCGGTGGTGCCCAGGCGGTTCAACAGGTCGTCCATCGACATGTCGTCGGCCCAGACGTTCAACAGCGGCTGACGCGGCCACGGCAAACGGGTTTCAGTCATGGAATCGAATGCCGGGATGGGTCGGGGCCGCGTGGCGGGTGCCGTTGGCGGCACGGCGCGATGAGGGATTCGGATGCGGCTTCATGGTCAGGTTCCTACCCGTCGGACGCGACCGGCATTCACATTTTTTCAACGACTAGGTCACGCCATTTTGCCATGCAGCATCGCGCGGGAATGTGGCGCCGACCCCCCAAATGCGGGGTGGAAGCGCCAGTCTTCCCTAACGTCGATCCGTCCTGATCCACGCCCGCTGGCGCCGGAACACGAAGCGGACGTAGAGCGGGATCTTGGCGAGGATGTACCAGGGCACGGCAAGGAGTTCGCCAAGGCTGACGAGATCCCGGCCGCGCCGGTGCCAGCAGATCAGCATCACGGCGAGGAAGATTGCCGGCAAGACGGATGCCAGGGCGACCAGCGCACCGGGCGCCCCGAGGGCCCAGGCCAGCACCGACAGCGTCCAGTCCAGCGCGAGCAGGCCGGCGAACAGCGCCAGCGGAGGCACCGCCAGGTCCAGCGCCATTCCCAGCAGCTGGCCGTCGCGGCGCGCGACGGCCGCGGCGACCATGCGCGGCACCTCGCGCAGGATCATCTCCAGGTGGCCGTGCTCCCAGCGGGTGCGCTGGGTCGTCGACGCGGCGCTCGTGTCGGGGAACTGGCTCGTGACGAGCGCGCCGCGGCAGAACACGGGCGGACGGCCGGCGCGGGCCAGGTCGATGCCCAGCTTCATGTCTTCCACGATGGAGGCGTTGGCCAAGGGCGCGTCGCGCAGCATGTCCCAGCCGAAGGCCATGCCGGTGCCCATCAACTGGCACGGCAGGCCCAGCCGGTGCCAGCCCGAAGGACGCACCGCATTGCGCACGCGCCACGCGAACTGCGCCAGGCGGCGCCCGACGCCCGCATCGGCCGGCGCCAGCATCAGGTACAGCGCCTGCACCGGCCGGCCGGTGCGTTGCAGGTCGGCCAGGAGCGCGTCGAGCGCGCCCGGCGCCAGCTCGCAATCGGCATCGACGATCACCACCGCCGCGGGCGGATCACGGCGCAGGTGCTCCATGCCGAAGGCGAGCGCAAAGCCCTTGCCGCGCGCGTCGTGGAATCGCTCGACCACCTCGGCGCCGGCCGCGCGCGCGCAGTCCGCGGTTGCGTCGTCGCAGTTGTCGGCCACCACCAGCAGGCGATCGCCCGGGGCCAGTTGCGGCAGCAGCAGCGCCAGGGTCCGCGCGATGCCGGATTCCTCGTTGTGCGCGGGCACCAGGATGGCGGCGTTGCCGGAGGATCCGTCACGGCGCGCCGGCGGCGATGCCGGCGCACGCGAGGCCAGCACGCCGGCGAGGATCTGCAGCACGAGGACGGCGACCGGCAACGCCAGCAGCAGCGTCAACGCCAGCACTCCGACGGCCAACGCCTGCGCAAGGTGGATTCCGGGGGCGCTCACGGCCGCGATCCTTCGATGGTGTCGCTGAAAAGGCGCTTCAGGCGGGCCGCCTCGACATCGACGAGATGGCGCTCGAACACGCGTGCACGTGCGGCGCGCCCCATCGCCAGCAGGCGCTGCGGTTCGGCCTGCAGGCACGCCTGCATCGCGCCGGCCAGGGCGTCGACGTCGCCCGCGGGGATCAGCCACCCCTGGACGCCATCGAGCACCAACTCGGGGATGCCCGCGATGAAGGTGCTGATGACCGGGCGGCCCAGCGCCATGGATTCCATGATGACGACCGGCAAGCCTTCGGCAAAGCTGGGCAGCACGAGGGCACGGGCGCCCAGGAGTTCGTCGCGCACGCGCACGCTGCTGATCCATCCCGTGATGCGCACGTGAGCCTCGATGCCCAGGTCGCGGACGGACGCCTCGATCTCCTCGCGCAACTCTCCGTCGCCCGCCAGCACCAGCTTCAGCGCAATGCCCCGGCGGATCAGTTGCGCGGCGGCCTGCACGAGGAGCAACTGGCCCTTCTGCTCGCACAGCCGGCCCACGCAGACCAGCGTGTCGTTCGCATTGGCCGCGAGATCCTGTTCAGCCGCGAAGAACGCCGCATCGATGCCGCAATGCACCACCTGCACCTTGGGCCACTGCATGGACGGAATCCAGCGGCACAGCTGGCTGCGGCCATACGAGCTGATCGCCACCACGAACGAAGACGAGTCGACCTTGCGAGCGAGCGCCAGCGCCTGCGGCTTGTCGAACTCTTCCGGGCCGTGGGCCGTGAAGCTGAAGGTCGGCCCCCCGAGGGCGCGCGCGAGCATCGCGACTTCGGCGGAATTGGTTCCGAAATGGGCGTGCAGATGGGCGACGTCCGCCTTTCGCATCCAGTTCACGAGACGGCACGCCTCCGCCAGCGACACCAGGTGCCGGAGCAGGCCCCGGCCGGAGCTTCGCGACATGGCCCAGGCCGCCCGCAACCCCCGCCAGGCACCGCCGGGGTGGCCGGCCAGGAAGCCGAGCGCCTCGATCGAGAGCGCGGCGAGGCTTCCCTTCAGGACGTAGCCCGTGCGCTCGCGCTCCTGCGCGTCCTCGGCATCCGTGACCTCCGCGTCCCATCCCCGCAACGCGAATCGCACGACGCGGACACCCTGGCGCTCGAGCGCCGCGATCTCGCGCCGGATGAAGGTGTGGCTGACCTTGGGGTACTGGTTGATGAAATAGGCGACGGCGTAGCTCATGAAAGGGCCGTTCGGGTTGGATCGTGCGGACCGAGGCCAGGCGAGGGGTCGACCGCGTTCATTTGTACTCGATCAATGCGCCCGCGCGCCCGGACGCACGGGCAAGCAGGAACTTGATCGCGCCCTGGGCCTCGGGAAAGCGCCCGAGGATCAGGAAGAAGGCGTGCCGCCAGGGCAGCGGGCCGCCTTGGGCGGCAAACCGCCGGCCCAGGCGGATCCACTGCGCTGGATAGATGAGAAGCAGCGCGGCGGCCGCGGGCAGCAAGCAGCTCGCCAGCACGATCGCGACCGGCAGCAGGGCTCCCCACGCAAGCGCGCGCCGGGTCTCGCGGACGAAGTGGCGTTCCGGGGCCGCGCCGTGCAGATGGGCGCCCTCCGCGAACGCATAACCGGATCGCATCGTGCGCCGCCACCATTGGGAGAACCGCGCGATGGCAGCGTCGTGCCAGGTCATGTCGGCGTCGATGCGCCAGATTCGCCCGCCGGCCGCCCGCAGGCGCACGCAGAGTTCGGGCTCTTCGCCGGCGATCAGGCCGTCGCGATATCCGCCCGCACGGACGATCGCCTCGACCCGGAACAGCGCGTCGCCGCCGATGGCCTTCGCCTCGCCGACCGGCGTGTTCCATTCGATGTCGCACAGCTGGTTGTAGACGGTCGCCTCCGGGTGGCGTTCGCGGCGGCGCCCCGCCACCGCCACGACGTCCGGATGCGCGTCGAGGAATGCCGAGGCGCTGGCCAGCCACCCGGGCCCCAGCTCGCAATCGCCGTCGATGAACTGCACCCGTTCGAGCTCGGGAACGGCCGCCAGCATCTCGCGCAGGCCGGCGTTGCGCGCCCGCGCCGCCGTGAACGGCTTGCCCATGTCGAGCCGGACGACCCGAGCGCCGAGCTGCATGGCGAGCTCCGCGGAGCCGTCGGTCGACCCGGAATCGACGTAGACGCGCCGGGTGCCCAGCGCCGCGCAGGACGTCAGGCAGCGCCTGAGGCGCTCGCCCTCGTTGCGGCCGATGATGACCGCGCCCAGGACCGGGGCGACCCCGGAGCCTTCGGCCGCGCTCACAAGGCTACCCTCCGCCTGGCGGCTGCGGTGCGAGCGCCTTCGGGCGGCCGGGCGGCGCTCATTGCCGGGGCTGCGCGGGCAATCGCGGCTGGAATCGTCCCAGGACATGGGCCCGGGGCTCGCCGCGATAAGGCGTCAGGTCCATGCTGTCGCGGTCCTTGCCGGGCATCGCGAGCCAGGCGGCCGGAAAGGCGATGCTCAGGGTGAGGAGCAGCGGCAGCACGTCGAACGTGGACGTGGTGAAGATGGCGAACAGCAGCGCCAGGATGAGCGCGACCATCGAGACCGCGAAACGGCTGCCCGGCTCCCGCGTTCCCGTCGCGTCGCGCCGGATGGCGTTCAGCAGCCGATGCACCACGATCACGAACGGCAACAGGTAGATGGCCAGGCCCGTGACGCCAGCGCCGAGCATGATCCCCACGTAGCTGTTCACGATGTCCACGATGCCTTCGCCCTGGCGGAGCGACTGCAACTGCGACGCGTAGTTCGGCACGCCCAGCCACGGGCTCTGCTTGACGAGCGCGAGCGAGGTCACGAGCAGCTGGCGCCGGTAGTCGATCGATGAAAGGTCCGACCCCGTGCCTCCGAACAGGGCTCCCAGGGCGGCGACAACCGCGCTGTCGGCCCCCGTGGCGATCGCCACGACGCCCAGCAGCAAGGTCAGCAGCAGAATTGCCCTGAACACGCTCGCGGACATGCGTCCCAGCGCGGCCACGACAAGCAGCATGGCGCCGGCCGCGAGCCAGGGGCCTCGCGACCAGGTTCCCGCTAGCGCGACGAACATCGCGGCGAACAGCAGGAAGACCGACTGCCGGCGCCACTGGTCGCCGCGAAGCCAGATCAGCAGGCCGATGCCCGTCATCAACAGGATCGCGAAGTTGATCGGCACCTGCGCCGCGGCCTGGACGCGCACGAGGCCCCCGCGCGCCAGGACGTAGGTCAGCTGCCATGTGACGTCGTAGATGGTCTGCAGGCCCGAGTACAGGTTCCGCTGGGTCAGCATCTCGATGATGCCGACGGACGTCATGAAGGTGATGCCGATCATCAGGTGCGTGGCGACGAAGCGCAGCGCCGGCAGCTTGCGCACGCCCCGGGTGATGACGTAGTAGGGCAGCAGGGTGTCCAGGCTGGACTCGAGGAACGACCGCAGGATGGTGGTTCCGGTAGACGACGGCGCGGCCAGCGCGATCCTCAGCAGCAGATAGCCGACCATGCCCGCGTCGATCCAGAACAGGCTGGGCCGTTTCTGATCGCTGCGCTCGGACATGAGCTTCATCGCCGGAACCACGAGCAGCGCCAGCGCGAGCAGCCGGAAGTGGCTGAGCGTGAGCAGGTATCCGACGTTGCCCAGGCCGAGCTTGAGTTCGAGGGGCGGCAGCACCACCGCCAGCATGACGAAGAGGCTGATGTTGCCGATCACGCCGCTTCGCATCGTGCCCGCGCGCACGATCGCGATGACGGCGATCGCGATGCAGAACAGGGGCGGGAACTTGCACAGGAAGGTCGCGCACGTCACCAGCCCGATGCTGGTCCAGGCGCGCCAGTAGTCTTCGCTGGACAGGAGCGTGTCGAACGCGCGCCTGAACAGGTAGGCGCCGATCCCTCCTGCGATCAACGCGGCGAAGAGAAGCTTGATGGCATAGATCACGTACTGCTCGCTCTCGAAAGTGGTGCGCGGAAAGTCAGACGAAGCGGTGCGGGAACAGGAGATGGATGCACAGCGACACCACCCACCCCGCGCCCAGGCCCACGACGATCGCCGGCAGAAGCGCCGCCTCCGCGCGCAGCGTCAGGATGCCGTGCCTGGACTTGAACCATATCGCGAGCGGCCACGCGGCGAACTGGGACAGGGCGATCCCGACGACCGCGCCGCGCATCGCGCCGACATGCTGCCCGACGTACAGGCCGATCACCAGGAACACCAGGCGAAGGAAGTTGGCGAACGTCATGTACTTGGGCGTACCGACCGCCTGGTAGCACTGCTCGACGATCTGGTAGCGCAGGCCGATGGTGCCGACGGCCAGGATCGACATCATCCACCCGGCTTCGCGATAGCGTGGGTCGTACAACAGGCCGATGAGCGCGGGGCCGGCGACGACGAGCGCGGCGGCCGCGAAGGTCACGGTGAGGTCGTATCCGATCTGGAATCGCTCCACCACGCTTGCGAGCGCATGCGGACGCTCGCGGTGAACCTCGGACAGGGCCGGGTACGCGACGCTGTTGGTAAGCGTCGAGGCCAACCCCTGCAGCACGTTGAGGATGGATAGCGCGATCGCATAGATGCCGAACGCCCGGCTGTCGATGGTTCCCCCCAGGAACAGCCGGTCGCCGTTCGATCCGAGGAACGTGAGGATCGACGACAGGAAGATCCACTTGGCGTGGCCCATCAGCTCCGACACAGCGGCGCGATCGAGCTGGAAACGCTCGCGATGTCCGTCGAGCACCAGGTGGCCGGTGACGCATCGCACCAGCGACGCCACGACGGTGCCCACGACCAGCGCCCAGAACGACCGCGTCAGCAGCGCCACGCAGATCATGGCGACGGCCGCCATCGCCTGCGAGAAGAGATCGATGCGGGTGAGCGTGTGCATCCGCATCGCGCGCTGCGCGATCCCCATGCGGATCGAATCGAACGCATAGATCGCCGGCATGAGCGCGAAGGCGGCCATCACCCACGGCAGCCGGGAGTCGCCGTAGACGCTGCCCGGCTTCACGAGATGGAAGTGGATGGCGAGCGCGGACCCCAGCGCGAGCACCAGGCACCCCAGCGCGAGGCCATAGCCGCGGATGACCTGGATCGTCCAGGCCGTGTTGAGCATCGCGGGATCCTCGCCGCGCTTCGACTGGACGATGCTGCGGCCGATTCCCAGATCGCTGAACAGGCCCAGCGCCATCGTGAGCACGCTCACGGCCGACATCAGGCCGAACGCGTCCGGCGCCAGCAACCGCGTCAGGACGACGCTCGTGCCCAGGCGCACGACCTGGGAAACCAGTTGGCCGCCGACGATCCAGGAGCCCGCCTTGAGGATTCGGCCCTTCAGCGCGTTGCGTGGGAGCTGGTCTTTCGCGATCGCGGTCATGATTTCTTCTCTCGCCTCGGCCGCACCGTCGCCGGCACGCCCACGGCGATGCAGCCGTCGGGGACATCGCACAGGACGACGGCATTCGCGCCTATCAGGACGTCGTTGCCGATCCGGATCGCGCCCAGGATCTTGGCCCCCGCGCCGATATCGACGCGGTCTCCGAGGATCGGGGCGACGGGTTGTTCGACATGGCGCAGGCCGATGACGACGTCGTTGCGAAGCCGGCAGTCGCGGCCCAGCTTCGCATAGCCGCTCACGATCACGCCGCCGAAATGGTCGATCACCAGGCCCGGACCGATCTCCGCCTCGCACGGCAGCTCGATGCCGGCAACGACCTGCACCCACTTGAACAGCAGGTGGTACAGGAACGAAAAGGGCATGCGCAGCCAGCGCCAGCGGATCCGGTAGCGCCAGCGGCCGAACCGGTAGACCACCAGCGCCCAGAAGCCCTGGGCGCCCAGGCTCCGGCCATGCGCCTGGAAATCGGCGCGGATGTTGGGGAAGAACACGGTCATCGCGTGGGCGTGGTTCCCGCATCGGTGCGTGCGAGCAGGCGCAGCGTCAGTCCGATGCGGCGGGCAGCCGCGCCGGCCGGGATGCCGCTGCGCCTGAGCAGCTTGCGAATGGACAGGATCACGTCGGCGAGGACATCCAGCACGACGAACGAGATCAGCCCGGCCAGTCCGTGGTTCTTGCGGAAATAGAGCAGCGAGCTTTCGATCTGCAGCGACTCGAGCTGACGGGCGCCCGAGGTGAGCGGGCCGTCGCTCTTGGCGCTTTCGCCGCCCAGGTGGACGACGGAGACATCGGGAAAGAAGACGACCTTCCAGCCCGCGCGCTTGACGGCGAAGCAGTGATCCACCTCCTCGAAGTAGAGGAAGTAGCGCGGGTCGAAAAGCCCGACCTGTTCGACCACCTCGCGGCGGATCAGGTAGAAGCATCCCGGAACCCAGTCGCAGTCCCGCACGGACGCGTGATCCCAGGCCATGTCGTCGATCATCCGGATCGGCGGGAACCACTTTTCCAGGCCCGCCCGCGAGACGAAGGAGTTCAACGGCGTGGGAAAGAAGCGGCAACTCGGTTGCAGCACGCCGTCCCGGCCCACCAGGCGCACGCCCAGCACGCCGCACTCGGGATGGCCGGCCATGTAGGCCATGCTTCGCGAGATCGCATCCTTCGAGACGAAGGCATCCGTATTCAGCAGCAGCAGGTACGGGGAGTGGTTGCGGGCCATCGCGGCGTTGTTCGCGCGCCCGAATCCCACGTTCCGATCCAGCGCGATCAACTCCGCCTGCGGAAAATTCTCCCGAAGGTAGGCCGCCGAGCCATCCGCCGACGCATTGTCGACAACGACGATGGCATGGCTGTCGATTCCTGCCAAGGCGGCTTCGAGCGCCTCGAAGCAGGGGGCAAGCAACGACTTCGTGTTGTAGCTGACCAGCAGGACGGTCAATGTCGGCTGCGCGGGCGGCTGGCCGTTCGAATCTTGCATCTTTCCTTGACCGATTTGGGGGGCCGACTGCCAAGGCAATTCACAGGCCGGGCCTGCTGCCTGGCGGCCCGAGGCGCAGGCATGGAGTCTAGCGCAAGCGGCATGCGCGAATGAAGCGCAAGACGGCGACCACCCGCAAGGTTGGTCGCCGTCTTGGCAGTGGCAAATACCGGTCTCAGCAGCCCGACCAGGCGCAGCTGCTGCCGCGGGCCCGCAGGGCGGCCTGCCACTTCGCGTTCGAGTTGTCGCTCATGGACTCCTTCAAGCCCCACATCCCGTACTTGGACGGCGCGCTGACATGGCTGTAGTAGGCGAAGGTCTGCCCCCCCAGCGCCTGCCAGTTCGCCATCATCGTGTCGTAGACGGCGCCCATTCGCGGGTCGCGATTGGCGGCGATGAACAGGGCGATCAGCGACGTGTCGGTGTCGCTGGAAGCCGGCACCAGGTGCTGGCCACCCTCGTAGGCCCACAGAGGGATGCCAAAGCTGTCGGCAACCGCCTTGTTGGCCGTGATCCAGCCCTTGATCTGCGCCAGGGCGCCGCCGGGAACATTGCTGCCCGCGGCGACGAGCGGCGCGGCGACGGGCTTGCCGTTGGCGTCGAGGCCGGTGATCTCCTGGAACAGCTTGCTCAGGCCGCCGTCCGCATCGGCGTACCACTTCGAGACGGTGGGACGCAGGCTGGAGCTCGCGACGTACTGGCCGAAATACGGGGCAATGGCGAGGATGTCGATGTTCGAGCCGCAGCGACGGCCCAGTTCGGCCACCGCGAAGGGGCACGTCAGGAACTGATTGGCGACCCAGGAATTGGAGGCCTGGCCGTTCACCACGCACTTCGTCGCCGGGTAGACCGTCTTGGCCGCGGCACACGCCTGGGAGGCGCGCTCGCCATACCAGCTGTCCTGCAACGTGTAGGGGCTGGTGCCCGCGGCGACTTGCGCCGGCCACTTGGCCTTGGCCTGGTTCAGCATCCAGCCGGAGGCGCCGAACGCGTAGTTCCAGGGCTCGTTGGAGTACTCGAGATCGAGCTTCGAAACCCCCGACAGATGCGCGGCGGCGAGCTTGCCCAGCTGGGCCGCGTAGTCGTCGTTGACGTACGTGGGCAGGTTGATCCAGGCATCGGCCTGGACCGCATTGGCCAGGTCGAGCATGGCCTCGAGCGGCGCACCGGTCGGGCCCGTCCAGGTCCGCGCCGTGGGCGGCGTCCGGTCGGCCCAGGTCTTGGCGGGCGACGTGTTGGTGTGGCCCCAGTCCAGGAATCTCAGCGCGCGGAAGCCCTTGACGTCCTGCAGGAACTGCGGATTCCAGACCTGGGTGGCCGGGAACGATTCGAACGGCACGTAGGCACCGGTGGCGGACGTGCAGGCCGCGGCGCTCGCGGCATACACCGTGAGGTCGTTGGCGCACGCGCCCCCGGGCAGGTAGACGCGGATGTTGCGCAGGTAGTTGCCGGAGGTGGTGGCCGTGATGGTCATCCACACGTTGCCGGTGCTGGTGATGTCGACGATGTCCCGGCCCGTGGAGGAGCTGGCCCGGGTGGCGCCTGAATAGCTGATCGAGCCCGCGCCGTCGTAGCGCACGATGTAGCGGCCCAGGGGCAGCGCGCCGCTGGCCGACAGCATAGTCGTGACGGAGCGGTACTTGTGCGTCGTGTCGCTGGACGCGGGCAGGCTGCGGATCCAGCCGTTGGCATCGACGTCCAGCGCGGATTCCTCGAGCGTGTCCCAGCTGCTGGCTCCGGCGGTGGCGAAACCGGAGCAGTTGCTGCCGCTGCACTGCGTGAGCCAGGCGCCCGCGCGCTTCATCACGTCGATCGTCGGGAGTTCGGTCGCATAGTAGTCGAGGGCGCCCAGGTTCAGCGCGGCGCCGGAGCGCACGGGCCCGGTCGTCAGGGCGGCCGCGCTGGAGGTCGGGGTGCTCGTGGCGTTGGCCGCGGCGGCGACGAGGGGGTCGCTGCCGTCCGTGCCCGTGCCCGTGGTCGTGCTGTCGGTCGAGGCCGACGCCGTGCCCGTGGAGGGATCCGTGGTGCTGGGCGCCTGCGCGGTGGTGTCGCCGCCGGCGGCCGCGGTCGCGCCGGCCTGGGTGGGCGTCGTGCTGCTTATCGTGGACGAGTCGGTCCCGGAGATCGTGCCGCTGGAAGACGAGGTGCCCGACGTGGCCGCTTGCGTATCGTTCGCGGCGCCCCCGCCGCATCCACTGACCAGTGCGCCGCCGACGGCCAACGCCATCGTCGAGGCGCGCGCGGTCGCAATCCAATTCAAAGCCATGTCGGTCACCGAGATCGGGATTAGCCGCAGCCAATCCACGTCTCCGGCGAACTCCGACGACATGTGCTGCGATGCACTGTCTATCGGCAGACCCTGGTCGGTAAGTGAATGCAAGAAGGGTGGGAAATCCTCGACACCTTCACGGGAACCCGCGTCCCGGCATGTAAAGCTGGCTCGGGCACCAGAATGGACGGCGGCCACCGTCGCGTTGCCCCGCGCGACCGGCTCGACCCTGCCAGGGGACGGCAGAAAACCCAGCGCCGCCAGGCCGAGGAGGAGACCCGCGACACGCGGAATCGGATGACCAGCCATGCTCGCGTCCTCCGTCAGGCTAGGCCAGGCCGACCAGCTGCTTGCGCGCGGCGGGCGTCATGGCGCGCACGATCTCACGAATGAAACCGTTCTGGACGTTGAAGCCCGCCGCGTAGTCCCGGTCTCGCGTGGAGACGCGGAACAGGAGGCCATCGACGATCTCGCCGCGCAGGCCGTGGCGGATCTCGAGGAGCTTGCGATCGAGGCCGCCGAGGCTCTGCTGGTCGCCGATGATCGTCCAGTAGGTCACGGGCTCGAAGTAGGTATCGGCGAACTGGGTGTCCAGGCGACGTACGCGGATCTCGCCCTCGGGCAGGTCGACCACGCCGGTCCGGTTGTTCGAAACCTTGAATCCCTGGGCCGGATAGCAGACCTCGGGATAGTGGAGCTGCACGTCGTCGTCCGCCTGGTCGGCCCCGTAGGCGATCGACAGCATGACGCGATGCCCCTGGTCGTCGACGTAGGCGCGGTCCAGCAGCTGGCTGTAGAGCTTGTTGAGCACTGCTTCCGTCTGCGGGTTGACGATGCCGGAGGCGGAGCGGTCGTCCACGCGCCAGGTGCCGAAACTCGACGGCACGATGTCCTCGAGCTTGAACGGCCCGCGAAGGAGCGCCATCCGCTTGGTGGGCACCATGGCCTGGCCGCCCGCGGCGGCGCCGGCCATCAGGATGGCCGCGATGGCGGCGCGGCGGTTGAGGACGGTCTCAGGCATGTTGCGATCTCGGCGAGTTGCGCGCAACCAGCCAGCGCAGGCCGCTGTCGGTGGCGATGATGAACACGAGCGCGGTGATGAAGAGCACCATGCCGGCGCCCTGGTGCTGCAGGAAGCCCTGCCCGGCCTCGTCGCCGAAATAATAGGTGATCAGCGCCAGCACGATGACCCGGATCACGTTGGCCGCGAAGGAGATGGGCACGATCAGGATGGCCAGCACGATGTTGCGCACCAGCGAGGTGTGGCGCACCACGTTCAGGTACAGCAGGCCCATGGCCTCGAGCGAGAACAGCGTGTGCAGCCCGGAGCAGGCGTCGGCGACGAGCAGCTGGAACTGGCCGATCTGCAGGATGACGCCGGTGCGCGCGATCGGATAGCCCGCGGCATACATCACCGACGAGGCCACGCTCGACACCGCCAGCTTCAGCGGCTGCGTCACGGCGTCGACCAGCGTCGCCGGCAGCGGGATCAGGAAGATCATGAAGAACATCGCGAACGCGGCCGCGCGCAGCTGGCGTGGTCCGCGCAGCAGCAGCACGAGCCCCGGCAGCAGGAAGATGGCCGACAGCGCCTGCGCGCTCAGGATGCGTTGCGAGCGCCCGAACACGTAGAGCAGGAGCGCGACGGCCACGAGCACCCACGCGAGGACGGGGCGCGGCGCGCTGGCCGTGGAGTCGTTGACCTGGGCCCAGGCGCGCCAGATCAGCCAGACGCAGATCACCAGCACGACCGGACCCTGGCTCTGCTCTTCCGTGGGAAGCCAGATGTTGAAGGTGAGGTCCCAGACCGTCGGGCCGTAGAGCGCCAGCAGGCCGAACACGCAGATCCACCACGGAATGTTCCGCGGGGCCGTCAGGCCTTGGAGGACGCTCTTCACGGAGTCACAGCTCGTTCATGATGACACCCGCGAGGCGCACCTGGCCGGCCTGCAGCGACCCCACGAGGTCCTGCAGGCGCGCCACCTTGTTGGCGTCCTTGCGCGTGACCACCAGCGCCGAGCCGCAGCGCGAGGCGATCACCACGCCGTCGCTGCCGTAGCAGGAGGCCGGCGTGTCGACGATGACGTGGTCGAACTTGATGCCCACCTCGCGCAGCAGCATGCCGAACGACGGGCCCTCGACGAGCTCGAGCGGGTTGGGCGGCTGCACGCCCACGGGGATCACGTAGAGGTTGGGAACCCCGGGCACCGACTTGACGACGCCCTTGCCGCCGCGGCCCGAGAGCACGCCGGACAGGCCGGCGCCGCCCGAGACGCCGAACACCTGGTCCATGCGGGCGCCGCGCATGTCGGCGTCGATGACGACGACCTTGCCGCCGAGCTGGGCCAGCGCCACGGCCAGGTTCGCGCAGAAATAGGTCTTGCCGTCGCCGCTGTCCGGGCTGACCACGGCCAGCGGCCGGCGCTGCCCCTTGCCCTCGGTCTGCGTGCGCATGAGGATCTGGCTGCGGATCGCGCGGAACGCCTCGGCCTGGTGGCCGAACGGCTGGTTCAGCATCACGAGTTCGGGCGCGGCCTTGCGCGTTTCCTCGTCGGCGTAGGCGTACTTGAACTGCTGCGCCAGCGCCTGCAGCACGTCCTCGGTGTCGGCCAGGCCGAGCGCGATGGCGGCCTCGCCGAAGCGCAGGTCGTTCTCGCGCTGGTAGCGGCCGATGCGGTCCAGGTCGTCGGCGGACAGGTTGCGCGCGTCCTGGATCAGCTCGCCGATGGCCTTGGTCTTCGGTGTGCCATCAGGAACCTGTCCTTCGCCGATGAAGAGGTCCGGTCCCTCGATCTTGCCGCTCATGCTGGTCCTTTTTCTGGCGCAGGAAGACGGCGTCCGGAGACGACGCGATCCTGGATCATGGCCATCTGGCCCTTGAGGCGACGGTTCATGGTCGGGCTGGGCATGATGCCGATGACGGGAAGCCCGAGGAAGTCGAAGGCGTCGGAGTTGGTGCGGATGCGCTTGTCGAACTGCTCCAGCAGCAGCGCCACGCCCATCGCGAGGCCCAGCGCGGCCACGATGCCCATCAGCAGCACCGAGGCTACCTTGGGCGACGACGGCGACGACGGCGTGGTCGCCTGGCTGATGACCGTCGCGTTGCTCTGGCGGTTCTGGCTTTCGAGGTTCGTCTGGCTCGCGCGGTTGTAGACGAGGTCGTACGAGCGCTGGGCGTTCTCGACGTCGCGCGCCAGCACGGAGCCCTGGTCGCGCGTTTCCTTCAGCGCCAGCACCTTGATGCGCTGCGCATCCACGGCGGCCTGGATCTCGGCCTCGCGGGCATGGCTGACGCGGGCGTCGACGCCGATGGCGCCGGTGACGTCGCCCATCGCGCGCGACAGCTTGGCCTTGAGCTCGTTGACCTGGGCCCGGGCTTCCTGCACCTGCGGATGCTTGTCGCCATAGCGCGAGGAAAGCTCCTGCAGCTTCAGCTCCGCCGACGACAGGTCGGCCTTCAAGCCGTTGACGGTGCCGTTGCCCAGCACTTCCGACAGCTGGCTGGCGGTACCGATCTGTCCCTGGCGCGTGGAGGCGTCCACGCGCGCGGTCTGGATCGTCACCAGTTCCTGCGTCAGCGCGGTCAGGCGGCTCATCTCCAGGTCGAACTTGTCGTCCGTGCCGATGATGCCCTTCTCCTTCTGGAACGCCGAGAGCTTGTTCTGGGCCGCCTCGAGCGCGTCGCGGGCGTCCTTCTGCTGGTCGGTGAAGAAGCCGCTGTACTGCTTGGCGGGATCGACGCGCAGCTCGATGGACGTCTCGAGATAGGCTTGCACGTAGGCGTTGGCGACCGTCGACGCGAAGCGCGCGTCGGCCGAGCGGTAGCTGATGTTGATCACGTTGCTGCCGGGCGCGCTGACCTTGGGGTCGAGGCCGCCCTCGATGAAGTCGGTCAGCCACTCCTGGATCGTCAGGCCGCTCTTGGCCGAGGCCCAGGCGGCCCGCATGTCGGCGAGGTCCGCGAGCTTCAGGTTCTGGACGACGCGTTGCGCGACGCGGTCACTGTGGATGATGTCGAGCTGCGTGTTGATCTGCGCCGGGTTGGTGCCGCCGTAGAGCATCGAGCTCACCGGATCGGGCTTCACGTCGATCAGCAGCGTCGCCGTCGCGGTGTAGACCCGCGTGGCGAGCACGAGGTAGAGGACGGCCGCGGTCACCACCACGGCGAACACGATGGCGGCTGCAAGCCATCGGGCTCGCAGGACCGCCAGGAAATGGGAAAGGTTCATGGAATCTGCTCCCGGCAATCAGAACAGGCTCTCGCGGACGAAGACGACGTCTCCATCCTTGAGGGTGTCTTCCATCGACGGCTCGAGCGTCTGCATCTTGCCGTCGGCGCCGCGGCGGGTCACCTTCAGCCCCTTGAGCGTGCCGCGCGGCGTGGCGCCGCCGCCGGCCGCGACGGCCTGCATCACGGTCATGCCGCGCTCCAGGCGCAGGGCGCCGGGATGCTGGATCTCGCCGTACATGTAGATCTGGGGCGCGCGGTCGACCCACACCGAGTCGCCCGGGGCGACGACGATGTCCTCGGAGGCGTTGCCGGGGGCGAACAGGCGCGGCAGGTCCACCTCGTGGCGATACGGGCGGCCGTCGCGCGTGCCCGTGACCACGACCGTGTCGGAGCCGGCGCCGGCGATGATGCCGCCGGCCAGGGCCAGCACCTCGGTCATGCGCATGCCGGCGAGGTCGAGCGGGTAGCGGCCCGGCTTGCCGACCTGGCCCAGCACGTTGACCTGGTTGGCACGCACCTGGGTCACGACGATGATGACCTGCGGATCCTTGACGAAGTCGCGGCGCTTGAGCTCGGCGGCGATGTGCTGTTCGGCGGCCGTCACCGTGAGGCCGGCCAGTTGCACGCGACCCAGCAGCGGGTAGCTGATCGCGCCGCCTTCGTTGACGCGCGTCTCCAGGCTCAGGTCGGGGCTCTGGTAGACCGTGATGCGGACCGTGTCGCCCGCGCCGATGTGCGACTGGTCGACATCCGCGGGCCTGGCCACGGGCGCGGGCGCAGGCGCGGGCTTGACCGCCTGGGCCTGGGCCAGGGGCGCCGCGAGCAGCAGGGCGGCCGACAGACCGAGCGACAACGCGCAGGCCAGGCGGCGGACGAAGACGGGCGCAATGGAATGGGACATGGCAACGTTCCTTTATTTCTTGGGTGCGTCGTGCGACGGCTGCGGGGGCAGCCGCACCTCCACCGACGAAGCGGGCGTCGCCGGCAGGCTGACGCGCACGCCCTGGGTCTGGGGCAGCGAGACTTGCACGCTGGAGCTCGTCGTGGTCGGCAGGGTCACCTGGACGCCGGACGATGTGTTGCTTGCCGGCAGCGAGACGCGCGTGCCGCCGGCGGCGGGGATCTGCGCCGTCGATTCGATGTCCTTGATGGTGCCCAGCGCCGGGCCGGACGCGGCCAGCGCGGCGTACTGCGGCGCGTAGTCGATCTTGCCGGAGGTCTTCAGCGCCGCGATATTGGCCTCCATGACCTTGCGGCGCGCGCCGGCGGACAGGAACTGGCCGATGGCCGCCTTCGCCTTGTCGTAGGTGACGGGCGCGACCACGCTGGACGTGACGTAGGTGACGTGCACCTGGTTGCCTCCGGCCGCGACCAGGCCATGGCCGTCGGCCGTGGCGGCCAGCGTCTTGAGCGAGTTCAGCGGGATCTGCTCGGCCGGGTGCGTGCTCTGCTGGGACTTGAACGGCAGGCCCCGCGCCTTGAACCAGGCCTCGGCGTCGGCGGGCGGCTTGCCGCCATCGACCAGCGCGCGCAGCGCCGGGATCTGGTCTTCCGGCACCTTGGCAAGGTACTCCTGCAGCGTGTAGACGCGGCGATTCGCGAACAACGCGTCGTTGTCGTCGAAGTACGCGTGCATCTGCTGCTCGGTGGGCGCCGGCACGGTCATGGCCGCCTGCTCCATGTACGCGCGCGACAGCACCTCGCGGCGCGCGGCGGCCATGGCCTGCACGGCGTCCGGCTGCTCGTCCATCTTGACCTTCTCGGCGCGGTCGACGACGAGCTGCTCGTCGATCAGCTGCTCCAGCACCTTGCGGCCGGCTTCGTCCATCTGCTCGGGACGCAGGCCGCGTTCGCGTTGCAGGCGGTAGTTGATCTGGGTGGTCGTGATCTCGGTGCCGTCGACGCGGGCCGCCGACTGCGTCACGTTCTTCTTGTGGCCGGAACAGGCGGCCAGCAGCAGCACCGAGCACACCAGGCCGGCCATCCAGGCCGTCCGACGCATCGTGATGTTCGTGTTGGTCATGACTTCATCCCCCCGGCCACTGCGAGCCCTTCGTTCGATTTTGGCTTTGCCATCGATTTTCACACGCGCCCGATCGGCTGGTAGTCGATACCCGCCTCCCGTACCACCCTGGGTTCGTACAGGTTGCGGCCGTCGAAGATGACCGGCGTCTTCAATGTGTTGGCGATGCGCGCGAAGTCGGGGCTGCGGAACTCCTTCCACTCGGTCACGATGGCCAGCGCGTCGGCGCCCACGAGTGCGGCGTCGGGATTCTCGGCATAGTTGATGCGCGGCTCGTCGCCGAAGACGCGGCGGGCCTCGGTGATCGCCACCGGGTCGTAGGCCGTCACGCTGGCGCCGCGGGCGAGCAGCTCGCCGATCAGCACGCGGGAGCTGGCCTCGCGCATGTCGTCGGTGTTGGGCTTGAAGGCCAGGCCCCAGACGGCGAAGCGCTTGCCGGCCAGATCGCCGCCGAAGCGCTTGACGATCTTCTCCACCAGCACCTGCTTCTGGGCGTCGTTGGCGTCCTCGACCGCCTGCAGCACCTTCAGGTCGCGCCCGCTTTCCGCGGCGGTGCGGATCAGCGCCTTCACGTCCTTCGGGAAGCACGAGCCGCCGTAGCCGCAGCCGGCATACAGGAAGTGGTAGCCGATGCGCGGATCGGAGCCGATGCCCTGGCGCACGAGCTCGATGTCGGCGCCCAGGTTCTCGGCCAGCAGCGCGAGTTCGTTCATGAACGAGATGCGGGTGGCCAGCATCGCGTTGGCGGCGTACTTGGTGAGCTCGGCCGATCGCACGTCCATGATCACCAGCTTGTCGCGATTGCGCTGGAACGGCGCATAGACCGCGCGCATCAGGTCGATGGCGCGATCGCCTTCGGCACCGACGACGATGCGGTCGGGCTTCATGAAATCGTCGACCGCCGCGCCCTCCTTCAGGAATTCAGGGTTCGAGGCGACGGAGAACTCCAGCGCGACGCCGCGGGCGTCGAGCTCGGCCTGGATCGCGGCCTTGACCTTGTCGGCCGTGCCCACCGGGACCGTGCTCTTGTCGATGACCAGCTTGTAGTCGGTCATCAGGCGGCCGATGTTGCGCGCCGCGGCCAGGACGTACTGCAGGTCGGCCGAGCCGTCCTCGTCGGGCGGCGTGCCCACGGCGATGAATTGCAGCGTGCCATGGGCCACGGCAGCCGCCACGTCGGTGGTGAACTGGAGGCGGCCGGCGGCGGCGTTGCGCTGGACGACCTTGTCCAGGCCCGGCTCGTGGATGGGGATGCCGCCGTTGTTGAGCACTTCGATCTTGCGCGGATCGACGTCCAGGCACAGCACGTGGTTGCCCATCTCCGCCAGGCAGGCCCCGGAGACCAGGCCGACGTAGCCAGTACCGATGACAGTGATTTTCATGGGAAGCGATTCTTCGGAAAATTAGTCCGTCGCGTGCCCTGTCCGGGCACGCGCATTTCAGTTCGACGCCGCGCTGGCCGCCAATTGCGCAGCCGTGGACGCGACAGGAGCAGAAGCCGTGCCCGGCGCGAACTTGCCCAGGTAGTCGATGCGCGCCTTGGCCCGAAGTTCCTTGGTTTCCGCCAGCACCGCGTCGCGCTTCTTCTGGTTCCAGAGCAGTTGCTCGATGCCCGCCTGGGCTTGCGCCAGGCTGACCGGCTGCGGCTGCACGCTCACGACCGTCAACGCCGACAGGCCTTGCGGCTGCGCAATGGCGATGGTCTGGCCCACGCTCATCGTGGACACCATGGCCAGCAGCGGCCCGAGGGTCTCGGCGGGCTGATCCGTCTGCGCCACGCTGATGGCCTGCGCCTTGGCCTTGAGCAGGCCGGCGACCGCCGCCGCGCCGACGGTGGCCTGGACGGTGGTGGCCAGCGGGCCGGCCTGGTCCGCGGCGACGCGCGCGTCGACCTTCTGCAGCGTGTAGACGCTGCGCTGGCCGAAATTGGCCGGGTGCGCGTCGTAGTAGGCCTTTACTTCGTCGGCCGAGGGCTTGGGCACCTTGGCGGCGAGCTGCTCCACGTAGTAGCGGAACAGCGCGTCCTTGCGCGCGGCCTCCAGGGACTGCAGCACGCCCGGGTTGCGATCGAGCTTGTCCTTCTCGGCCTTCTGCACCGCCAGGCGCTGTTCGACCATCCCTTGCAGCACCAGGCCCGCCTCGGGCGCCGAGGCGCCGGGGCGCGCGGCCTGGATCTGCTTGACCGCGTAGTCCAGCTGGTTCTGCGTGATGTTCTCGCCGTTGACCGTGGCGAGCGCCGCGGAGGTGTCTTCCGACTTCTTGCCGCAGCCGGCGAGGAGCGCCGCGGCGCACACCAGCGTCAGCGACCGATGGAACGCAATGCGAATGTTCATTTTTGGACTGCGGAAGTCTGCGAGGCCGCCGGAGCGGCGGTGCTGGCGGCGGGAACGGCGGGCGCCGGCACGGGCATGGCGGCCTCCGCGCCGGCGGCGGGCGCGAGCGCGGCGAAGCGGCCCAGGTATTCCACCTTGGCGCCGTCGCGGATCGTCTTCTGCAGGTTCATGATCATCTCGCGCCGGCCCTGGTTGGCGAGGTATTGCTCGATGGCGGGCTTCGCGTCGGCCAGCGTCTTGGGCGCGGAGGCGCTCGAGACCAGCGTGAGCGCCGACACGCCGAATTGCGACGGCACCACGGTGGATTCGCCGTCCTTGAGCGCGGCCAGCTTGTCCAGCACGGTGGGCGGCACCTGCTCCGACGCGTCCTGCTCCTGCTTGGCGGTGAACGGCAGCTTCTGCGCCTTCAGCCAGTCGGCGAGTTCGGCCGAGGTCTTGAGCGACTGCACGTGCGCGTCGACGTCGGTGCGGCGGGCGTCCGGTGCCTGGATGTCCAGGCGCTGCAGCGTCCAGACCTTGCGCTGCGCGAACAGCGCCGGGCGGCTGTCGTAGAACTTCTGGATCGCGTCGTCGGTGGGCTTGCCCGCGGTCTCGGCGGCCGCCTCGACGAAGCGGCGGGCGAGAATGTCGCGCCGCGCCGATTCGATCTGCGCGACGACCTTGGGGTCCTTGTCCAGCTTGGCGGCGATGGCCTTCTGGGCGACGATCTGCTCGTTGATCAGGTCGTCGAGCACCGGCTTGGAGGCCGCGTCGCCGGCGTCAGGGCGCATGCCGCGCTGCTTCTGCAGGGCGATGGTGAGCTGGCTGGCGGTCACCTCGTCGCCGTTGACCTTGGCGACGACCTCGCTGCCGGCGGCATCGGCGGTGCCGGCATCCTTCTTGGGGCCGCAGGCCGACAAGGCGAGAACGGCCATCGCGGCCAGGGTGGCGGCGCCCAGGCGGGCGCGGCTGGGCATCATTTCGGAACGCATCATCGGCGGGAGTCCCTCACGGCCCTTCGGGGCCTGCAGTCAGAAGCAGGCGCGCATGGCAAATGCCTCGCCCGGCCGCGGGAGCGGCAAGCGGACGATTGTAGAGACTAACCTGCGTCAACTTCGCGACGGCCGCGCCAAACGGCGAATCGCGCCGCGGAGGGGTGCCAAGCGTGAAAAGTGCCGCGCTTCGCGGCGATTTCAGGCGGCGAAGCGCGCCAGGAAATCCTGGTAGGCCAGGGCGATGCCCTGCTTCAGGTCGACGCGATGCCGCCATCCGAGCGCGTGCAGGCGGCCCACGTCCAGCAGCTTGCGCGGCGTGCCGTCCGGCTTGCTGGCGTCGAACACGATGCGACCGGCAAATCCGACCACCTCCATGACCGTCTCCGCCAGCTCGCGGATGGTCACGTCCTGGCCGGTGCCGATGTTGACCAGCGGGCCGTCGTAGCCCTGCTCCATCATGTGGACGCAGGCGTCGGCCAGGTCATCCACGTACAGGAACTCGCGCATGGGCGTGCCCGAGCCCCACACCACGTACTCGGAGTCGCCGCGCAGCTTCGCCTCGTGCGCCTTGCGGATCAGGGCCGGCAGCACGTGGCTGGTCTGCAGGTCGTAGTTGTCGTTGGGCCCGTACAGGTTCGTGGGCATCGCGCTCACGTACTGGCGGCCGTACTGGTCGTTGTAGGCCTCGCACATCTTCACGCCGGCGATCTTGGCGATGGCATAGGGCTCGTTGGTGGCCTCCAGCGGGCCGGTGAGCAGCGAATCCTCGCGGATCGGCTGCGCGGCCAGCTTCGGGTAGATGCAGCTGGAGCCCAGGAACATCAGGCGCTGCACGCCGGCCTGGTGCGCGCCGTCGATGAGGTTGTCGGCAATCACCAGGTTGTCGTGCAGGAACTGCGCGCGGTAGGTGTTGTTGGCGTGGATGCCGCCGACCTTGGCCGCCGCGATGAAGACGTAGGCCGGCTTCGTGCGCTGCAGGTAGGCCCGCGTGGCCTCGGCGTCCTGCAGGTCGAGTTCGGCGCGCAGCGGCGCCAGCACCTGGGCATAGCCGGCCGACTTCAGGCGCCGCACCAGCGCCGAGCCCACCATGCCGCGGGCGCCGGCGACCAGGATCGCCGCGTCCTTGCCCGGCACCTCACTCATGATGGCTGAAGGTCTGGAAGCCGGCGAGGCTCACGAGGGCGTCGCGGCGCGCCGTGTTGTAGTCGGCGTCGATCATCTCGGCCACCAGTTCCGGCAGCGTCGTGGTGGGCGTCCAGCCCAGCCTCTCCTTGGCCTTGGTCGGGTCGCCCAGCAGCGTCTCCACCTCGGTGGGACGGTAGTAGCGCGGATCGACGCGCACGATGACCTGGCCCGGCTTGCACTTGGACTTGTCGCCGGTGACGCTGTCGACGATGCCCACCTCGGCAGCGCCCTCGCCCTCGAAGCGCACGGTCATGCCCAGGCGCTCGGCCGACATGCGCACGAAGTCGCGCACGCTGTACTGCACGCCGGTGGCGATGACGAAGTCTTCCGCGTGATCCTGCTGCAGCATCATCCACTGCATCTGCACGTAGTCGCGCGCGTGGCCCCAGTCGCGCAGCGCGCTCATGTTGCCCAGGTACAGCGATTCCTGCAGGCCCAGCGCGATGCGGGCCATGGCACGCGTGATCTTGCGGGTGACGAAGGTCTCGCCGCGCAGCGGGCTCTCGTGGTTGAACAGCACGCCGTTGCAGGCGTACATGCCGTAGGCCTCGCGGTAGTTCACCGTGATCCAGTAGGCGTAGAGCTTGGCGACGGCATACGGGCTGCGCGGGTAGAAGGGCGTGGTCTCCTTCTGCGGGATCTCCTGCACCAGGCCGTACAGCTCCGACGTGGAGGCCTGGTAGAAGCGTGTCTTCTTCTCGAGGCCGAGGATGCGGATGGCCTCCAGCAGGCGCAGCGCGCCGATGCCGTCGGCGTTGGCCGTGTACTCGGGCTCCTCGAAGCTGACCGCCACGTGGCTCTGCGCCGCGAGGTTGTAGATCTCGTCGGGCTGCACCTTCTGCACGATGCGCGTCAGGTTCGTCGAGTCCGTCAGGTCGCCGTAGTGCAGGACGAAGTCGCGGTTGTCGACGTGCGGATCCTGGTACAGGTGGTCGATGCGATCCGTGTTGAAGGACGAGGCCCGGCGCTTGATGCCGTGGACCTCGTAGCCCTTCTTGAGCAGGAACTCCGCCAGGTAGGCACCGTCCTGGCCCGTGACGCCGGTGATGAGGGCTACTTTTTTATCGGTCACGGGCGAATTCTCCACAATCGGCTTTCTGTGCAAATGCAGGGCAGATCCTCTCGGATTCAGATCCATACCCAGGGAAGGAGATTGTCGCAGACGCGCCGCACCATCTGCTTGAGGCGCTGGTCCGAGTAGGCGGCACCGTCGAGGCCGCGGATGCCGCGCAGGTCGGGAGAGGCCGCGAAGCGCCGGCAGACCCGCTGCTTCAGCGCCAGTGCGTCGACCTTGTCGCGGAACATCTGCTCGGCCGACGCGACGCTGCCGGATTGGTCCAGCTCGCGGTACATCCCTTCCAGGTGCCGATGGTAGAACTCGCGTCGCCAGCCCAGGAGGTACATGTCCGCCCAGCGCCGCGGCAGGTTGCGGCAGTGGACCCAGAGATCGCGCTCCGGCGGCCGGCGCGCGAGGATGGCCGCGAGGTTGAGCACTTCGTAGCGACCGGTGATCTTCCAGACTTCCGCATCCGGCGCCGCGGCGCTGATCAGCGCCGACTCGCGCATGGCGTGGTCCAGAAGCTTGAATTCGCCGTAGCCGCGGCCGCAGCGGCCGGGGTGGTCCAGGCCGGCGAACTGGATGAACTCGATCCGTTCGCGCCTCGACGATTGCGCGGCGAGCTGGCGCAGCAGCGAGATGTCGGCCAGCGAATTCTCCGCGAACACGATGCCGGAGATGATCGATTGCTCGAGGCACGCGACGTAGTACCGCAAGGCGTTCGCGTAGTCGTTCAGGCGCGCCGCCGGATCGGTGTGCGACAGGTTGGTGGCGTCGGCCGGCGGGGCGATCGTCGCGGTCAGGATCACGATCGGCGCGTTGGCTTGACTCATGGCTGGGACGATCCGATCAGGTGGCAGAAGGCGATGACGACCGCAGGCGATCGAAGGTCGCCAGCACCTCGATGACCTTCTTGTCCCAGTCGAAATCGGATTCGACCCGGCTGCGTGCGGCCCGGCCAAGCCGGTCGCGCAGTTCGCGCGACCCGGCCAGCTGGACCAGGGCCGCCGTCAGCCCGTCCACCATCGCCTCGCGCGACGTGGCGGGCACGAGGATTCCCGTTTCCTGGTCGAGGTAGTCCAGCGGACCGCCCCAGGCCGTCGCGACGACCGGCAATCCGCACGCCATGGCTTCCAGCACGACGGCGCCACCGCATTCAACGAGGCTGGGCAACACCAGGGCGTCGGACGTTCGCAGCCGGGCGGCACACTGCGTCTGCGTCTGCCACCCGGCGAAGAACACCTTGCCGGCCTCGCTTGACGCCGCTCCGAGAATGCCCAGTTCGCCGGCACGCTGGCGCCATTCGGCGCCGGACGGGCCATCGCCGAGCACCTCGAGGGCGATGTCGACGTGCTCGCGCGCCCGGGCGAACGCCTCCAGCAGCATGTCAACCCCTTTCCACGCGACGAGTCGCCCCATGAACACGAACGTCGTCACGGGCCGTGCCTGGCTCGCGGAGGCGGACTCCGCGGGCCGACGCCAGAGCGACAGGTCGACGCCGTTTTCAGGGATGACCAGCACCGCGCCGCCCAGCCCAGCCGGTAGCGCCTGCCGCGTTCTCTCGTTCGCCACGAGGATCGCCAGCGCCCGCCTCTTGCCGGGGAACAGCACGTTGAGCCCGCGGCCGACGAGGCGGCCCACGCCTTCGAACGCGGCGCTCCACGCGGCGGCCTTCCTGAACGCCGGCGGGTATTGCATGTTGCCGTTGAGCGGGCCGATCATCACCGGCGCGCCCACCCCGTACATCAGCGACGGCTCGCGCGGGGAGACCGGCATGGGTTGCAGCACGAGGTCGATTCCCCGCTCGCGCACCAGGCGCCGGGCGACGCGGCGTTGAAGCACCTGCGTCAGGGTTCGGGACACGAACCCGGTGGTGAAGTAGGCCAGCCGCGCCGGGATCGGCCCGCTGATCCGCCAGCACAGCTTGTGCACCCAGTTGTCGGCGATGAAGATGACCCGGCGGGCATCGTCCCCGAGCGTCTCCTGCAATTCCGCCATGACGCGATCGTGCGTCAGCATGAGGACGTCCATTCCCATCTTCCGCATCACCCGGAAATAGTGCAGCGGAAGGGCCGCTTCGCCGCCGAACCGGGCGGAAGCGTGGTCGGCGACGATCAGTACTTTCAATTGACGCAATCGATCGAGTTCGGCTGCGGACGAGCCGTCGTACGCAGGAGCATGCTGGGGGGCCAATGAAAGAGTCCTCTTGTAGAGCAAGGGCGGTGCGACGTCCACGTCCGAACATCTCGAATCGGGCGATCGATCTTATCGCAGGCCCTCCTGCCGGGCCGGCGCGACATGGGATGGATCGTCAGCCGCCAGGCAGGTCGCGGCGGTACTGGACGGCCTCCGCCATGTGAGCCGGCTCGACGTCCCGCGCGGCGGCCAGGTCCGCCACCGTCCGCGCGACTTTCGCCACTCGATGCAGGCTGCGCGCCGACCAGGAAAACCGGTCGGCCACCTCCTCCAGCAGCGCCCTCGACGACTCCGTCAGGCGCACGCCCGCGTCGATCCGGGCGGCGTCGAGCAGCGCATTGGTCGTGCCCTGCCGCGAGAGCTGGCGTTCGCGCGCGAGGCGCACGCGCGCGGCCACGACGGCCGACGATTCCGGCGCCTCGGCCGCGGCATCCTGCGCACGCCCGCCGGCAGGCCGAAGAAGCTCCGACGGCCGCAGCGCCGGGACCTCGATCAACATGTCGATGCGGTCGAGGAACGGCCCCGACAGCCGTGCGTGATAGCGGCGGACGGCGTCGCCGCTGCAGACGCATTGGCGCGCGTTGGACGCGAACGCGCCCAGCCAGCCGCACGGGCACGGGTTCATCGCCGCGACGAGCTGGAACCGCGCCGGGTACTGGGCCTGGAACGCCGCGCGCGAGATCGTGATGTGCCCGGTCTCCAGCGGCTCGCGCAAGGCCTCCAACGCGCTGCGCGGGAACTCCGGCAATTCGTCGAGGAAGAGCACGCCCGCATGCGCCAGCGAGATCTCGCCCGGGCGCGGCGGCGAGCCGCCGCCCACGAGCGCCACCGCGCTGGCGCTGTGGTGCGGCGACCGGACCGGCCGCTGCCCGAAGCGCCGCGCGTCGAGCCCCAGCGACGACACGCTCAGCAACGCCGCGCTGGCCAGCGCCTCGCCCGGCGTCATCGGCGGCAGCAGGCCCGCCAGGCGTTCGGCGAGCATGGACTTGCCGGCGCCCGGAGGCCCGATCAGCAGGAGACCATGCCCGCCGGCCGCGGCCACCTCCAGCGCGCGCCGCGCCGCCGAGTGTCCTCTCACATCGACGAGATCGGGCAGCGGCGGCGGCGCCAGCGGCTCCTCGCGGGACGGCCCCGGCAGTTCGCAGGCGCCGGCCGCCGCGCCGTCGCCCGGGAGAAAGGCCTGCACCACCTCGCCAAGGTGGCGCGCTGAACGGATGTCGACGCCCTCCACCCGCGCAGCCTCCGCCGCGCTCTGCGCCGGCAGGACCAGCCGCCGCGCGCAGCCGCTCTCGCGCACGGCCAGCGCCAGCGCCAGCGCGCCGCGCACCGGACGCAGCTCGCCCGCCAGCGACAGCTCGCCCGCGAATTCGCAGCGTTCGAGCTTCGCGGCATCGAGCAGCCCCTGCGCGGCCAGCACGCCCAGCGCGATGGGCAGGTCGAAGCGGCCGGACTCCTTGGGCAGGTCGGCCGGCGCGAGGTTGACCGTGATCTTCTTGTTGTGCGGGAACGCGAACCCGCTCTGCGACAGCGCCGCGCGCACGCGCTCGCGGGCCTCCTTCACCTCGACGTCGGCCAGGCCGACGAGCGTGAAGCTGGGCAGGCCGTTGGCGAGATGCACCTCCACGACGACCTCCGGCGCATGCAGGCCGACGAGGGCGCGGGTATGGATGACGGACAGGCTCATGGCGGGGAATCGGGTGGCGGCCCCGGTTCGCGATCGGCGGCGGGCGACGTCGAACAAACAAGGGCCAGAGTTGATGGATCCACATCGCCGAACAGCTGGCGCGCGAATTGCATGGCCCCATTTCGAAAGAGGCTCCAGAGCAGCCTCCCGCGGTCTCAAAAGGACGCGTTTCATTCTGCGGTCGCCCCCTGCGCACCGTGCGCGCCTCTGATCGAGGTTTCGCGCCTTTCTGGCGCTCCATCGGAGTGCGCCGCGCGTCTGCGCGCATCGCTTTTCAGCACCAGTCTGGTGCAACACCCCGCCGCGGCGATCGGCGGGACGGAATGCGGTGAAGGGCCCCGAAACGCCTCGCCTCCGCACGATCCTCCGTCCCGGCGGCGCGCGGCGTCATGCGGCGCATCGGCCTCGTCCACGGCCATCTGCTTCTTCTAGCGACCTCCGCCCGGCCCCGCCGGGTTCCCTTCGTCACGCTTGCGCGCTCGACCGCGTGGCACGGAACCTGCGTTGAAGCCCTCCGGAAGAAGAACCCGACCCACCCACCTTTTCCCAAACTATCGGAGAGACAGATGAAGAAATCCGCGCTTGCCACCGTTGCCGTCCTCGCCGTCATCGGAGGCCCCTCGCTCGCCTTCGCCGACGACGCGCCGGCGGCCCCGGCAGCGGCCTCGGCAGCAGCCCCGGCCAGCCCGATCACCTACAACATCGGCGTCGTCTCCGACTACCGTTATCGCGGCATCTCGCAGACCAAGATGAAGCCGGCCCTGCAAGGCGGCGCCGACTGGACGGGCGGCGCGTTCTACGCCGGCACGTGGCTGTCCACCATCAGCTGGGTCAAGGACTCGATGGTCGCCTACAACCGCGCGGGTGCCGGCAGCACTGGCTTCGTCCCCGTCAGCGAAAAGGGCGCGCCGCTCGAGTGGGACCTGTACGCCGGCATGAAGGGCGACATCATCAAGGACACGCTGACGTACGACGTCGGCGGCCTCGCCTACGTCTACCTGGGCCAGAAGTTCCACGACATCGGCCTGTCCAATCCTGACACCGGCGAGGTCTACGGCGCCCTGACGTACGGCGTGTTCACGGCCAAGGTCTCGATCAGCGCCACTCCGCTGTTCGGCATGCCCAAGAGCAAGGGCAGCCAGTACTACGACCTGAGCGCCAACTTCGACCTGGGCTCGGGCTTCACGCTGACCCCGGACGTGGGCTACCAGAACATCACCGGCTCCGTCGCCAAGGCGGCCAACGCCTCGTACACCGACTACTCGCTGACGCTGGGCAAGGATTTCGGCGGCGGCCTGTCGGCCTCGCTGCAGGTGATCGCCACCGACGCGGACAAGAGCTTCTACGTCACGTCCGCCGGCAAGTTCACCGGCCGCACCGGCGTCGTCGCCGGCGTGAAGTACTCGTTCTGAAGCGAATCGATTCTCTCGTGGGCCTGGGGCGACCCGGGTCGTTTTGTTCGACAAGAAGCGGGGCGCAACAGCCCCCGCAAGCCTGGAGATTCCAACCATGAAGATGGTGACTGCCGTCGTGAAGCCCTTCAAGCTCGACGAAGTGCGTGAGGCCCTGAGCGCAATCGGCGTGCAGGGCATCACGGTGACCGAAGTGAAGGGCTTCGGTCGACAAAAGGGCCACACGGAGCTGTACCGCGGCGCGGAATACGTCGTGGACTTCCTTCCGAAGGTGAAGATCGAGGCCGCCGTCGACGACACGCTCGTCGACCAGGTCATCGAGGCCATCGAGACCTCGGCCCGCACCGGAAAGATCGGCGACGGGAAGATCTTCGTCTCGCCGCTCGAGCAGGTGGTGCGCATCCGCACCGGCGAGACCGGCAAGGACGCGCTCTGACGCGCGCCGCTCCAGACGATTCCGCACGTTTCAAAACGCCACACGCTTCCAACTCCTGAAAGCATTGCAACCATGAGAAAGCTTCTCGCTTCCCTCGCCCTGGGACTCGCCGTCCTCGGGTTCTCCGCGACATCGTTCGCGGCAGACGACGCGGCCTCGGCTCCGGCCGTCGCGGCCGCCACCGCCAGCGCGCCCGCGGCCGCCGCTTCGGCCCCGGCCGCCGCGGCGCCGGCCTCCGCCGCCGCGTCCACCCCGACGATCGTCGAGACCGTCAACAAGGGCGACACCACCTGGATGCTGGTCTCCACCGTCCTCGTGATCATGATGTCGATCCCGGCCCTGGCGCTGTTCTACGGCGGCCTGGTGCGCAGCAAGAACATGCTGTCCGTGCTGATGCAGGTGTTCGTCACCTTCTCGATGATCGTCGTCCTCTGGTTCGTCTACGGCTACAGCCTGGCGTTCACGGAAGGCAACAAGTTCATCGGCGGGTTCAGCCGGCTGTTCCTCAGCGGCATCTTCGATCCCGTCGCCGGCACGTTCACCAAGGCAGGTACGTTCAGCAAGGGCGTGATGATCCCCGAGATCGCCTTCGTCGTGTTCCAGGCGACCTTCGCGGCCATCACCTGCTGCCTGATCGTCGGCTCGTTCGCGGAACGCATCAAGTTCTCGGCCGTGCTCGCCTTCATGGTGATCTGGTTCACGTTCAGCTACTGCCCGATCGCGCACATGGTCTGGTTCTGGCAAGGTCCGGACGCCTACACCAGCGCTGACGTCGTCGACAAGATGAACGCCACCGCCGGCATGATCTGGCAATGGGGCGCGCTGGACTTCGCCGGCGGCACCGTGGTGCACATCAACGCCGCCGTCGCGGGCCTGGTGGGCGCGTACTGCATCGGCAAGCGCATCGGCTACGGCAAGGAGGCCTTCACGCCGCACTCGCTGACGCTGACGATGGTCGGTGCCTCGCTGCTGTGGGTGGGCTGGTTCGGCTTCAACGCCGGTTCGGCGCTCGAAGCCGGCGACTCCGCCACGCTCGCGTTCCTGAACACCTTCCTGGCGACCGCCGCGGCGACGCTGGCCTGGTGCCTGGGCGAAGCGCTGCACAAGGGCAAGGCCTCGATGCTGGGCGCCGCCTCGGGCGCCGTCGCCGGCCTCGTGGCGATCACCCCGGCCGCCGGCAACGTCGGCATCGTCGGCGGCGTCGTCCTCGGCGCGATCGCCGGCTTCGCCTGCCTGTGGGGCGTGACCGGCCTGAAGAAGCTGCTCGGCGCCGACGACACGCTCGACGTGTTCGGCGTGCACGGTGTCGGCGGCATCGTCGGCGCGCTGCTGACCGGCGTGTTCAACAACCAGAAGCTGGGCGGCCCGGGCATGGTCACCGACTGGGTCAAGATGACCGTCGGCTCCAACGGCATGTGGGACCAGTTCGTGATCCAGGCCAAGGGCGTGGGCGTCACGCTGGTGTGGTCGGGCGTCGTCGCCTTCATCGCCTACAAGCTGGTCGACCTGACGATCGGCCTGCGCGTGACGGAAGAGGAAGAGCGCGAAGGCCTGGACGTCACGTCCCACGGCGAGACCGCTTACGCCAAGTAAGTTTCCGAGAGGGTGCGGCCGCGGTTCGCCGCGGCTGGCTGAGAGAGCTTGGGGCTGTCCGAAAGGGCAGCCCCTTTTTGCTTGCGCGCTTGCATTCCGGGCGGCCGCCCTTACCTGGACGGGGGCGCAGCGCGCCTTAGAATCCTTTTTCAGCCTCCCCAGGATCCCGTCATGGTCCCCCATCTCGTCACCGCGTTGACCGGCCCGATCAACGAACTCGAGCAGCGCGTGCTCGAATCGATGCCCGCGATCGAGCGCTGGTTCCGGCTCGAATGGATGGAGCACACGCCCCCGTTCTACACCTCGGTGGACATCCGCAACGCCGGCTACAAGCTGGCGCCCGTCGACACCAACCTGTTCCCCGGCGGCTTCAACAACCTCACCGAGCCCATGCTGCCGCTGGCCATCCAGGCGGCGATGGCGGCCATCGAGAAGATCTGCCCCGAGGCCAAGAACCTGCTGCTGATCCCGGAGAGCCACACCCGCAACTCGTTCTACCTGATGAACGTGAAGCAGCTGGTGCGCATCTTCTCCAGCGCCGGCCTGAACGTGCGCCTGGGCTCGCTCGACCCGGCCATCACCGAGCCCACCGAGCTGCAGTTGCCCGACGGCAGCTCGCTCACCTACGAGCCGCTGCTGCGCACGCCGCGCCGTCTGGGCCTGAAGGACTTCGACCCCTGCACGGTGCTGCTGAACAACGACCTGTCGGCCGGCCTTCCCGGCATCCTCGAGGACCTCAACGAGCAGTACGTGCTGCCGCCGCTGCACGCCGGCTGGGCGGTGCGCCGCAAGACCAATCACTTCCACAGCTACGAGGAAGTGGCCAAGAAGTTCGCCAAGCTGCTGGGCATGGATCCGTGGCTCATCAACCCGATGCACTCGCATTGCGGCCAGGTGAACTGGGCCGAGGGCACGGGCCTGGAATGCGTGCAGACCAACGTGGACGCGCTGCTCACCAAGATCCGCCGCAAGCACAAGGAATACGGCATCAACGAGAAGCCGTTCGTCGTCGTCAAGGCCGACAACGGCACCTACGGCATGGGCGTGATGACCGTGCGCGACGCCAAGGAGCTCGACGAGGTCAATCGCCGCACGCGCAACAAGATGGGCACGGTCAAGGACGGCCAGTCGGTCACCGAAGTGATCATCCAGGAAGGCGTGCCCACCTACGAGCGCGTCAACGAGGCCGTGGCCGAGCCGGTGGTCTACATGATCGACCGCTACGTCGTCGGCGGCTTCTACCGCATGCACGCCGAGCGCGGCATCGACGAGAACCTCAATGCGCCGGGCGCCAGCTTCGTGCCGCTCGCGTTCGCCGAGAGCTCGCACCTGCCCAAGCCGGGCGAGAAGCCGGGCATCAGCGCGCCCAACCGCTTCTACATGTACGGCGTCATCGGCCGCCTGGCGATGCTGGCGGCGTCGTACGAGCTCGAGGCCACCGACCCGGAGGCCGAGGTCTACGAGTAACCTTCGCCGACCGGGCGCCGCGCCACCCTCGTGACGCGGTTGGCGACAAGGTCGACGAGCTGCAGCACCCGGCTCTCCAGCAGGTGCCACGACAGCGCCCCGCACGCCAGCGACAGCGTCATGGCGATCGCGGACATCGTCGCCACGCCCACGCCGGGCAGCGCGAAGGCGACCAGCTGCTGCAGCGGGAACGAGTAGATGTAGACGCCGTACGAGTAGTCGCGGTGCAGCAGCCAGCGCACCGGCGGCAGCCCGTAGGCGACGAAGAAGACCACGTAGGCCAGGCAGGGTGGATAGGCCAGCTTGAACCACGCGGGGCCGAGCCAGCCCGTGCCTGCCAGCACCAGCGCCGCCGCCGCCGCCAGCCAGCCGCTCAGGATCACGCGATGCCGGCCCAGGTAGACGAGCACGCCGATGAAGAACATCGGCGCCAGCCACGCCGCCTTGCTGGCCACGCTCCACGCGACGGGCGTCAGGTCGGGAACCCGGTAGTAGGCCGCCAGTCCGGCCGCCGCGAGCACCGCGACGGCCGCCAGCAGCACACGCCGCCGGCCCGATGCGAGCATCCAGGCGGCCAGCAGGATCGCGTACATCCACAGCTCGTAGGTGAGGGTCCACAGCGATCCGTTGACCGTCGCGGGATACGCGTTGTGGTCGAACACCCGCGGCAGCTGGCGATCCACGCCCAGGAACATCACCGCGTTCCTGCCCAGGTAGCGCCACGTGGCCGCGTCGCCCAGGTACCCGGCGATCCCCGCGCCCGTGACGGCCGGCCCCAGCACGAAGACCGTCAGCAGCAGCGCGACCCACAGCCCGGGATAGATCCTGAGCGCGCGGGCGACCACGAAGCGGATCGGCTGGCCATTCGACAACAGGCTGCCGCCGACCAGGTAGCCGCTCGTCATGAAGAAGGCCACCACCGCCAGGCCGCCGAGCGTGATGCCCAGCGTGCTCCACAGCGGTTCGGCCGCGGGATCGCCCGTCGCCAGCGCGAAGCTGTGGCTGACGACCACCGCCGTGGCGGCCGCGAGGCGAACCAGGTTGAAGTTGTTGTCGCGGCCGGAAGCAGCGGCGGCCTCGGAGAGGAGCATGTGACGTCCGTCGAATGCAGGCCGCCCGCACCGACCTGGAGAGCGGCGCGATGACCCGGCTTGCACGGTCGAGCAGGCCTCATACTCGGCTGCTCGACCATTGAAAGGAGTGCGGCACCGATGCACCGCGGCGTCCCGATCGCGCTGGGACTGCGCACTGCGCCGGAATCCGCGCGCGATCGGTCAAATCTCCAGGCACACTGCGTGCCTGCGAATTCGCTGGTCTTCGTCGAACCCGGCCAAGGAATTGCGTCCATGAAAATCACTGTCGCGTTCTACGGAATCCCGCGCTACACCGCCATCTCGGCACCGTCGATCGAGACGCACCTGCTGGCGCCGATGCGGGCCTGGGCCGACGTCACGGTCGTCCACCACCTGTGGCGAATCGACGACGTGCGCAGCGCGCGCTCCGGCGAGCATGCCGCGCTGCCCAAGGACGCCTACACCTACTTCGATCAGTTCGCGGGCGTGGTCGAGCCTCCCGAAGCCTTCGAGGACGGCCCGCTGTTCCAGGCCTGGAAAAGACATGGCGACTCGTTCGGCGACGACTTCGGATCGCTGCGCAACCTGATGCACCAGCTGCAGTCGCTGCGCCGGGTCACCGCGCTCATCGCGCCCACGAAGCCCGACGTCGTCGTCTTCGCGCGCCCCGATCTCCAGTACCACGACGACGTCCCGCGCTCCGCCTGCCGCCTCGCCTCGCGCCTGCCGCGGACCTGCGTGGTGCCGATCTGGAACTGGTGGGCCGGCTACAACGACCGCTTCGCGATCTGCGGGCGATCCTCGTACGAGGCGTACGGCCGCCGGCTGGATCGCGCGCTCGATTTCGCGCAGGAGACCGGCCGTCCCATTCACTCGGAGATGCTCCTGAAGTTCTCCTTGCTCAAGAGCCGCGGCCAGATCCTGGCCATCCCGCTGACGGCCAGCCGCGTGCGCGCCGACGGCACCGTGCGGCAGGAGAACTTCAACAGCCTCGACACCAGCGTGCTCTGGCGCGGGCGGCGCGACAGGCTGGATCGGCTGCAGTGCCGGGTGACCCGCCAGGTGTCCCGGCTCGTGTTCCCCGACGCCTCGTGGAACAAGGCCTGAGCGCCGCGGCCACGGCATCCGCCCCACTGACCCGCCGAGCCAAAGCCATGGCCAGGTCGGGCTTCCACCATGGCGCCCGCAGCGCCGCCCCACTAGCCTGGGGCCAAGGGCTCCTGCGCGCACGCGGAGCCGGCCAGCCACCGGACCGTCCATGACTCCTCCGCCGTCGTCGTCCCTCGCCCTCCAGCGCCTCTACCACTGGGAGCGCACGGCGCCCGACCGCACGGTGTTCACGCAGCCCATGGGCGGCGGGCTGCTGAAGGAGTTCACCTGGAAGGACATGGTCGACGAGTCGCGCCGCATGGCCGCCTTCCTGCAGCAGCAAGGCTGCGAGCCGGGCTCGCGCATCGCGATCCTGTCGAAGAACTGCGCCTGGTGGATGATGGCCGACTTCGCGATCTGGATGGCGGGCTGCGTGTCGGTGCCGCTGTACCCGACGCTGGCCGCCGGCACCATCGCGCAGATCCTGCAGCACTGCGAGGCGCGCCTGCTGTTCCTGGGCAAGCTCGACGACTGGGACGCGATGCGCCCGGGCGTGCCGGCCGGCCTGCCGTGCGTCAGCTTCCCGCTGTCGCCCGCCGACGCGCAGGCGCGCGCGGACATGCGCTGGGACGAGATCGTCGCCCGCACGGCGCCGCTGCCCGGCACCCCGCTGCGCGACGGCACCGACCTCGCCACCATCATGTACACGTCGGGCACCACCGGCATGCCCAAGGGCGTGATGCACAGTTTCGCGAACTTCGCCTGGGCGATCGACGCCGGCCTGAAGCGCGTGACGCTCAACGCCGACGCGCGCATGCTCAGCTACCTGCCGCTGGCGCACGTGGCGGAGCGCTCGCTGGTGGAGCACGGCCTGCTGGCCACCGGCATGCACCTGTTCTTCGCCGAGAGCCTGCAGACCTTCGCGCGCGACCTGCAGCGCGCGCGCCCCACCACTTTCTTCTCGGTGCCGCGGCTGTGGGTGAAGTTCCAGCAGGGCATCCACGCGCGGATGCCGCCGCAGCGCCTCGAGCGCCTGCTCAAGATCCCCGTGGCCGGCCGCTTCCTGCGCCGCAAGATCCTCAAGGCGCTGGGCCTGGACGCCTGCCAGTTCGCGGCCGGCGGCGCGGCACCGATGCCGCCCGACCTGCTGCGCTGGTACTCGATGCTGGGCCTGGACATCATCGAGGTCTACGGCATGACCGAGAACTGCGGCGTCTCGCACGCCACGCTGGTGGGCATGCGCCGCCCCGGCACCGTGGGCGTGCCTTACGACGGCGTGAAATCCCGCCTCGACCGCGAGACCGGCGAGATCCAGGTCAAGACCGGCTGCCTGATGCTGGGCTACTACAAGGAGCCCGAGCTGAGCGCCGCGGCCTTCACCGCCGACGGCTGGCTGCACACCGGCGACAAGGGCGTAGTGGAGGAGGACGGCTGCCTGCGCATCACCGGCCGCGTGAAGGATCTGTTCAAGACCAGCAAGGGCAAGTACGTGGCGCCCGCGCCCATCGAGGACAAGCTGGTCGCCAGCCCGGCCGTGGAGGCCTGCTGCGTCGTCGGCGCGAACTACCCGCAGCCCTTCGCGATGCTGATGCTCAACGAGGACGCCGCCGCGAAGTCGCGCGAGCCCGCCGCGCGCGCGGCGCTCGAGGACGCGATGGCCAACCACCTTCTCAGCGTCAACCACGGCCTCGATCCGCACGAGCAGCTGGAGGCGCTGATCCTGATGAAGGAGCCGTGGACGGTGGAGAACGGCCTGATCACGCCCACCTTCAAGATCAAGCGCAACGTGCTGGAGACGCGCTACGCGGCGAGCTTCGACACGTGGACGTCGAGCGACCGCAAGATCGTGTGGGCCGACTGAACTCCACGCAGCGCGCATGAAGGAAAGCCGCCCGCGGGCGGCTTTTTCAATGGCGTCCCGCGTGTCCGATCAGAACGTCGATTCCTCGTACAGCGGCAGCGTCAGGAACTCGGCGAAGGCCTCGTCGGTGCTCATCTTCTCGAAGATCTGCGCCGCGCGGTCGAACTGGCCGATGGCCGGCGTGGCCTTGATCTTCGCCAGTTCCTCGGTCACCAGCGGGCGCACCATCCCGGCGGTCACCTTGCGGCCGTCGTCGAGCACGCCCTTGGGGCTGCGGATCCATTGCCAGACCTGCGAGCGGCTGATCTCCGCGGTGGCGGCGTCTTCCATCAGGTTGTGGATGGGCACGCAGCCGTTGCCGGCCAGCCAGGCGCCCAGGTAGTGGATGCCGACGTTGATGTTGTAGCGCAGGCCCGCCTCGGTGATGGGCGTCTCGGGCTGGAAGTCCAGCAGCTGCGCGGCCGTCACGTTCACGTCGGCGCGCTGCTTCTCCCACTGGTTGGGCCTGTCGCCCAGCACTGCCAGGAACTCCTTCATCGCGGGCTCGACCAACCCCGGGTGCGCCACCCAGCCGCCGTCGTAGCCGTCGGTGGCGTCGCGCTTCTTGTCGTTGATGATGCCCTGCATCGCGATGGCGTTCTTTTCCGGATCGTTCTTGATCGGGATCAGCGCGCTCATGCCGCCGATGGCCGGCGCGCCGCGCTTGTGGCAGGTCTTGAGCAGCAGCAGCGCGTAGGCGCGCATGAACGGCGAGGTCATCGTGACCTTGGAGCGCTCGGCCAGGCAGAAGTCGGTGTCGACCTTGAACTTCTTGATGCACGAGAAGATGTAGTCCCAGCGGCCGGCGTTGAGGCCGGCGCTGTGCTCGCGCAGTTCGTACAGGATCTCGTCCATCTCGAACGCGGCAAGGATGGTCTCGATCAGCACCGTGGCCTTGATCGTGCCTTGCGGCAGGCCCAGCTTGTCCTGCGCGCGCACGAAGATGTCGTTCCACAGCCGCGCCTCGAGATGGCTTTCCATCTTGGGCAGGTAGAAGAACGGGCCGGCGCCGCGCGCGAGCTGCTCCTTCGCGTTGTGGAACAGGAACAGGCCGAAGTCGAAGATGCCGCCGGACACGCGCTGGCCGTCGACCAGCACGTGCTTCTCGTCGAGGTGCCAGCCGCGCGGGCGCACCTGCAGCGTGGCGATGCGGTCGTTGAGCCTGTAGCTCTTGCCGTTGCTCTCCAGCGTGAGCGTGCGGCGGATCGCGGCGGCCAGGTTGATCTGGCCCTGGATCTGGTTCTCCCACTTCGGAGCGTTGCTGTCCTCGAAGTCGGTCATGTAGCTGTCGGCGCCCGAGTTGAAGGCGTTGATGACCATCTTGGCGTCGACCGGGCCGGTGATCTCCACGCGGCGGCAGGCCAGCGCGGCGGGCAGCGGCGCCACCTTCCAGTCGCCCTGGCGGATGTGCGCCGTCGAGGCGAGGAAGTCGGGGCGCTCGCCGGCGTCCAGGCGCGCCGTGCGCTCCACGCGGGCGGCCAGCAGTTCCTGGCGGCGGCCCTCGAACGTGCGGTGCAGGTCGGCGACGAAGGCCAGCGCCTCCGGCGTGAGGATGGCGTCGAAGCCCGGCTGGATCGTGCCGGAGATGGTCATGCCCTGGGGCAGCTTGAGGCTCATGGTTGAACTCCTGAAGTTTGGATAGGAAGTCGGGAAGGTGGAAAGAATTCGAGGACGTCGCGCAACGAGCGCCCGACACGCGTGGGCGCGGTGCCGAGCTGCTCCATCGGCGCGTCGGTGCGGTTGATCCACAGCGTGGCGTAGCCGTGCCAGGTGGCGCCGATCGCGTCCCAGCAGTTGGACGACACGAACAGGATGTCGGCGGCAGGCAGGCCCAGCGCCCGCGGGCCCAGCGCGTACGCGGCCGGGTCGGTCTTGTAGCGGCGCGTCTCGTGGACGCTGAGGATCGGATCGAGCAGGTCGATGAGGCCGGCGCTGCGCAGCGTCACGTCCAGCATGTCGGGGTCGCCGTTGGACAGCACGCCCGCGCGGATGCCGCGCGCGGCCAGCGCCTGCAGCACCGCGCGGTTCTCGGGGAACGCCGACAGGTGCCGGTACTCATTCATCAGGCTGTCCTCGCCGGCGGTGTCCAGCGGCAGCTTCAGCGCCGCGGCGCACACCTGCAGCGCGTCGCGCGTGAGCTGCCAGAACGGGCGGTAGCGCCCGCTCATGGAGACGAGGCGCGAGTATTCGATCTGCCTGTCGCGCCACGCGCGCGCGAGACGCTCGCCCGCGCCCGGGAACATCTGCTCGGCGCGCAGGCCCACGCTGTAGACGTCCAGCAGCGTGCCGTACACGTCGAACAGCACGGCCTTCGGCGGTGCGGGGCGATAGTCGGCGGTCACGGTGGCGGCGTCCATGGATGAAATCTATTCCATCCTCCAATAGAGATTCCCATCATAATTCGCGATTGATTGATGACTTTTCAGCAAAACTGAGCCACCCATGGACAAGCTCAAGCAGATGGAGACCTTCGTGGCGGTGGCCCAGCGCGGCAGCCTGACGGCCGCGGCCCAGGCCGAGGGCATCGCGCCGGCCGTGATCAGCCGCCGCCTGGACGCGCTCGAGGCCCGCCTGGGCGTGAAGCTGCTGGCCCGTACCACGCGCCGCGTGGCGCTCACGCACGAGGGCAGCGCCTTCCTGGAAGACTGCCAGCGCCTGCTGCTGGATTTCGCCAGCGCCGAAGCCAGCGTGTCGGCGGGCGGCGTGAAGGCCAGCGGCCACCTGCGCATCACGGCGCCGGCCGGCTTCGGCCGCCGCCACGTGGCGCCGCTGGTGCCGCTGTTCCTGGCCGAACATCCGGACGTGAGCGTGTCGCTGAACCTGTCCGACCGCATGGTGGACATCGTCAACGAAGGCGTGGACTGCGCCGTGCGCGTGGGCGACCTGCAGGACTCCAGCCTCGTTGGCGTGCGCCTGGCCGACAACCGCCGGCTGTGCGTGGCCTCGCCCACCTACCTGAAGCGCGCCGGCACACCGGCCACGCCGGCCGACCTGGCGCGCCACGCCTGCCTCACGCTCAGCTCGGAGGCCAGCCAGCCGCGCGGCTGGGCCTTCACGATCGCCGGCGAGCCCACCCACGTGCGCATGAACGGCCGCCTGGATTGCACCGACGGCCAGGTACTGCACGACTGGTGCCTCGCCGGCCTGGGCCTGGCCTGGCGCAGCGCGTGGGAGGTGCAGGCCGACGTGGACTCAGGGCGGCTCGTGAGCGTGCTGGACGAGTTCGCGGCGCCGCCCAACGGCATCTTCGCGGTGTTTCCGCACGCGCGCCACCTCGCGCTGCGCGTGCGCCTGTGGATCGACTTCCTCAAGCACACCTACGGCGACCCGCGCTACTGGAATCGCTGAGGCCGGCCCGGCCGGCGCCGGCTCTTCCACCCGCAGCGCCGACCCGGGCGCCGCAGCGTGACCCCGGCCCGTGCTCTGCATCGGAAACGCGAAACGCGCGCGCATGGCGACTCGCGGCGCGCGCTCAGGAGGCCGCGGCGGGCTTGGCCTTGCCCGACAGGCACTGCTTCATGAAAGCGCGGCGATCGGCGCCATGCACGTCCTTGACCTTGGCGTCGGCGTTGCAGGTCTTCATCTTCGTGCGCTGCGGCGTGCCGGGTTGCGTGGCGCCCGCCGCGGCCACGGCGGTGGACGCCGCGGCGTCGGAGGCGGCCGCGGCCGGTGCATGCGCGGCGCGCGCGAACGGGGTGCCCGCGGCGAGCGCGAACGACAGGGCGATGATCAGTTGCTTCATGGGAACTCCTCGACTGGCTGTGAATGGACGTTGAACGCGCCGCCGGCCGGGATTGGCTCGGTGGGTGCGTTCAGCCATGCTCGCGGCAGTCGAGACAAGCCCCAGGGCGCGGATCGCCCCGTTGCGCGGCGCGCGGCGCCGATCGGGGCGGAAATCCGGCGATCGGCGCCGCACGTCGCGGAGCGAGCTGCGCAGAAACGACAAACCCGGCACGCGGCCGGGTCTGCATGGGGCGCCGCACGCGCGGCGGCCAGGGGAATGATCAGGCCGACAGGCAGGCCTTCTGCGCGCTCTTGTAGTCATCGCCCTTCTTGCCCTTGTTCTGCTTGGAGCAGGCGGCCATCTTTTCCTTCTGGGTCATCGGGGCCGACGGCGCGGCGGCCGGCGCGGGCGTGCCGGACAGGCAGGCCTTCTGCGCCGCCTTGTACTCGTCGCCCTTCTTGCCCTTGTTGGCGGCCGAGCAGTCGGCCATCTTCTGCTGTTGCGGCGACAGTTGCTTGCTGGCGGCCGGGGCGGCGGCGTCCGCGGCGAAGGCCCCGGCAGCGGCGAGGGTGAGGGCGAGCGCGGTGAGGATGTGCTTCATGGAATGTCCTTGTCGTGACGGATGGGCGGGTGGGCCGGGTGCACCGCCCAGGAACCTCCCTGAATCGCGGCACGCCATGATTGAAGCAAAGCGCATCTGCGATCACAAGCAGAACTTGCCCCGTCAACCACAACGTTCACGACGCGTTGTACCGGCTGTGGCTGCAAGCCGACGGTGCCGTAACTATTCGTCAGTTCGACACGAACACGTCACAGCACCCGGCGCGGGTGCGCCAGCGTCTCGTGCGCGGCGTGCAGGCGCCGCACCAGCACCTGGATGAACGACTTGTCGAAGCGCATGCGCGTCTCGGCGCTGAGCTGCGTCAGCGTCTCCGGCGTGAACGAGATCGTGGTGCAGGGCTCGGACACGATGATGTCCGCGCTGTGGCGCCGCAGGTCGGGGCTGGGCGCCAGATAGGCCATCTCGCCCACCGACGTGCCGGCGCCCAGGCGCGCCACGCGCTGGCCGTCGCGGAACACCTCCACCTCGCCCTGCGCGATGATATGGAAGGTGTTGCCCTCCTGGCCGCGCCGGTACACGCGATGGCCGTAGTGCAGGCGCTGCCACTTGGCGCGATGCACCACCTCCCACAGCTCGACGTCGTCGAAGTCGGAGAAGAAGTCCAGCGAGCGCAGCAGGTTGAAGCGCTCGGAGTCGAGCACCTTCTGCAGGCGCCCGCGCGGCACCTGGTGGTTGACGATGAGGCCCGACAGCGACTGCGCGAAGGTCTCCCAGTCCTGCGGCCGGTCGTCCTGCTTCTTGGCCAGGGCGCCCAGGATCACGGCCTCCAGCGCGGGCGTGACGCCCTCGCGCAGCGTGGTGAGCGGCGGGGCCTCGTTGTGGAAGATCTGGTTCATCAGCGCGACCTGCGTCTGCGCGTCGAACGGCGGGCGGCCGGAGATCAGGTGATACAGCACGGCGGCCAGCGCGTAGATGTCGGTGCGGCAGTCGAGCGCGTTGCCCTCTATCTGCTCGGGCGACATGTAGGCGAGCGAGCCCACGCGGTGGATCTGCGTGCGGTCGGAGTTGGTGTTGAGCACGCTGCCGAAGTCGCTCAGCTTGACGTCCACCACCTCGCCGTCCTGCACCACGGCCAGGATGTTGGCCGGCTTGACGTCGCGATGGATCAGCCCCTGGCGGAAGACGTAGCCCAGCGCCATCGCGCACTTGAAGCCGATCTCCACCACCTGTTCCAGCGGCAGCAGCTTGTCGGGCCGGCAGAACTCGCGCAGCGTGACGCCCGGCACGCACTCCATCACCAGGTAGGGCACCTGGGCGTCGCTGAAGGCCTCGTACAGCTGGACCACGTTCGGGTGGTTCAGCCGGCCCACCAGCGCGGCCTCGGCGGCGAAGAAGCGCGACCAGAAGTGCGCGTCGATGGCGGCGGTCTCGGACGACAGCCGCAGCCGCTTGATGGCCACGTCGCGCTTGTTGAACTCGTCGTGGGCGCGGAACACCTCGCTGGTGGCGCCGTCGCCCAGCCGCCCCAGGATCGCGTACTTGCCGATCGTCGACGGCAGCTCGCCGGTCGGCTCGGCCAGCCCGGACTGTTCTGCGTGGAAGACGGTGTCGCTCATCAGGAGGGGTTTCTTGTAGTGGACGCGGGCACGCGCAGGCGCCATGCGTCAGGGTTGATATTGAAGCCTCGGGCGGAGTTCCGATCCGGCGAGAAAGGCCCGTTTCTCGGGTTGTTCGGTCACCGTGGTCCCACTGTCGGACGATTTGTAACTCCCGCGAACCGTAGAATCCCTCCCATGATCCAAGCCAAATCCGAGCTGGCGCAAGCCCTGGCGGCCGCCGTCGCCCAGGTGGCGCCGGACGCCGCGGTCACGCCCGCGTTCGAGTCTCCCAAGCAGGCCGCCCACGGCGACCTGGCCATCACCGTGGCCATGCAGCTGGCCAAGCCGCTGCGCCTGGCGCCGCGCGCCGTCGCCGAACAACTCGTGGCAGCGCTCAATACGCAGCCGGCCGTGCAGCGCTGGGTGTCCGCGCTCGAGATCGCCGGCCCCGGCTTCATCAACCTGCGCCTGTCCCCGGCCGCCAAGCAGGCCGTCGTGGCCGAGGTGCTGGCGGGCGCCGACCGCTTCGGCATCCAGCCGGCCAACGGCGACAAGGTGATCGTCGAGTTCGTCTCGGCCAATCCCACCGGGCCGCTGCACGTGGGCCACGCGAGCCAGGCCGCGCTGGGCTCCACCGTGTGCAACCTGCTCGCCAGCCAGGGCTGGACGGTGCAGCGCGAGTTCTACTACAACGACGCGGGCGTGCAGATCGGCACGCTGGCCCACAGCACGCAGCTGCGCATCAAGGGCTTCAAGCCGGGCGACGAATGCTGGCCGGTCGATCCGGCCAACCCGGAGAGCAAGAAGTTCTACAACGGCGAGTACATCGCCGACATCGCCGCCGACTTCCTCGCGAAGAAGACGGTCAAGGCCGACGATCGCGAGTTCACCGCGTCGGGCGATCCGGACGATCTCGACTCGATCCGCCAGTTCGCCGTGGCCTACCTGCGCCACGAGCAGGATCTCGACCTGCAGGCGTTCGGCGTGCGCTTCGACAACTACTTCCTCGAGACCAGCCTGTACACCAGCAACGCGGTCGAGACCACGGTGGGCAAGCTCATTCATTCGGGCAAGACCTACGAGCTCGACAACGCGCTGTGGCTGCGCACCACCGAGTACGGCGACGACAAGGACCGCGTCATGCGCAAGTCCGACGGCACGTACACCTACTTCGTGCCCGACGTCGCCTACCACCTGAACAAGTGGGAGCGCGGCTTCAAGAAGGCCATCAACGTGCAGGGCAGCGACCACCACGGCACCGTCGCCCGCGTGCGCGCCGGCCTGCAGGCGGCCGCCGAGGGCGTGCCGCAGGGCTGGCCCGACTACCTGCTGCACAAGATGATCACCGTGATGCGCGGCGGCGAGGAGGTGAAGATCTCCAAGCGCGCGGGCAGCTACGTCACGCTGCGCGACCTGATCGACTGGACCAGCCGCGACGCCGTGCGCTTCTTCCTGGTGAGCCGCAAGGCCGACACCGAGTTCGTGTTCGACATCGACGTGGCGCTCAAGCAGAGCGACGAGAACCCGGTGTTCTACGTGCAGTACGCCCATGCCCGCATCTGCTCGGTGCTGCGCCAGTTCGCCGACAAGGGCGGCGACCTCGCGCAGGTCGCCAAGGCGGACCTGTCGCTGCTGACGGCGCCGTCGGAAGCCGCGCTGATGCTGAAGCTCGCCGAGTTCCCCGAGACCTTGTCGGCCGCCGCGCGCGACCTCGCGCCGCACGACATCGCCTACTACGCCCGCGGCGTGGCCGCCAGCTTCCACTCGTACTACGCCGCCGAGCGTTTCCTCGTGGACGACGCCGCGCTCGCGCTGGCCCGCCTCGCGCTGCTCAGTGCCTCGGCCCAGGTGCTGCGCAACGCCCTCGCCGTGCTGGGCGTGAGCGCGCCCGAAGCCATGAACCGCGACGAAGCCGCCGCGATCCCCGCCGCCTCCTGAACCCCGGAACCCCGTCGTGAAACCTTCCTTGAAGAACCAACGGGGCGGCTTCGCCCTGGGCTTTGTCGTCGGCCTGCTGGTGGGCCTGGCCGTGGCGCTGGGCGTCGCGCTGTACGTCACCAAGACGCCGGTGCCGCTGATGAACAAGGGCCAGCAGCACACGCCGGAGCAGGACGCCGCCGAGGCCGAGCGCAACAAGACCTGGGATCCGAACGCGGCGCTGGCCGGCAAGCAGCCGGCGCATCCGGTGGCGCCCGCCGCGCCGTCGGCGCCCGCGTCCGACACGGCCGTCGTGCCGCGCATGGCGGCCCCGGTGCTGCCCACGCCGGCCGATAACGGCAAGGTGAGCCCGGCCGGCACGGCGCCGGAAGTGGCGCATGTGGAAACCCCCAAGAGCACCCGCGACGCGGCCGCGATCCTCAGCGGCGGCGACGCCGGCGATGCGGCCAAGACGGCCGCCGGCGCCGATCCTTTCATCTATTTCGTACAAGTGGGCGCCTACTCCAAGCCCGAAGATGCCGAGCAGCAGCGCGCCAAGCTGGCGCTCGCCGGCCTGCGCGCCACCGTCTCGGACCGCGACCAGAACGGCCGCACTGTCCACCGCGTGCGGCTTGGCCCGTTTGACAGGAAGGACGAGGCCGACGCGCAGACCGAACGCGCCAAGGCCATCGATCCGGACGCGTCGCTGGTGCGCGTCGACCGCTCGAAACAATGAACTTTGCGGCCGCGCGAGGCGTCTACAGCTTCCCGGCCCACCCCTGAAAGGATCCGCATGAACCGGCGCGAGTTTTCCCTGCAACTGGCCGGCGCGACCGGCGCCGCGGCCTTTTCCGGTCTCGGCCTCGGCCTGCCCGCCGCCGCACTCGCGCAGGGCACGCCGGTGGACGGCAAGGACTACGACAAGCTCAAGACCCCCATCAACCTGCCCCGCACCGGCAAGGTCGAGGTCATCGAGTTCTTCTGGTACGGCTGCCCGCACTGCTTCGCGTTCGAGCCCACCCTCGAGCCGTGGATCGCCAAGCTACCGGCCGACGTGCACTTCCGCCGCGTGCCGGTGCAGTTCGACGCGTTGAAGGAGATCCACCAGCAGATCTACTACACGTGGGAGGCGCTGGGCCTGGTCGACGCGATGCACACCAAGACGTTCAACCGCTTCCACCTGCAGCACAAGCCGATCAACCGCGAGGAAGACATGCTGGCGTTCGCGCAGGAGAGCGGGCTGGACGTCCCGAAGGTCAAGCAGGCGTGGGAGAGCTTCGGCGTGCGCACGAAGATGGGCCAGGCCAAGCAGCTGTCGGAAGACTACGGCGTGGACGGCGTGCCGATGATCGGCATCCACGGCCGCTACACCACGTCCCCGTCGATGGGCGGCATGAAGGAATGCCTGGCGACCACCGACTACCTCGTCGCGCAGCTGCGCAAGACGGCCTGACGCAATGGATCGCCGGACGTTTTCGCGCGGCGCGGCCGGCCTTGCCGGCGCGTTCGCGCTGGCAGGCGCGGATGCGCCCCGGCAGGCCCGCGCGCAAGGCGGTACCCCGGTCGAGGGTCGCGATTTTCTGGCGCTGGACAAGCCCCTCGCGGTGCCGGCCAACGGCAAGATCGAGGTGCTCGAGTTCTTCTGGTACGGCTGCACGCACTGCTTCGCGTTCGAGCCGGTGATCCAGCCGTGGATCGCCAGGTTGCCGGCCGACGTGCACTTCACCCGGGTGCCCGTGGCCTTCGACGCGCGCAAGCAGGTCCACCAGCGCATCTTCTTCACCTGGGAGGCGCTGGGCGTCGTCGAGCAGATGCACGTCAAGACCTACATGCGCTTCCACGTGCAGAAGAAGCCCGTCGACGACATCGACGACATGGTGGCGTTCGCGCAGGAGAACGGCCTGGACGGCGCGAAGGTGCGCGCGGCCTGGAACGGCTTCTCCGTGCAGACGAAATGCGCGGCCGCGAAGCGCCTGGAGGACGACTACGACATCGAGGGCACGCCCGAGATGGCCGTCGCCGGCCGCTTCAAGGCCCTCGCGCAGCCCAACGAGGGGCAGCGCGCGCTGCTGGCGACCACCGACTGGCTAGTGAACCGCGTCCGCCACGGCGGCTGATTCGCCCCCGGCGAAGGGTGGTCGCACACCCGCGAATGCCGCCCGGCGGCGGCGTTGGTCGGGCCCGACAGCCCCAGCAACCCACTGCGTAAAGGGGCGGTCGCCTGCGCATCCGGGGGGCCTGCGGGCTAGAATGGTCTGCAATTTCCGTGCCGATCACGATGCGACCGCTTACACCCTCCTCCACGCCTGAAGTCATTCGTGCCGCCGCGCCTGGCGGCACCCGCGCGGGCGGTCGCCGCCTGGGCGCGTTGCTGGCAGCGATCGCCGTGGCGTCGCTGGCCGCCGTCGGCGCGCATGCCGAGAAGGCCGACCGCACCAAGCCCATGAGCGTGACGAGCGGCGGCAACAACCCCGACGTCGTCGACCTGAAGAACCACAGCGCCGTGTTCACCGGCAACGTGGTCATCACGCAGGGCACGCTGGAGATCCACGCCGACCGCGTTGAGGTGAGCCGGGATCCGGACGGCAATCAGCTGGGCTTCGCCTACGGCTCGGGCGGCAAGCCCGCCACCTTCCGCCAGAAGCGCGACGGCGTGGACGAGTTCAGCGAGGGCGAGGCCCAGAAGATCGAGTACGACAGCGCCGCCAATCGGGTGCGCTTCGTCGGCGACGCCCACCTGCGCATGCTCCAGGGCACGACGATCACCGACCAGGCGAATTCGGAACTGATCACCTACGACACGGCGTCCGAGACGATCAAGCTCGGTTCCGGGCACGACCGCACCACGGTCATCTTCACGCCCAAGGCGTCCAGCGCGCCCAAGAGCGTCGAGCCGCTGCGCCTGTCGACCCCGGCTTCGGGACCCGCAAGATGACCGACCGCACCGGAACCACGGCGCAGGTCAGGCCCGGCACCGCGGTGTCGCCGTCGGCGACGCCCGTCGCGCCCCCGCACCTCCCGTCCAGCGTGCCGCCCTCCACGAGCGCGACCAACGCGTCGCAGAGCCGCCTCGAGGCCTCGGGGCTGCGCAAGTCCTACGGCGCGCGCGTGGTGGTCAAGGAAGTGCACCTGGCCGTGAACGCCGGCGAGGTCGTGGGCCTGCTGGGGCCCAACGGCGCGGGCAAGACCACCACCTTCTACATGGTCGTGGGCCTGGTGCGCGCCGATGCCGGCGACATCCGCATCGACGGCCAGCAGATCTCGGCCAAGCCCATCCACCAGCGCTCGCGCCTGGGGTTGAGCTACCTGCCGCAGGAAGCGTCCATCTTCCGCAAGCTCACCGTCGACGAGAACATCCGCGCGGTGCTGGAGCTGCAGTACGACGGGAACGGCAAGCCGCTCAAGCCCGCCGAGATCGACAAGCGCCTCGATGGCCTGCTCAACGACCTGAGCCTCACCCACCTGCGCGACTCGCCGGCGCCGGCGCTGTCCGGCGGCGAGCGGCGCCGCGTGGAGATCGCCCGCGCGCTCGCCACGCAACCGCGCTTCATCCTGCTCGACGAGCCGTTCGCGGGCGTCGACCCGATCGCCGTCATCGAGATCCAGCGCATCATCGGCTTCCTGAAGGCGCGCGGCATCGGCGTGCTGATCACCGACCACAACGTGCGCGAGACGCTGGGCATCTGCGACCGCGCGTACATCATCAGCGAAGGCCGGGTGCTGGCCGAAGGGACCCCTGCCGAGATCGTCGAGAACGCCGACGTCCGTCGCGTGTACCTCGGCGAGCACTTCCGGATGTGAGCGCAGCAGGTTGAACATGAAAGCCTCGCTGCAGGTCCGCCTGTCGCAACATCTCGCGCTGACGCCGCAGTTGCAGCAGTCCATCCGGCTGCTGCAGCTCTCGACCCTGGAGCTGCACCAGGAGATCGAGCAGATGATGGAGCAGAACCCGTTCCTCGAGCCCGAGGAGGAGACGGTCCTGCCCGAGGCGCAGTTCGAAGCCCTGAACGCGAGCACGTCCGCCAGCGCCACCGACAGCGCCAAGAGCGCGACGGACACCGACGCCGACGGCCGTTCCGGCAACGACAACGTCGACGAGCCCGCCGGCGTCGACGCGGCCGAGTTCGGCACCACCGAGCGCGACGACTGGGAGAACGGCACCGAGCGCGACGACTTCGACGGCATCCGCGAACTGCCCTCGTCCGGCAGCGGCCAGTCGGGCGACGACGACGACTTCGAGCGCCAGAACCGCGCCGGCGCCGCCATCAGCCTCGAGGATCACCTGCGCGCGCAACTGAGCAGCCTGCGCCTGTCCGAGGAGGACGCGGCGGCGGTGCTGGTGCTGATCGAATCGCTCAACGAGGACGGCTACCTGGCCGACCCGCTCGAGGAGATCGCCGAGCGCCTGGCCGACGTGCTGGGCGTCGAGGGCGAGGAGGAGCACGAGGAACTGCTGCACCGCCTGCAGTGCGGCCTGAACTTCCTGCAGAGCATGGAGCCCACGGGCGTGGGCGCGCGCACGCTGGGCGAATGCCTGAGCCTGCAGCTGCGCCAGAAGCCGCCGCCGAAGTCCACCGCCGGGTCGCTGCTGGCCGCGCTCAAGATCTGCGCCGATCACCTGGCGCTGCTGGCCCGGCGCGACTTCAGGAAGATCGCGCAGCTCACCGAGACCGACGAGGCCACCGTGCGCGCGGCGCAGGGCCTGATCGTCGCGCTGGAGCCCAAGCCCGGCCGGCCGTTCGCGCGCGCCGAGGAGCAGATCATCATCCCCGACGTGATCGTGATGAAGGTGGCGCGCCAGTGGAAGGCCGTGCTCAATCCGGACGTGATGCCCAAGCTGCGCGTCAACGACCTCTATGCGCAGGCGATCAAGTCGCAGCGCGCCGGTGGCGGCGCGCTCACCGCGCGGCTGCAGGAGGCGCGTTGGTTCATCCGCAACATCCAGCAGCGCTTCGACACCATCCTGCGCGTGTCGCAGGCCATCATCGAGCGCCAGAAGAACTTCTTTTCCCACGGCGCCATCGCGATGAAGCCGCTGGTGCTGCGCGAGATCGCCGACGAGCTGGGCCTGCACGAGTCCACCATCTCGCGCGTGACCACGGCCAAGTACATGTCCACGCCGTTCGGCACCTACGAGCTGAAGTACTTCTTCGGCTCGTCGCTGAACACCGATGCGGGGGGCAACGCGTCGTCCACCGCGGTGCGCGCACTGATCAAGCAGCTGGTGGCCGCCGAGAGCCCGGCCAAACCGCTGTCCGACAGCCAGCTCGCCGAGCTGCTCGAAGGCCAGGGCATCCAGGTGGCCCGCCGCACCGTGGCCAAGTATCGTGAAGCCCTGAAGATCGCGCCGGCCAACCTGCGCCGCACCGTCTGATCCTCTCCCATCGCGCCGGCAAGAGCTGGCGCTCCTCAACGTGCCAAAGGGTGCACCGACCATGAACGACAAGCCCGACTTCCTCTTCGTCACCTGCGCCAACGGCAGCGAGGAACTGCTTGCCGAGGAGTGCATCCGCATCCTCGGCCCGAACCAGGGCGTCGTGGCCGGACGCGGCGGCGTGATGGTCGACGAGAGCGTCGAGAACGCGATGCGCCTGAACCTGCGCAGCCGCATCGCGCAGCGCGTGCTGTGGCCGATGGTGGACGGCGACTACCGCGACGAGCACGACCTGTACGACCTCGGGCGCCGCATCAACTGGTCGGAATGGATCACGCCGGACGAGACCATCCGCGTCGACGTCACGGCGCAGCGATCGCCGCTGCAGAGCCTGAACTTCGCCGCGCTGCGCATCAAGGACGCCGTCTGCGACGTGATGCGCGAGCAGGCCGGCGCGCGCCCCAGCGTCGACACCCGCTTCCCCGACCTCGCCATCAGCCTGCACGTCGACCCGACGCACGCCTGGATCGCGATCGACCTCAGCGGCGAGGCCTTGTTCAAGCGCGGCTGGCGCGAGCAGCAGGGCGAGGCGCCGCTGAAGGAGACGCTGGCGTCCACGCTGGTCTACGCGGCCGGCTGGCAGGGCCGCCCGGAGGACGGCGGCCTGCTGGATCCGTGCTGCGGCGCCGGCACGATCGCCATCGAGGCCGCGCAGATCGCCTGCAACGTCGCGCCGGGGCTCACCCGCCGCTTCGCGTTCGAGCGCCTGCGCCCCTTCCTCGAGTACTCGAAGCTGTGGGGCGAGATGCAGGTGGAGGCGCGCGACGTGATCGTGCGTCCCGCGGTGCCGATCTGGGCCGGCGACGTCTCGTTCCGCATGACCGACTTCGCCACGCGCAACGCCGAACGCGCGGGCGTGGCGCACGCCATCGACTTCAAGACGGCCGACGCGCTGCAGCGCCTGGCGCCGGCCGATCGCGGCACCATCGTCATGAACCCGCCCTACGGCGAGCGCATCGACGCCAAGGGCCGCGGCAGCCAGGGCGCCGACGCCGCGCGCGCGCCGCGTACGTTCGCGGCGCCCCCGCGCGCGCCCGAGCGCCCGCGCGGCCCGGGCGCGGACGCGTTCGCGCGCGAGAACCCCGACGCCGCGCGCCGCACGGCGCGCGAGGCGCCGGTCGTCGAGGGCGGCGGCGAGAACGGCGCCGGCGAGTTCTTCGCGCAACTGGCCACGCACTGGAAGCGCAACTACAGCGGCTGGACGGCCTGGGTGCTGAGCCCCGACATGAAGCTGCCCACCGCGATGCGGCTGAAGGAGAGCCGGCGCGTGCCGATGTGGAACGGTCCGATCGAATGCCGGCTGTTCCGCTTCGACATGGTCAGCGGCTCGGCGCGGGGCGGTGGACAGCCCGAAGCGCCTTCGGGCAACTGAACCAGTCAGGCTCGCGCAAGCCGCGTGCTCCGAAGCCCGTCAACGGCCAATCTCCCGGGATCGTTTTCTGGGTGCTCTCTCGGCACACACAACGACCCAACGACAGGAGATCACCATGTCCTTCAAGCTCTCGACCCCGCTGCTGGCCGCCCTCGCGCTGGCCGCCTCGTTCACCGCCTTGTCGGCCGGCGCCGCCGAGCTGCCCGGCAAGCACCCGGCCTACCTGCACGCCCTCACCGACCTGCGCGCCGCGCGCTGGAACCTGGAACACCGTCCGGGCGACGCCGCCGTCAGCGCGCAGGAAGACGTGGCCATCGTCGAGGCCGACCGCGCCATCCACGAGGCCAAGACCGCCGCGATGGAGGACGGCAAGAACATCGAGGATCACCCGCAGGAAGACGCGCACCTCGACCGCCCGGGCCGCCTGCACCACGCGCTGGAGCTGCTGCGCAAGGCCAAGGACGACGTGGCCCGCGAGGAAGACAACCCCGAGACACGCAACCTGCGCAACCGCATCGTCGAGCACACCGACCTCGCGATCGAGGCCACGAGGCGCGCGATCCACGACGTCGAACAGGGACGTTGAGCGCACAGGGTGCGGATCCGCACCCTATTCCCGCAGCAACACCGCCATCTGCGCCAGCCACGCCAGCGGGGCCGTGTCGGCGCGCAGGATCAGGTTGCCCAGGCTGATGCGCGCGAAGCCGCGCGCGACGGCCGCGTCTTCCTCGTCGGCCGCCAGCCCGCCTTCCGGGCCGCTCAACGCCAGCCAGCGGCCGCGCGGCGCGGCCTTCAGGGCCTGCGACAACGCCGGTGCGGTGCCGGTGCTCATCACGAAGCGCCCGTCGTACGCAGCGTCTTCGGGCGGCGCCGCGAGCCACGCGGCCAGGTTGCGCACCGGAGCGACCACCGGCACCCGAGTGCGACCGCTCTGTTCGCTGGCGCCCACGGCGACCGCCCGCCAGTGCGCCACCCGCTTCGCCGCGCGGTCGCCGTCCAGGCGCAGCACCGAACGCTCCGTCTGCAGTGGCTGGATGGCCGCCACGCCCAGCTCGGTGGCCTTCTCGATCAGCGCGTCCATGCGTTCGTTGGTGGGCATGCCCAGCGCGATCTCGAGGTCGAACGGCAGCTCGCGGTCGACCGCCTCGTGCGTCTCCACGCGCACGTCGACGTCGCGCTTGCCCATGCGCGTGACCTGCGCGCGCCACTCGCCGCCCGCGCCGTCGAACAGCCGCAGCGCGTCGCCGGGCTGCAGCCGGCGCACCTGCACGTGGCGCGCGGCGTCTTCCGGCAATCCGAATTCGAGGTCGGCGGACAGGGGCGATTCGACGTACAGGCGCAGGGACATGGGCAGGCGGGACCGGGTGACTGCCCGCCAGTGTGCACCATGCACGACGCGACCCATTCGCTCGGGTACGATGCAGCGATCCAGGTGCAGCCCGGCCCCGCCCGCACGATGAGCGATCCCACCGTTTCCACCCCGTCGATCGACGTCGACGCGCAGCTGGCGCAGGCCGACGCGATCCACGACGACGAGCCGCAGCGGGCGCTGGAACTGCTGCGCGGCCTCGACGTGGAAACGCTCCCGGTGGGTCGCCTGCCGCGCCTGTCGTTCCTGCTCGATCACGTGCTGGGCGAGAAGTTCGACCTGTGGGCCGAGGCGCTGGACGGCCAGCGCCGCCTGGTGGCCCGGGCGGGTCTCTACATCACTCCCGTCATCTTCCGCCACGCCGCCGTGGCCGCGCAGATCGCCGGCGACGGGCCCCAGGCGCGCGCCTGGACGCAGGGACTGGCGGCCAGCTCCGACGCGCCCGTGGCCAAGGCGCGCGCCCTGGTCACGCTGGGTGCCGTCGCGTTCTCGGTGAGCCGCCAGGGCGCCGAGGCGGCGGGCCGGCTCACGCTGCAGGCCCTGCAGCCGCTGGCCGCGCTGCACGCGATGCCGGGCCCCGGCCTGGACGCCGCGTTCGGCGCCGTCACCAACAACCTCGCGTCGGAGCTGCTGGAGCGTCCGCTACGCCAGCTCGCCCAGCCCGACCTGCGCACCGCGCTGCAGCTCACCGCGCAGCACGCGCAGCGCTTCTGGGAACGCGCCGGCACCTGGCTGCATCGCGAGCGCGCGCACTACCTGAGCTCGATGACCGCCAACGCGCTGGGCGACGGCACGCAGGGCGCGGCGCAGGCCCGCGCCGGGCTCGCGCTGCTGGACGCGCACGACACGGCCGCCAACGAGGACGTCGACCGCGCGTTCCTGGAGCTCGAACTGGCGATGGGGCTGCGGCTGTCCGAGCAGCCGGACCAGGCGGACGCGCTCGCACGCGCGCTGGCCCTGGCCGCGAAGTTCGGCGACGCCTTCCTGGATCGCTGGTTCGCCGATCGCGTCGCCCGCAACGAGGCGCTGGCGACGCACTGCGGGCGCTAGGACCGGATCGCGCGGCATCGTCGGCGCGGTCGGAGATCGTGCGGACGACGGCGAAGGGCCGCGCGAAGTCGTGGCACACCTGGGCCACGGCGGCGCCCTCCATCTCGACGGCCAGCGCGTCGGGCAGCAGCGCGCGCAGCTGGTCGCTCTCCGCATGCGTGGCCACGAAGCGGTCGCCGCTGACGACCAGGCCTTGGTGCAGCTTGGCCGCGTGTGCCTGGGCGTTGGCGGCCGGCGCGGCGCTCGGTGCGCAGGCCGGCGAGGCAGGGCCGCAACGCGGCGATCTCCTCGCGCAGGGCGCCGACGATGGCCAGGCGCGTCATCTGCTCGCTATTCGGTCGCGCCGAGCTGCTTGCGGAAGCGCGCGGCGGCGTCCTCGCCGTGCGCCTTGCGGAGCTGCTCGACGAAGTCCAGCGCGACGGCCTGCATGCCGGCCAGGTCGGAGCAGCCCTCGATCTTGAGGATCAGGCGATAGCCCTTGATGAGGCCGAAGCGCTCCTTGGCCTCGTGCGTGAGCAGCGTGTACAGCGCGTCGTAGGTCCAGTCGCGCACCGCGGTCTCGACGGGAATGCGCTGGTAGACGAGCTTGGCCGTGGCGGTGGCCTGCGGCGCGATGAGCTTGGCGGCGAGCAGCACGTCGAGGTCGCCCGGGGTGCTGCCGTTGACCTTGCCGATCCAGGCGTCGCCCGTGCAGGAGCCGTCGATCACCATCAGCAGGTTGCGCGCCGGGCGCGACAGCTTGACGCCGTGCGCTCGGATTTCAGCCTTGCCGGCTTCGGTGCGGACGTAGGCCTCCGCATGGGTCGTGGTCATCATCGTCGTTCCATGACGGCCAAGCGGCCGAAGAGTTCACTTGCCATCCCGCAACTCGCGTCGCAGGATCTTCCCTACATTGGTCTTCGGCAGATCAGAACGGAATTCAACGATCTTCGGGCGTTTGTAACCCGTAAGATTTGTTTCACACCACGCGCGCACGTCGGCCTCGGTGAGGGCCGGATCCTTCTTCACGATGACGATCTTGACGGCTTCGCCGGCCTTCTCGTCGGGCACGCCGACGGCCGCGCATTCCAGCACGCCCGGAAGCAGCGCCACGACGTCCTCGACCTCGTTCGGGTACACGTTGAAGCCCGAGACCAGGATCATGTCCTTCTTGCGGTCGACGATCTTGAAGAAGCCGCGCTCGTCCACCTCGCCGATGTCGCCGGTGCGGAAGAAGCCGTCGGCGGTCATCACCTTGGCGGTCTCGTCGGGACGCTGCCAGTAGCCGGCCATCACCTGCGGGCCACGGATGGCGATCTCGCCGCGCTCGCCGGGGCCCACCACGTTGCCGTCGTCGTCCAGCAGCACGACGTCGGTATCGGGCATGGGCATGCCGATCGTGCCGCTGTAGGCCGTGGTGTCGACCGGGTTGCAGGTGGCCGCCGGCGAGGTCTCGGACAGGCCGTAGCCCTCGCAGATCGGGCACCCGGTCTTCTGCAGCCACAGCTGCGCCGTGGCCTGCTGCACCGCCATGCCGCCGCCGACCGACAACACCAGCGTCGACCAGTCGACCTTGTCGAAGCCGGGGTGGTTGGCCATCGCGTTGAACAGCGTGTTGACGGCCGGCAGGCTGTGGAACGGCTGGCGCCGCAGGTCCTTGAACATCGCCGGGATGTCGCGCGGATTGGCGATCAGGATGTTGCAGCCGCCCATGCGCAGCCCCAGCATCATGTTCGTGTTGAAGCCGAAGATGTGATACAGCGGCAGCGCGCAGATGGTGACCACCTGTACACCCGGTTTCACCTTCTTCATCGCCGGTTGGTACCAGGCGTCCGACTGCAGCACGTTGGCCACGAGGTTGCGATGCAGCAGCACCGCGCCCTTGCTGACGCCCGTGGTGCCGCCGGTGTACTGCAGCACCGCGATGTCTTCGGGGCCCACCAAGGCCTGCTTGAACGCGGCGCGGCGGCCGATGGCGATCGCGTCGTTGAAGCGCACGGCGCCCGGCAGGTCGAACGCCGGCACCATCTTCTTCACGCTGCGCACCACGTAGTTGACGATGCTGCCCTTGACGAGGCCCAGCATGTCGCCCATGGACGCCAGGATCACCTTCCTGGTGGGCACGTCGGCCAGCACGTGCTGCAGCGTGGTGGCGAAGTTCTCGATGATGACGATGGCCTTGGCGCCCGAGTCCTTCAGCTGGTGCTCGAGCTCGCGCGGCGTGTACAGCGGGTTCACGTTGACCACCACCAGGCCGGCGCGCAGCAGGCCCGCCACCACCACCGGGTATTGCGGCACGTTGGGCATCATGATGGCGACGCGGTCGCCCTGCACCAGGCCCAGCGTCTGCGCGTACGCCGCGAACGCGCGCGACAGCTCGTCGATCAGCCGGAAGCTGTAGTCCTTGCCCATGAACTTGTACGCGGGCAGGTCGGCGTACTTCGTGAAACTGTCGTTCAGCAATTCGACCAGCGACGCGTATTCGTTCGCGTTCACATGCGGCGGCACCCCGGCGGGGTAGTTCTTCAACCAGTTGCGTTCCATCTTGTCTCCGGCGTGCGGGGTCAGTAGCAGGTAAAAGGAAATTCTTGGTATGGGACGGTAGCCGATTCTCAGGATAGTTCGATCACCGGAGCGACAGTCTTCATTCGACGGCCTTGAGCATCTCCTCGACGACCTTCTTCGCGTCGCCGAACACCATCATCGTCTTGTCCATGTAGAACAGCTCGTTGTCCAGGCCCGCGTAGCCGGCGGCCATCGAGCGCTTGTTCACGATCACGGTCTTGGCCTTGTAGGCCTCGAGGATGGGCATGCCGTAGATCGGCGAGCCCTTGATCAGCGCCGCCGGGTTCACCACGTCGTTGGCGCCCAGGATGATCGCGACGTCGGCCTGGCCGAACTCGCCATTGATCTCGTCCATCTCGAACACCTGGTCGTAGGGCACCTCGGCCTCGGCCAGCAGCACGTTCATGTGGCCCGGCATGCGGCCGGCCACCGGGTGGATGGCGTACTTCACGCTGATGCCCTTGTGCGTGAGCTTGGCGGCGAGCTCCTTGACGGCGTGCTGCGCGCGCGCCACGGCCAGGCCGTAGCCCGGCACGATGATCACGCTCTCGGCATTGCCCAGGATGAAGGCGGCGTCGTCGGCGCTGCCGCTCTTGACCGGCCGCGCCTCGGACGCACCCGCCGCCGCGGACCCCGGCTCGGCGCCGAAGCCGCCCAGGATCACGCTGAAGAACGAGCGGTTCATCGCCTTGCACATGATGTAGCTCAGGATCGCGCCCGAACTGCCCACCAGCGAGCCCGCGATGATCAGCATCGCGTTGTTCAGCGAGAAGCCGATGCCCGCCGCGGCCCAGCCCGAGTAGCTGTTCAGCATCGAGACGACCACGGGCATGTCGGCGCCGCCGATCGGGATGATGATCAGCACGCCCAGCACGAAGCTGATCGCCAGCATGACGCCGAACGCGACCGAGTTCTCCGTCGCGACAAAGGCGAGGCCGCACGCCAGCATGGCCAGACCCAGTGCGAGATTCAGCACGTGCTGCCCCGCGAACTGCACCGGCGCGCCCTTGAACAGGCGGAACTTGTAGGTGCCCGACAGCTTGCCGAACGCGATGACCGAGCCGCTGAACGTGATCGCGCCGATGGCCGCGCCCAGGAACAGCTCGAGGCGATTGCCGGTGGGAATGGGCTCGCCCTTGGCCAGCCCGTGCTCCAGTGCCGACGGCTCGGCCACCGCGGCGATCGCGATGAACACCGCGGCCAGGCCGATCATGCTGTGGAAGAACGCGACCAGCTCGGGCATCTTGGTCATCTCGACCGTCTTGGCGCGCCAGGCGCCGTAGCCGCCGCCCACGACCAGTCCCAGCAGCACCCAGCTGAGGCCCAGGGGCGTGCCGGCGAGCTTCCAGATCAGCGCGCCGGTGGTGACGGCGGCGATGGCCATGCCCACCATGCCGAACAGGTTGCCGCGGATCGAGGTGGTGGGGTGCGACAGGCCCTTGAGCGCCTGGATGAAGCAGACGCTGGCGACGAGGTACAACAGCGTGACGAGATTGAGGCTCATTGGTCGGCACCCTCTTGCTTCTTGTCGAACCACGCGGCGATCACGCCGATCACCGAGTCGGTGATGGCCATGGCGCCGGCGCCCAGCAGCGCGGCGATCAGCACCAGCGCGCCGCGCTGCAGCGGCATCGGCGGCAGCACGCGCAGCGCGAAGGCGAACAGCGCGAAGCCGGCGACCAGGTGCAGCACGCGCCAGAACAGGCTGCGGCCAGGCGGCGGCGAATCGGGAACGAGCGTGATCATGGCTTGGCGTCCTTCGGAGCGGCCGGCCGCTCCTTCTTCTTGAACATCTCCAGCATGCGCCGCGTGACCAGGAAGCCGCCGAACACGTTGACCGCGGCCAGCCCGACGGCCAGCACGCCCATGGTCCTGGCCAGCACGCCCTCGGTGAGGCCCGCGGCCAGCATCGCGCCGACGATCACGATGGCCGAGATCGCGTTGGTCACCGCCATCAGCGGCGTGTGCAGCGCCGGCGTGACGTTCCACACCACGTGGAAGCCGACGTAGATCGCCAGCACGAAGATGATCAGGTTGATGATCGTGGGGGAGACGATGTCCATGGGGAATCCTCGATGTGGTGTGCTTACTTGCGCGTGACTTCGCCCGCGTGCGCCATCAGGCAGGCAGCGACGATGTCGTCCTCGAGGTCCAGCTTGAACGCGGCCTCCTTGTCGACGACCAGCTTGAGGAAGTCGAGCACGTTGCGGGCGTACAGCGACGAGGAATCGGCCGCCACCAGCGCCGGCAGGTTGGCCTCGCCGACGATCGTCACGCCGTGCTTGACCACCGTGCGGCCGGCCTCGGTCAGCGGGCAGTTGCCGTCGGTGCCGGACGGGCCGCGGCCGGCGGCGATGTCGACGATCACCGAGCCAGGCTTCATCGACTTCACCATGTCCTCGGTGACCAGCACCGGCGCCGCGCGGCCGGGGATCAGCGCCGTGGTGATCACGACGTCGGCCAGCGCCACGCGCTTGGCCACCTCGATCTTCTGGCGCTCCAGCCACGCGGGCGGCATCGGCTTGGCGTAGCCGCCCACGCCCTCGGCGGCTTCCTTTTCCTCGGGCGTCTCGGCGGGCACGTCGATGAACTTGGCGCCCAGCGACTCCACCTGCTCCTTGACGCTGGGCCGCACGTCGGTGGCCTCGATCACCGCGCCCAGGCGCTTGGCCGTGGCGATGGCCTGCAGGCCCGCCACGCCCACGCCCAGCACGACGACGCGCGCGGCCTTGATGGTGCCGGCGGCGGTCATCAGCATCGGGAACAGGCGCTGGTACTTGTCGGCCGCGATCATCACGGCCTTGTAGCCGGCGATGTTGGCCTGCGAGGACAGCACGTCCATGCTTTGCGCGCGGGTCGTGCGCGGCGCGGCCTCGAGCGCGAACGCGGTGAGCTTCGCGCCGGCCAGCCTCTGCAGGCCGTCGCGGTCGAACGGGTTGAGCATGCCCACGAGCACGGCGCCGGGCTTCACCAGCGAGAGCTCGTCGGCCAGCGGCGCGCGCACCTTCAGCACCAGGTCGGCGCCGAGCGCGGCGCCGCGGTCGACGATCTCGGCCCCGGCGGCCGCGTAGGCCTCGTCGGTGGCGCTGGCCGCGACGCCAGCGCCGGACTGCACGCGCACGACGTGCCCCTGCGCCTTCAGCTTCTTGGCCGTCTCCGGCGTGACCGCCACGCGCGTTTCGCCCGCCGCGGTTTCCAGCGGAACACCGATCAACATGGAAGTCTCCTCGCCAACGGATTCGTCATGGTTGCCGCGTGCCTTTCGTACCGGAACGCAACACGGTCGGGCAGGAAAGCCCGTGGATACGGGGCGGCTTTGCAATATCGGGGCCAAGCTTACACAGTTTGCCCGCCCGCGTTTAGTGGCGCGCCTCGGGCCGGCGCGGCGTGCACGCAACGCCACACCCGGGGCCGTCCTCCCACGATTCGCTGGCCGGCGAGCACGCCCCCCGGCGACAATCGCGGGCCATGGGAGCAGAACGTTGGAAGCCTAGCGTCACCGTGGCGGCCGTCATCGAGAAGGACGGGCGCTACCTGATGATCGAGGAGATGACGCGGGACGGCCTGCGCATCAACAACCCCGCCGGCGGCCTGGAGCCCGGCGAGTCGCCCATCGCCGGCGCGATGCGCGAGGCGCTCGAGGAGACGGCCTGCCACTTCACGCCCGAGGCCTTGCTGGGCGTGTACCTGGCCCGCAACCCCGACTCCGAGCGCGGCCCCGGCGTCACCTACCTGCGCGTCGCGTTCTGCGGCCAGGCCAGCGATCCCGTTCCGGGCCAGGCGCTGGACAGCCCCGTCGTGCGCACGCTGTGGATGACGGCCGACGAGGTCGCCGCGGCTCGTGATCGCCTGCGCGGGCCGCTGGTGCTCCAGTGCATCGAGGATCACCGCGCCGGCAAGCGCCTGCCGCTGGACGCGATCTTCACGCATCCCAGCGTGGCCTCGCCCGACGCCAGCGTCGTCACTTCAGAACCGAAGTAAGAAGCCTTTACCAGGCACGAAGAGCGCCGGTTTCCTACAATCGAGGCATGTGTGCGAAGCGTGTGGTGGTCGGCCTGTCCGGCGGTGTCGATTCGGCGGTGACGGCCCACCTGCTCAAGAAGCAGGGGCACGAGGTCGTCGGCATCTTCATGAAGAACTGGGAAGACGACGACGACGACGAGTACTGCTCGACGCGGCAGGATTTCCTGGACGCCGCCAGCGTGGCCGACGTGCTGGACATCGACATCGAGCACGTGAACTTCGCGGCCGAATACAAGGATCGCGTCTTCGCCGAGTTCCTGCGCGAGCACCGCGCCGGCCGCACGCCCAACCCCGACGTGCTGTGCAACGCCGAGATCAAGTTCAAGGCCTTCCTCGACCACGCGATGCGCCTCGGCGCGGAAAGCATCGCCACCGGCCACTACGCGCGCGTGCGCCGCAACGGGGCCACCGGCCGCCACGAGCTGCTCAAGGGCCTCGATCCGGGCAAGGACCAGAGCTACTTCCTGCACCGCCTGAACCAGGCGCAGCTGGCGCAGACGATGTTCCCGGTGGGCGAGCTGCACAAGACCGAGGTGCGCCGCATCGCCGACGAGATCGGCCTGCCCAATGCGAAGAAGAAGGATTCGACAGGCATCTGCTTCATCGGCGAGCGCCCGTTCCGCGAGTTCCTGAACAAGTACCTCGCGAAGAATCCGGGCCCCATCCTGGACGACCGCGGCCGCAAGCTGGGCGAGCACGTGGGCCTGAGCTTCTACACGCTGGGCCAGCGGCAGGGCCTGGGCATCGGCGGCGTCAAGGACAAGAAGAGCCAGCGCGGCGGCGGCGAGCACGAGCCGTGGTTCGTGGCGCGCAAGGAGCTGGACACCAACGTGCTGCGCGTCGTGCAGGGCCACGACCATCCGTGGCTGCTGTCGCATCGGCTGAGCGCGATGGATCTCAGCTGGGTCGCCGGCGAGACCCCGGCGCCCGGCGCGCTGGCGTCCAAGGCGCGCTACCGCCAGGCCGACGCGGCCTGCACGCTGGAGCCGGCGCCGGATGCGGCCTCGATCGCTCTCAGCTTCCCGGATGCGCAGTGGGCGGTCACTCCCGGTCAATCGGCTGTACTGTATGACGGCGAGGTATGCCTGGGCGGTGGCGTGATCGAGTCGGCGCAGACGCTCGGCTGATCGGGGCAAACCCCTGCGGTGTCACCTTGGCGCCGTCGAGCAGCGCGGGTAACGTGGCATGCTCCGCCCTCTTCCGCCGCCAGGATCCACCATGCTCTCCACCGTCGCCAACGTCTTCGTCGCCCTGATGGCGCTGCTGCACGTCTACATCCTCGTGCTGGAGATGTTCCTGTGGACGACCAAGCGCGGTCGCCGGGCCTTCGGCACGACGGCGGAATTCGCCGAGGCGAGCAAGGTGCTGGCCGCCAACCAGGGGCTCTACAACGGCTTCCTGGCGGCCGGCCTGGTCTGGGGCCTGTGCCTCGGCCCGGCCGGACATGGCGCCAAGCTGTTCTTCCTGGGCTGCATCCTGGTCGCCGGGCTGTACGGCGGGCTCACCGCCACCCGCAAGATCCTGTTCATCCAGGCGATCCCCGCCGCGATCGGCATCGCGCTGGTAATGGCGGCCGGCGCATAGTCGATTTCCGAGCATGGTGCTGCGTCATAAGGCATATACGCATATCGAATAGGGTTCGATAATCGTTTCACAGATAACGATTCCGAGCCCGCCATGAATTTCCAGCAGCTGCGCTCCGTGCGCGAGGCCGTCCGCCGCGGCTTCAACCTGACCGAGGTCGCCCAGGCCCTGCACACCTCGCAGCCGGGCGTCAGCCGCCAGATCCGCGAGCTCGAGGAAGAACTGGGCGTCGAGATCTTCGTGCGCGTCGGCAAGCGCCTCACCGGCCTGACCCAGCCGGGCGTGGCCGTGCTGCCCTGGGTGGAGCGCCTGCTGCAGGACGCCGAGAGCCTGCAGCGCGCCAGCGAGGAGTTCACGCAAGGCACCAGCGGTGTACTGACCATCGCCGCCACCCACTCGCAGGCGCGCTATGCGCTACCCACCGCGGTGCGCGACTTCCGCGCCGCCCACCCCAACGTCCAGCTGCAGCTGCACCAGGGCTCGCCCGAGCAGATCGCCCAGATGCTGCTGACCGGCACCGTGGACATCGGCATCGCCTCGCACCTGCTGGCCGAGCGGCCCGAGCTCGTGGCGCTGCCGTGCTACCGCTGGACCCACTCCATCGTCGTGCCGGAAGGCCATCCGCTGGTGGCCGACGGCGAGGTGACGCTGGAGCGCCTGGCCAAGTACCCGATCATCACGTACGACATCGGCCTGACCGGCCGCTGGAGCATCGACGCCGCGTTCAAGCGCGCCGGCCTGCGGCCCGACATCGTCATCACCGCGATGGACGCCGACATCATCAAGACCTACGTCGACCTCGGCCTGGGCGTGGGCATCCTCGCGTCGATCGCGATGGACGAGGACCAGCCCGGCCGCCTGCGCGCCGTCGACGCGCGCCACCTGTTCTCGATCAACACCACCAGCGTGGCCGTGCGCCGCGGCGGCCTGCTGCGCGGCTACGCCTACGACTTCATCCAGACCTTCGCCTCGCACCTCACGCGCGAGGTGGTGGAGGCGGCCCAGGCGGCGCCGAGCGACACCGAACAGGCACCGCTCTAGAGGGCCCGCTCCAGGACGATAGCGATCGATATCGTCCAAGGCGCCAACTACTCGACGCTCCGGCCCGTGGCGTCGGCGGCGGACCTCAAGAACCGGGCTGGCCCGCCGATTGCGAGAGTGAAGCACCCCGATCCGGGGGGCATCGCAGCACCTTGGTTCACCCTTGACCTCCCCGTCTTCCTCCCCGCCCGCCGCCCTGACCGGGCCGGATTCCACGGCTGATCCCGTGCGCCTGCTCGAACAGGCCGAATGGCAGCTCTACATCGACAGCCGCCGCGCCGGCGAGCTGGGCCAGGCCGTGCTCGACGCCACGCGCGACCGCCCCACGCTCGCGCTCCGCGGCGACGCCCACTTCCAGGTGGGCTTTTCGCTGCTGCGCTCCGGCCGCATCGCGCTGGCCGTCGAGGCCAACGAGCTCGCCCGCGCCTCGTTCGCCGCTCATGACGACGCGCGCGGCCTGCTGATGTGCGACCAGTTCGACGCCACGCACCTGCACGTGCAGGGCCGGCTGCAGGACGCGTTGGCGCTGCACCTGCGCATCCTGGCGCGCAGCGCCGATGTGGCGCGCCGCCCCACGGACCTCTACATCTGCCACAACGCGCGCGCGATCACGCGCAAGCTGCTGGGCCAGCACGACGACATGCTGCTGGATTTCTACGAGGCGCTCGCCGCGGCCAAGGCCTGCGCGTCGCCCGGGCCGCGGATCAACGCGCTGACCAACCTCGGCGGCAGCCACACCGACCTGTGGAACCTGGCCGAGGCGCAGAAGCTCTCGGAGCAGGCTCTGGACCTCGCCGAGGCCGCCGGCGCCTGGACGGCGTTCGCCGTGGCCGTGTTCAACCTCGCCCAGACCTATGACGGCCTGGGCCTCGCCGCGCCGTGCGCCGCGCTGCTGGAACGCATCCGGCGCAACGAGCACCGCATGGCGCCCGGCGTGCTGGCCAACAACACCTCGCTGATGGCCATCGCCCACCTGTGCGCCGGCGACCTCGACGGCACCCGCGCCTGGCTGGATCGCGGCGTGACGGCCATGTTCTCCGACCACGACGGCAAGACCGACTACGCGCGGGCCCAGGCGACCTACCTGACGGCCACGGGCCGCCCGCAGGAGGCGCGCGCCGTCATCCAGGTCCGCATGGCCGAGACGGCGGCCTCCGAGCTGAAGGATCCGCCGTATTCGCGCATGCGCCTGCTGCAGGTGGCCACCGACGTCTGCGAACGCCTGAACGATTTCCCCGCCGCCCTGCGCACCCTGCGCGAGGCCCAGTCGCTCTACGAGACGCTGGTGGGGCGGAGCGCGCGCGCCGGCTACATCGCCACCCAGGTCGCCCACGAGACCGCCGTCGCGCGCGACGACCGCGACCGCGCGCGCGAGGCGCAAGAGCGCGCGGAGGTCGATCGCCGGCGCCTGTCCACGCTCAACCTCGCGCTGGAAGAGCGCATGCGCGAATCGCAGCGGCTGAACGAGGCGCTGCAGCAGAAGATCGCCGAGGCCGAGGCCCTGCAGGAACAGCTGCGCGACCAGGCCGTGCACGATCCGCTCACGGGCCTGTACAACCGCCGCTTCCTCGACGAGACCAGCCTCGCGCGCATCGAGCTCGCGCGCCGGCAAGGCACGCGCATCGCGATCGTGCTGATCGACATCGACCACTTCAAGTGGATCAACGACCTGCACGGCCACAGCCGCGGCGACGAGGTGCTGCTGCGCTTCGGCGAGCTGCTGCGCGAGCGCATGCGACGCAGCGACATCGTCTGCCGTTTCGGCGGCGAGGAGTTCGTTCTGCTGGTGGACAACTGCGACGACGCGACGCTCGCGGCCATCCTCGAAGGCCTGATGCGCCAGTTCCGCATGCAGCGCTTCGGCGTCGGCGAGGATCTCACCGACGACTGCACCTTCTCCGCCGGCGTCGCCGTGCTGGACGTGGACGGCGACGATTTCGAGTCGCTGGTGCGCGTGGCCGACGCGCGCATGTACCGCGCGAAGGCCGCCGGACGTGCGCGGATCTGCGCCGCCGATTAGGCCGCGGCGAAGCGCGTCACGCGGCGCGGCTTGAGGAACACGCGCGCCCCGGGCAGCAGGCCCAGGCGGTCGCGCGTGGCCACGAAGTCCTGGCGCGTCAGCTCCACGTCGACGAAGCTGCCGTCGTCGTCGCGCTTGAACTCGATGCGCGTGTTGGGGCCCACGGTGAGCATCTGGCCCACCGTCACCGACCAGGTGCCGGGCGCCGCCGCGTCGACGATGTCGATCTCGTGCGGGCGCACGTAGTCGGTCTCCGAGCCGCGCGCGAACAGGTTCACGTCGCCGAGGAACTGCAGCACGAAGGGCGTGGCCGGGTGGTCGTAGACCTCGCTGGGCGCGCCCTGCTGCTCGATCTTGCCGGCATTCATGACGACGACGCGATCGGCCACCTCCATCGCCTCTTCCTGGTCGTGCGTGACGAACACGCTGGTGACGTGCATCTCGTCGTGCAGGCGGCGCAGCCAGCGGCGCAGCTCCTTGCGCACCTTGGCGTCGAGCGCGCCGAACGGCTCGTCGAGCAGAAGCACCTTGGGCTCCACCGCGAGCGCGCGGGCGAGCGCGACGCGCTGGCGCTGGCCGCCGGAGAGCTGGTGCGGATGGCGGTCGGCCAGCCAGTCGAGCTGCACCAGCTTGAGCAGGTCGGCCACCTTGGCCTTGATCTCGCGTTCCGACGGCCGCGTGGCCCTGGGTCGCACGCGCAGGCCGAAGGCGACGTTCTCGGCGATGGTCATGTGGCCGAACAGCGCGTAATGCTGGAACACGAAGCCCACGTTGCGGTCGCGCACCTCGGTGTGGGTGGCGTCCTCGCCGTGGAACAGCACGCTGCCGGCGTCGGGCACTTCCAGGCCCGCGATGATGCGCAGCAGGGTCGTCTTGCCCGAGCCCGACGGCCCCAGCAGCGCCACGAGCTCGCCGGCCGGCACGTCCAGGCTCAGGTTGTCGCAGACGGCCAGCTGGCCATATCGTTTCGTGACGTTGCGGACTTCAATGCTCATTTCGGGCTTCCTGGTGCGACGCCTTCGCGCGCCGCTCGACGATGTACTTGAGCACCAGCGTGACCAGCGCGAGCGCGGCCAGCAGCGATGCCACCGCGAACGCCGCGGCGAACTGGTAGTCGTTGTAGAGGATCTCGATGTGCAGCGGCAGCGTGTTGGTCTGGCCGCGGATGTGGCCCGAGACCACGCTCACCGCGCCGAACTCGCCCATCGCGCGCGCATTGCACAGGATCACGCCGTACAGCAGCGCCCACTTGACGTTGGGCAGCGTCACGCGCCACAGGATCTGCCAGCCGGACGCGCCCAGCACGCGCGCCGCCTCCTCCTGCTCCTGGCCCTGCGCCTGCATCAGCGGGATCAGCTCGCGCGCGATGAACGGAAAGGTGACGAACACGGTGGCCAGCACGATGCCCGGCACCGCGAAGACGATCTTCAGGTCGTGGTCGCGCAGCCATTGCCCGCACCAGCCCTGCAGGCCGAAGATCAGCAGGTAGATCAGGCCGGCGATCACGGGCGACACCGAGAACGGCAGGTCGATCAGCGTCAGCAGCAGGTTCTTGCCGCGGAAGTCGAACTTGGCGATGGCCCACGCGGCGGCCACGCCGAACACGAGGTTCAGCGGCACCGAGATGCCGGCGGAGATCAGCGTGAGCTTCAGCGCGGACAGCGCGTCGGACTCGGTGAGCGCGGCCCAGTACACGTCCACGCCCTTGGAGAACGCCTGCACGAACACGGCCACCAGCGGCACGAACAGGAACAGCGTGAGGAAGGCCAACGCCGCGCCGATCAGCGCGCGGCGCACCCACGCGGGCTCGCTCACCGCGTCGGTCGCGCGCGGGGGCGCGAGCGGGCGCACGACGGGGCCGGCGTCGGCCACGGCCAGCGTTTCGGTGGGCCGGATCACGGCGCTCATCTCCCCTGCCTCTTGCGCGCCCACGCCTGGATGAGGTTGATCAGCAACAGCAACAGGAAGGCCGTCACCAGCATCACGACGGCGATGCCGGTGGCGCCGGCGTAGTCGTACTGCTCCAGCTTGGTGATGATCAGCAGCGAGGTGATCTCCGAGACCATGGGCATGTTGCCCGCGATGAAGATCACCGAGCCGTACTCGCCCAGCGCGCGCGCGAAGGCCAGCGCGAAGCCCGTGAGCAACGCGGGCATCAGCGCGGGGAAGATCACGTACGCGAAGGTCTGCAGCCGCGACGCGCCCAGCGTGGCGGCGGCCTCCTCCAGCTCGCGCTGCAGGTCTTCCAGCACCGGCTGCACCGTGCGCACGACGAAGGGCAGCCCGATGAAGGTGAGCGCCACGAACACGCCCAGCGGCGTGTAGCTGACCTTGAACGGCAGCAGCTTGCCGATCCAGCCGTTGGCGGCGTAGAGCGTGGTCAGCGCGATGCCCGCCACCGCCGTGGGCAGCGCGAACGGCAGGTCCACCAGCGCGTCGACCAGGCGCTTGCCGGGAAACCGGTAGCGCACCAGCACCCACGACACCAGCAGGCCAAACACCGCGTTCACCAGCGCGGCGAGCAGCGACGCGCCGAACGTGAGGCGGTACGACGCCACCACGCGGGGCGAGGTGACCGTGTCGACGAAGGTGCCCCAGCTGACCGTGAAGGTCTTCAGGAACACCGCCGACAGCGGGATCAGGACGATGAAGCAGAGGTACAGCAGCGAGAAGCCGAGGGCGAGATTGAACCCGGGCAAGACGCTGTGACGCCGCAGCAGCAGGGCGCGCGTGGACATGGCGATGAAGGAAAGGGGACGGGAAGACGCTGGCCGCCGCGCCCCGGCGGGGCGCGATGGCCGTTGTCATCCACTGTAGAGCCCGATGCTGCGCCGCGACAACGAAGCGATGCGCGCTTCCTTATTCGCGTTTCGTTGGGCACACCTTCACTTCCCGCATTTGGGAATGCGGACGCACCAACGCAGCGGCGCACCGCCAGCGGCGGCAAGCTCCCTTCTCCGCGCGCGAAAGCTAGCCGCCTTCGTCGCGCCGCCTCGGGCTCAGCGAACCTTGGCCAACAGCGCCGTGAGTTCGCCCAGCACCTCGCCGATCTGCTTGCGGCCGCGCGAGTCGCCACCCAGGCGGCTGCCGAGCTCCTGCTCGACCAGGCTGACCGTCATGTGCACGTAGGTGCTGTCCAGCGCGCGGCGCACCGCGACGAGCTGGCTCGCGACGTCGATGCCCGGCTGGCCGGACTCGATCATTCGCTGGATACCTCGAAGCTGGCCTTCGGCGCGCTTGAGGCGGTTGAGCATTTCACTGCGGCTTTGTTCGTCGACAAGCACTGACATTTTTTGACCCTCCAACGGCAGCGCTACAACAGAGCCACCGCAACGCCATTGTGGGCATTTCACGAACTTTGCATAGGTGGTGCGGTACCCGGCGACCACGAAACCCTCCCAAATATCGGGGGGTTGATCGGGGGGGAGCGGGTTTGCACGCGGCATTCCATCGGGCGAGCGCCGCAAAGGCAGGAGAAAACATCGATACGGTTCCACGTATCCGCGTTTTCTGTCGTCCTGACGCCATGTCAGCCTGCGTTCAGCGTCCTCTCGCCAACAGGGTCGCCACCTCCGCCGCCGAACGCACGCCCAGCTTGCCGAACACGCGCGCGCGATGCACCTCCACCGTGCGCACCGAGATGCACAGCTCGTCGGCGATGACCTTGTTCAGCTTGCCCGCCGCCACGCGCTGCATCACCTCGCGCTCGCGCTCGGACAGGCTGGCCAGCCGCGCCGCCGTCTCCTCGTCCTTCGAATCGGCGGCCTGGCGCGCGGCGTCCACCGCCAGCGCGCGCGTGACGCGCTCCACCAGCGCCACGTCGCCAGAAGGCTTCTCCACGAAGTCGAACGCACCCTTCTTCAGCGCCTCCACGGCCATCGGGATGTCGCCGTGGCCGGTGAGGAAGATCACGGGCACGCCGCTGCCGCGCGCCACCAGCGCGTCGTGCACCTGCAGGCCGGACATGGGCTCCATGCGCACGTCCAGCAGGATGCAGCCGGCCAGCGGCGATTCGTCGGCCGCGTCGAGGAACTCGAGCCCGCTGGGATACGCACGCACCGCCAAGCCGTGCGACTGGAACAGGAAGCTCAGGGCGTCACGCACGGGGGCCTCGTCGTCGACGAGGTGCACCATCGGTTCGGGCGGGCGGTGCGCAAGGGAAGTGGCATTCATGGACGATCCTCGGATTCCTCGGCCGGCAGGGCGTCGTCGGGGTGCAGTTCCGACGTGTGCCAGGTGCCGGCCACGGGCAAGGTGAAGGAAAAGCGCGCGCCGCCGAAGCTGCTGTCGCTGGCGTCGAAGGCGCCGTGGTGGGCCTCGATGATGGAACGGCAGATGGCCAGGCCCATGCCCATGCCGTCCGGCTTGGTGGAATAGAACGGCGCCACGAGCTGCTCCACCGTGCGGCCGCGCAGGCCCGGGCCGGCGTCGTCGACGTCTAGCCGCAGGAAGCCCTCGGCGTCGCCGGCGCCGGGCATGGCGCTGGCCCCGGCGCGCGAGATGCCCACGCGCAGCCGGCGCTGCGCCGCGGGCACGCCGGCCATCTCGTCGCAGGCGTTGCGCACGAGGTTGAGCACCACCTGCTCGATCAGCACCGGGTCGGCGTCCACCTTGGGCAGGTCGGGCGCGACGGCCCATTCCACGTGCAGCTGCAGCCGGCGCAGCTCGCGCCCGAGCAGCGCGATCGCGCGGTGCGCGCCCTCGCCCAGATCCATGGTCTCGCGCTGCGGGCTGCGGCGCGTGAGGAACTCGCGGATGCGCTTGACGATGCGGCCGGCCTCGGCGGCCTGGTCGCCCAGCCGCGTCATCGCGTCGACCAGGCGCGCGTCGGGCTGCCCCGCGCGCTCCAGCAGGCGCTTGACGCCCGCGGCGTAGCCGGTGATGGAGGTCAACGGCTGGTTGAGCTGGTGGGCGAGCGCGGAGGCCACCTCGCCCAGCATGGTGAGGCGGGCCTGGTGCGCCATCGCGTCGGTCTGGTGGCGCTCGCGCTCCTCCAGCCGCTTGCGCTCGGTGATGTCGAGGATCGAGCCCATCCAGCCGATGTGGCGGCCGCTGGAGTCGACCAGCGGGGCCTCGTAGAGCATCACGTCGATCGGGCGGCCGTCCTTGCGCACCCAGCGCGCCTCGTAGCCGTCGCGCGGCGCGCCGCCGGCCATGTTGCGCAGGTGGCGCGACATGCTGTCGGCGATCGCGTCGGGCGGCCAGTAGGGCATGGGCGTGGCGCGGCCGATCAGCTCGTCCGGGCCGAACCCCACGAGGTCGCAGAAGGCGCGGTTGACGTACACCAGCGTGCCGTCGGTGTCGCGCGCGCGCAGGCCCACCGTCAGCGAGTCCTCCATCGCCTGGCGCCACGCGGCCTCGGTGCGCAGCGCGGCCTGCGTGCGCAGCACCTCGTTGACCTGCCAGCGCAGCAGCGCCGTGGCCACGGCGATCAGCGTGAGGAACACGCCCATCAGCACGATGGGCAGGCGCAGCCACCAGGGGCGCAGCGATTCGTGCAGCGACAGCTCGAGGTAGGTGTCGGGCATCGCGGGCTCGAGGCTGTGGCGGTGCGACTCCTCCGGCAACGCCTCGTGGTCGCCGCTGTTGAGCGGGTCGGCCACGACCTGCCCGTAGCCGTCGACCAGGCGCACGTCGTACTCGTGCGTCAGCCACCACGGCACCGTCTGGCGCAGCAGCACGGCCGGCGCGTAGCGCACCACCAGGTGGCCGGCGGGCCGGCCGAACGCGTCGCGCAGCGGCGCGCTGAGGTGCGCGCTGAGGCCGGGCCGCTCGGAGATGCCGATGCCCTCGGGCACGACGAAGCGCAGGCGCGTGTCGGCGTCGACCCAGCTGATGCTCTGCCACAGGCGCGCGAGTCCGTCGGCCACCGCCTCCTGGCTGCCGAGCGCCTCGGCCGGCTGCGACACGTCGAAGCTGCGCGCGAGCTCGTTGAGCTGCACCTGCTCCTCGGCCACGCGATCGGTGATCTGGCTTTCCAGCGACAGCGAATCGGTGATCAGCTGGCGCTGGCGCGACTCCATGTCGGCCCGGTCGGACAGCTCCAGCCAGATCGCCACCGACACCGTGAACAGGACCGACAGCACGAGCGGCACCCACCACCACGCGCCGCGCCGCGCGAGCGCGCGCGCCCACGCGCGACTCGGGGGCGCGGTGGGCATGGCGCTGGGAGGCTGCGGCAGGGCGGGAAGCATGGCGCGAGTCTAGGGCCTGGTCGGGCCTCGATGAGCGCGCCTGCCGGCCTCATGTGGGAGTCCACAATTTCCAGCGCGCACGTGCGCTGCCGACAATCGCCCGACTCGATCCAGGAGTCCGCGCAGGCTTGCGCCAGACTGAATTCGACAACGAATCCAACGATCCCCAGGAGACCCGAATGAACACCACCTCCCGCCGCCAGGTCCTCGGCGCCGCCGCCGCACTCGCCACGGTGGGCTTCGGCTCCGCGCGCGCGCAGGCCCCCATCGTCATCAAGTTCAGCCACGTGGTGGCGCCCGACACGCCCAAGGGCAAGGGCGCGCTGCGCTTCAAGGAACTGGCCGAGCAGCGCACGAACGGCAAGGTGAAGGTGGAGGTCTACCCGAACAGCCAGCTGTACAAGGACAAGGAAGAAATGGAGGCCCTGCAGCTGGGCTCCGTGCAGATGCTGGCGCCCTCGCTGTCGAAGTTCGGCCCGCTGGGCGCCAAGGAATTCGAGGTGTTCGACCTGCCCTTCCTGTTCAAGGACACCAACGCGTTCAAGGGCATCACCGACGGCCAGCTGGGCAAGGACCTGTTCGCCAAGCTCGAGCCCAAGGGCATCCGCGGCATGGCCTTCTGGGACAACGGCTTCCACCAGATGTGCGCCAACCGCCCGCTGCACCACGTGGCCGACTTCAAGGGCCTGAAGATGCGCATCCAGTCGTCGAAGGTGCTCGACGCCCAGATGCGCGCGCTCGGCGCCATCCCGCAGGTGATGGCGTTCAGCGAGCTGTACCAGGCGCTGCAGTCGGGCGTGGTCGACGGCACCGAGGGCACGCCGTCGAACTTCCTCACGCAGAAGATCTACGAGGTCACCAAGGACATCACGATCTCCAACCACGGCCACCTGGCCTACGCGGCCATCGTCAACAAGAAGTTCTGGGACGGCCTGCCCGCCGACGTCCGCACCACGCTGGACGGCTGCATGAAGGACGCCACCATCTACGCCAACGCGATCGCCGCCACCGAGAACGTGCAGGCGCTGGAAAAGATCAAGGCCAGCGGCAAGTGCACGATCTACACGCTGTCCCCGGCCGAAGCCCTCGAGTGGAAGAAGGCGCTGATGCCCGTCCACCACGACATGGAATCGCGCGTCGGCAAGGAAACGATCGCCGCCGCCTACAAGGCGACCGGCTTCGTCCCGGTCTAAGCGCCCCACGCTCCCTGGCGGTCGCTGCCCCCGAGGGGCCGGCCGGTTCGGGCCCGGCAGAGCCGGTTCCCTCACTCCCTTGAATTTCCTTGGCGCGGTCTCTGCGCCAGCGGCGGATACGTCCGGGCAACAGCGTCGCAACGCGGCGCGAGAAAGGCAAGCATGTTCGGTCGCATCCTCGACCACCTCGAAGAGTGGCTCATCGCGTTCCTCATGGGCGCGGCGACGCTGCTGATCTTCGTGGCGGTCGTCCATCGCTACGCCGCCGGGTGGCACTACCCGGCTTTCCTGGGCTTCATCCAGGACGCCCTGCTCAAGATCAACCTCAGCTGGGCGCAGGAGCTGTGCATCTACATGTTCATCTGGATGGC